>ENA-OSEO01006425-OSEO01006425.1-sediment-metagenome-genome-assembly--contig:-NODE-6425-length-10561-cov-3.424170_pt1 | contig 10561 bp, 13 predicted proteins | sample MGYA00237883_ERZ534232 | MGnify/ENA metagenome assembly ERZ534232
AGACAACAAGCACAAAAATAATATTACTACCGGTCATATCCAATTGAATTTATTTAATTCTTAACCGGACACCAGTGGGCTTATCTATATAATTTTTTAATAGCTTCCCTTGCGTCTCGTAATAATCGACTAATGTGATTTTGATTTGGTGCTTAGGATCAATGTTTCTGATGCTTAATGTTACGGTCAATAAGAAAGGCTTTTCTCTGTTTCCAATGTAAATATGTGAATAAGCAGGGACATAAATAATCTGCCCATCAGATAACCCGATTTTCTCGTCAGCATTTACAGGAAGAGGTGAAAAAAAACAAATGGATAAAAAAATAAGCAAATAAGCAAAAGGATAACTCTTTTTCATGGTTACTCTCCAATTAATTATATGTGTCAAAAAATGATTATCTGCATAGAATCGTAAGTTAGAACAAGCCGTAACAAGACACAACATACTATAGAAGGCAGGCAAATTGGGCCAGAATCAGTTGTGGCTTGAATACGGTCATTCCAAAATTATTTATACCACAGCTGGCTAAAAAAACGCAAAGATTTCATCCAAAGAAAAGACGGTTGATCAATTGTTTTTCGTGTTCAGGTCTCAGGGCTTTGTGATCGTAAAATGGCGGCGTTGCATACAGATATCTTGCAAGTACCTAAGTTCACTCTAAATTGTGATACGGTAATCACTTATCACCAAATTAATACCCCTTTAATTCCTGACATGCCTTAACTCATGAACTGTATAATCGGTATTGTGATATCATCCCATTGTTAAGTCAATAAATATAGGTTTTAAGGATCCTACCGCACTTAGTACCGGAATTACCTTTAAGGCATTAAATTTGATTCAAAATAGGGCATATATCCTTTATAAATGGGGCCTTTTGGCGGGTTATTCTCTCATTTTCCTCAACATACTTACCTGAACCAATTAGCCACAACAGTCTATCAATCACAGCGGGCGCTTCCTTATTGACCCTCGCCATCCGCACCATTGTTTGGAACACCGAATAATTATCCTGGCTGGAGACACCGGCTCCAAATAATATGTCAATGGTGTGTGTGTCGGGTTTACAATAATTGGAATAGCCGATCTCCTTCAACCAATCGCAGGCAATAGGGAATCCCATCCCATATATTTCCTGATCCAACAAAATGGGCAATGCACCAATGGATAAATCATTAAAGGCAAAACCATCCACAAAATCATCAAAGGCCTCATAGGATTCAAACCCCGATAAAAATTCCGCTCCCGATAATATGCCCTTACAAAAAATAACCCAATAACTGCTCTTGTTTTTAATGTTCATAGGTCCAGGCGGCTTGTAGTTGTCTTGGATCACCCTAAATAACTTTTTCCAATTATCCTGATAGTGAGCGTGGGTTTGATATGGATCATAATTAAAAAGGTATTGTCCCAACACATCGATGTCTCCAATGGTCGATCGCATACCGACCTTGTTGGTTAATGAATTCAGCATATACCAGAACAGATCCTCCATGGTATCGGCTTTGTGGTGACGGTAGTGATTTAATTTTTGTTCAAGAGCATCCTTTCCAATTTTGGATACAAGGTAATTATAGGCGCATTTGTAAATTGCTTTTAATTTGAGGTCTGTCTTCATGGTGCAATCCTTTTCAAGAAGAATGGGAAATAAGAATTTGAAAAGTAAAAAAGGAAGACAAAGAGTCTTCCCAAAGTCAATTAAATATCTTATATAATTAATAATATAATATATTATAGCCAATTGAGTGTCAATATATAAATTGGGATTAACGGAGATATAAAGGTGGGGTAGGGTAGTAATTTAAAAAAAGGAATTCTACTGATCTACACTATAGAGTAAACTCAACCCAAAGAGGATAATGATCCGACATACGATAGGAAATAGAGTTTTTACTCAAATTTGTGTTGGTATAAACATAAGGCAAAAAATCAAATCCACCCCCTTGGCTGTAGTTCATTGACAACGCTCTTGATCCGCTATCACTTTCAAACCAGGCAATTTGGTCATAATATTTTTCTGTCGTCGGGCTATTTGTATCCGCAAATATAGATCGAAGTACTGAATTCAGATCATTAGGTACAGTTAGGCCTGTTGATGTAAAGGCTTGCCATAGGTCGTCACTTCTTCTGTCAATATTAAAATCACCAAGAGTAAGAAGGTTATGATGCCAGCTGTTAGTTTGATCTGCCCATTCTGCCATCCACCGGGCAATACCTTTAAGCTCTGGGATGCGACCTGTTGAGTCATCGCCATAATCAACGTGTAAACTAACGAGAATAAATGTCGTATCACCAGCACGGAAGCTCACTGCATAAGGGGTTCTAACAAATTGTCTTGTTAAAGCATCTTCCGCAATTTCGTTCTTCCATTCCGGAGGAACAACCAGTTCACATGCAAGCCCTGAGGGCTGCACCCTTTGAATGTCAAATATAAAAGCCATCCTCTCATTGTGACCGGCGCTTCCCTTTGTAACATCTGTCATCAAAAAGGACCAATTGGATCCCAAAAAATTCATCATATCTCTCAATGCTCTTAAATCACCCATAACCTCCTGAATGGCTATAACATCAAAACGGGATACAATTTCGCATATAGCGCGAAGGCCTCTTAAGTCGCGCTTTGGACTGTCATTAGATCCTGCAGTCCATTTGCGTGTCAGCGACCCAAACATGCGGATATTCCAAGTGCCTATTAAAAGATTATCTCCAAGTTGTTTTGCAGGGATGGCATTATCCAAAGCATCCTGGAGTGCATCCAAATCAGCCTGAACTTCTGCGGGTGGTGTACTATTAATGTTCGGCATGTTGATATCCCTTCACTAATTAGGAAGTAGTAAAAGATATTAGGTAAGCGAATTAATACATTAAATTATGTGGATTTCATCTTCTTTTTAGATACCCTTAAATGTGAATATCTTGGAGTGACCCAAACTTTTGAGACAGGCCAAATCCGTGAGATCATCATTAGGTATCTCAACTTTGCTTCTTTTTCAGATATATATATAGAAGACAGAATATCTTTCGTTGAAAAACCATGCGATCCATCGCGACACTCAAAAAGCAGAATTAAAAGCTAATTTTTTAGTAAACGCAACCACTCCTGAGCGGCCATCTGAACCGGATCCCAGGGACTGGACAGGGGCGGCGTGTAACTCAAATCAAGATGATTTAAATCATTAACTGTCAATTTGTTGTAAATCGCCGTTGCGATGATGTCGATTCTTTTTGAAACTTCTTTTCCATAAGCGCCAACAATCTGAGCACCTAATAGACGATGGCTTTTCCGATCCCCTGTCATACGGATGTGCATTTTCTTTGCGCCTGGGTAATAGACTTTATGGTCCCAGGATTCGAAATCCACTGTGATCGGTCCAAAACCTTCTTTGCGAGCTTCATCGTCTTTTAAACCTGTTCTCGCCGCTACCAATTCAAAAATCTTCACTGACTGGGTTCCTAACGAACCTGCATACTCACAATTCCCACCGATTGCATTTTCACCGGCGATACGCCCCTGTTTGTGCGCCGTTGTTCCAAGCGGCAGATACATGTTTTTGTCCAACAGGCAATGATAGGTTTCCGCACAATCACCCGCCGCATAAATATCAGGGTGACCGGTCTCCATTTTTCGATTGACGTGAATGGCATCTTTTACGCCGAGTGTTATTCCTGCTGCTTGTGCCAAGGTTGTTTGGGGGCGGCATCCAGTAGCTACCAGCACCATGTCCGAGCTTATTTCAAAGCCGTTTCTTCCTTTAATTAACAACGTTTGATGTTTCGATTCAATTTCGGTGACGGCTATGCCTGTAAATACATTCACACCTTGGCGTTCCAGTTCCGACCGAACCAGATTTCCTAATGGCGGATCGAGTGTCATCAAAACTTCAGGGAAATATTCTACCACATTCACCATGAGCCCCAGAAGTCTCATGGCATCCGCCATTTCTATGCCGATATATCCGGCACCGATAATGGTAATGGATTTGGGTTTTTGGGTATCAAGATATTTTTTAAACAGAAAACTATCGTTCATCCAACGTAAAAAGAATACGCCGGGCAGATCCAGACCACGAATTGGGGGACGTAATGAGATTGCGCCAGTACCCATCATCAGTTTATCATATTGAAGTGCTGTTGGATGGCCTGTTGGTCCTTTTACCAGAATTGTTTTGGCAGCAGGATCAATTTTTTCAGCCATGTGTTCGGCTAAAACGCAAATTTCTTGATGCTCTATCTCAGCCAATGTTCTATGCGCCAGATTACGCCAGTCAGTCACTTCACCACTTAAATAAAATGGAAGTCCGCAAATGCTGAAATTAGGATAGCGGTCAGCCAACACCATGGTGACTTCCCAATTTGGCGCCAGTTCCCTGGCCCGCAGAGCAGCGCTGATTCCGGCGTCACTACCGCCGATAATAAGAAATTTTTTCAATTTGCACTAAAGTTTCACAATTAAAATATGTTTGGTTTATAATGGTCTCCATTAGATGAAATCCGCCAATTTGACATGTATCAAATTTGAAGTGTAAATATCAAGCAAGGATCGTTTTTCAGCTATCGTTTTCATATTTCATTCATCGTTTAAAGTAAATATCTTGGAGTAATCAAAAGAATTGAAACAGGTCCGATTCGTGTGATCTCCATTACATATCACCGCTAACTTTTTTTTCGCTTTTTGACCATATCCCAAATTCGGAAGTTTAAATATAGGTAGAGGAATCGAGACAACTATCGTTTGGAGATACAGTATTATGGTATCACAGAAAAATCAAACACTTGATAGCTTTTTTTAATTGCAGCTACCACCACCCCAGGAAATAATTTTTGAACAATTAAAATCATCTCCTCGGCCAATACATGATGATGCAGACACCAATAAGCGCGATTAAAGCTCCTATCAAGTCGAACTTATCTGGAGGTATCTTGTCTATCTGCCAGCCCCACAGCATCGACATTACAACGAAGATGCCGCCATATGCAGCATAAACCCTGCCAAAATGTGCTGGTTGGAATGTCGGAATAATACCGTAAAAGATGAGTACAACGGCCCCAACGAGTGCCAACCAAATGCTCTTATTTTCTCGCAGCCAGAGCCATACTAAATATCCGCCGCCAATTTCGCATAAACCAGCCAGTGCAAAGTAAAAGAGAGATTTAGCGATTACCATTTGTCAAGCTCCTGTGTTTTGGATTTTGTTCATGCTTATATAATGATTTTTCTTCAATTTCTTTTTAACCTCATCCACCACCTGACGGACATCGGGTAAACATCATCTGCCTTTTGGATTTTTAGTAGTGCATTGGCATCTTCCAAACTTTTTTTCCTCCATGATTTTTTCGATTATAAAGGATCGGCCATTATTTTTATAATCCCGCTTAATATCTTCCTTTGTATATTCAAAACAGTAACACACCAAATCGTCCATTTATGATTCTCCTTTACAGACAAAGCTGTAAACCGCGTTATTTAATTCTGTCTTGCCCTTATCAATATACCTAAATGTACTTGTGAAGTTTCTCAAATGCGAACTGCCCGAGCCGGTAGCCTTCTTCAACGGAGAGGATAGCGATGTCTCTATTCTTTTCTAATACCCATTCCTTTGCAGCTCCAAATGAACTGAAAAAATGAACAAGCTCACAAAAGCTGCACCGGATTGCTTCAGAGGAATCACAACCCCCCTCTGCTATTTCTGGAATCACCATGGAGAGAACGGTTCCAGAAGGTTTCACCTGCGCTACTTTTTCTGGTGTTATCGTAAGCTTGATTTTTTCCTTAGTTACAGGGCAATAGGTCTTTATTGTTGCAGTCTGCTTGAGAAAAACAGGTAAAAACAGGGTGTCCCAGGCGCACCATGTTGACAATGTATGTCCTTTTACTCTGAATTGGTGTGGATGCTTTAACTGGGACAGGCCGAAGATCCCAACGACATTACCTTCACTATCACGCTCAGATACTCGGTTGACAAAATCATTCCCGGCATCGAAGGGTATATGGTTAGCTGATAATATTTTCTCGACTTGTCCTGGTGTTATAGGACTTCCATCTGTCAGACGCTGCCAGCCCTGTATAAGCAAGCGCGACTGATCTGCATCAAGCTTCGGTGGAATACCGGCTGCACGCAGTGCTTTTGCAATCTCAGCGATATTATCGCTTTTCATTTAATGACCTCTTTTTTAATAAAGACAGATGACAGATTTATGAAATTAATATTTTTTTCAATACGCCATATAATATTTTGCCTCGGTTCGCAATTTCACCATATCTTTGAGCGTTATAGGCTTGAAAAATTTGGCTGAAACTTTTCCTAAAAGATCATTGGGTGCCCCTATCTTGGAAACGATCAAAAACCCCGTGTTGATATAGAATTCAACCCCCCGATCTTTGAGCATCATTAAAAAATCACCATATGTCTTTGGAACGGAATCTGAACCTACTCCAAATTGTGAAGCAAGAGCTTTGCGTAGATTTTCTGGGATCTTGTACTCCTCGATGTCGTCTTTGCCGTTCCAGCCCACCTTAAAGGTGTTAATCGCATCGGCATCAACGAGAACTTTCACCTTGTAGCCTTCTTCAAGAGCTGCCCACATGATGTTATAGGCTACGCATATCTGAGCATCATCCTTGTTTAAGCTGGTTTTTAAATGTACAAGAAATACATTCTTATCATTAGCAGCAAGCCCATTGATTACAGAAACAAACAGGAAGCTAATAGCAATTGCAATGAGAAATAATCTTTTCATTTTCCCTCCTCTCGGTCAACAGACATTCTCCATAGAAAGCATGAAAACATCAATTTTAAGGTGACCGTTCGACGACCTTCCCGGTGAATAATGGCCCTGCTTTCTGAACTGCTTCGGAAAGAATTGCATCCGTCACGGATTCGTCAACAGTAAGCCATGCTTTCTTTTCTTCATAGGAAACCTTTACATCTCCAACACCCTTAATCCCTGATAGGGATTTTTTAATTGCGAGAGGGCAGAGAGCGCAGGTCATCCCTTTTATCTCCATTACGACCTTTTGGTCAGCGGCTTTAGCCTTGACAGCCAACAGCAACAGCAAGGGCACAATTAGTAAAATAACACGTTTATTCATAATTATCTTCCTTATCCGGATATTCATGCGAATTATCCATAGAACAATAATATGACTTTTTGAAATGATACGGCCAGAACAAGCGAGCCAAAGCCGAACCACCAGAGACTGCGAGCAATTTTCCGTGACCTGATATCTGCCTCACATTTACAATCCGGCTTTTGGATAAAGAGTTTCCAGAATGAAAAGCTTAACATTAGAAAAGCAGCTCCCAGTAGATAGGGTCGATAGGTCTCGAAAAAAGTCAGTTTACCCAAGAACCCGGCTGACGTACCGAAGACAACAAATATCGCAGGCCCGATGCAACATGATGCCGCAAGAAATGAAACAATGACGGTTCCAAAACTCGAAATGTTTTCTGTTTCCATTTTACTGCACCCCCTATACACAACAGCTTAAACTGGAAATATCTTTTTTAAAAGACATGGCAGCAAGCTTAATGGATTCCGATAATGTCGGAAACATGGGCAAAGTGTTGATGACGTCCTCTACAGTGTTTTTGTTTCTAACGAGCACCATTGCTTCTGCAATGAGTTCACCGGCATGGGGTGCAAGTAGGTGCACACCCATAATCTGTTCATTTTCCGGATGAATGACCATCTTAATCAACCCTTCAGTATGATTCATAATTACTGCTTTGGGCACATTTTCGAAAGAAATTGTTCTGCAATTACTGGTTCCCGTCCGACGCATCTGATCTGCTTCTGTTAAACCGACTCCGGCAAGTTGCGGATCCGTGAAAACCGTAAAAGGAACTGAATCGTATTCAATGCTAATTTTTGTACCCGTTAGTGCGTTTTCAGCTGCCAGCGTGCCTTCTCTACCGGCGGTTGGTTCAATCCGTAATGGCAAATTTGTTACATCTCCGGCTGCATAAATATTTGGATTGGAAGTTTGTAACATCTCATTTACAATGATGGCTTCTTTTTCATCCAAATCAACGCCGACTTTATCAAGATCGAGATTTTGAGTGTTGGGAATTTTACCCGCTGCAACCAAAACTTCATCACCGACTATATCTAACTTTTTGCCGTCAACAGAAACGGTTAAAACCTTTTTACCTTTAATTCTTTGAATGTATTTAAAGGATTCAACCGTTATTATGTTAACGCCTTCTGACACCAATATGTGTTCAAGACGTTTTGCTAATTCTTTTTCGGCAAAACGCAGGATACCCGAGCTGCGTTTTACGATGGTGACAGAACTTCCGAAGCGAGAGAGCATTTGTGCGAACTCGATACTCACCGGGCCTGCACCGATAATGATCAGGTTTTCAGGAAGCCGTTGCATTTTTAATGCTTCAACGTGGGTGATATATTCAATCTCTTCAATTCCTTTAATTGGCGGAACGTAAGCTTTGGAACCGGTGGCAACAATCATTTTTCCTGCATGCAGAATTTCATCGCTAACCATAATCTCCTTGTCTGAAAGAAATGTGGCATAACCCTCTAAAAAGCTTACCGATGTCAATCCGTTTAAAACCTTTTCATACTTTTCACGGCGCATGTTGGATACCAACTCGATTTCATCTTTGACTATTGCCGAAAAATCAATATGTTTAACATCGAGTTCGATTCCGGGGATTTTGTGATTCTTTGACAAATAGATGATTTCACCGGCTCGAAGCAGCCGTTTGGAAGGAACACATCCCACATTGACACATGTTCCTCCCAAAGGCAGGCCAGCATTTATCATGGCGGTTTTGGCTTTAAGCTCATCAGCACGGATAGCGGCTGCAAAAGCGCCTGCCCCGCCACCGATTATTATCATGTCAAAGGTCTTCATTTGATCTTTATTCTCACAAATAGGTTACAGGAATCTTAAACCACTGTTATTATGTGCAGCATGACTTTTTCCATTTCCTATAAGATGTAAACGTTAAAACAATCATCAATACCAGAGCAGGCAGGAGTACATAATCAAGATACGGTGTGAATACACTCAGACCGACAGTGCTAAGGATAATAACAAGGAACGGAGTAAAACAACATATGGCAACAAGTATAGTTCCACCGATTGCCGTATAAAATCCTTTTTTAGATGGCTGTGATGTTTGTGTTTCCATTTTTTTATTTTATTTACCTCATTTGTTAGAGTATGGGTTGCCCTATCCCTGAAGCTTTTAAAGTTTCCTCATCAGGGCCCCTTCCTGCACAACAATCTGCGAGCTTTCCATTAATCACGATAGCCGGTACGGATCGAATACCCAGGCTCTTCGCCCGCTGAGCTACATCTTGGTCTTTCATATCCAGGACATTTATTTCGCAATCCCGACAGGAAATTCGTTTGACCATTTCAACCGCATCTTGACATAATGGGCATCCGGCACTAAAAATTTCAACTTTTCGTTTTGTATCCATTTTCTTTCCTCCATTTTCTATTTATAAAGTTCTTCTAATATCGGGCATTGGCCGACAGGCCCTTTCCCTGTGCACCTGCTGGATAGCCGCAAAAGGGCCTTTCCTATTTGCTCAAGATCAGTTATCCTTTCTTCAATATCTTCAATCTTTGCTTCTACGCGTGCCTTAACATCGCCGCAGGTTGTGCCCGGTTCCACCCGTAACGACAACAGTTCCGAAATTTCATTAAGCGAGAACCCAAGTGCCTGGCACCGTTTTATAAATTCAGTTCGCTTAACCTCCTCTATTGAATACTCTCTATGCCCGCTCTTGTTTCGGGGAGGTTCGGGTATCAGACCTCGGCGTTCATAATACCGAATTGTCTCCAGATTTACATTTGCCTTTTTAGCTAATTGGCCGATAGTCAGTTTTTCCATTTTTCACCTCCTGGAACAATATAAGCCCCGTACCTTGGTACAGGTCAAGGGGGTGATGGTAATTTTTTTGAGAAATTTAAACTTAAACTGAATTTTCAAGGAGTTATAATTAGAAAAAAATGAAGATTTTATTTAACTTTAAGTGAGTTAGATTGCAGGGGTATCTCGAAAATAATGCTCATTGAATTGCTATGACAACCCGCTCTAAAATTCTTTTTTATGCATGCCAAATTGCTGTGATATATTCAACTCCAGGTGGCAGGTGATGATGTGATATCCATTCCAGATCTCAGCTCCTGCCATTGTTGCGATTTCTAATCGATATCCAACCAAAAGAGAAACCCCACTCTCTGATGTGAGAATGGGGTCTCTTATAATATCATAAGCCAGCCCTTTGTTTAAGGTTAAGCAAATATTTTGAATTCATATGTTATTTTGCAGAGTTAACCCAATATGTCAAGGAAATTTCCAAAAAGCCGTTGGATGATAGGGAAAGCGGTCTGGGTCTGGTGCGAGTCGCCTACGAAGGGAAAGGGATCCTAGACTTCTATCTTACCGAGGATGCCAAATTGAGCGTGTCTTCCGTATTAAGACTGGATAATGAAAGCAGGCTTGGAAATGCTTGATAACCAAAGTTTTGTCAGCGGCCCCCTGGAGCTTGAAGTTATCAATGAGCCGACATCGATTTCCGTTG
>ENA-OSEO01006427-OSEO01006427.1-sediment-metagenome-genome-assembly--contig:-NODE-6427-length-10560-cov-4.242774_pt1 | contig 10560 bp, 7 predicted proteins | sample MGYA00237883_ERZ534232 | MGnify/ENA metagenome assembly ERZ534232
GAGGAGGCCCTCAGGCTCTACAAGGAGTCCCTGGAGCTCAAGGAGAAGATCGGCGACGTCCGGGGCAAGGCGGCCACGCTCCATGAGATGGCCTGCATCCTGGCCCAGCAGGGCCAGGTCGAGGAGGCCCTCAGGCTCTACAAGGAGTCCCTGGAGCTCAAGGAGAAGATCGGCGACGTCCGGGGCAAGGCGGCCACCTTAGCCAACATGGCCTGGCTGGCCGGACGGCAGGGCGACGCCGAGAAGCAGCGGGAGCTGAACCTGGCGGCCGCCCGGGCCCTGGCCTCGATCCGGGCCTGGCCCGACCTGGCCACGGTCCTGGGCAACTTGAGCCAGTCCGACGCCCTTGACGCCGCGGCCTTTCTATCCCAGGCCGTCTGGCTGTCCCTGCGGGTAACGCTGCCCCTGGAAGATGCGGTAATGCTTTGCGCTGCCCTGGTTGGGGAACTCGGACCGGCCCATTCGGCCGCGCCCCTGGCGGCCACGACAGGCAACTTCCTGGCCGTCCGGGCCGAGGGCCACCCCAAGCGGGAAGAGATGCTCCGCTTGGGCGCGGGTATGCTAAGCGCCTGCGTCCAGGCGCGGAAAGTGCCCCCCGAGAAAGCTATAGAGTGGATCAAGGCCGAAGGCCTCAACGACCCCGGCCGGTTCCTGCCCGCCCTTAACAAAGCCATAGAGGAAATCGTCGGCGATCAATGGCTCTTTGACCGGAGCCTGGTCGGGTAAGCCCCGCCCCTTCCCCTAGTGCTTCGACGGCCCCTTGTCCCTCGCCGGCCCTAGGGCGGGCTGGGGCTGCGCCGGCTGGTTCGGTTGAGGCTGGACCGCCTCGGGCTGGCTCGGCTGGGGCTGGGCGGGTTGAGGCTGCTCAACCTGGGGCTGGGCCTGGCTCGGGGCCGGGCTGGGGGCCTGGCTCTCCTCGGGCTCCTGCCCCTCCTCGGCCTTGGGCTGGCCGGGCTGGGCCGGGGCCGGGGCCTCTTCCCTGGACTCCTCGGGCTTAGCCGGGCTCTCCGTCCGGCCCCCCCCCGGCTTCTCCCCGGCCGGCCGACCGAGCTGGCCCGGCTCGGTCGGCGCCGGGACGAAGCGCCGGCCCCGGACCGAGATCAAATAAGGCCTCTTGACCGCCTCGCCCTGGTCGTTGAAGTCGGTCAGCCCGGTCACGCCCGGATAGCCCCTGGTGCCCAGGAGGTTTTCCAGGAGCTCCTGGCGGTTCTGGATCGGCCGGGCCCGGAGCAGGTCGGTCAGGAGCTTGACCGCGTCGTAGCCCAGAGCGGCGAAGAGGTCCGGGTCGCGCTCGTAGGTCTTGCGGAAGAGCTGGACAAAGGTCTTGACCTGCTCCTCGTCCGAGTCCAGGAAGAAGGCGGTGGGGAAGATCGCCCCCTGGACGTAGCGGCCGGCCAGCTCGATCAGCTCGGGATCGTGCCACAGGTTGGTCCCCAGCAGGGCGGCGGGCTGGAGCTCGTAGAAGGCCAACTGGGGCGCGATCTGAGCGGCGTGGCGGAAGTCGTCGGGCAGGAACAGGGCGTCGTAGGGCAGGGGCAGGTCCTGTTGGGCCTGGTCGGGCGACTGGCCGCCCAGGTCCAGGATCTGCCGGCCCAGGTCGGGGATGTCGGGCGGGTAGGAGACCTGGCGGACGATCTCGCCGCCCCGGCTGATGACCTCCTGGGACATCAGCTCCCTGAGGCGGCGGCCGTAGGTCGACTCGGGGAAGAGGATGGCCACCCGCCTGAGGTTGAGGTCGACCACCACCCGCTGGGCCAGGGCCTCGATCATCAGGCTGGGGGTGATGAAGTCGCGCAGGACCCACTGGCCCAGGGCGGCCACCTCCCGCCGCTGGGTCAGGGTGATGAGCGGGATCTGGAGCTGCTGGGCCCGCTGGCCGGCCGCCTCGGCCAGGTTGACCGAAAGGGGCCCGACCACGGCCACGGCCTCGTGCTGGGAGGCCAGGCGGTCCAGGGCGGCCGTGGTCACCAGGGGGTCGTCGCCCGTGTCCTCGATGGCCAGGTTGAAGGGCGAGTCAGCCTCGAAGGCGCCCACGGCTAATTGCATCCCCTCCAGGAGCCTCTGCCCGTAGTCGGCCAGGGGGCCGTTGAGGGGCACCAGGCAGCCGATGGTCCAGACCCGGGTCTCCTTGGCCGCCGGGGCCCCGGCCGGCTGGCCGGCCGCCTTGGCCAGGGGATGGTCCGGGAAGCGGTCGGCTAATTCCTTCTGGTAGACCAGGGCCCGGTTCCAGTCCCGCTCGGCCAGAGCCTTCTGGGCCAGGCCGTGAATGAGGTGGACGGCCGGAAAGGCCGAGTTGTAGAGGGGCAGCAGCTCCTTGAGAGTCTTCTCCGGCCAGGCCCCGATGAAGCGGTCCAGGTTGTCGGCAAACTCGGGCCGCTCGGCTTGCGCGGCCAGACGATAACCCTGGTTCAGGGCCACCAGGGCCGCCTTGGGCTGGCCCAGCTTGAAGCGGGCCAGGGCCACGATCTGGTAGTAGTCCGGGGTCTGGGAGGGCTTGAGCTGGCTCCTCTTCAGCCCGCCCAGGTAGTTGAGGGCCTCCTGGGCCCGGTCCTGCTTGACCAGGCTCTCGGCCAAGCCCAGCCGGGCCGCCGGGGCGTGCTTTGAGTCGGGATAGGCGCTGAGAAGGTGCTCAAAGCTCATGGCCGCGGCCGGATAGAGCTGGCGCTTGAGCCGGATCTGGCCGTGGCGGAGCCAGGCCAGGTCAGTACCGGGCTGATCGGCGAAGCGCCTCAGGAAGTCGGCGAAGATGCCCTCGGCCTCTTCGAATCGTCCCCGGCCAAAGGCCCGCTCGCCGGCCTCGAGGCGGGCGGCCGCCTCCTGGGTCCGGGTCATCTCCGGCACCTTGGGCCGGGCGACTTCCTTCTTGGCGCAGCCGACCAGCATCAGGCTCAGGAGAGCAGCCAGAGCCAGCCCCATCAGGAGGGGGGTGGTCCTGTTTTTGTAACCCATTCTGACCATCTGGCTATTATTTACCATTTTGGAACCAGTCGAGGCAAGGATCAAGAGGACGGGACCAGGGCAAAGGGGCGTAAAAAAGGGCTCGTGAAGAACCCCGCGGCGTTAAAAGACTGCGGGGGAGGGCTTCCCCTCCCCCGCCCGGGCAACCAAGTCGCCCGGGACCCACCCCCTTCCCGGGCCGGGCCTTAACCGGCCTCGGCCCGCGTGGCCGGGGACGAGTCCCGCTTCAGCCTCCTCAGTACAGGCTCAGGAAGAACCCCGCCGCCACCGCCGAACCGATGACCCCGGCCACGTTCGGCCCCATGGCGTGCATGAGGAGGTAGTTCTTTTTGTTGGCCTTCTGGCCCATGTGCTGGACGATGCGGGCGCTCATGGGCACGGCCGAGACGCCGGCCCCGCCGATCATGGGATTTATGGGATCCTTGGACAGCTTGGACATGAGCTTGCCCAGCATGACCCCGCCGGCCGTGCTGAAGGCGAAGGCGGCCAGGCCCAGGAAGAGGACCAGGGCCGTCTGGGGCTGAAAGACCTTCGCCGCCGGCAGCGAGGCGCCGATGCAGAGCATCAGCAGGATGGTGATGATGTTGATGAACTCGTTCTGGGCCGTCTGGCTGAGCCGCTCGACCACCCCGGCCTCCCGGAAGAGGTTGCCCAGGAAGACCATGCCGACTATGGGCGCGCTCTTAGGCACGAGAAGGATGATCAGGAGCATGGCGAAGATGGGAAAGAGGATCCGCTCGGTCTTGGAGACCCGGCGCATCACCGGCTTCATGATGATATTGCGCTCGGCTCGGCTCGTCAGCAGGCGGATGATCGGCGGCTGGATCAGGGCGACCATGGCCATGTAGGAGTAGGCCGCCGTGGCCGTGATGCCCATGATCTCCGGGGCCAGCACGGCCGTGGTGTAGATGGTCGTCGGCCCGTCGGCCCCGCCGATGATGCCGATGGAGCAGGCCTGGGGCAAGGAGAAGCCCAGCAATAGCGCGCCTAGGAAAGAGGTGTAGATGCCCAGCTGGGCCGCCGCGCCCAGGACGAAGGCCTTGGGGTTGGCCAGGAGCGGGCTGAAGTCGGTCAGGGCGCCGATCCCTAAGAAGATGAACTCGGGCAGGATGTTCCAGTGGTAAAGGCCATACTTGAGCATCACGCCCAGGATGCCGGCCTCGGCCGGACCCTGCCCGGCCTCGGGCATGACCGTCAGCCCGGTGAAGGGCAGGTTGGCCAGGACCATGCCCGCCCCGATGGGCAGGAGCACGTAAGGCTCCCACTTCTTCTTGATGGCCAGGTAGAGAAAGCCCAGGCCGGCCAGGACCATGACCACGTGAGCCAGATCCAGACCCAGGAAGCCCAGCTCGACGCCCAGGAACGAGTGCGCCTTGTCGGCGTGCGCGGCGGAGGTCATGGGGCCACCTCCTCGGCCGCTTTTTTCTTGGCCTCGAACCGATTGACGACTCGGTGCAGCAGCTCGGTCATCAGGGCCAGGAGGATCATGATGGAGAAGACCACTCCGAAACCTCGGCCCACTATGGACCAGGCCAGTGACCAGTTGACTTCGGTCATGACTCGCGCCCCTTATAAAAAGCCCGCTAGGGCCCCAAAGGTTTGATCTTTAAGAAACGACTGAGGATTTGACGGCGGCTAGGCCTCCCCAGCGTCGAGCTTGGCCAGGTACTCCCGGCGCAGCTCGGTCCTGACCTTGTCGCAGGCCTGGTCCTCTTTCTCGACCTGCTCCAGGGGCAGAGGCTTGACCGCGGCGGGCACCTTTTCCAGCCCGTACTTGCGCTTGAGAAACTGGAGGCCGGTGAGGGGATAGATGGCGCAGGTCAGGATGTCCTCCTCACTCCTGGCCACGCCGTTTTCTTCGGCCAGCTTCCTGGCCGCCTCGAGCTCCGGAGGGATGATGTCGCCCGGCCGGCCGTTGTAGGGCGTCTGACCGAGCTTGTAGCCCTTCAGGACCATCTTCCTGATCTCTTCGGGGATCTCAGTCGGCGTGCGACCGTACAGGCCGTAGACCAGGTCCTTGACCTGGTTGGTCACGACCTTGTACTTGCCGACGAGCACGTTGATCACGGCCTGGACCCCGACGATCTGGGAGGTCGGGGTGACCAGGGGCGGGGTGCCCAGCTCCTTGCGAGTGATGGGCACCTCGGCGTAGACCTCGTCCAGGCGGTGGAGGGCCTTGTTCTCCTTAAGCTGGCTGACCAGGTTGGAGATCATGCCTCCCGGCACCTGGTGGACCAGGACGTTGGTGTCAATGGCTGACATCTTGTTGGTGGCCAGGAAATCGCGGTACTTCCGCCAGATCTTCTCCAGATGATGGCCCAGGCCGATGAGCTTCTGGAGGTCCAGGCCGGTGGCCCGGGGCGTGTTCTCCAGGGTGGCGACCATCGGCTCCACGGCCGGGTGCGAGGTTCTCAAGGCAAAGGGGGCCAGGCAGCAGTCGATGATGTCCACCCCGGCCTCGATGGCCTTGAGGCAGGTCATGGAGGCCATGCCCGAGGTGTAGTGGGTGTGGAGGTGGACCGGGATGCTGACCGTCTCCTTGAGGGCCTTGATCAGCTCGAAGGCATCGTAGGGCGAGATGATGCCGGCCATGTCCTTGATGCAGAGCGAGTGGGCGCCCATGCCTTCCAGGACCTTGGCCTTGTCCTTGTAATACTCCAGGTTGAAGACCGGCCCGCCCATCCGGCGCTCGGTCAGGCTGTAGCAGATCGAGCCCTGGAAGTGCTTGCCGTTGGCCAGGATGCGCTCGACGCAAACTTCGAAGTTGCGCAGGTCGTTGAGGGCGTCAAAGACCCGGAAGACGTCGATGCCCACCTCGCAGCTCTTGTCCACGAAGGCCTTGACCAAGTCGTCGGCGTAGTTGCGGTAGCCGACCAGGTTCTGGCCGCGCAGGAGCATGGAAAAGGGCGTCTTCTTGATGTACTTCTTCAGGATCCTGACCCTGTCCCAGGGGTCTTCGTTGAGAAAGCGGGTCGTGGAGTCAAAGGTGGCCCCACCCCAGACCTCCATGGCCCAGAAGCCGATCTGATCCATCTCCTCGGCAATGGGGAGCATGTCCTCCACCCGCATCCGGGTGGCCAGTAGCGATTGGTGCCCGTCACGAAGAGTTAAATCCTCAATTTTAACCGGATTGGCATTGGCAACGTCGTCTTTAGGCATCGTGCACTCCTGAGCGGGCTTCAGACAGCGATTCTCGTCCCGTGTCCAGGTCGCTGGCGCGGCCGCGTCGCGAATATTTGCTGCCCGAAATTTGTAAAGTTCCCGCCTTTTTTATGGCCAGGCCCTTCGAGGGAAACCTGGTAAAAGCCGGGCTAAGTCTAACTCTGTTGTGGAAGCGGAGTCAAGACCGAGCGGACTGAGCGGGGCCAGAAAAATCCTACGGATTCGATCTCTCCCGGGGCGGCTTCCGGGTAGAGGAGGACGATCAGGTTTCAGTCGAGCAGTCCCTTGGACCTGAGCCAGTCCCGGGCCACCTGGTCCGGGTCGAGGTGCCTGACTTCGACCTGATAGACCAGCCGCGACAGCTCGGCGCTGGTCAGGGCCGCCGCTGGCGCTGACAAAATCTGGGCCAGTTCGGGGCGGCCGGCCAGCGTCTCCTGGCGGAGCACCGGGGCCGGGTTGTCGGCCGGGAAGACTTGCTTGTCGTCACTCAGGGCCAGGAGGTCAAAGGCGCTCACCCGGCCGTCGACGGCCCGGCCCAGGCCGACCTCGATCCGGCTCTCGCCCAGGGCCTGGTAGACTAGTCCGGGGTCCATGACCAGGAGGCTCTTTTCGTTGAGGGCCAGCCCGTAGGCGTCCTTGAAAGCCGGGTAGCCCTCCGGGTCGGCCAGGGCCGCGGCGCCCAGGCCCAGATTGAAGGGCCGCTTCCCGGCCTCGACCCGGGCCCGGAGCAGGTCGGCCAGGTCGGAGACGGTTCTGAGGCCGAGTTTCTCGGCTGCCTCCCGCCTCATCAGCAGGGCTGGCCCAACGTCCGCCGCCAGCCGGACTGGCCAGGCCAGGCCGCCGGCCTTTTCGGCCCGGCTCAGGACGGCCCAGAGGCCCTCGGCCCGGACCGGCGGTTTCCGGCCCTTGAGCAGGCGCCTGAAGGCCGGGCCGGTCGAATCGAGGTAGAGGTCGATCAGGCCGGCCTGGAGGGCCTGCCGGGCCAGCTCCGGTTTTATCAGGCCGGTCTCCCGGCGGCACTTGAAGCCCTGGGCTTCCAGCAGGGCGGCCATCATCCCGCCCAGGAGCGCCTGCTCGGTGGAGGGACCCTGGCCCAGGACCAGCTCGGCCGGGCCGCCGGCCCGGGCGGCCGGGGCCAGCCAGACCAGGGCGGCCAGCAGCCCGGCGGCGGCGAAGAGGACCATTCTGGGGCGAGGAGCCATGGCAGCCTCAACGGCCGGGTCAAGCCCGGCCCGGCAGACGTTGCTTACCACACTTGGGCCGTAACCCCAAGGCCATTCCTCTGGCCCGGCCGGGGAGTAGACCCTTGACACCAATCCCAGGCCATAATACCTAGAGCCCTAACTCCCGGAAGTCCATTAGCCCAAAGAGACAAGGAGAAGACTATGTCGCGCTTGATAACGGCCCTTTTGGCCGGGCTGGTGCTGGTCGGGCTGATCGGCCTTCCTTGTCCGGCCCCGGCCCAGGAAACTCCGGCCGTCACCCTTTACGAGCACGCCGGCTTCCAAGGCCAGCAGATGACCTACACCGGCAATGAGCGCAATCTGCCCAACTGGGGCATCTCCTCGATCAGGCTCCACGGCGGCGCCGTGGTCACCGTGTTCCAGAAAAAGGACTACCAGGGACGGGTGGCCACCTTGATCAGCGACACGGACGACATGGGCTACACCCGAGTGGGCAACGACAACATTCAGTCGTTCATGCTCTTCACCTCCGGCCACTACCTCATCCTGTACGAGGAGGCCGACTTCGGCGGGGTGAGTCAGGTCTTCGAGAACGACGTCTCCAGCCTGGAGGGAACCCATCTGGGCGACGACCAGGCCTCGTCCGTGAGGCTGATCGACTGCCAGGCGACCCTCTATCAGCTGGTCAACTACGGCGGGGTCTCGGAGACCTTCAGCCGGGACGCGCCCGACCTGCGCCTCAGCCACGTGGGCAACGACAAGGTCTCTTCGCTCAAGGTCCTGCCCAACAAGGTCGAACCCGCGGCCAAACCCGTGGAGCAGCCGGCCCCACGGCCGAGTGACTTCAACCTGGCCAGGGGCAAGCCGGTCTGGGGCCGCGGGCTGAGCGGCGTGCCCAGCGCCCTGACCGACGGCCAGACCTTCCCGCCGGGAACCGACGTCCGGGTCCAGCCCAGCACCCAGCTCCAGGACGAGAAGTCCTTCGCCACCATCGACCTGGGCGAGGTCAAGAGCGTTGTCCGGGTGAAGGTCCAGGCCGACGCCGACGACGAGTACCTGGTCTTCCTCTCGGAGGACGGCACCGTCTGGCCGATCATCCTGCCGGTGCCCAAGGTGCCGGGCCACGGCTTCGAGACCCGAGTGCTTTCGGTCGAGACCAAGGCCCGTTACGTCAAGATCATGGGCAGCAAGAGATTCGGCACCTTCTCCGTGGCCGAGGTGGAGGTTCACGGGAACTAGGCTCGGTGAAGTTGCGGGGCGGAGCCGGTCCGAGCCGGCTCCGCCTGCCGCCCCCGGCAAAGTTTAGCCGCCGTCAAGAAATAATGGACATGCCGGACGGGCTCGTCTAATAATGAGGCTGCTCCTGGCGCCGAATCGCGGCCCTGGCGCGGGTCAAGTTCTTCGGCCTCGAGTCGGGCTGGCCAGAAAAACCCTTGAGCGAGAGCGCCTCTCCCTGCCGTTGGATGAGAAGTCGGAGCGGCCCCGGCTGTGGGGAGGGCCGGCCGGAAAGTGGGCGGACCTGCTCGCCAGCGAGTAATCCCGGAAGTAAAGAGCCGCCGGGGAGCAGGGCCGAGGCTCGGTTGAGGTCTGCCGAGCTCCGGGGAGCCGCGGCCAGGGCAATCTCGGGCGGGCGGCGGCGAGCCGATTCGCCGCCAAGGACCCGGGGCTGAGAAATAAGGAGAGCTTCTTGCTCCGCGACGAGATCAAGCGACTGATCGATCAATCGCGACGTGATATCCTCGGCGACCTGGCCAGGCTGGTCAACATCCAGAGCGGCACGACCAACCCGGCCGGGGTCAACCGGGTGATCGACTGGTGCCAGGAAGCCCTGGAGCCGCTCGGGGTGGTCGGCCAGAGAAAACCCCAGAAGAACTTCGGCGCCCACCTGGTCGCCCGGAGCCGGCCGGCCAAGGGGGCCAGGATACTGGTCATCGGCCACGCCGACACTGTTTTCGGCCCGGACGAGCCCCGGCGCACCTTCGCCTCCAGGGAGGCCAAGTGCTTCGGCCCGGGCGTCTTTGACATGAAGGCCGGCCTGATCTGTCTGATCCACGGGCTCAAGGCCCTGCTCCGGATCAAGGGGCGTCTGGACAACCAGCTGACGGTCATCATCAACGCCGACGAGGAGGTCGGCTCGCCCTCGTCGCGGCCCTTCATCGAGACCGAGGCCAAAAAAGCGGATCTGGGCCTGATCATGGAGCCGGCCCTGGGCCGCTGGCGGGTGGTCACCTCCAGAGGCGGCAGCGCCCGCTACGGTTTGACCGTCCGCGGCCGGGCGGCCCACGTCTGCCGCCGCCAGAAGGGGGTCAGCGCCGTCCACGAACTGGCCCACAAGATCCTGGCCCTGGAGCAGCTGACCGATCTGGAGCGGGAGACCCTGGTCACGGTCGGCCTGGTTAACGGCGGCGTGGCCCGCAACATGGTCCCGCCCCTGGCCCACGCGACGATTGATCTCAGGTTCAGGACCAATGAGGACGGGGCCGATCTGAGGCGCCGCATCGAGGAAGTGGCCCGGACCTCATTCCTGCCCGGAGCCCGGACCAGGCTCCGGGGGGGCAGCGGCCGGCCGCCCATGATCTCGACGCCGGCCACCCAGGAACTCTTCGCCTTCCTTAAGAATCTGGCCGCCCAGAACGGCTGGCGTTTGAGGCAGGGCCACAACTCAGGGGTCGGCGACGCCAATTTCACCTCCAGGGCCGGCCTGCCCACGGTGGACGGCCTGGGACCCCACGGCAACCACGCCCACAGCGAGCGGGAGTTCATCTACACGGAAAGCCTCTTCGAACGCTGCCGGTTCATCGGCCAGATCCTGGCGGCTGACCTGGGTCCGCTCTCGGCCAAGCTGAGAGCCGAGGCCCGGCGGCCGGGCAAAGGCCGAGGCGAATTTTAAAAACTCGTGGCGCAAGGAGGATCAGGATGAAGGCAAGCAGGTTGAGCGTTCTTTTCCTAATCCTGGCTCTGGGACTAGGGCTGGTCGTGCCCGGACTGGCCGCCTCGGCGGAACAGGTCCTGGTCATCGGCAGCTCCTCTGAGCCCCGGTCCATGGACCCTTATTTTCACAACGAAACCCCGACCAACGCCCTGAACCGAAACACCCACGACTGCCTGACCGCCTTTGACCCGGAGCTGAAGGTCCTGCCCGGTCTGGCCGAGAAGTGGGAGAACCCGGACAACCTGACCTGGGTCTTCCACCTGCGCCAGGGGGTCAAGTTCCACAACGGCAACCCCTTCACCGCCGAGGACGTCAAGTTCTCCA
>ENA-OSEO01006428-OSEO01006428.1-sediment-metagenome-genome-assembly--contig:-NODE-6428-length-10559-cov-27.786968_pt1 | contig 10559 bp, 7 predicted proteins | sample MGYA00237883_ERZ534232 | MGnify/ENA metagenome assembly ERZ534232
GAAGGGGAAAGGAAGGATATTGATCAGTCCAAAGATAAATTGGCAAATCTTATAGATGATTTTGAAGAAGAACAACAAGAAAAAAGAGTAGTAAAAAAACGACCTGGTAAAGCAGGTTATATCGGTACAATTGTCGCTAATATAGTTCTTATGTTTATTGTGAATAATATATTAAAATGGGGCGTACCTTTTTTTACCAGAGAATTTACTAAAGTTTTATGGATAATTAATTTATCACTCTCATTGACTATTGCCTGCAATATAATATATTTGATCTATGATAGAGCCTGGTTTCGTAACTTAACCCAAATGTTCCTCAATACTTTATCGCTCCTCGCAACATATATAACTTACAAGGTATTCCCATTTGATTTTTCAAAAGTAACGGGTTTTCCTTTTCTTGGATTATTGGTTAGAGTTGCTTTGATTTTTATAATGGTAATAACATTCATTGCGGCAATAGCCGAGCTTATGAAGTTTTTTTTAAAGTTGGATAGTGAAGCATAATAAAGACCACCGATATTTTTCATTCCTTATCAAATGGAAAAACCGATAATCCTCTACGATAAGCGCTCAAAGCTAGAAAGACTCCGTGTTTAATACATCTCGAGAGTAACCGCTTAACTTAAAACAGTTGACGGAATCATATAACGGGAATAGTATTAGTTATGATATACTCACTAGTGAGTATATCATAAAGTTAATTGCCCAACGGAAAGGATGATAATTGTCTAAAAAAGAAATATCTTTTGATACGGAGAAGGTAAAGAGAGTTAAGAAACAGCTTAAATGGGAGTATAAACAAAAAAAGAGAGATCTAAAAGATATCAAGAAGACCGGAATTCTGGTAGGGGAAGTATTGACGCGAGGCTTTCTCAAAGCTTATGTTTTGCATATTTTGAGCGATGGTCCTCTCTGCGGAAATGAGATATTGAAAGAGATTGAAAAGAGAACGGAAGGTAAATGGACTCCGAGTCCGGGAGGAATTTATCCTTTACTCCGAAGATTGGAAAAGAATGATTTTGTTGCCGGAGAATGGGAGGATGATGATAAGAGAACAAGAAGAACTTATGTAATTACGGATGAAGGAAGAATAGAACTAGACCAGCTTTTAACCAATCTGCAACCAAAGGCCGCGAATACACTCCAAGTGTTTATGCTGGTGATTCGGGATTTATTTGAAGGGGGCGATTTGCCAGATGTTAAAAATATTGCTAATCCAACCATATCATCCGTCGAATGTTAAGCTATTTGGAAAAATGTACATGAGCCAACTTACATTACCAGTTTTAGCAGCTTTAACACCGTCCGGACATGAAATAAAAATTGTTGATGAAAACGTTGAAACCATTAATTTCAATGAGGATGCTGACTTAGTAGGGATTTCTCTCCTTACTCCAACTGCAGAAAGAGGCTATGAAATCGCAAAAGAGTTTAAGGATAGAGGTATTCCCGTAGTTTTAGGAGGAGTTCATCCCTCACTCTGTCCCGATGAGGCAATGGAGCACTGCGATGCCGTGGTAATTGGAGAGGCGGAGGGTGTATGGTCCCAATTGCTTACGGATTTTGAAAACAGAAAGATGAAACAAATATACAAATCCGATAAAAAGCCGGATTTGAAGAATCTTCCCAGACCACGCCGGGAATTGGTAAAAGATGATTATTATGTGAATATACCTAAGGTAGAGGTTTCGAGAGGATGTCCGTTTAATTGCAGTTTCTGTTCCACCACTAAGTTTTTTGGTAGGAAAATGCGCTATCGTCCGGTTGAAGATGTAATCGAGGAGCTTAAAGAAATTGATGTAAAGTTTGTCTTTTTTACAGATAACAACATTGTAGGTAATCCAAAATATGCCAAAGAGCTTTTCAGAGCATTAATACCGCTTAAGATAAAATGGATAAGTCAAGGTTCTTTGAATGTGGCCAACGATAAAGAGTTGTTAAAATTGGCTCGCAAAAGTGGTTGTGTGGGATTGCTGATAGGTTTTGAATCTCTGTCTGCAAAAGCATTATCGGCCATGGGAAAAGTTGTCAATAAAGCGGAAGAATATAAGGCTGCCATTAAGAGATTGCATAAAGAAAAAATAGGGATTATCGGCTGTTTTGTTTTTGGTTTTGATGAAGAAGATCAAAGAGCTTTCAAGAACACAGTGCGGTTTGTTAAAAAGCTAAACATCGAAGTACCCCAGTTTACTTTGCTTACACCATACCCGGGCACAGCATTACGCGAAAGTATGGAGAAAACAAGTAGGATTTTGCATAATCAGTGGGAAAAGTACGATACAATTCACACAGTTTTTAAACCTTTGCGGATGAAGGTGGAAGAGCTGCGTGCAGGATATGACAAAGCTTGCGGTACTGAATACTCTTACTGGTCAATGTTTAAACGCTTAGCAAGATCACTTATTTATCTTAAGTCATTCTATAAGATGCTTGTTTTTTGGCAGATAAACATCGTTTATAGACGTCTTTATCTTGTAAGTGTGGATGATAAGTATCAGAGAGCTACCTAGTTGTTTATGGAGAAGTGCATACCAGCGTTTGTTGGAAGTATTAGCGGGAAAGCTGAAATTAACAATAGTGCCCGCAAGGTGTATAATTATAATATAGAGAAGTTCAAGTGCGGGAGTTCTTATGAAAGAACAAAGGATTCTTCTGGATCGAAATGGCAATGTGGTAAATATTGGAGATACGGTCCAATGGGAGCAGGAAAGTGGAGACCGGTTGCTGATCCTGCAAGGAAAAGTACAATCTATTAAGGATTCAATTCGGGTGGAAACTCAAACTGGCGATTTCATAGATCTTCTATGGCCTTATGATTTGCCGGATGCTCAAATAGAGAAAGTTTTGCCTGAGAAGGCAAATTAGTAACGGTTTTGTATAATAAATAAAGTGTAACTATTGGAGAAGTCCAAATAACTGTGCTAAGAGGGGCGGGCGAAGAAAGATAAAAACTTTGTCTGAATGGCGGTGGTTTGGGTCTTCTCCAATTCTGTTTTTTGCTAAGAAATAATGCTTGGGAAGTCATGTAAAATGAAATAAAAACTTTTCCTGCTCGGTTTTTGTACTGCAGTTTTTATTCTACGATTCTGGTTGCCTTAGCAAGATTAAGCTGAAAAACATGTCTAATACATATGCCTGATTTGCAGATAGAGTAGATTTCTGTTTTACTTGTTCTAATTTGACAAAAAGGCCGTTTTGGTCGAAAATATAATTAGAGGACTGACTGCACGGTCAGTCGGTGATCAAAAGGAGTGACAATGGTCGTTTTTAAGCCGATAACGACTTCTACTGATGGTTTAAGTAAAATTATCGCCACTGCGGAAAAACTTTTTTCTGAAAAAGGCTATGATCGTGTATCAATGCGTGAAATTGCTGAAACCGCAGGGATCTCAAAAGGGCTGATATATTATCATTTTAAAGATAAGAAAGCGCTGTATACCGAACTGGCAAGAGAGGGGATAGAGGCACTTGGAAGCCAGCTCTCCCAGGCCATTGCTGTGGGTAAGACTCCAAAAGAAAAGATACGAATATTTATTCGTAATTTTTATGAGCTTGTTTCAAGCAAGGAGCAATTAATAAAGATACTTGCTCGCGAATTGGCTAGCGAAGAAGGCGAGGTGTCAGGATATATTCTAAAGCAGTGTGATGAAATGATTACAAAACTGACATCAATAGTTCAAGAAGGAATTAATAATGGTGATTTTCGATCGGTAGATCCAAGATTAACAGCAGTTAGCCTATTTGGGCTCGCCACTACATTTGTTAGCGAAAGATTGCTTTTTGGTGAGGCTACACCGGCTGAGAAATTATCCGAGCATTTATATAGTGTTTTTAGTGAGGGGATAAGCTCATAAGAAAGGAATAGGCAAGAAGAAGGTTTATTTTTTTAATTAAGCCTGACTGTCCGGTCAGTATATTAGGAGTTAGATTATGTTAGAAAGAATCGCCAAACTAATAGTTCGCTTTAGGATACAAATAATAATTTTAGCAATTATATTAGCGGTACCGGCCGTATACGGGACCATTAATCAAAAAATAAATTATGATCTGAATTCATATCTTCCTGAAAATCTAAACTCGGTTAAGGGGCAGAAGATCCTGAATGAAAAATTTGGGACAGGAAGTGCGGCGGCAATATTAATTGAAGGAAAAAGTGATAATGAAGTTGAGAAGCTTAGAGAGCAGATAGAGAATATTAATGGAGTAGCATCAACTGCCTGGATATCAGACTTTACAGACATTAATATTCCAAGAGAATATATAGATCAAGAGTTGATTGATAGATATTATAGTAAAGACTCAACGATTTTAGAGGTTCGCTTTTCGGCATCTGCCGCTGATCCTACGACTGCAGATGCCGTCCATAAGATTCAAGGTCTTGATAAAGATCTGTGGATTGTAGGGGCGGCAACGATTATCGGTGAGACACAGGATATTGTAATGCCAGAAATGCCATGGATGGGCTTATTGGCGGTATCTTTAATACTAATTGTGCTGTTTATATCTTTGTCCTCATATATTGTTCCCATTATCTTTCTGGTTATTCTTGGTCTGGCCATACTTTATAACATGGGAATTCCTTTCTATTTTAATCAGGAAGTCTCCTTTGTGACCGGAGCAATTGCAGCGGCTCTCCAATTGGGTGTTACTATGGATTATGCTGTGTTTCTTCTTCACCGATTTGAAGAAGAGCACAAAAAGCGTCCGCTTCAAGAAGCAATGGTTCAAGCAATAGTTAAGACAACCAAAGCAATAACATCGAGTTCACTAACAACAATTATGGGTTTTTTGGCAATGGTTGTTATGGCATTGGGATTTGGTGCTGATCTTGGCTTTACTCTTGCTCGCGGTGTGTTTATAAGTTTAATTGTAGTACTTACTATATTACCGGCTGTAATACTTGTTTTGGAGAAGTGGATAGAACGATTCAAGCATAGGGTTTTCATGCCCAAGTTCACCTCGCTTGGTTGGTTTGCTACCAGGCATTATGTGTTTGTCTTCCTTGCATTTTTGCTCCTTTTTGTTCCTGCCATCTACGGATATACCAACACCAAGATTTCATATGATATGGGAGGAGCTTTTCCTGAAGACAGTAAATATACTGTGAGCATCGGTAAGATAAAGGAAGAATTTGGATCGGCAGAGACAGCTAACCTTATAACCAAAGACATACCTGACTCTAAGCTGGAGAAGATAAAACAAGAACTATCTAAGCTGGATGGAGTGAAGGATGTAATTGGATATTCTGATTATGTTGATCCGGCTGTTCCTAAAGAACTTGTTCCCAAAGACGTAAAAGACCGCTTTTTTGCTGGTGATTATATAAATACAATTATTAACCTCAGGTATACATCAAGCAATGAGCGGACCGACGAAACAGTCAAGGAAGCCCAAAAAATTATTGATAAATATAGAGCCGGAGAAGACGGTGAAATCTATTTTACCGGATCAACAGTCCTTACTAGGGACTTAATGATATCTGCGCAAAGGGATACTAGAGTTGTAGCTATCCTATCGGCATCCGCCATATTTTTAATGGTGGCACTAGCCTTCAAGTCCATTTCTTTACCAATAATCCTAATAGGCGCAATTGAACTTGCTATTTTGCTAAATCAGAGCGTTTCTTTCTATTTGGACCAGAGCATTTTCTTTTTTGCTGCTTTGGCTGTTGGCACAATTCAATTGGGCGCGACAGTTGATTATGCGATATTACTCACCTCTCGATACGAAGAGGAACTTGCTAATCACGCTCCAATGGAAGCTATGCATATGGCGGTTGCTGAAAGCGGGCAAGCTATTGCCACTAGTGCTTTCACTTTATTTGGGGCAACTCTTGGACTTGGATTGGCAAGTTCGTTAGGTATCGTAAGGGATCTGACCCTTCTTTTGGCCAGGGGTACCATAATAAGTTTGCTGGTAGTAACTATTCTACTACCTGGCATATTGGTTCTTTTTACTAGAGTTATTGGTGTGACTACCTGGAAATGGCCAAAACCGGGTATCAATAGAAAAACGACGGGCAATCATTAGGAGGAATGCCTTATGTATAAACTCATGAGAAATAAGTCTAGATGTCTACATAATAGAATAAGAGAAGTTAGTTGGCAGAAGCTATTGTTGGGCATAATAACAACAATTATGATTCTCTGTCTGCCGTTAAGCTTGAGCTTTGCCGATCAAGCACCAACCAGTATTTATGATGAGGAAACTGTCTATGTACTTCTAGATCATAACGGAGCGGTAGAAAATGAGATTGTTGTTGATTATCTTAGGTTAACAGGTACGGGAAGAATTTCAGTAACGGATTTTGGGAGTCTTACCTGTATTAAGAATTTAATGGGCTCGGTTAAACCTATTGTTAAGGACAATTCCATTACCTGGGATATTAATGCAAATGGAGGTAAGAATCTATTTTATTCGGGAAAAACGGATAAGGAATTACCGATTGCGGTGGATATCAAATATTACTTGAATGATAAGGAGGTAAAAGCAAATCAGATAGCAGGAAAGAAGGGCAAGCTAAGGGTGGAGATCGCGGTTAAAAATAAATTAAAAAATAAGCAAAGCATTGCTTACAGTCAGTTTGGTTCGAATAGCCTGGTTTCCAGTGAGGAGGAAATATATACTCCCTTGATGACCATAGTAACTCTGGATGTTCCCAGGGACAAATTTGATGAAGTCCGAGCAGACGATGCCATGACCACTATGGTTGGTGGAACAATGAAGTGTACATGGATGGTGATGCCGGTTCCCGAGGAAACAATAGTAATGGAAATGACAGGAGATAAATTAGAGCTTGAACCCATTGCCATTACAGTAATGCCGCAAATGCCGCAGGTCGCGGGACTGGAAATTGCCGAACAGCTGGAAGAAATGAGCAGTAATTTGGGAATGATTAATGAATTAGAGGGTATGATACCCCAACTTAGCTTTGCAGCAGGGGGATTGTCGCAGCTTGGGACTCTTGTGAATGGACAAATAGGGATTACACAAAATCTTAATGCTTCAACGGGACTAGCAGCGTCGGGTTTAAGTGATCTTCAACAATTAAATGCAGGACATGTACAACTTACGCAGACATTAGAAAGTTCTACTGGGGATTTGGCAAATGGGGTTGCCGGTCTTGAACAAGTCAATCAAGGTCAAGTTGATTTATTGAATAGTATTGAAAATTCAAATTCGGATCTTATGACTCTGGCACTGACACTTGATAAAGGTGATCCGATTGTACAGCAGCTTGTTGCCGATTTGGCAGATCAACAAAATCTATTAAGCACTCTTAAGAATGGGGGTTCTATAGGAGGGCAAATCCTACCCGGGTTAACTACGACCGGCCAAGGTTTGAGTGATACAAAAGATGCTCTTTACCAAATTCAAGGTACGCAACTTATATTAATCAATGGGGGAGATGTACAAGGTCAATATATACCAGGACTAACCACTATGGGAAGTAGTCTTGGGCAGTCAGCATCCGGTCTTGGTCAAATGGGTGACACACTTGGTGTGCTTGAAAAAGGCGGGAAGCTACAAGGACAGTATATACCGGGTTTAATTACCGTAAGAAACGGTCTATTGCAGGCATCATCTCAGTTCTCATCAGGAATGAATAGTTTTAATCTTGATGATATTGAAAGTATGGAAGCGGATTTTGAGGATGCAATCAATCAGATGAACAAAGGGGAAGCTATCCAGGATAATATGCAAACACTTGCTGATGAGTATGATACTTTTATGGGCAAGCCAAATAATGCATCCGGTAAAGTAAGCTTTGTTATGAAAACTGATGCAATAAAGACCGAAGATTCAAACGAAAAAGACGGTATCAGCAATAATCAGGATAAGAATACAAATTCCGAAGGTCTCGTTGGCCGTATTATCCTTGTATTTGTTGGATTTACTATAGGAAGTGGGGCCTTGCTAAGTTATAAAAAACAAGGGAAATCAGGAAATAAAACTGTAGTGTAATGTTCTGAATAATTTGGTTTATGCAAATTGCCAAAAAAGAGGAGAATTATTACTGGGATTGATATTGCACTACCCGGTTACGACATTCTTCTTTTGCTCTGTACATTGCTTCGTCTGCATTTGCCATTGATTCCCAGGGATCCAATTGGCCGTCAATGGAGATAAGCCCTATGCTTACGCCAAGTTTAAACTTTTGTTCACCTATTATAATTGTAGATTGCTTGATAGTCCGGCGTATTCTTTCAGCGACAACTTGAGCTCTATCGACATCTGTTTGCTCAAGAAGTACCGCGAACTCATCACCACCGATTCGCGCCAGTAGATCTTCGGTGCGCAAATTCTTTAGGAATAGTTGCGAGAGGGTTACTAGTGCTTGATCTCCGGCATTGTGTCCGAGAGTATCGTTTATCAATTTGAAATTGTCTATGTCTAGGAAAAGGAGAACGCTAGGTGTCCCACGTCGAGCATGAGCTACAGCACGCTTTAAAGTCTCTTCCAAGAGACGGCGATTGGGCAGTCCGGTTAGGGGATCATGTGCTGCCATGTGGGCAAGCTGCTCTTCATGTTTCCTGCGTTCGGTTATGTCATAACAAGTGCCGATATAGCCGCCAAAATTACCGTCAAGGTCACGAAATGGCTGCCCGTAGTTAATAACCCAGCGGTATTCACCGTCAAATCTGCGTAAACGGTATTCAGTAGTAAAAGGCTTACGAGTTTCAAAGGCTTTGATATAGGTTTTCATAACTTGTTTCAGATCGTCCGGGTGTACTCCTTTTGTCCAACCTTCATCGATTTCTTGCTCTATGCTTCTACCGGTAAACGCGATCCATGTTTTGTTGAAGTAATCGAGTTTTAAGTCGATCCCGGAACGCCATACAAGTACAGGGAACTCGTCAAAGAGGGTAAGATAAAACTCACGCGATTTTTCCAGTGTCTCTTCCGCGAGTTTTCTCTCGGTAATGTCCCGAATTATACCGATGGCATGCCAGTTACTTTTTAAATTAACTGCGGAGACCGAGAGCTCTACAGGAAATACCTTGCCATTCTTTTTCTTGGCAACAAGTTCAATTGTTTTATTTATTGCAGCGCCTTGTCCGGTCTTTCCAAAGCGGGAGATATGTTTCTTGTACTCTCTGTAATCTTTTTTAAGAGCGGCGAATAAGTGGAATTCTTTGCCTATTAGTTCATCCTTTGAATAGCCGAGCATATCTTCAGTTGCCTTGTTGCAAAATATAGTAGTGCCTGAGTTGTCTATAAGAACAACGGCATCTGAAGCAGCCTGGCTAATTGCCCTAAACTTTTCTTCACTTTCTTTTAATGCTTCTTCAGCTTCTTTACGGTCTGTAATATCGGTGATTGTACCTACAAATCCGGATATTTGTCCTTTGAGGTTTTTCTCAGCTGTACCTTGACCTATTACCCAGCGCATTGAACCGTTGTGATGAAGTATGCGATATTCTAATTTAAAACAAGTATCCCTCTTGTCGGTATGATAAAAGATATTTAGTATTTTATCTTTGTCCTGGGGATGAATGGAGTTCATCCAACCCCTACCTTTAGCTTGTTTTGCAGATAAACCTGTAATTTCACACCAGCGGTCATTAACATAAAGACAATCTCCTTTAGTGTTTGTGCGAAATATTCCTACAGGCGATATCTGAGTAACGGTACGAAACTTTTCCTCGCTTTCTTTTAATGCGTCTTGCACGTGAATCCGCTCGGTTATATCTGCTCCCGAGCTTAAAGAAGCAACAATCTGATTTTTTTCGTTTTTTATTACCGTATTGTGCCAGGCAATGATCCTTTCCTTGCCGTTCTTAGTGATAATAGGATTCTCAAAATACTCAAGCGATTGAACATCTCCTTTTATTAATTTGGCAAAACAATCTCTAACCTGGTTTCTGGCCTTTGGAGGGATAAAATTTTCAATCCAATTCTTTCCGATTATCTCTTCATCATTCTCAAATCCGAGGATATCACAGCCCTTTTTATTGATTAGGCGAATGTTGAGATTGGCATCAATGATGACGAAAATAACACCTGCTATATCAAGGTATTTTTGACTATTTTGCTTCTCTTTTTCCAATATCTTTTTCATTTGAAGGTTTACACCTTCTTCTTCCAAAAATGATAATTCTATAAGTTTTTATTTGTTATTTCCAAGCTATTTATGATTAAGTAGTGGATTTATCGGAATAATCACGCGGAAAGTTAATAGTTTGAGAGAGAAAACAATGATCGGAGGGAGTGCTTTAAAGCTGATACAGAACAGCCCGGTTTCGTCCTTTTTCCTTGGCTTTATACATAGCCTTATCAGCCCGGGACATTGAAACGCCCGGTTCATATTTTCCGTCAATTCTAGCTATACCGATACTGATGCTTAAATCATATCTTCTTCTGCTTAATGTAAAATCATGTTGTACTATTGATTGCCGTAGTCTTTCAGTAATGTGCTGGGCCTTATCAATGTCGGTCATTTCAAGTAGAACAGCAAATTCATCTCCACCTATTCGGGCCAGGATATCCTCGGTTCGAAGTTCTTTCTTAAGTAGTTTGGCTATAGTAATTAACACTTCGTCTCCGGCCTTATG
>ENA-OSEO01006429-OSEO01006429.1-sediment-metagenome-genome-assembly--contig:-NODE-6429-length-10559-cov-15.341252_pt1 | contig 10559 bp, 3 predicted proteins | sample MGYA00237883_ERZ534232 | MGnify/ENA metagenome assembly ERZ534232
GCGATTGGGGTGATGACCGGTGTCCAGTATTGATGGCCGTTGTAATCGATCCTGAACTTGTATCCCTTGACGGGGACAGTGAACTGCGCATGGCCTTGAGCGTCCGTGCTCACGTTTCGGTTTAGATATGAGCCTGTCTCGGTGAACAGGTATACAGGAGCGCCGCTTACCTCTTCGCCGTTCCATGTCACGTGCATATCCACCATTCCTTCATCGATCGTCACCTCCTCATCCTGCCACTGGAATACCTCTGACCAGAATTGGCCTCCTAAATAGTCTACCCTGACTTTATAGTTCTTGTCGGGAACGTTGAATTTTACCTCCCCTTGTGCGTCCGTTGTCGAATTCAGGTTCAGGTAGGAACCACCCTCAGTGAAGAGATACACCTTAACACCTGGGAGCGACGCCACGGCGCCGGTATAGTAGGTGTTTACGGAGACAGTGGTTTCCTGATGGCCAATACTCATGAGGTGGGATAGCGTGTTCGGGACTTCCAGCGCATCACACCAGAACTGGTAACCCATGTAGTCCACCCTGAAGCGGTACCAGCCACTCGACAAGGCGAAGCTCACTTCACCCTGTGCATTGGTTTGGCCTGTAATGTTGAGGTAGCTTCCGGACGGAGTGAAGACATAGACGGGCTTATCAGAGAGGGCAACGCCGGGGGCCCTTTCCACCCGGAGCGTGAACAGCCCTCCGCCGGTGTCCAGATTCACTGCCGTGGACTGATGAGCAACTATCGTCTCCATCACCCAGTACTGGCTCCCCTGGTAATCTCCCCTGAAGCGGTAGGTCCCTTCGGGCAGGCGGAAGCTCGCTGCTCCTGCCGTTCCGGTTGTCGCGTGGAGGTTCAGATAGCTGCCCGCACTGCTGAAAACATAGACCTTCACGTTGGGAAGACCGGTTCCATTCTGGTTCACAAAGACGTCTGCCATTCCTTCGTTGATCACGATCTGTTTGTCAGTTTGGTTGAAGACCTCTGACCAGTGCTGGGCCCCAAGATAATCGGCCCGAACCTTATACTCCCTTTCGGGAACACTGAAAACCGCCTTCCCTTCTGTTTCGGTTTTGGTCGTAACATTCACATAGGAGCCCGATGCCGTGAAGAGATACGTGCTCACATTGGCTTTGGGCTGGACATCCCCGCTGTAATCCCCGCTGACAGTGATCGTCACATTCTGGTGCGGGATCGCGTGGGTGAGGGAGGTCGCATCTGGTACTTCGAAGATCTCTGTCCAGAACTGGTGCCCGAGGTAATCTATGCGGATCCTGTAACACCCGTCTGCAAGGCTGAACCCTGCTTCTCCGTTGCTGTTGGTCACGACCTGCTGACCGAGGTAGGTGCCGGTTTCACTGAAAAGGTACGTGCTCGCCCCGACCAGCGGCACACCGGCCGCCTTTTCCACCCCTAGCGTGAACGGTCCGCCTCCTGTCGATATGGGGACGGGATTCCCCACATGGGGGATGAGGACGATCTCTCCGCTCCAGTATTGGCTTCCCATGTAGTCTGCCCTGAACTTGTACCTTCCCTGCGGAAGCCTTAAGGAGACCTTCCCCTGTTCATCCGTAATCCGGTTAAGGTTGAGATAAGAGCCTGTTGCAGTGAAGGCGTAGACATTTATGCCCTGGAGGGGCTGCCCCATGTTGGTGACCGCCACATCCGCAGTGCCTTCGTTAATAGCGAGGGTTTTATCTTCCCAGTTGAGCACCTCGGACCAGAACTGACCGCCTAAATAGTCCACCCGAACCTTGTAATCCTTCTGTGGCAGGTTGAAGACCACCCGTCCCTCTTCATTAGTCTTTCCGTTCACATTCACGTACACGCCCGAAGAGGTAAAGAGGTAGCTCGGCACATCCGGTTTTGGCTCTATCTGAGTATCATTGACTCCTTGCACCGTAATCTCCACTTCTTCGTGCGGGATGGTGAAGGCGAGCTGCGAATTCCCCAAGACCCCGATCAGACCGCTCCAGAACTGATAACCGAGATAATCGGCCCTTACCTTATAGCTGCCTCCGGAGACCGTGTAGGAGACAACTCCATTTTCATCGACGGTCCCAAAAAGCCCAAGGTAGGTCCCGGACTCGGAGAAGAGATAGAGCTTGGCTCCGGGAATCGGGTTATCCTGATCCTTCTGCAAGGTGACGGTGAGGCTCCCTCCTCCGGTCGGTAGCGAGATCGTATTCTGCACCCCTGCCTGGATGGTCAAAACCGCGCTCCAGTACTGGCTCCCAAGATAGTCCGCCCTGAACTTGAATGTTTTCCCCACGGGAAGATCGAAGAAGACCTTCCCTTGAGCGTCGCTCGTCTGATAAAGGCCCAGGTACGATCCGGCGCCATTGAAGAGATAGACCTTCACATCCGGCTTTGCCTCCCCTGCCACGCTGACCGTGAGCTCGGCCGTCTCCTCGTCTATCACCACATCGGCCATATTCCCACCGGGCACGCCGATCACCGGAGACCAGAACTGGTAGGAGAGATAATCCGCCCTGAATTTGTAATTGCCGTCAGCAAGGATCCCGCTCTCGAAAACCGCCTTTCCCTGGCTGTCGGTCCGGGCCGTCTTGCCCGTATAAGAACCAGCCTCTGTGAAGGCATAAACGTTGATGTTGGAAAGCTGTCTCCCTTTGCTGGTGGACACCCTGACCTCGATGTCTTTCGGAGGCTCGCTCGAAATCAGCGAGAGGAGCTTTCCTTCAAGGTACACATACTCCCTCACGATGGCGCCGGTTTCATCCGCCTCGCCGATCGAGTTCCCGTCCTTGTCCCAGAGGAAAAGGGTCGTTTTTCCGTCGGCCGTTTTTCTCGTCCGCTCGCCTTTGCCGTTGTAGGTATAGGTCCCAACAGCCGCGCCATTCAACGATGCCTGGATGAGACGGTTGTCATGATTATAGGTAAACCCCTGGTCCCCCATCTGGGTAGTGTTCCCGTTCGGGTCATAGGAAAAGGAGAGAGGATTGATGCCAGTGATTGCCTGGATCTTGTTGGTTCCTGAAACATAGCTGTAATTCTCCGCCTGCCCGTTCTCGGTTTTCTGCAATCTGTTCCCCACCTTGTCATAGGTGTAGCCTTCAGTGCCGTAGACGCCTTGTGCACTGACGAGTCTCTCCAGGTGGTCATAGGTGAAGGACTGGCTTCTCGAAGGATCCTGAAGATTGGAGATGGTGAGGATATTCCCCACCGGATCGTGAGCGTAAGAGAGGTTCATCACACTTCCGGCATTCAGACCGGTGAGGCGGTACATCTCGTCAAATGCTCTTGTCTCCGCCACCCCATTTCCGTAAGTCAATCCTTTTAGCGGACCGAAAGGAAGATGAGAGATATTGTCGGCCAGCGTCCGCGTTGTCCCTCCCACGGTATCCTTTACGCGGATGACGTTTCCTGCAGCATCCCTCTCGTAACTCACGATCCTGCCTGAGGGATAGGTGATGCTCTGGAGAGGTCCTCCCTGGCTGTAAGAGTATCGGGTCGTAAAGGTGATCCCGCTCCTAGTCCTCGTCTCGGTCACAAGGTTGCCGAAGGGATCATAAGCATAGACATAGGTTCCGCTCGGGTCGGTCATACCCGTGAGCCTGCCTTTGCCGTTTACTCCCTGGTCATAAGAAAAGACGACATCCTGCGTGCTGTCGGAGTACGAAATCCGCGTGAGACGGTTCAGGCCGTCATAGGTGTAGGAAGCAGTGATGCCGTTGGCATCGGTTTTGCTCAGCAGGTTTCCGGCGGCATCGTAAGTGTATGCGGTGAGATTGGTGTCAGGGGAAAGGGTGCTTAGAAGCCTTCCCACATCGTCATAGGTATACACGGTGGGATGGTTCTCGGCATCCGTCACACGGATGAGGTTATCCAGCCTGTCATAGCCGTATGAGGTAATCACGCTCCCCGGCTGGGTAACGGAAATGAGGCGGCTCAGGGGATCGTAGGCATAGGATGTGGTCTGGCCTTTTTGGTCCAGGATTCCTACGAGGTTTCCCTTGAGGTCGTAGCTCCGCTCTTCGTAGTTGCTGTCCGGGTAGATGGTTTTATGTATTCTGTTTTTGCCGTCATACTCGAAAAGGGTGTAGCGCACAACTGTTCCCTGATCGTCCCTGATCTCCTCCCTTGCCCTGTTCCCCTCCGTGTCATAAGTGTAGTTGATGGAGCCCGGAAGACCAATGACCTTCTCCAGCCATCCGCTGCTCGTGTATTCGTATATGAACTCCCTCCCATCCGGATAGTGTGAGAGCACGATACCGCCAACTTCATCGTAGGAGAAGGTGGCGGCGAGATCGTTCATGCTTCTCGTCTTCAGCCGTCCCATAGGATCATAGGTGTAGGTTGTGACAACGTTGTTCTTGTCCGTCCCTGTCTCCGGCCTTCCGAAAGCGTTGTACAGTCCAAAACTGGTTTCAGATCCAAGGGGATCGGTTATCTTTTTGAGCCTCCCCCTGTTGAGCCCCTGCTCGGAGGTGTTGGGATAGTACTCGAGGGTGGTGATATCGCTCAGGTCGGTCCTTGGCCCGTCCATGTGCGTAAGCTGACCATGCTCGTTGTAAGTGTATGTGGTGGTTCTAGTAATTGCGCCTGCGCCGTCGAAGCCGGATTCGCTCCGGCTGAGGAGATTTCCTCGTTCATCATACACGAAATTAGTGGTCGTGCTTTGCCCGGGGTTTGCAACGCTGGCCCTTGTAATCGATGTCACGAGATCGAATGTGGGGTGGTAGGTGTAGGCGGTGGTCCTCTCTTCCGGGGTTCCCACCGCCTCCTTCCTGGTCATTACATTTCCCCGTTCATCATAGGTGTACGCGGTAACCATACCCAAGGCATCAGTCTGCTGCGTCACATAGAGCCGATCATTGAACTCATACTGCTCGCCAAGTGACCCGAGGCAGCTGCCGCACCCTTCGCCGGAGACTGCCTTCACCCTGGCAATGCCTTTTTCCACGTAGAGTTTGAACGTGGTGGTCCTTCCCAGGGAATCGGTCACATGGCGCACATAATTATTGTCGTAAACGATGCTTACATTCTTTGTCCCTCCGGCGCCTTGGGAGAGGACGGCCCTGTCCTGGGTGTCATATTGGACGGTCAGTGAGCGGATGGACTTCTCGCTCAGGATGCCGGTGAGGTTGTGGACATCATTTGGATCCTCATAGAGATAGGTTTTAGTTGTCTGATCCGGTTTTGTGACAACGGTAAGGTTCCCCCCTTCGTAGGTATAGCCAAATGCCCCGATAGGCGTTGTCAATGTCGCAAGCTTGCCATCGGCTCCATAGGCGAACTCCAGCCGCCTCCCGAAATTGTCTTCCACAGATGCAAGTCTGCCCGAGCTATAGGTCAACGTCTGGGTGTTGCTGTTTCGATCCGTGATTCGGAGGAGCTTCCCTGAACCATCAAAGCTCCAAACCTCCCCATCCGGTTCTTTAAGGCTGTAGCCTCCTCCAATAACCGGCTCAATCACCCTCACCTTGTCCGTCTCGGAGACGAACTTACCCTGGCCGTTGTCAATGAAGTGAACCTCGGCCCCGTCCGCCTGGTGCAGTATCACCTTACCGGTTGTGAATGTGAGATAGTCTGAGAACGTGGCAGTCCAGCCGTAACCGACAGTGCTTGTGAGAGTGCTCCTGCTGTTATAGTACCGCGAGAATCCCAGAGGAAGCCCGGGACCTTCCAGGTTCAGGTCTCTTTCTCTCTGGTACTTGTTTCCGATGGAGAAGTTGATTGGGTTGCCAGCGAGGGTTCGCTCTCTACAGGAACCTGCACAAACACCAAGATTCTTGGCCTGATTGACACGGGATATCTCGAAAGTGCCTGTCGCTACGGGGGAGGTTGCGCCATTGTGAGCAACTGCCCAGGCTTTGACCGTATGCTCTCCTTCGGAAAAGTTGGCGGCATCGAAGCAGTTAGTTCCAAAGTTACCCATGTCACAGTATGACCAACTCACACCTGTGCCCTCAAATTGCTTTCCTACTCCTTTATAGTAGTCGATCTGCACGTACACCATTCCTTCTGGTCCGCTCCAGCGATTCTTGAATGTGGCCGTCCCGGTAACATCGAAAGTCCCTTCCACCTGGCCCGCGCTGTTCACAGCCACAGAGGGCGTATTGTCCACGGAGAACGTACCGGTAACTTCTTGCGATGTTGCTCCATTGTACGCTACGGCCCAGGCTTTGACCGTATGCTCTCCTTGGGAATAGTTGCCGGCATCGAAGCAGTTAGTTCCAAAATTACCAATATCACAGTATGACCAGCTCACACCTGTGCCCTCAAATTGCTTCCCTAAAACATTCCAGTTGTCGACCCGGACATGAACCGTTCCTTCTGCTCCGCTCCATCGCTCCTTGAACGTGGCCGTTCCGGTAACGTCAAACGCCCCCTCCACCAGGCCCAGACTGTTCACCGTAGCTGAGGGCGTGTTGTCAACTGTGAATGTACCGATATCCACCTCCGATACGGCTCCATTGTGCGCTACGGCCCAGGCTTTGACCGTATGCTCTCCTTGCGAATAGTTGCCGGCATCGAAGCAGTTAGTTCCAAAATTACCAAGGTCACAGTATGACCAACCTACACCTGTGCCTTCAAATCCCTTTCCTATAGAATTATAATGGTCGAACTGAGCATGAACAGTTCCTTCCGCTCCCCCTAAGTGTTCCTTGAATGTCGCTGTCCCGGTAACGTCAAACCCCCCCTCCACCAGACCCTGACTGTTCACCTTTGCTGAGGGCGTGTTGTCGATGGTTATAGTGGTTTGGCTGCTGTGTGAAACCCACTCGGAATCGACTGCAACCGCTTTAAGAATATGATCTCCCTGCGACATTGCGCCACCATCAAGAATAGGTGTCGCGGTCGCAGACCCGTTTCCCGCAACTTGCGAGATCAAATAGGATTCGTAATAGACATACAGCGTCCCCGAATCATCATTCCGGCAATAGGGAAAGTCTGGCAAGTCGCAACGTACATAGCTGGAGAAACTGGCGCTTGCGTTGACGGGGATGGGGCCTGAAGTTCCGGATGCGGAAATGGAGGCGATTGTGGCCCAGGCGGTTCCGGCGGTGAAGGTCAGTACCAAAGCAGCAGACACGAGCAGCAGGGAGAATCTCCTTTTCATTGCAGGCCCCTTTTCGCAGGTAGGAATGAGGAAATTGCATGCTCAGACAGTGCGGTGCTGGATGGAATAAACCGTCACGATGTTCAAGAATTGTGCCTTTGGTCTCAGCAGAAAATGTCAAACGGAGCATTCCAACAAGAATGCCGATGGGCGGGTCGTATTACTTTGTTTTCAGGAAAATTTTTTAATTGAAGATCGGGCAGGGTGTTTTTCTCTTTGTCCTGAAGCGCTCTTTGACCGCAAATTGTAAGGATTAAATTGGGCTCACATGCACAAAAGCAAGTGCATGTTGCACAATGTTTTGTGCACTTGACGGGAGAATCTTTGGGTGGTTTTATTCTCAGAAATTGACCCTCTTGCGTTCTAAGCCAAGGCAATCATATCACCAGGTTCAGTTCCTGAACTGCGCCTGCGAAACCACTTTGCGATCTCAGGTGCTGCTGGACAACCCCGCATCCATGGAATAGTCTGTGCGTGAGATGCAAAGAAGTGTTGGACGCGCCACACGAGTGTGTGGGGACTTCGCCCCCGGGAGGTGATAATGGCCAAACTCCAGTATTCTACAGAAGACGGTATTGCGTTGATCTCCATGGACGACGGCAAGGCGAACGCCATGAACTTTGACTTTTTCTCTGAGATGGGGGAGGCCCTGGATCGCGTCCGGAAAGACGGTGTCAGGACACTGATTATCACCGGCAGGCCGGGCTATTTTTCGGGTGGTCTGGATGTCCGGCTGCTCACGTCCCTTCCGCCTCAGGAGGTAAACAGGCTCGCCGATACCTTCGCCAGAACCATGCTGCGGGTTTTTTCCTTGCCCATCCCGACCATTGCGGTCCTCAGCGGGCATGCCGTGGCTGGCGGCGCCATGCTCTCATTCGTGTGCGATCTCCGGTTTGCCGTTGAAGGTACTTACCGGATCCAGATGAACGAGTCGGTGATCGGCATACCTTTGCCGACATGGATGCTGATGATAGGCCGCGCGGTGATCCCGGCCCAATGGCTGGCTGAAGCATTTCTGCAGGGCAGGGCTTACGTCCCGGACGAAGCCGTCGGAAGAGGACTTGTTCACGGCCTGATCGAAAAGGATGATGATCCTATTGCAGATGCAAAGAGTAGAACAGAGCATCTCAAGAGCGTGAATCTCCAGGCCTACCAGACCAGCAAGGCCCGGCTGCGCGATGCCGATGTTCAACAGGTGCTGGAGTTGCTCAAAGGCGAGCTGCCTTTCAGTGGCTCGTGAAGAGTTCCTCCACCGCTTGCCTGTATTCGGTAAGGAGCATCTGGTAGCCTCGGTGCTCCGTATCCGCTGAAAGGCTTTCTGCAAGAGTGCGGTAATACCACTCCTGCTGTTCTTTTCCTCTTCTGAATCTGCTCCACACCCCATCGCCGATTTCTTTCATGGAACCCTCAATCGTTCTCACATTGTGCAGTTTGTCGGCACAGACCACCATTTTCACCTCGAGAGGGGCTGTCTTGACCGACTCCACCGTGTGACTTTTTCGCTCTTCCCAGGGGAGAGATCTGTCGGGTTCGGAGGCGGATTCCACTATGGATGCCACCCTTTCTCCAAATTCCCGCCGGATATCCTCCAGGGTCATGGGGGTATCTTCCACCGTATCATGGAGGATGCCTGCGACAATGACCTCTTCCGAACACCCTGCCCTTGCGAGGATGACCCCCACGGCAAAAGGATGGGTGATAAAGGGCAGATCCTCCGATTTCCTGTTTTGATTCCGATGAGCCCTGGCAGCAACGTTGATCGCCCGGACCATCATCTCAGGAAGGACTTCGCGAATGACGGTTTCAGCCAAGCTCTCCTCCATGATTTCGGCGGATGCTCTTCCCTTTCGTCGGGCGGCTCAGGAGCCCGCTATATCTCCAGGATCTTCTTTGGTGTGCGATGCAAGCTCTCGCCCGGACCCTTTTCCGCGATCAGGTAATTGTCGCAGGTCGTTGCCCAGATCCGATCGTCGACCACAAACGGGTGGACGGTCAGGTTCATTCCGGCCTGGATTTTCATCGGCTCGTCATCACGTATGGCCGGACGTTCAACCAGGTCGTATCCCTGGCCGTGGGCATAGAGACGCCTTTCGGGCTTGAACCCGTGGCGGGACAGGAACTCGTTATTGGCATCCCAGACCGTCTTGGGATCCGCCCCCGGCCTGAGCAATTTGAGGCTGACTTCCTGCGCCTCCACTGAAAGCGCATACGCCTCCTGCAACTGCTGCGGGGCTTTGCCCAGGCAGAACATGCGGCCGATCTCCGTATAAAAACCGGCCGGCCCATTGGTTTCTATCAACACGGCCACGCGATCCCCTTTGCGGATCGTCCTGTTCTGAAAATGCCTGAACTGGTATCGGGCCGTGCTCTCGGGGGGTGCCGAGCTGACAAGGATCAACTGACGCTCGCTCCCGTTGCGCACAACCGAGTATTGGGCTTCAGCCAGCACCTCGAAGTCCCTCATGCCGGGCCTGATCGTCTTCCTGAGATGCTCCATGGCGGCGTCCTGAAGAGCTGCCGTTTTCCTGATCCACTCCTGCTCCTCCGGGCTCTTGAGGACCTTGAACCGATCGATCTCTTCAGTGACGTCCACCCACTTGTGTCCGACCAATCGCTGGACAAGAAAATCATGGAAGGGCGCCGGAATAAACGAGAGCCCGACAAAGCCGACAGTGGCGTTTTTCTTTTTCGACAGGACTCCCGCTGCGAGCTCTGCATCCATGGTGTTCGTATAATGGATGGATGGAAAATAGGGCGCCGCCAGCCTGCTCTTTACCCCACGAACGGCATACGGAGGCGGAAAGGGTTCTCCCGGCGGTTTGGGCCCGCATGTAATGGTGGTCATTTCGTCATCCACCGGGAAGATGACGGTGTACGGATAACTGTGTCGTGCGGAGAAATCGGAGAACCATTTTACATACCCGCCCAGGAACTCTTCGTCGTTCCGCACGATCAGATAATCGATTCCGCGCTCGCGCATCATCTCTCTGGCCGCCTTCCAGCGGCGCTCCAGCTCTTTTGTGGAAATACAGGCAGTCAGCCTCTCCCTTGGATCTTCCATGTTTCCTCCTGACCTGTTTCTCGGCAGTCCGGCCGCAGAATCACGGCCGTACCCCCGGAAAGTGTACCACTGAAGTATTGAAGCTCCCTGCAGTCCCGCAAAGCGGGATCTCCGCTTTGCTCCGACAAAGCTGCAGGGGATCTTCGGCCTCAAGAAGACTTTGTGTCTGCTTCGATTCGAGCAGGATAATGCAAGGGATGCGGCCGAACAAGTGAATTCCTGTGCGCCGATGACCGTTTTTCGTCAATTGGCGGCGCGCTATCCCGTTGACTTGCTCAACCCCATATTTTACATTGCACCGCACCTAATGGCATGTTGAAGAGATTGTAAACCTTTGAAGGGAGGATCATCCATGAGACGTTTCCACATTGCGATTCACCTGTTCGTCTTCATCATGATTTCTGTTGTCGCCGCACAGA
>ENA-OSEO01006431-OSEO01006431.1-sediment-metagenome-genome-assembly--contig:-NODE-6431-length-10555-cov-7.235350_pt1 | contig 10555 bp, 8 predicted proteins | sample MGYA00237883_ERZ534232 | MGnify/ENA metagenome assembly ERZ534232
AGTTCGTGGGTAATCTTCCTCCATACCCAAGGATACTACATCTTGTGGTTACTGGAGTCAAGTGCATACCCACATTAAATTATTAAAGAGCGTCCCGCTGTCCACATAAATGGGTAATCTAAAGACATACAGTACCCATTAATTGGGTATCTTATGTATTCCGCCATGTGGCAGACGGCCCTCGGCCCAGGCATTCAATTTTCCCCGCATCTCTCTGTTCTCTCAAGATACGGCGGATCAGATCGATTCCCACATTAGGACAACGCCCCTGAATGTCACGAATTGTGAAATCGCCCAAGAAATGGGTTATGGCATCCACTACCATGGCCGTCTTTGTCCCCCGGCCGGTCGAAACCAGACCTACGCGCCGTTCAAACTCTCGATACGCGCCGAACAACATGACGCCCAGGAAATATTCCCACCACGGAATAATGGGGTGCTGCACATCGTGCCACCCCTGGGATGAAGTGTAGAGCGTGTCGTAATACCCTTCTTTGGTCTGCTCCACCAACTGTTCAAGGCTGATATAGCGGCCCACTTCATATCCGGCCTTATAGAGTAGAAGGAGCGTCAGAAGTCTCGCCATTCGGCCGTTGCCATCCAGAAACGGGTGAATGCATAGAAAATCCAAGACATACGTCGAAATGAGCAGGAGCGGTTCAATTTCCCCTGACCGCCGAAGTTCGTCGTAGGTTTTATGCAGCGTCTCCATAGCCTCCGGGGTCAGATGCGCTGAAAGCGGATGAAAACGGACACTCCGTGTGCCATCCGGCAAGATCTCGGTAATCTCGTTGTCTGTTGGCTTCCATCGGCCCCCTTGACCCGGAAAAAACTGAAAGAGATCCCGGTGAAACTGCAAGACGATCCCGGTTGTGAAAGGGATGTCGGCATAATTGCTGTGGATGGTATTGAGCACATCCCGATAACCGGCGATCTCCTGCTCAGAACGATTTCGAGGTGTCGCTTTTCTGGTGACCAGATCTTTGATCCGCCCGAGAGGTGCTGTGATACCTTCCAGCCGGTTGGAGGATTCAGTGCTCTGAATGACCGCCGTCTGCCTCAAGGTTTCAAGAACCTGCGGGGCCTGCTCTTTATACAGGTCCTGTTTCCCCTTATACTCCCCAATCCTGCGAATGGTTTGCAGCAGGTTATGGGTAATCGGCTGTTTCAGAATGTATGCTGAGTTGAGAGATTTCATCTATTCTCCTGCGCGACGTTCCTGTTTTCCCCTTTTCCGCCGTACCCTCGCCTTTTCAAAGCCACCCCTCCCTGAGACGGTCTTCGCTCCGAAATCCTCCCAACTGGACAGGCAAGTTGCGCCAGTCCCGGTTGTTCGGGATTATTCTTGTCGATAACCCAGCCGGATGGCGAGAAGGGGGACCTGATCCTGCGAAGAGTGCATGTTCATGGGTGGCGCCCTCGGTGTTAAGTCTATTGATTTAATGCTATTTCCGGTTAGTTAGCCCCTCTACCATCCCTTTCGCTTTCAATTCAATTCTGAAGAATGAGAACCCTGGCGGAACAGAGCAATAGTCCCGGCATCCGCCACCCTGTTCACACGACAAGTTTATGCGTTGGCTACGTCCCCAGCCCCTCCCTGCCCCCGGGTCCAGGAACCTTACATGCCCGGGGCCGCGTTCAAACATAGAGGCCATGAATTGGGCGATTGCGGCAGGGGTCAAAAACTGGTCGATACTGGCGCGTGTGGTTCGGTCTGTCGAACCGTTAACCGACTGGCGAATAGGGTCCAGTGCATCCAGGGTCGTCGTGTCTGCCTGTGTTGCAGAGAGGCCATTGGCCCGCCATCTCCCTGAAATTCAACGTGTTCATCCCCATCCCCAAAGCCCGATCCTGTCACCCTGCGGACAACTGACTGCCTGAGGCTATACAAAAAGCCAACAGCCGCTCCGTGCGTTTCGGGACACCTTTTCAATCCTTGTTCCGACCTGCTCCAATCAATAAAGTCAGAAGGCGGCTACGTCCCCAATTTAACGCACGGCTACGTCCCCAATTTAACGCATTTATCCTCCCCTTGTTCAAGGCCTGGTTAAGTTCAATCCAACTTTATCCCCAACTGCGTAAACGTCTCCTCGATCTTCTCCTCATAATCCTGCTGGCTCATCTTTCCATCCCGGGCGGTCAGGCTGATTTCGAGGGTGCTGAATTTGCTTTGGAGGAGGTTCATGACGCCCATGATGTTGGAGACTTTGCCCTTGGGGACGCTGAATTTCAGTTCGATCTTGTCGAGGGCGTTCTCTTCGTAGACCACGCCGCCGCCTTTGTCGCCGACGGCAGGTTTCTTTTCAGGCGTAGTTTCAGGAGGGTTGACAACGTTTATGGTTATGGGTTCCTGCGGGTGATCTTCTTTCTTGCGCTGTTCTCGGCAGACGGCCTCGGAGATCAGGATTTCCTTTCCTGCCAGGGCCACCACCGTATGCTCCTTGAAGGCACGGCAGACCGGGGTGTCGTCTTGCAGTTCCCCCAGGCCGAAAAGGCCCATGCGAACGCCGTCTCCGATGCCGTTTTCAAACACCGACGTATCCACGGGTCTGGATTCGCCGGGGGTCCGCAATGCAGCCTGGTAGAGCTGTTCGGTCAGGACATAGTCCCGGTCCATGAGGTATTTTTCCTTGAGCACCAGGGGGGCGATCTTTTCCAGTATCTCGCCGTCCGATCGGAGCTTTTCATAGACTTCCTGGACCAGGCTTTTCTCTTCCCCATAGGTGGGTATGCCCAGGTCCTCCTCTTTGAACCCGTCTCTGGTGGGGATAAAGACCATTCGGTAACATCTTCGGAGCGATTCTGAAATGGTGGATTCGGCCCTCTTGAGGTCCTTCTTGATCTGCTTTTTCTGGTCTTCGGTCAGGGCCAGGTTCTTGTCCCCCTGGATGCGCTCATCGGCCATCTTGCTCTTGAGGGCCTTTGCGAAATTCGACCTCTCTGATTCCAGGGGGCAGAGGAAAAAGAGGGTATTTTTGTTGACCCGTGGACCCTGGCCCTTTTTATCCACCATCTCCCTCATGAGGTCGCGGTCTTCTCTTTCAAGGATCACGAGCTTCAGATCCGAAGCGTCAGGGATCGTGGTCGGATTTTCCTCCCACAGAAAGGTCTTGAGCTTTCCGCCTTTGATCACGGCCCTCAGAAGGGTCTTTTCCTCCTCGCGCAGTTCGGGGGCCTGTATATTTTCCATCTTGACGAGCCGGACCCGGTTCAGGTTGGGCTGGTTGCTGAAGAAATACCGGTTCCCCTCCCGCTGCATGAAGAAGAGGAGGTCCCGAAGCTGGTCCACGGCCTCGGCTATGGCGCTGGCCGGATTTTCCAGGGTCGTGGCGCAGCGTTTCACCTCGCTGGGGGTGACCCCCTGTTCCTGTGCCCCGGAAAAGGAATAGAGGAAGATCGTGGCGCCCGCGCGGGTCCCCAGGTTAAGCCCCTGATAGGCGCCCCCGAGGGAACCGTCCACCTTTTTGGCCCCGGACCCCGGGTCCGTGATATCCGATGCGATGATCCCGTTATACTCGGCCCCGATATGCTTGAGGAGTTCCTGCCGGATTTCCTGGTTGCCCAGGTCGAAATCGGCCAGGCTGATCCAGGGTCTGCTGCCGGCTTTGAGGGAATGGATCACCAGTGAGAGGAGCCGCAATACGCCCCGGGTCCTCTGGAAGGTGGGAAAGCTCCCCCATCGGTGATAGAGGATATTCACCACCTCGGGCATAAACGGGTAGGATGCCAGGAACCGGTCGCGATACTGACTGGGCTCCACGCCCTCGGGGATGATCCCCTCTTTTTCGGCATAGGCCATGAACCCGCGCACCACCTCTTTGGCGCCCGCTTCATCCAGGTCGGAGAAAAGCCGTCTTCGAATGATCTGGGTGATCTCATCCTCCTGGACCGGCGTGTAGATTTTCTCCACCCTTCCCGCCACCTTCTGAAGCTGCTGAAAGAGCTTTTCGGCCCGTTCGTCATAGTGCTCGACGATGCTGGAGGGGAGCGTCACCACCAGACAGGTTTTCGACAGACTCCCTGCGGCCTCGGTCAGTTCCTGTACAAATGCCATTGTCTGGCCGGCCAGGGTGCTTTCCTCCACCTTGACGCCGGCGGCCTTGGTCACATATTCCAGAACCTCATCCATCAACAGGATCACCGGCTGATGGTCTGCCAGAAGCCCGCGAATGGCCTCCTTGCCGGGGGCAATACGCCCTGAAAACCGCTCGATCTTTCCCGTCAGTTGCTTTTCCATTAAGCCCCACAGGGTATCCTCGGCGCTGAGGGCCGTGCCCGACACCACCACCCGTTTGGCATTCCACCCCTGGGCTTTATGGTATATGGCGATGAGGGCATGGGTTTTGCCCCCGCCAAAGGGCGTCTGAATCTGGATGACCGGATCGCCCCCTTTTCCCTGAAGACGCCGTTTCACCACGTCGAGCAGGTTCTGAAGCCCCTGGGTCAGATAGGTCTTATGAAAAAAGGTCTCTGCATCCCTGTATTCGTCGGGACCCCTTCCCTGATTCACCTCCCAGAGGTCCGCGGCGAATACATCCAGTGTCAGTCTCCCTTCCAGAATATCCTTATGCGGTACGGCGATAGTATGAAATGATGTCATGGTTTCCCCCTTGTTCCCTATGCATTTCGCGAAAGCTGTTAGGATCAGAAGATTTCATCGAGCAGTCGGGTACACAGGCCCGGGCTGATCCAGATATCGGGCCGTTCTGCAATTTGTCCAAAATAAAAACGTATCTGATCCGCGTCGATCAGTCCCTCTCGGTACGCTTCGATCAGTATGCCGAGTGAGCCTTTCACGCGCAGGTTTCTCTCGCGGGCCTCCTTCCGCCCCTTCTCTTCGTCCATCAAGAGCAGCGCATTCTCCTTCAGAGCCAGAAAAATGGATTCCTTTTCTCCCCGATCGAGATGAAGTGCGACCAGGTCAGGCGGGAGATCCCCGACCGCCTTTGGAATCCACTTGTTCTGCTTGAGGAATAGTCGAAGCGTGCGGGCGTCAGGGAATCCCCGCCGTATCCCCGCAGTTACGGTTTCATGGTAAACCGAGTCAGAAAAATACACGCGATCATAAAGCGCCTTCAAGAGATGGAGCAGATTCAATTTGGAGAATACCATCAAAGGCCCCGCATTGGTGACGACTGCCCCCGTCATTCCGCCAGCTCCTCAGCGACGGTCTGTTCTGAAAAATCGGGCGACAGGTCATGCAGGCGCGCCTCACGGATCAGGTCTTGCTTGTCGAGGCCCATCTTTTCGGCGATATAGCCGAGGGACCCCACACCGTCGCGGTAAAGCTGTATGGCACGCTCAAACTTATACCTCGCAACCCCCAGGCGAAAGATCTGCTGAAGCGCCAATTCCTCTCGGGGCAATCCCTCCATCCAGTCGCCCGGAATTTTGATCGTCACATTCTGTTCCATAGGGTTTCGCTCCTGTTTCACATAGGATTTCCATGGTGTTTACCCACAAGGCATGGATAAATAGGCCAAGCGGCCTGGATTCCAGCGTTCGCTGGAATGACGGTGGAGACTGATCTGGATTCCAGCGTTTGCTGGAATGAAGAAACAAAACGACTCCCTTCCATACTGCCTGCTCTCTTTCATTCCTGCTCCTTCCAGCCATCCCAGCGAAGCTTGTCCTGAACTGCGATCCAGGAGTAGAAATTCAGTCGTGTTTCTCAAGTCCTTCCAATATGTTTCACCGCTTCCATCCCTTCCCGTCATTCCTGCGAATGCAGGAATCCAGTAATGCCTTTGTTACACGATGGTATTATACAAATCCTTCCATTCTGGGTTCTGTTCCTCAATCAATTCAATTTTCCATGCTCTTTTCCAGGCTTTCAACCTCTTTTCTCGGGTAATTGCAGATTCCATGGTCTCGTGCATTTCGTACCAGACGAGGGTGTGGACGCCATATCGTTTGGTGAAGCCCTCCACCATGTCATTTTTGTGTTCCCATATCCTTTTCACAAGGTCTGAGGTGACTCCGATATAGAGGGTGCCGTTTCGTTTGCTTGACAGGATATGGACAGCGGGTTGTTTGTTCACTGCAATTCTCCAATTTGCGGATGTTTGCTGGCAAATACACTCCTGGATTCCAGCGTTCGCTGGAATGACGGTGGAGACCTGGTCTGGATTCCAGCGTTCGCTGGAATGACGGTGGAGACCTGGTCTGGATTCCAGCGTTCGCTGGAATGACGGAACACCACATTGGCGTGACCGCGGCGCATCAAAACAGCCTGCCGGCCTCATGTCTTCGCACGTCATCCCGCAAACGCTCCCGTCCGGCCAGGAAGCCGTCGAGGAGCTTCTTTTCCTTGTTCTCATTGGGCAGGGTCTCGGATATGGCCTGGGCCACCCGGAAAAAAGACTCCCGCTCCCCATATCCGGAATCCTGAAGGAGCCGGACCATCCGGTCCCGTTTCCCCTTTTCCCAAAAAAGGAGCACCTGATGGAGGACATCCACAAGCTCCATGTCATGGCTTTGCACGGTTCCCCCGAAAAGGTCTTCCTGCTTTTTTGAAAAGGACCGCTCATGGGGACCCAGCACCTTGACGAATTCCTTGTCCTTCTGGATGAATCCGGGCCGGTTCCATTCGCTCGCCAGGTCGATGCTGCAACTCTGGGCCAGCTTTCGGGCCTCGTCAAAGGGGACCTTGACGCCCCCGTAGTTCCAGCGGTACAGGACATAGAACCGGGTCAGGTCCGAGATCTCCTCGGAAAACCCATTGTGGAGGATCTGCCGCACCGCATAATCCGTGGCAATCCGTCTCACGTCCCCAAGCATGCGGTCGGCCCGGACAATGTTCCCCTCATAGTCCATGACCTTTTCATATTTCCCAAAGACCTCGATGGCCGACCCGATGGCCGCAATAAAAAAGTCAGCCCCGCCGATCCCCTCCTGCCACAACCGCTCCAGCTTCCGGTTGAGATGCTGCTTCAGCTCCTCCCGCACCTCATTGAAAAACCCGGTCGCCTGCCGTTTCATCTTGCGGGCCACGATGTAGATGGAGGAGGCGAGGGTAGCGGATTCCTGCGCCCTGAGCCTCGCCGCCATTTCGGTGTTCAACGGCCAGGCACCAGTCATGATCAGCCCGGAGTCCAGCAGCGAATTGATGAGCGTCTCCCATCCTTCGGTAGACTTGTGAGCATAAACGATCACCGCAATGCCGTCCGGCCTCAATACCCGATGGATCTCCTGAAACGCCTTCTTGAGCATATCCTCAAAAAATGCCTTCCCGTCCTCCCATCCACCCGGCCCATTGGAATAAGCCACGATCTCGTTCTTCTTGGGGGTCAGCGGCGTAGAGAACAGCTCGGGATAAACCTCGCCCAGGGTCCTCTTGAGCCACACGTAGAAGAAATCGGACAGGTAGGAATACGGCACATTGTCGTAGTAGGGCGGGTCGGTAAATATCGCATCGAAGTGGTTGTCGGGATAAGGGAGCGATGTGGCGGAGGATTGTGTGACACTAGCGGGAATCCCCCCTTTACAGGTCGAAACGTGTACGATATTGGCGTTTATCTCTGTTTCTATGGCGTGCCATCCGCTTGGGTGCTTATCGAAAGCCATCTCGAAATAATCCCAAAGCATGGGTAGAGCCTGTCTACCGTAGGTAAAACCTATTGCCTCTGTTTGAGGTATGAGCCTGCAAAGAGCCGAATTTTTGTCTGCCAATCGGTTTAGCATTAGCCCCAAATACCCCACCACCGCCTTCGCATACTCGTCAGAAATCTGTCCTCCGACCTCCGTCTTCTGACCTCTGCCCTTCACTTCCGCGATCCGCATTCCCCGCTCCGCATTTCTCATCTCCCCATACGCCTGCCGCACCTTTTCCGCAAACGTGATGAGCGCCAGCTTCTGTCGCGCATTGAAGAGGTCGCCCCAGGTGTTCATGCCATAGACCCAGACGTTAATGACGCCAAACGTAACGGGCACGCGGGTCAACGGCTCATCCGGCACCGGGTCCATGCCCCATTGCCCCATCAGCGTCTCCCGTTTCTCTTTCATCGCATCCTTTGCCGCCTCGAAGATCGCAAGGTCTCCATCCTCTGCAATCCGGTATCGTTTGCCGGTCACCCCCGGTTTGTGAAGCACCACGGCCACCATTTTTCCCCCGGACCTCCCTTCCTGAAAAAGCCTCCGGGTGGTCTTGGCGTCCACGGTCGAACCGCACACCGGGCACGTGGCCACAGCCCTCGCGACAGTCCCCTGGCCTGGATCAAAGCCTTCGGGCATGGGGTCATATCCGTTTCCCACGATCTTGAAATGGACTTTTTTCTCTTTTACGTACGGGAAAAGAGACACCTTCTTATTGGCCTTTTTCGCCAGCCACATATTTGCAGTCAGCGGGATATCTGCACCGCAAGCTGGGTTCTGACATGGTACTGTCCGCATCCAATAGTAACCCACTGGTATAGACCCGTCCGGGTCCTCAGGATAGAACCGGCCGATTTCGGCTTTGGCCTTTTCAAGGACCCAGGCCCCCCAACGCTTGACATCTTCCAGAAGCGGATTGATTTCCTCTTCAGCCCCCATCTGCTCCCACATGTTTCCTGATTCCACGAGTCTTTTCTGCAAACGGCCATATTTCTGTGGGTATTCAAGGGTGCATTTCTGGATGAGAACTGCCACCGGATTAAGATCGCAGGAATAGGTCTCGCAGCCCAGACGGAGGGCTTCCAGTGGGATGGCCCCTCCACCCCCGAAAGGGTCCAGGACCTTTGGCGGTTTGCCGTTGTTGGCCGCCAGGATATCTTTTCTGGCCCGCTGGATCATGGTCTGGTTGAGCGAGTTTTCCCATTTGGAGAATTCGGCGATGAACTGGCGCTTGCGGTCCCACTCCTCAATGGTGTCAGGGGGAGATATCAGTGCGGCGTATGTAGAGGCCCTCGACGAAGCTAATGGCTTCCGTGACCACCAGATATGAAGGGTGGAGATGTGGCCGTGCCGGATGTTTTTTTCCCTGGCCGACTCTATGCTGACTTCCTTGACCGGAAAACTTTCCTCGATGAAACGTCTATCCTTATCCATTATGCTCCTTCAGAAAACCTGGCTATATCGTCAATGAGTTTACGCATCGTCTCGCCAAGCAATGGAATATGGGTTTTGCACACCTCAAATATGGCCTCGGCATTCACATCAAAGTAATGATGGCTGATGATGTCCCGAAGCCCCTTGGCCTTTTTCCACTCCACCTGGGGATATCGGGGGAGCAGGGCAAACTCAGTCACCTTGTCGAGGTTTTTGAGCCCCTCTCCTATGGCGATAAGCTGCATGCAGATGCCATCCAGCTTTTCCATTCCCGCCTCTGAGTCTGTAAAATCCCCTGGGGATTGCACCGCCTCGAATCGTCTCAGGATGGTTCGGGTTGCCTTGTGGATCTGAGACGCGATTTCCAGCGCCAGCTCAACGTCATACATAGACCGCCTCTTTTTCTATCCTGGCCTTGAGGAATCTGTTCATCCCTTGCCTGTAGCTGACCACATCCACCTGCCGCTTCAGTTCTTCTTCCAGATCCTGCTTGATACCGATGAGGGCAAACAGGTCCTGCCTTTCCAGCTCGACGACCACATCAATATCGCTTTGTGTTCTCATACGATCCCGAGCCGCAGATCCAAAAATGCCGATCCGTTTGATCCGGTATTCATGCCCCTTTATGGTTTTAAACCGTTTCAGGGATACAACGATTTCTTCTCTTTTCATAACGCCCTGTCCCCCTTATCTTTGATCTCCTCCGCCACCACCACATACCGCACCATCTCCACTCTCTCTTCCGGCGCCAGGTTCTCGGCCGGATCTCTCACCATGTAGAGCTGTGGAAGCGTTGCAGCGTTCATCACCGCATACAGATAACAGGCATCCTTTAACCGCTGGCCTCTTTAACCGTTCGTTCTGGGTGAAGGCTCCGGGGCTAATGGCCTTTCTTTGGACTCAATATAGCACGTCTCCCCGATTCCTATCCACACAGCCGATGCCTTTCGCCAGCCTATCCCCTTTGACCAGCCACAATTCTGCAGACATCCACCCCCAATGTAAAGATGGAAAGGGCAGCCCCGTGCCCTTCATGTCAACAAAGGAACAATGTCCCGTTTCGTACCCACATTTCAAATAGTTATTTAGATTCTTATGGACGTCCCGCAGGTTCCTGGACGTCCCGCAGGTTCCGGCGCGCTGTCGAACCGTTGACCGACTGGCGAATATGGTCCAGTGCATGCAGGGGCGTCATGTTTGCCTGTGTTGCAGAGAGGCCATTGGACCCGCCATCTCCCTTGAATTCAACGTGTTCATCTCCATCCCCAAAGCCCTATCCAATCACCCTGCGGACAACTGACGGCCTGAGCCCATACAAAAAGCCAGCAGCCGCCCCGTGAGTTTCGGGACACCTTTTCAATCCATAATCCGACGTGGTCGAATCGATAAAGTCAGAAGGCGGCTACGTCCCCTATCCCACATGACAGTCATGCTATTCATCTTCAATAATCTTATGTGGGTATGCACTTGACTCCAGTAACCACAAGATGTAGTATCCTTGGGTATGGAGGAAGATTACCCACGAACT
>ENA-OSEO01006432-OSEO01006432.1-sediment-metagenome-genome-assembly--contig:-NODE-6432-length-10555-cov-3.775816_pt1 | contig 10555 bp, 10 predicted proteins | sample MGYA00237883_ERZ534232 | MGnify/ENA metagenome assembly ERZ534232
CGGCGTGCTCGTCGCGGTAATGCATTTATTCAAGAAAGTCATGCCGGTGTCGTCTGACCCCGGTTCACAAGGGAAGTGAGGCAGGAGGCGGTTGATGATCGAGAACTTGATTTTGGGCTTATCAGGGCTTTCCGACGGTGTTGTGTACCTTGCTCATCACGGGCTGCCCAACATCGTCATGATATGTATTTCGGCGGCGCTGTTCTACCTGGCTATCGCAAAAGAAGTAGAGCCGCTCCTCCTTCTCCCCATCGGCTTTGGCTGTCTGCTGGTGAATATCCCCCTGAGCGAGCTGATGGAAACCGGTGGGCTGCTCAAATTCCTCTACGACATGGGAATAGCCACGGAGGTCTTTCCGTTGCTCATCTTCGTGGGGATCGGTGCAATGACCGACTTCGGTCCCGTTCTTGCACGGCCATCCACCTTTCTTCTGGGCGCGGCGGGTCAGTTCGGAATCTTCCTGACCCTGCTTCTGGCCCTCGCTTTGGGGTTCGAGCAACTCGAGGCCGTGTCGATCGGGATTATCGGGGCCTGCGACGGCCCGACGGCCATTTACGTAACCTCGAAATACGCCCCGCATCTGCTGGGGGCCGTCTCGGTCGCGGCATACTCCTACATGTCGCTGGTGCCGATTATCCAGCCGCCCATCATCAAATGGCTCACCACCCAAAAGGAACGGGCCATCGATATGCCTCAGACCAAACCGGTTTCCCAGACAGCCGTCATTATATTTCCGATTGCCACCGGAATCCTGGCGTCGCTGGCCATTCCCTCCTGCGCCCCCTTGATCGGCATGCTCATGTTCGGCAACCTGCTGCGGGAGTGCGGGGTTACCGAGCGGCTAAAAAAGACCGCCGGCAGTGCGCTTATTGATATCGTAACCATCTTTCTGGGACTGACGGTGGGCGCCACCATGGACAGCGACCACTTTTTATCGTTCAAGACGATTCAGATTCTGCTCATGGGCCTTGTGGCCTTTGCCTTCAGTACCGCCGGCGGCGTCATATTTGCAAAGTTCATTAATTTGTTGCTGCCGAAAGACAAAAAGATTAATCCCTGTATCGGCGCGGCCGGTGTTTCGGCCGTTCCCATGGCCGCCCGGGTGGTGCAGAAATTCGTATCCGACCATACCAACGGCGAGGTCAATCCGCTGATGCAGGCCATGGGGCCCAATGTGGCCGGCGTTATCGGATCGGCCGTGGCGGCCGGGGTCTTCCTGGCGCTGCTGGGTTAATATCCGCGGTTATTGAGAACGTTAAACGTCTGCGGCTGATACCGGCCGCAGGCGTTTATTCCCAAACTCCCATAAAATTGTATCCAAAATAAAATTTTTATTATATTCTTGTTGTCTGCAGTTGAATCGATATTTAAAATAATATACTGTAATTTCAGTAAAATATTTAATAAAAATTTTAATTGACATTTCCTTTCGTATGGCTTAGAAAAATTATAAAAGTAAAAAATAGTAAAATTTGGATACAATATCGATTTGCAAATCCGAATGTCAGACTGATTTTGTTTGAGAGGAGTTAAGTGAAGTGATCGGACAGGCTGGGAAACATTTTTTACAGATACCCGGACCGACCAATGTGCCGGAGCGGGTCTTGCGGGCCATGAGCCGGCCGACCATGGATCATCGCGGGCCTGAATTTTCGCAATTGGCGCTGGATGTATTGGCCGGCACCAGGCGAATTTTTCAAACGTCCGGCCCGGTGATCATCTATCCGTCGTCCGGGACCGGCGCCTGGGAGGCGGCGCTCGTCAACACGCTGTCTCCCGGCGGCAAGGTTCTGATGTTTGAGACCGGGCATTTCGCGACGTTGTGGTATCAGAAGGCCCTGCGTTTCGGGCTGGATGTAGACTTCGTGCCGGGGGACTGGCGTCACGGCGTGGACCCCGCGCAGGTGCAAGAAAAACTGGCCGCCGATCAAAGCCACCAAATTAAGTCCGTAATGGTGGTGCATAATGAAACTTCCACCGGCGTCGCCAGCCGCATTCCTGAAATTCGCAAGGCAATCGATACGGCCAAACATCCGGCTCTCTTTATGGTGGACACAATTTCTTCACTGGCGTCCATTGAATACCGCCACGAGGCGTGGGGGGTGGACGTCACGGTGGGTTGTTCCCAGAAGGGATTGATGCTGCCCCCGGGTCTGGGGTTTAACGCCGTCAGCGCCAAGGCAGCAGCCGCTTCAAAATCGGCCAGGCTGCCGCGCTCCTACTGGAGCTGGGACGGCATGTTTGAACCGAATAAGAAAGGATTTTTTCCGTCAACGCCGGCCACCAATCTGTTATATGGTTTAAGGGAAGCAATCAGGATGCTGGAAGAAGAGGGCCTGCTAAATGTTTTCCGCCGCCACGATCGTCATGCCGAGGCTACCCGCCGGGCGGTCCGGGCCTGGGGGCTTGAGATTCAATGCCTGGAACCCGGGGGGTACAGCAGCTCGCTTACGGCGGTGCGGATGCCGGACGGTCACAGTGCCGATGCCCTGCGTCGGATAATTCTGGAAAAATTCAACATGTCGTTGGGAAACGGCTTGGGCAAGGTGGCGGACAAAGCCTTTCGCATCGGGCACCTGGGGGATTTCAATGATCTGATGCTGGCGGGAACCCTGGCCGGAGTCGAGATGGGTCTGTCCCTGGCAGGCGTGCCGTACCAAAAAGGCGGCGTGGCCGCTGCCTTGGACTATCTGGAAAGTTCTTGCGGCAAGGACTGATGTGTTTAGGCAATTGTTCCAGTTCCAATAAAACCAATAACAAAGGGAGGAGAGGCTATGTTTAAAAAGCAATCAGTGGTATTTTTAGCAGCGGCATTTGTCATGGTCTTGATTTTCACGGTTCCTATCCAGGCGGCCGAAAAACCGAAAAATTATCCCACCCGTACAATTGAAGTCGTGGTGCAATACGGTGCCGGCGGCGGCAGTGATATCTTTGTCCGCAGCCTCATGAATGCATCCGCCAAAGACATCGGCGCAACCGTCAATGTAACCAACCTGACCGGCGGCGCTGGGGTCAAAGCTTCTACCTATGTGCTGTCTCAGCCGGCCGATGGTTATACGATCTACAACTTCAGCCCGGAACAGCTCATCAACACGGTTATGGGGCGGGAGGATTACAAGAAATTTACTCCTTTGTGCAATGTACAGATGGATACAAGCATCTTCTACGTTCGGGCCGAAAGCCAGTTTAAAACCATTCAGGACGTGATCGCGTATGCCAAGGCAAACCCCGGCAAGCTCCAGGTTACCGGGACCACGCCCCTGAGCCCCGATGAAATCGTCATCATGCTGTTTGCCAAGGCAGCAGGGATCAAAGTCAAATACATCCCCTTCGACAAGGCGCCTGAAACCCATGCCGCCGTTCTGGGGGGACATATCGATATGCTGCACGAAGAGCCGGGCGTCATTATGCCGCTGATCGAGTCCGGCAAACTCCGGCCCCTGATCGTATTTGCGGAAAAGCGCCTCCCCACCGATTGGGGTAAGAACGTTCCCACCGCAAAGGAGCTCGGATATGACATTACCCTGGGCCGCTGGCGGGGTCTGGCGGTAAAGAAAGGTACCCCCCCCGAGATAATCAACTGGCTGGCCGATGTCTTAAAGAAGGGGACGCAAAGTCCGATATATAAGGAAATCGCCGAGAAATCCCTGTTGACCCTGCGTCCGGGCTGGATGGGACCAAAAGCGTACGGCAAATTCTGGGACGAGCAGTTCAAGGCATACAAGGAAATCCTGGACGACCTGGGCTACACCCAGAAGAAAAAATAATTGCATGTAGCAGGGGAATCTGAATCAATTTCACCGGGCAGGGGCGGCATAACGATTGCGCCCGTGCCCGGATTGTTATGCAACTTTACTTTAAAGGAGTAAAGCCGTGTTGAAAGGTGAATTGGTTTTCAGCGTCCTTCTCGTCCTCGTTTCCGCTGTTCTTCTCTGGGTGGCGCAGTCGTATGAAGGAATGGGGATCTATGCCAAACTGGGTCCCGATTTCTGGCCGACACTGGTGCTGCTCTCCCTTATCATCCTGGGCGTGATCGTTTCCGTGGCCACGGCGCGAAAGATCTCCAGGGAAAAGGCCTGGAGAGAGCCGCTCATGATCATGGACGGAAGCAAAGCGCGTCTGTTTTCTGCCATCGGTCTCATCATATCCTATCTGATACTGGTTAAACTCACAGGTTTCATTCTTACGACCCCGCCGTTCATGGTTCTCTTTATGCTCCTGCTGGGGGAAAAGAGCAAAGGGTGGATGCTAAGCGTCAGCATCGGCATGACGGCAATCATCGTGATTCTGTTTACCAAAGCCATGTATGTTCCCCTTCCCCGGGGGATATGGCTGTTCCGACAATTCAGCCTGTTTTTCTATTGATGAGTTAAGAGGTGAGATATGGATATCTGGTTGGGTGCGCTGCAGATCGTCTTTTCGCCGACGACTTTATTCTTCATTGTTTGCGGGGTGTGTCTGGGAACGATCCTGGGGGCCATACCGGGGCTTAATTCCACCATGGGGACGGCCCTGCTGATACCTTTTACCTTTGCCATGTCGTCGGAAAACGGCCTGGCGCTGCTGGCGGCGGTTTACTGCGGCGGAACCTTCGGCGGTTCCATTTCAGCCATATTATTCAATGTGCCCGGGGCCCCGGAAGCGGCCGCCACCGGTCTGGACGGTTATCCCATGGCCCAGAGGGGCGAAGCCGGGGAAGCATTAGGGTACGCCATCATGGCCTCCGTGATCGGCGGTCTGTTCAGCGTTTTTGTCATGAATATGGTGTCTCCGCAGCTGGCCAAGGTCGGGCTCACCTTTTCCCAGCCCGAATACTTTGCCCTGGCGCTGGCGGCCCTGACCCTGATCGCCTCGCTAGGCAGCGCCGGCATGGCCAAGGCTTTCATTGCCGGACTGATCGGACTCCTGATGGCCACGGTGGGAATCGATGAGATGACCGGGCTCGAGCGTTTTACCTTTGGCGGCACGACTCTCATCGGCGGAATTAATTTTATTCCCGCTATTATCGGTGCCTTTGCTGTCGGCGAACTTCTATCCAAAGCCGAGGAAGGCAAAGGGCTGGGCGGAGAACACCTAGACATCAAAGTTTCCACCAAACTTCCCAGTCTAAAAAAAATGCTGGCGCTTAAATGGACCATTGCCCGTTCCGCTGTTCTCGGGACCGCCATTGGAATACTTCCCGGAGTAGGCGCCACCACGGCGGCTTTTATCGGCTACTCCGAGGCGGTACGCTGGTCCAGGCACCCGGAAAAATTCGGCACCGGCCTTCCCGAGGGGATTGCCGGCCCGGAGACGGCCAACAATGCCGCCACCGGAGGGGCCATGGTGCCGCTGCTGACGCTGGGCATACCGGGAAGCGCCACGACGGCCGTCATCATCGGCGGCTTTCTGGTGCATGGCTTGCAGCCCGGTCCCATGCTTTTTATCAACCAGCCCAAGCTGATGTATGTTATCTTTATATCAATGTATTTAGCCAATATTTTGATGCTTTTTGCCGGGCTGGGAGTGGCCAAGCTGTTTGCCAATTTCCGCAGGGTGCGCTATTCGATTCTGGGTCCGATCATCTTTGTCTTTGCGGCCATCGGCTCATTCGGGGTACGCAACGACATGGTCGATGTCTGGATCATGTTGGCATTCGGCATCCTGGGATATTTGTTTAAGAAATTCAAGTACCCGATTGCGCCTCTGATCATCGGCCTGGTGCTGGGACCGCTCACCGAGGTATCCCTGCGCAAGGGACTGGACATGATGGATTTTAGTCTGTCTGCCTTTCTTTTCAGGCCCATTGCCGGGCCGATCATGCTGCTGGCCGTCGGTTCGGTTTTATGGAATTTCTATAGCATTTTTATCAAAAAAGGGAAGGCCCCAAAGGAGGAAATTGAATAGAAAGGCTGACGGGTAGCAGACTGAAGGCTGTTATAGCGGCCGGGGATCAGTGGCCGGGTTTCAGCGGTTTTGTGTAATTTACACTATCATTAATAGGGAAAAACTTATCTTAATTAAAGGATGTCCTTTAATAAGCTCAGGCAGGTGCTGGAGAGTTGCACGCGCGTATCTTCCACGGTAATGGCGTCTTCCTTGCAGACGTCGATGCAGCTTTCACAACCGATGCAGCGATCCGGATGAGCGGCGAACGCCTCGCCGTTGCGTATTTCTAAAACGCCGACGCTGCACACTTCGAGACATTCTTCACAGCCGTTGCACTTTTTGCCGTCCACTGAGGTTTTAAATGCCACCGTTAAGCGTTCCTTTCTATCGATTTCATTTTTCGGAAATTATATTATGACAGAACCGATAAAAATCAAGGATCAATTTGCAGGATTTTTCTTTAACCTTATAATCCGTTAATTTTCGAGCCGTTATGAATGACGCCTTCCGGATACTTTTTATATTGCTGCAACCCGACGGTTAAATTGTATCCAAAACTGAGTATAGATTTAAATATTTTAAAACTTAAAAAAAGTGAATTTTTTTAAATTAACCGTCAGAATATCAGCCAAATTAAAAATATGTATCTGTTATTTCAATATAATAAAATTTTTTGTTTTTTTGTTGACATTTCAGACGAGTTTTTTTAATGATCCCCCTAATCGGGGTGCTGCACCGCAAATTGGATACAATAATGAAGAAACTTCCGGCCGCAAAAAAGACCGCAAACAACCTGATTTCCGCACGGGAAAAGACCTACGAATTTCTAAAGGAAAAAGTTCTTTCCGGCCAGTTCCGACCCGGCGAAAGACTCACGGAAGAACATCTTGCCGCAGAACTGGGCGTCAGCCGCACGCCCATCCGGGAAGCGCTTCACAAGCTGGAGTTGGAAGGGCTGGTCCGGCCCCTTGAGACCCGCGGCTTTTGCGTGTCCCAGGATACAAAGGAAGAAATCGAAGAAATATTTGAAATCCGCGCGATACTTGAAGGCTATGCCCTCCGGTATGTCTGCGAACACATCAAGAAAGCGACATACCTCAAACTCGACGCCATTATTGAAAAATCCGAAAAGGCCTACCGGAACCGGAAAATCGATGCGGTATTTAAATATAATACGGAGTTTCATGATGCCCTGCACGCACTGATTGCCCATAAGCCGCGTCTGTTGAGTTTAATGGTGGACTTGCGCCAATACATATTGAGGTATCGCAAGGACACCCTTCAGCATATGGATGGCGCCTGCCGCAGTATTGACGGACACCATAAAATCATGTTGGCCCTGCGCCTGGGAGATCCGGATCTGTGTGAACGAATTATGCGGGAGCATGTTCGGGAAGCGCTTGAGGATGCACTGCGCTCCTTGTTTGGTAAAAATTAAGGCGGCCTGTCGCATGAATGGGGTATTGTTTGAATGGAACCATAACTAAAACCGAAAAAGGGAGGTTTTATGAAAGTAGATGAAGATAAATGCATCGCCTGCAAACGATGCTTTCCCTATTGTCCCATGGGGAGAATTCAATCCTTTAAACGCCATGAAAGGATCCATGGCCGGATTTTCATCGAGATTGATCAGGATGCCTGTACCGACTGCGGCATGTGCTTGCGCGCCGATATCTGTCCGGTAAAAGCCCTGTATCAGCCCCAGGATGAATGGCCCCGTGAAGTTCGCGGGATTTTGAGCAACCCGTTGATTGAGTTTAAAGGTTCGCAGGTTCCGGGGCGCGGCACCGAGGAAATGAAAACCAACGACGTCAAGGGCACCTTTAAACCCGGCGAAGTCGGGGTCGGGGTTGAGCTGGGCCGCCCGGGTGTCGGCGCTTACTTTCGCGATGTGGAAATTGTCGCCATGGCGCTGATGGGGGCGAATATCGGATATGAACTGGCGGAAGAAAACCCGGTCACCCATTTCATGTCGGACAAAAAAACCGGCAAGCTGCGCGACGACGTTCTGGCGGAAAAGGCGACCTCGGCCATCATCGAAGGCAAATGCAAACTGGAGAAGCTCCCCGAAGCCCTGCGGGCCCTTCAGGAAGCCGCCAAAAGGGTGGAATCGGTATTCACGGTGGAAGTCATCACGAAGGTTACGCCCGAGGGCGAGGTGCCCATTAAACCGGTCCTGGAAGAAATGGGGCTCTTTTATTCCATCAACACCAAGAACAACCTCGGAATCGGCCTGCCGGCTTACGATTTCTACGGGACCGGCAAGTAAAGGAGAAAAATCATGACACACAGTTTACATCGCCGCGGCGATTATGAATGTTTGAAAGATGATTTTGTGGTTCTGGGCTGCCCGGCCACCGGCGTCAACAAAAAGGGGTCTGCGCCCAATACCCAGAAATTTTTGAGCATCGCCTATAAATGCGGCCCGATCAACCTGGGCGATATGAAAACCGGCAATATCCATAACACCACCATGGCCGACATTCTAAGCCGCGTCACCGATGGGACCATCGTGCAATGCACCTTTGACAACCGCGATAAAATCGTAACCCTGTTAAAAGAACTCAAAAACGACCGCCCCGGCATATCGGTGATCATATCGGGTGTAACCGACATCGTGCAGCAATGCATGCATGAAGCCGGCTTGGGATACATCCATTCGCTTGAATATTCCCTGGGCACCTGGGGTCATACCGAAAAGCTGCCGGATTTCCCCATTCTGAAAACCGTCACCATGTGCGGCCACGCCATGATCGCTTCCGACTTGGTGCGCAAAATGGTGCGGGATGTCAAACGCGGCCGGCGAACGATCAAAGATTGCGTCAAGGAAATGGCGGAATGCTGTTCCTGCGGCAATTACAACCTGACACGCGGGGAGCGGATCTTCCGTGAAATGCTTCCCCTGTATATGGTTCACAGCCTCTACTAAAAACGGTTAAACGGTTCAACGGTTCACGGTTCCAGGTTAGAGAGAGTTAAAGGTCCTTCCAACCGTGAACCCGGAACATTGAACCCTAATAAAATGGGTTAAACGGTTTATCGGTTCACGGTTCCAGGTTAAATGTTCGAATGACTCCTTTTAAACCTTTGAACCCTGAAACAAATTAAAGGAGATAACCATGAGATATATCATTATTGGAGGGAGCGCCGCTGCTATCAGCGCCGTCGAGGCGATTCGGTCCATCGACACTCGGTCGCCCATTGATTTGTTCAGCGACGAAAAGACCCCGCTTTTTTCCCGGGTCCTGCTCCCGTACTATGTAGCGGAAGAACTCACCAAGCCGCTGTTGAATTTTCGTTCCCTCGATTTTTTCGAAGAGAACAACGTAACGGCGCATATCGGCGTCCGGGTGGGGGAAATTTCAGCAGATGCCAAAACCGTTCGGACCGAAACCGGCGAAACTTTTCAATATGACCGGCTGCTCCTGGCAACCGGCGGCAAAGCGATTGTGCCCAACATACCGGGGGTGGACAAAGAAGGAATTTCGACGCTGAAAACCATGGCGGACGCCGAACGGGTCTATCATCTCAAGGGCCGGAATGCGGTTGTCATCGGCGCCGGCAGCATCGGCGTGGAATCCTGCATCAGCCTGAAACGGCGGGGAATGAAGGTCACACTCATCGAGCAGCTCGGTCAGGTAATGCCCACCGTCTTTGACGGCGAGGCCGCCGCCATCATCAAGGAGGTCGTCGAAGAGATGGGGATTGAGGTCCTCACCGGCGAGCGCGCCACCCGGTTTAACGGAAACGGCCGGGTTCAAAGCGTCGTGACCAGTTCCCGGGAAATTGAATGCGACATGGTTGTCCTGGCAGTGGGTGTCCGGCCGGACACCGCTCTAGCCAGGGGGGCCGGGATTGAAATCGGTTCTCTGGGGGGCATTCAAATCGACAAGCAGATGATGACCAGCGCAGCCGATATTTATGCCGCCGGAGATGTGTGCGAAACTTTTGATGTCGCCCGCAACACCCATTTCATCAACGCCATCTGGCCCATGGCGATCGAGCAGGGCCAGGCGGCCGGGTTGAACATGACCGGCCGCCGGACGGAATACGGCGGTTCCGTTCGCATGAATTCCATCGGCAATTTCATCGGTTTTCCGGCCATGTCCATCGGCGTCACCCATCCCCAGGAGTGTTCCTATGTGGAGACCGACTGCCATTTCCAGGAAATCAAGTCCCGCAGCAAAAATACTTATAAAAAAATCATTCTGAAAAACGGCTGTATTGTGGGGGCCATTTTTGTCGGGCAAACTCAAAAATCCGGCATTATTTCGGTTCTGCTGCGAAAACAGGTGGACGTAACGGATTTTATTCCGGTTCTGTTGAGCCGGAACCTGAACTTTATGGACATCCTGCCGCTTTTGCGTCGCAATGCCGACAAGTTTACCGAACCTGAATTCAAGGAACTGATGGATACCGGACTTTAACCCTTTGGTTGGATAATCAAGAGCCTTCGCTCTTTAAGGAGGAAATGTGAAAGTCATAAAAGTCGACCCGGAAAAATGTACGGGCTGCCACCAGTGCGAGTTGTGGTGCGGATCTGAAATCGCATCCGTGGGAAAGCAGCTTCCCCTGGCCATCAATGAGGAGCCCCAGCCGATACCGCGGGTGTATGTCGAAGGAAAAAAATTTGCCATCCAGTGCCGGCATTGCGACGATGCCCCCTGCGTGAAAGCCTGTCCGAACG
>ENA-OSEO01006433-OSEO01006433.1-sediment-metagenome-genome-assembly--contig:-NODE-6433-length-10553-cov-6.227663_pt1 | contig 10553 bp, 8 predicted proteins | sample MGYA00237883_ERZ534232 | MGnify/ENA metagenome assembly ERZ534232
TCAGGCCGTCAGCTTCAAGGTGGCGGACAGCATCACGATGCTGGATGCGGCCCGGGCCATCACCCATGCGGCCGGAAAGGCTGCGGATCAGCGTCTCCCGTCGGCGAGACGTCTGGTGAGCGAGGCAAAGAAATTCGCCACGGATATGTGCTGGGAGGTTTCCAACCAGGCCATGCGCATGGTGGGGGGGATCGGGTACACGAATGTATTTCCCATTGAAAAGATGGTGCGGGACGCGAGGCTCTCGCAGATCTGGACCGGCACCAATGAGATCATGAGTCTTCTCATCCAGCACGAGTATTACAAGGAGCTGCTCAACGACCCGAATCCTCCGCGCATGAGCGAGGAGGACGCGGAGGAGGCCCACCTGGAAGACGAGAAGGTCTACGAAGACGACGAGATGTGGACCAAGGGGTGGTAGTAGGGCGGGGAGCAGAGAGCAGGGGGCATGGAGCATAGGGCAGGGGGGATGGGCCTTTGAGCTTTAAGACACGCACTACTTACCGGCGTCCAAGAGTTTCTGGACCCCTCGAAAATAGGGAAGCCAAGGTCGCATGTATTTGAACAGGATGCGGCAGAGGATATACAGGGGGATAAAGGTAAAGGTGTACCCCACGGTGTTTCCGAAGACAATGGACAGGGGCCACGCCAGGGGAAAGTCGATGCCGTGAAAGCGGTTCTGCATCCACGCCAGCGCAAAGGGGATGGGCCAGAGGATCCCCGCGGAATAGGCGACCATTGTAAAGAATCTCTTGCCCCAGACGTCGGTGGCCTCCTTGTTCAAGGCCTTGTAGCTCTCCCTGTCGCCCGCCTCGTAGGCCGCGATGGATAATTTTTCCTTACTGGCCATCTCCTCGGTCATCTGATTCAGATAGCGTCGATTAAACCGGATGGCGAGGGACACGCTCAGTTCGCCGATAATCACGCACAAAAATGTCAGCAGAAAGGTCCCGATCAGATAGGCGAGAAGGGGGTCCGGCGTGGTCCTGTAGAGGAGGATCAGGTAGTTGTCCACGTGACAGGGTACGGTGGCGAAGAATTCTTCCATGGCTTGGCCGGGCAGACAATGGAGGGCGCGTCCGGGACCTGTCGGATGCCTCTGCCCCGGACGCGCAACAGAACACTATCTAAAGCAACTGGATGCCGAAAAATCCCCTTAGGGTGTACCGGAGTCCCACATAGAGCGCCAGCACGATAAAGATCAGTTTGAGGACCTTGTTGGGGATGTATTTTCCCGTCCTCGGCCCTATCATGGAGCCGACGAAGATGCCCACCAGTTCCGCCCCGATCATCGGCCAGTAGACCTTGACGCCGGCCAGGACCATGAAGTTAAAGATGGCGAAGATCATGCCGATGAGCACCGAGAGGGCGGATGTCCCGGCCACCACGAACATGGGGAGTCCCACCACACTCGTAAGAAACGGAACGTAGAGAAACCCCCCGCCTACCCCGATGAAGGACGCCACGGCCGAAATGACAAACCCGCCGATGAAGGCCCAAATGGGGCTGAAACGAAAGGTCTGGCCGAAAAAGGATATCTCCGTCTGCGCAAGACTCCATTTCAGGGTTTTCACCCCCTGCCCCTGGATATCCCCTTTCTTTTTGACGGTATCCTCAAAGGCCTTGGCCGCCGCCTGGGCCGTTTTCTTGGATTTTTGGCCTTTCGGCGTCATTTCATACACCATAAAACCGCCGATAATAAAGACGATCAGACCGAAATACCCTTGATACTGAGAGAATTTCAGCTTGCCGGCCGTGGTGAAGACCACCAGGAGGGTGGCGACGAGGGCGCCGAGTCCCAGGAAAACGCCGAGGGATGTCACCAGCCGTTTCTGTTTTCCATAGTTGTAACTGGATACCAGGGCCGAAAGGCCTACCAGCCATTGGTTGGACACCCGGATGCTGTCGGTGATGTACTTATTGAGGTCGGGCGCAGAGCTTTTGAAGGTCTTGGCGTAAGCTCCAAGCCCGAATATGGTGATGTGTCCGACGCCCGCCATGATGCCGCCGAAAGCGCCCACCGTGGAAAAGACCCAGCCCACCCAAATGGCCCAGAGAAAGCCGATCAGGAGATTGATCTTGGGGGCTCCGGGAATGCCCAGGTATCCCCGCTCCGTATCCTTATCGATGAGGCCCTTACCCTTTCCTGCGGTGGCCTTTGAAATGGCTTTACCTAATTTTCCCTGGAGGCCCAGATCACTTCCCGTAGGCGTCGATCCTTCCGCCGCAGCAACCGTTGCCTGGCCTGTGGCCGCATCCTGACTGTGGGCCGGCCCCGCGACACAGAGCGAGAAGAGAGCCACTGCTGCCACAAAACACACCATCCATTTTACCTCCCGTTTCATACGCTTTCCTCCTCACATCCTAAAATAGAGATAACGGAACGCCATCGTCCGAAGTTCCCATGGGAAATCGTCTCCATACCCCCTCTTGATCCTCTTGTGGCAAAGGGGTTTCTAATATTCATTTCGATTTGTTGTAAAGGACTTTGGAATGTCGAGGTAATATGAGATATTCATTTACAACATATTTCCCCAAAAAAGCAACTCCTGATTTTCCAAAAATGCATATGAAGGGCAAAAGGCTTGAAGTCTTGTCTTGTAGTCTGGTATGGTTTAAAAGGCGCAAGGGACAAGGCGTGAGGCGTGAGGCGCAAAAGACCAGGGGTCGGGAGTCGGATGTCAGAGATCGGAAAACACAACATTCCCATCATCCGTCCTAATCATCCAGTCATCCAGTAACCCGTATCCGAAATCCAGTATCGAGTATCCAGAACCCAGACAGGGGAGAACATAGATGATCGGCATATCCAAACTTTACTGCGGAACAGTGGAGCCCTCCGACGCCCTGCGCTACGGCAGGCGATCCAGGGATCTACCTTCCCATCTGCTCCAGTTTTCGGAAGACAAGAAGCCGGTGGTGGTGTGGAACGTCACCCGTGCCTGCAATCTTAAATGCGTCCATTGTTACGCCCAGGCGAATGATCGAAAGGCGGAGAGGGAATTGACCCATGAAGAGGGTGTCCGTCTGATAGACGACCTGGCCCGATTCGGGGCGCCGGTGGTCCTCTTCTCGGGCGGGGAACCCCTTATGCGGCCCGATCTGACCGAGCTGGCACGCCACGCGGTGGGGAGGGGGATGCGGGCCGTGATCTCAACCAACGGGACCCTGATCACCCAGGCCAAGGCCCGGGACCTGAGATCGGTGGGGCTTTCCTATGTGGGCGTGAGCCTGGATGGGATGGAGGAGGTGAACGACCGCTTCCGGGGCAAGAAGGGCGCGTTCCAGGATGCCATGGCAGGGATCCGGAACAGCCAGGATGCAGGGCTGAAGGTGGGGTTGCGCTTTACCATCAACCGGATGAATGTAAAGGAGATCCCCCGGATCTTTGATCTGCTCGAAGCACACGGGATACCGAGGGTCTGCTTCTACCACCTGGTGTATGCAGGCCGGGGCTCGCAAATCATCAAGGACGACCTGGACCACGGCGAGACCCGGAAGGCGGTCGACCTCATCATCGACCGGACAAAAGACCTCCACGACCGGGGCATGGCCCCGGAGGTCCTGACCGTGGACAATCACGCGGACGGTCCATATCTATATCTGCGGATGGTTAAAGAGGGACACCCGAGGGCGAAAGAGGTGCTCCGGCTTCTGGAGATGAACGAGGGGAACAGCTCGGGCCGGGGGATCGGCTGCGTGAGTTGGGACGGCGCGGTGCATGCGGATCAGTTCTGGAGGCATTACAGCTTTGGCAACGTGCTTGAAAGACCCTTCAGTGAGATATGGTCCGATCTTTCCAATCCCCTGATGGCCGGATTGAAGGAGAAAAAGAAGTACGTCACGGGGCGTTGCGCCGGGTGCCGCTGGCTCGATGTGTGTGCGGGCAATTTCAGGGTCAGGGCCGAGGCGGTGACGGGGGACATCTGGGCGCCCGACCCGGCCTGTTATCTGACGGATGAGGAAATCTCGAATTGAATGTGGACGATGGACGATTGAATACCGACAATCGATGGTGAGACTTCAGATGGGAGAATCGGAATTATGAACGTACGACCGAGGAGGCTTCGCAGGACCCAGGCCATCAGGGATATGGTGCGCGAGACCACGCTGTGGACAAAGGATTTTATTGCGCCCCTGTTTGTGAAGCCGGGGCGGGATGTCAGGGACCCGATTCCCTCCATGCCAGGCCAGTTCCATTTCTCTGTAGATACCATTGTCAAAGAGGCCCGGGAGGTGTGGTCCCTCGGGATCCCCTCCATTATCCTCTTTGGGCTGCCCGATCGCAAGGACCCCACCGGCAGCCGTTCATGGGCAGAGGACGGGGTTGTCCAACAGGCCGTATCGGCCATTAAATCGAAGGTCCCCGAACTGGTGGTGATGACCGATGTCTGTCTGTGCGAGTACACGGATCACGGCCATTGCGGGGTGATTTTAAACGGCGCAGTGGACAATGACGCAACCCTGGAGCTGCTGGCCCGGCAGTCCGTATCCCACGCAAGGGCCGGTGCCGATTTTGTGGCGCCCTCCGACATGATGGACGGCCGCGTGGCCGCTATCCGCAAGGCCCTGGACAGGGAGGGGTTTGAGCAGACCGGCATCCTTTCCTATGCCGTGAAATACGCATCGGCCTTTTACGGGCCGTTTCGGGATGCGGCCGACTCAGCGCCCCAGTTCGGGGATCGGACCGGTTACCAGATGGACCCTGCCAATGCCCTGGAGGCCTTGAAGGAGGCCCAACTGGACATGGATGAGGGAGCGGACATGATCATGGTGAAGCCCGCAATGCCCTATCTGGACATCATTTCGCGGGTCCGGGAGATCTCCCTCCTCCCCCTGGCCGCCTACAATGTGAGCGGCGAATACGCCATGGTCAAGGCGGCGGCGAGCAGGGGATGGATCGACGGGGAACGGGTCATGATGGAGATGCTTACGTCCATCAAGAGGGCAGGGGCAGACCTGATCCTGACCTATTTTGCGAGAGAAGCGGCGGAGCGATTGCGCAATGACTGATCCACATCCAGTATCCAGCATCCAGCATCCAGAAACCAGAAACCAGCTCCGTCTGGTGGCCTGGGAGATTACCCGGAAATGCAACCTCAACTGCGTTCACTGCAGGGCCGGGGCCGACCGGGGGCCGTATCCGGGGGAACTGAGCACCGCCAAATGCCTCGAACTCCTGGAGGAGATCCGTGAGGTGGGGACCCCGATTGTGATCCTGACCGGGGGCGAGCCCCTGCTGCGGGAGGACGTCTTCGATCTCGCACAGAAGGGGACCGACCTGGGTCTCCGTATGGTCCTGGCCACCAACGGGACGTTGTTGAATCCTGGACTCGTTGAACGGATGAAGGATTCAGGCATTCAGCGGGTCAGCATATCCATCGACGGGGCCGACGCGCGGCAGCACGATGATTTTAGAAAGGTCCCGGGGGCCTATGAACGGGCGTTGGAAGGTATCGGGTATCTCAAGGCGGGCGGCATGGAGTTTCAGGTCAATACCACGGTGACCCGTCGCAATGTCGAGGACCTGGAGAGGATTTTGAACCTTTCAGTCGGTCTCGGGGCTGCGGCCCATCATATCTTCCTGCTGGTCCCCACGGGACGGGCGAAGGATATGGTCAACCAGGAGATCGACGCCCTCGAATACGAAAGGGTGCTTCACTGGTTTTATGAGATGCGGGACCGGGTTCCCCTTCATTTGAAGGCCACCTGCGCCCCCCATTACTACCGGATCCTGCGTCAGGAGGCCCACAGGAAGGGGGAGAAGGTCGATTTCGAGAACTATGGCCTGGATGCCGTGACCCGGGGCTGTCTGGGCGGCACATCGTTTGTGTTTATTTCAAATACGGGGATTGTTCAACCGTGCGGCTATCTGGAACTCAACTGCGGGGATCTGAAACAGAGCTCGTTCCCTTCTGTATGGCGTGATTCGCATATTTTCAATCAGTTGCGAGATTTTTCCGCCTACAGGGGGAAGTGCGGCCGGTGTGAATACCTGAGATTCTGCGGCGGGTGCCGTGCCCGGGCCTATGAGGCAACAGGCGATTTTTTGGCCGAGGAACCGCTCTGCGTCTATCAGCCGGTCGGTGGAAAATCGAAACATGAAACATGAAGCTGCATGCCGATATGGAAACTGGAGCCCCCGGACACCCCTGGACAATCTATGGTTCATGAGTCAACGAACCCAACAAACCCAACAAACCCAAAAACCCAATGAACCCAACTGACCGAAAAATCCTGAATGAGATCCAGTCCGATTTTCCTATCACGTCCCGTCCCTACCGCGAACTGGGCAGGCGGCTTCATCTGACGGAAGATGACGTGCTTTCGGCTGTCAGGCGGCTTAAGGAGGAGGGGGTCATTCGAAGGATCGGCGGCAATTTCCAGTCTTCCCGGCTCAATTTTGTGAGCACCCTCTGCGCTGCAAAGGTCCCTGAGGAGAAGATCGACAGCTTTGTCGAGATGGTCAACCGGTATGCCGGGGTAACGCATAATTATCTAAGAAACAATGCCTACAATATCTGGTTTACGTTTATTGCAAAAGATATGGAGTTTATTGAGAATTCATTGAAAGAGATTTCAGAGAAGACTGGGGTCGAAGAAATTCTCAACCTGCCTGCCAGTAAGATGTTTAAAATTAAGGTTGATTTCGAGGTGTAGCGAGCGGCCTTCACAGCCCTTATCATCTAAGAAATGCGGAATGTGCCGGAAAAATGAGAAGCATTTCGTGGTGAGACTTTAGGGGGAGGGTCTGGTATCCTATGTGAGCCCGGGGACCAGCCCACAGTTTCCCTTGTCTGTCCGCTTCATAATGAGAATTGCTGCAGGATTCATTTCCGAATTGCTACGACATTTTCTTTGTGATATTAAACATGTTTTTACAGCAACCTAATTGGGCAGATCCAGGGCCGCAACTGGAGTTGTTGAATAAAGCTATGGAGGATTGATATGTCCAAATTGTGGCACGGCCCGAAATGGCCTGAAGGCGTTCCGTATGAAATCACTGGCTATGATAAGCCTCTATTCTCTGTCTTAGATGAGGCAGCGCGTGAGTACCCGAATAAAACATATACTATTTTCAATGACTTTACCCGAACCTTCGCCCAGGTAAAGGATACGGCCGACCGTTTGGCCCATTTTCTGGTCTCTCGGGGTATCCGGCCCAAGGACCGGGTGGCCATCTTTCTTCCGAACCTGCCCCATTATCCGGAGATCTTTTTCGGCATCCTCAAGGCAGGGGGGGTATGCGTGACCTGCAATCCCCTCTATAATGCGTCGGAGTTGAATTTTCAGCTCAAGGATTCGCAGACCAAGGCCGTTTTTGTCATGGATCACCCCGAGTTTTACGCCACCGCGGTCAAGGCCATTATCGGATCTGATGTGAAGACTGTGGTCATCTGCAATGTGAAGACCCATCTGCCCCGGATAAAGGGGTTTTTAGGGTCGCTGCTGGGGAAAGTTCCAAAGGCCGACCATCACGAATCCGGACATTTCCACTTTGACAAGGTGGTCCGATCGGCTCGGCCGGAGACCCCCAGCCTTTCCATCGATGCGATCAACGACGAGGCTCTGGTCCTGTATACGGGCGGAACCACGGGGGTTCCCAAAGGGGCGCGTCTGAGCCACGCAAATCTCCTTTCCAATGTGTTGAGTACCGAACAATGGGTGCGGCTTCCCAGCGATTCCGGACCGCCAAAGATAATCGAAAAGGGCGGTGCACATACCTATTTAGGGGTGCTTCCCTGGTACCACAGCTTTGGCCTGACCCTCTGCATGCTCACAAGCTGCAGAAATGCGTCCAGACTGGTCTGCATTCCCGACCCGAAGGCAGGCAAGCCGCCTTTTACAGAGGTCCTCAGATCGATCGAGAAGTATAAGGTGACCGTCGTAGTCGGCGTGCCGACGATCTATTCCGCCTTTGTTCATCATCCGTTGCTGAGTCAGTTTGATCTCTCCTCTGTCGTGGGGTGCGGTTCGGGGGCGGCGCCCCTGCCGGTGGAAGTCATTCGACAGTTCGAGGAAAAGACAGGCTCGATCATTTTCGAGGGGTATGGCCTTACCGAGACATCCCCTGTCATCACCCTCAACCCGACCGATGCCATGCAGCGCAAAATCGGATCGGTCGGACTCCCGTATTTGAGCGTCGATATCAAAATCGTGGACCTGGAAACCGGAACTCAAGAGCTGCCCCAGGGTCAGGATGGGGAGATCGCCGTATGCGGGCCGCAGGTCATGATGGGTTATTGGAATAAGCCCGAGGCCAATCAGGAGGTATTTTGCCAAATAGACGGGAGACGGTACTTCCTCACCGGCGATATCGGGCATTTTGATGAAGATGGATTCGTGATTATTACGGATCGAAAAAAAGACATGATCATTGTGGGGGGGTTCAACGCCTATCCCAAGGAGATCGAAGAGGTCCTGTACACCCATCCCAAGGTAGCCCTTGCGGCGGTGGTAGGGGTCCCGGACCCGCATACCGGAGAAGCGGTTAAGGCCTTTATTCAGCTCAAGCCTGGCGAGACTGCGACTGAGGCCGAATTTATCGAGTTTTGCAAGAACAATCTTTCCGGGTATAAGCGGCCGCGATCCATCGAATTTCGGGATACCCTTCCCACATCGGTGGTGGGAAAGGTCCTGCGAAGGGTGCTGCGGGATGAAGAGGTGAAAAAGACAAAGAAATAGGAGAAAACCGTATGTTCAAGAATATCCTGGTCCCAACGGACTTCTCAGACAAGGATTGCCACGCCCTCGCTATCGGTGTAAAGCTATCCTCGATGGAAAAGGGAAAGATCCATCTCCTTCATGTGATCGAGGTGATCGCCAACACGACGTTTGACGAGTTCAAGGATTTCTACGAAAGGCTTGAAAAAAAGTCCTTTAAGGACCTGAACGAGATGATCGCCTCATACGAGACGAGTCGGTCTGATATCGTGCCCGCGGTTATCTACGGCAACCGGGCGCAGGAGATTCTCAGGTTCGCGAACGAAAATCAGATCGACCTGATCATCATGAAATCTCACCGAATCGATGTGGAGGACAGGGCCCAGGGCTGGGGAACCATCAGCTATAAGGTCGGCATCCTGGCTCAGTGCCCCGTGATGCTGGTGAAATAATCTGGACTTGTTGTCATGAGATGGTCATGAAGTGGTCATGGGGTATCATGAGGTGGTTTTCGAATGTCCCGGTTCCGCGTTTGGGGAAAATGATGGTCCTGTTCCTTTTTTTTGGGTGGGCGGCGGCGCTGACGGGATGCGGCAGGAAGCTCCCTGAGACGGATCCAAAGGGATTCGCCTCATCCGCGCCGGGAAAAGTCTATCAGGTCCCGGGAGAGACAAAGCGGAATGCGCTCCCTGATGAAAAGCAGCCGGGCATGCCTGAAAACCTTGCCCCATTAAGGGATAAACTGAACCTGGCCCAACTCGTAGACACAGCTCTTCAGATCAACCCCAACACCCAGGCGGCCTGGGAACAGGCCAGGGCTGCGGCTGCAGAATGGGGCGCTGCCCGGGGGAGCTACTATCCCACCGTTAGCGGCGACGTGAGGGGATCCGGGGGAAAATTGTCCCAGGCATCGAGTCTGGGTCTGTTCAAAGGGGTTTACGGAGAGGTAGGCATCAGCCTCAGTTATCTTCTTCTGGACTTTGGCGGACGTGAGGCCTCGGCCGAACGGGCCCGGCAGGCCCTGATTGCTGCCAACTGGAATCATAATCAGTCGATCCAGGACCTCCTTCGAAACGTGCCTCAGGCTTATTACCGGTATCTGGGCAATAAGGCGCGGGTGGATGCATCGGAGGTAAGTCTGAAAGAGGCACTGACCAGCCTGCGGTCGACGGAGCAGCGAAAACAGGCGGGGGTGAGCACGATTGCCGATGTGCTCCAGGCCCGAGCAAAGGTAGATCAGGTTCGCCTTGACCTGGTGTCCAATCGGGGTGCGGTGCAGGTTTCCAGGGGGCAATTGGCGACGGCGATCGGATGGCCTGCCAACACGCCCTTTGATGTGGCAGGAGCGCCTGAGGATATCCCCCTGGATCGAATGGAGAAGAATACCAAAGACCTGATTGAATTGGCTGTGCGCGACCGACCCGACCTGGCGGCTGCCCGTGCGGCCGTGCGTCAGGGCGAAGCGGAGCTGCGGAAGTCTGAGTCCGACCTCTGGCCAAGGCTGATTGCCACGGGAAATGTCGGATGGACAGGGGTGGACGGAAAGATCAACGGGTTGGATTTTGAGGGGAACGAGTCCAATTACTATGGAGGACTTGCCCTCCAGATCCCGATTTTTGAAGGGTTCTCGCTCACGAACAGGGTCCGGCAGGCAACGGCTTCCCTGGAAGCGGCGCGGGCCTCCCTTCGAGCAAAAGAAGAGTCGGTGATCGCAGATGTCTGGACCGCCTATTATAATGTTCATACCGCGGCCCAGCAGGTTGAGACCAGCGAAACGCTCCTGGCCAGTTCCAAGGAATCCTACAATGTTTCACTGGGCCGGTACCGCGCGGGGGCTGCGGATGTCGTGGAATTGCTGAACGCCCAGAGCCAACTGGCTGCAGCAAGGG
>ENA-OSEO01006434-OSEO01006434.1-sediment-metagenome-genome-assembly--contig:-NODE-6434-length-10552-cov-2.711599_pt1 | contig 10552 bp, 10 predicted proteins | sample MGYA00237883_ERZ534232 | MGnify/ENA metagenome assembly ERZ534232
ACCCGTCTCCGAACTCCACGCCCTTGATCGCCGGGATCGAGCACACAGCGCCCGCCAATCTCGCATCCAGGCGCTGGTACGCCTCCGCATATGTTCCGAGCCCAGGCACAACGCCACTCGCCGTCACGTAGAAGACCCCGCCCAGACTCTCTCCCTCGGCCTTCGCCTGGTCGATGGCTTCCCTCATGCGCTCAGACGTCGCGCTATCCGGGCACCGGACATCACTGGCTTCAACCAGCTCAGCATCGACCGATGCTGGATCGACCGGCGGCTCCATCGACACGTCACCGATGGCCTGAACGAACGAACTCACCGTGACGCCCACATGCCTCAGCATCGCCTTGGCGATCGCACCCGCCGCAACGCGGGCAGCGGTCTCGCGCGCACTCGCGCGCTCGAGAATGTCGCGCACGTCTCGCGAGCCGGTCTTGAGTATCCCCGCCAGGTCCGCATGTCCAGGCCGAGGAGCTGTAACCCGGCTGGCTCCATCGCTGTCGCCCCAGACGGACATCACATCGGTCCAGTTGTCCCAATCGCGGTTCGTCACCGTGATGGCAACCGGTGAACCGATGGTAACCCCGAAGCGGACGCCCGACAGAACGATCCCCGTGTCGGCCTCGATAGACATGCGACCACCGCGGCCGTACCCGACCTGGCGTCGTGCAAGATCGTCGTCGATCGCCGCTTGCGTGAGTGGGACTCCCGCAGGCACGCCGGTAACGACGGCGGTCAACACGCGACCGTGCGATTCGCCTGACGTCACGTAGCGCATACGTCACCCTTCGGTCGGGACTGATGGTAGCGCGATTCTACCACCGCTGACCCGGCGTGATGCGCGTGGCTACTTCTGGACGGGCTGCGCAGGGGTCGTTGTGATGCCCTGGCCCACGATCAACACGACCTGCTCGTCGCCGTACAGCATCGTGACGGACTCCGAACCGATCGAGAGTACCTGCCACGGGCTGTTGAGGATCGCGGCCCCTTGAGGGAGTTGGTACGTCTGACTGTTCCAGATGAGGACCGCATAGGTGACCCCGTCCTCGGACACGATGTCCTGCAAGAACAGGACGTCGGGCTCGACCTCCGGGGTGACGGTCTCCTCGCCGGAGACACCGTCGGTATCGTCCTCCTCGGGCTTGGGAACGATCAGAGGCCTGAAGATATCGCGGAACGTGTATACGTCGCTCAGCGAAGCGGGAGCCGGCTCGACTGCGGCGGCTACTGCCTCTCCTCCGCCTGCGGTACCGGTCGTCGGGACGGATCCCACCGTCCCTTGGACCAGCTCACCCGCCTGGTCGACAGCCTCGCCCGCGAAGAATATGAAGAAGGCGCCAACCGCGAGTCCCGCGATCAGCAGAAAGCCGACGACTGCCGCGACGACGATGATCAGCTTGCCGCGCGAGGACGACCGCAGCCCACCTTCGTCTGCGACCGGGTCGACCGGCATCACGGCATCAGGATACGAAGACTCAGTGCCGGGATCTTGAGGTGTCAGGTCGTCAACCACGGGATCTCCTCACACCGCTCTTACTCGCCCGCCGGCGGAGCCGGCGGTGCACTGGCGGTCGTCGACACCGACGACGCGGACATCGTGTACGCCTCGAGGACCACAGTCATGGTAACGATGGTCTGCTGACTCCCCGCGGTGTCCGTCGAGTCGACGGAATCCTCGGGCGGCAGATAGCTGACATCAACGTTGTCGATCCTGAGCTGACGCGTCAATCGCCGCAGCCGTTGCAGGAAGTCCACGCAGTCCTGCCATGTGCCCTGGACCGTCACCGGAATGACCGCCGTCTGGTATGCAGCGATATCGTCGTCGTCGTCTGACTCCGGGTCCCCCGCGTACAAACCCTCATCGGGCCTGACCGAAGAGAAGTCGAGTCCCGATTGGTTGACGACGTCCTGCAGCTCGATAAGGAGCGCGGGCATCTCCGGCGACTCCGGCAGCATGTTGGACAGCCTGAGCAACTCGGCCTCGGTCTGGGCCGTGCGCGACTTCACTGCCTGACGGCGCTCGAGAAGCAGTTGCGCACTTTGGATGTCCTGGTCCGCCTGGTCGATCTGGTCGTCAAGATCGCTCAATCGTCCGAACTGCGGAACCACGAGCACGACCGCGGCGATGACCACGACCAGCACGGCGACGACACCGGCTGCGATGAGTTTCTGTTGTGATGTGAGCTTCATCGCTGCTCCTTGTCGCCTAAGGCGCGGACTGGCTAGGCGGGGCAGGCACGCTTGCTGTCTGTTGTGCGGCCTCCGCCGGCGGTCGGACTACTCCAGTGGTGATGTGGAAGCGCACGACAGGCTCTTCCGTATCCTCGAAAGTGTCTTCCTTGGTGGACTCGAGCAGCCATACCGCGTTGATCTGTTCGAGGTCAGCAAGCCGGATCATCGTCTTCGCGATGGACTTGTGGCCAAGGTCGGGAACATCGGTGGGCGTGTCTACCGCGTAGCCCTGAAGGCTGTTGCCGTCATCCTCGTCGCCGACGAACTGGTACAGCCACACGTCGTTCGGGAGCACCAGGGAGAACTCGTTGGTCATGCGTCCCCAGTCGACCCGCCGGGCAAGGGCGACGTCAGCCGCTGCCTTGCGCTGCACGAGAACATCTTCCTTCTCCTCGAAGATGCGGTAGGCCTCCGCCTGGTTGCGCAGCTGGCTTGCAGTCTGTTGGCTCTGCTGCAGGATGGCGTTGCGTGAGGAAATGCGCCACATGTTGATGAAGAAAATCCCCAGTACGATCGCGAGACCGATCAGGCCGCCTACGATCACGAACCAAATCCCGCGCTCGAACTTGCGCTTCTCGAGTATCTCCCGTGGGAGAAGGTTGATGCGGATCATCTAGCCCGCACCCCCCATCGCCAGCCCGACTACTGGGGCAGCGCCCATCCTGTCGGCCTGGACCAAGTCGGAGATCTGCGGGGCGATCTGGATGTGCTGAAGCGGGTCAGCAAGCGTCACTTGCGCCTGAAGGCCCCTCTCCACGTACTGTGTGATGTTTGAGAGCTGCGCTCCGCTACCCGTCATGTAGATGCGCTTGATGGTGCGAATCTGCGTCGCCTGCGTGAGGTAGTAGTCCAACGAGCGCCTGACCTCGGCGATGAACTTGTTGATCTCGCGCTCAAGAGCGTCTCGCGCCACCTGAAGTGCCTGGGCATCCGCGTCCTCACCGACCGGCGGCGTGCCGCCTGCCTCCACATCCGGCAAGCCCGCCCGGATCTTCAGCTCCTCGGCCTCGTCGAAGGTCAGGTTAAGTACGTTGGCGATCGCCTGTGTGAACTGGTTGCCGGCGATAGACGACACACGCGTGAAGCGCGGGACACCACGCTCCACAACGGCGATGTTCGTGAGTCCCGAGGAGATGTGGATCACGGCCGTGGCCTCACCGGCCTCCTCTTCCTCACCGGGAAGGAAGGTATCGCCGAGCCCGAGTACCGCGCGGACGATTGCGAACGATGTCAGGTCGATCTGGGCGAGACGCAGCCCCGCGCCTTCTACAGCTGCCACTGCGTTGGAGATCATGTCGCGCTGTGCGGCGACGAGCAAGACCTCCATCATGTGCTCGTCGGCAGGCGTCATGTAGTCACCGATGATGTGGAAGTCCAGGATGGCGTCCTCGACTGGGATCGGGATGTAGTCCTGGGCCTGGTACTGGATCGCGCCTTCGAGCTCATCTCGCTCCATGAAGGGCAGGTCGATAAGGCGCACGACTACCTTCTGGTTCGAAACGCCGACGGTGACGTCCTTGCCGTGGACGCTAGAATGGCGCCACAACTCACGGATTGCCGAGGAGACTGCCTCGACGTCGACAATCTCGCCCTCCACGACAGAACCCATGGGGACGTTGACGTAACCATAGGCAGTCAGAAGCAAACCAGAACCCGAAGGCTTCAGCTGTGCCGCGCGGACGTGATCGGTCCCGACGTCGAGACCGACGGGCATCGGCTGGGAGCCAATAGAGAGGATGCCCAAGGGAGTCCCCCTTCTGCTGCCACTCGTGCTACGACCTGACTTCAACTGCTGCTGCTAAAAACTCCCACAGGGGATTCTATCACAGCCCCCTGAAAAACGGGCAATACGCACTAGTTCCGCGTCCACGTGCCAGGGAACACCATGCCCCCAAGCGCGGGCATGCTCGACGGGATGAATTGCGGCAAGAGCGGGTTGGTCTTGATGTGGATGTCCGGCTTGTCGCCGTACAGCGTGTCACACAGGATCGATCCCTCGAACGAGCTCTGCGTGTGGTACAGGGCGACCTCCCCGTTTGCGAAGACGGCACCCTCCAGGCGAGCCCGAACGTTTCCGGAGTGCGCATTGTCGCCGATAGTCACGTCGCCGGTCGCGGCGATACCAAGGCAGTTCTCGGCGCTGATCTCGCCAGTGCCGACCGGCTCGATATCTCCGCCGATGAACACGTCACCGTTTACGACAAGGGTGCCATTGCCCGCGTAAGCCTGGACGTTTTGCCCCAGGTGCAAATCGCCATCGATGAAGACCGTGCCCTCGACGTAGAGCAGTCCTCCGTCGATTGTGCCGTTCTGGTCGAAGTCAGCGGCAGGGTTGTACGCGAAGTCATCATGCAGTCCCGAGCCCAACGGGTAGCCGTTTCCATCCCAGGCGCCGAAGGGATCGGTATCGATATCGAGGAAGTAGTTGCCGCTGTTCAGGGCGGAGCGCCCGCCTGAAGCACCTATGTACTTGTAGTGGGTGGAAGACGGCGCCGGAGAGGCTGGAGCGCGGACCCTCGTGATTTCGGCCACGCCATCGTTGTCCGCATCGTAGAAGGTATACGTAGTTGGGTCCCCTCCGACCGCTTCCATCGCCGCGATACCGCGGCTCTCATAGCCCATGTAGTTGTCGGTGGACTCGTCGATCGCTTGCTGGTACATCCTATCCAGGTAGTCGTCGTCGATCCACGGAAGCTCGATATCGGGAACTGATGTAGAAAGACTCTTGTAGTAGCAGTTCTGGGGCCTGTTACCGCCGATCGTTCCCGTGAGGAAGAGGTCGATTGGACTGGCATCACCGAGCGTGGCGCTACCACCCACCAGCAGGTCCCCGTCCTTGACGAAGAGCGGACCACCCTCATAGACCGTGTTGGCGTTGCTCAAGTCTAGCGTCCCACGGATGTATAGCGGACCTTCAATGGTGGCGTTGCCGTTGAAGCCACGCCCACCTCCCATCGGTGAGGACTGGCCCGCGCCGATGTTCATGTCCCACAGATCCAGATAGTAGAAGCGTTGCGTTACGCTCTCGACGCGACCGTCGATAGTCGTCCCGACGGATGTGATCAAGTACTCGAACCCGCCGACCGAATCCACGGTGATGGTGTACACGCCGTCCGGCGTGGAACCGGTGCGTTCGAAGTGGCCGCTCGTGAGATTCGCCTTGTCGAACGTGGCAAGCTCGCGGTCCAATCCGGACTGCGCGACCTGGAACGCCCTGCTTTCGTCCGTCACGCGCTCGGATTCCGCAAGCACCTGTTGTGACACGGCGAACCCCGCGACGGCGACGACGGTCACGATGGCAATGACGCCAATCACCGCCACAAGTGCGAACCCGTCATCTCTATGCATCACCGAACTCATCTCCATCTCACACTCACGAGCGGTTGCGCATCCATGCGCTTCGAGTGTCTTGATACGGTACATCGTCGAATTCGACCGAGATGTTTACGTCCACGTAGCTGACATCGGCCGGATCGACCGGTGTGCTGAGCAGCTCGACGATGCCGTTATCGTCCACATCGCCGTAGTAGTAGATGAGCGGAAGCACGCGCTGTTGGTTCGTGTTGTTCTCAGACCACTGCGCGTCGAAGATCAGTGTGGTGTTCTGCCTCATGCTGTTCGTCGCCCACGTCCGATGTCTGAGCGTACCGTCTGCCAGGGCCTCGATCACGTGGCGCTCGACCGAGTTGTCGTTGTCGCGATCAGTGAGGACCGTGATCCGATACGGAGCCGCTTCCTCCACGTACGTTGCCTGCGTCAGCACCTTCTCGATCACGTGAAGAGGCGCGGCCACCTCACTTGAGAACGCGGCGTGCCGCAAAGCCACATCGTTGGAACGGAACACCGCGTACAGTGCGCCATAGGAGATCGATAGCACGACACCGAGAAGAACCATCACAATGATGAGTTCGGTCAATGAGAACCCCGCGTCGTCTGTGGGTCGCACGGTCACCATGTGACATGCTCCATTGGTTCGGCGCCGTCGACCGCTATCGGGCCGATCACGTTGGACCACACGGCCATCTCAGTGCCGCCCTCAGGCGTGAACGTCACCCTGAACTGGTAGTACCACGTATCCGGCACGCCGAACTTGCCAACCTTCTTCGTCACGGTCTCGGCGAATGCAGGTCCAGTGTCCGTCGCGTACGGAGCACCGCCCATCGTGGTCGGGTCCAGGGCCCGGAAGACATCGTATCGGATCTGGGTGGTGGCAAATGACGGCGGCGTACAAGAGATCGAAACGTCAGTGTTCGAGGTCCGCGTGTTGTTCTTGCCGGTGTAGGTCGTCGTGCTCTCGCCGCTAGCTTCCGCTCGGGAGACATACTCCTCTGCGCCCTCCACCAGTTCACTCCACAGGTTGCGCGGCGAACCTGACCGAACGGATGCCTTGTACAGACTGAACGGCGTTGTGGTTTGGATGTACGCCGGGTCAGTGATGATGTAGCTGTTGTCCAGTTCCCAAGTGCCGCTCGTCGAGCGCTTGTGGACCTCCAAGCCATACTTCCACGTCGCGTCAGTGCCATCCATGGCCACAGGCCATGACAGGCGCGTTTCGATGCTGCTCCGCACTTCCGCGGAGGGTCCTCCGGTCGGAGCGCTCGGAGGGTCATTGTCAACGTAGAGCCGGCGATCCAGGAACGTTTGCAGCCCATTGCTGTCCGTGGCATTGATTCTGACCATGCGCCAGCCGTCCAGAATCGCCCGTTGTCCGTCTTCATTGACCTGGCGGGTATCCCACCGGAAGGTCTTCTGGACGGTCTCGGTGCCGGGCGTCCAGTACGCCACGTTGGCAAATATCGTGGCTCCGTCGCGCAAGATCTCCGTACCGCAGTAGAAGGCGAACTCCGAGATCGTTGCGCCCTCCTGGGCCTTTGCCCACCCCTCAATGTACAGCGGGGCTCCGCCCATTTCATACGAGCTATACACCACCGTGTCGGGCGCAGCCGTCAACGACTTGAATTCCACCTTCGGGGCGTTCGCGTCCTCATCGAACCTCTCGGTAAGACTCTCAGAGTCGCGGATGGCGGTGAGCGTGCTCATCGTCACTGTCGGCAACCCGTCTGCGGTTGCGGTGGCGGTGACCTGAAGCTCTTTCGTGCCACCCTGCCCCGCTGAGATCGTATTCGTGATCGTGATCGTGAATCCGTCGACGGTGTAGGTGTACGTCGGGTCGACGACGGCCTCCGCCGAGCTGCCGGACATGGCGATCTGCTCGAAGTCGAGCGAGCGAACCCACTCTATGTGCGAGGCGACCGCGTTGTTCATTGCCGTGCGCGCCTTCGCGTTCAGGTTCATGCGCGTTGACGTTCCCACGAGCCCGAGGATCGCGGTCAGGACGAAGAACAAGATGAACGCAGCCAGCACGACTTCGAATACACTCATGCCCTCGTCGCGGTGCTTCAGTTCCCCCCACGTCCTGCTTGCCATGGTCACCACTTCCACGCCCCTAGGTACCGCAACGCAGCACCTTGTACACACTCGTCCACGTCATTCATCGGCATTCTGAACTGGGCACTTAATACTCCAGCGCTAAGATGTGACTCCGAGCACGCCGAGGTACAACCTCATGAGCGACGGACCCGCAAGCGCCGTGACGACGCCGGCAAGTGCCAGGAAGGGTCCGAATGAGAACCGCGTGGTCGCGGCAGCTCCGGAGCGTCTCATGGCCACCAGGCCCCAGATCGCGCCGAAGATGCTTCCCACGAAGAAGGCCATGAGTACGTAGGGACCGAGGAAAATGCCCATCACCGCCAGCAGCTTCACATCGCCCATGCCGAATCCTTGCCGGCCACGGACACCTTGATAGGCCAGCGCGATTGCGAGGCTCACACCTGCGCCCGCAACCGCTCCCACAACCGCAGCGGCCACCGGCTGAGCAAGGAATCCTTCGGCAATCGGGGTGAGCGGCACAATCTTGAGATCGAGGACAGCACTGAGTACGGCTCCCACCGCCCCGAAGACTCCCACAAGCAGCACGAGCGGGTTCGGCAGGCGCATCGTGTCGATGTCGATGAACGCCAAGATGAGAAGCAGGTAGAACAGAACGATTGCCGCGACCGCCTTCACGCTCACGCCAAACACTGCTCCAGCGAGCACCCAGAGGGTAGCGGAAAGCGCCTCAACGACCGGGTATCGCAGCGAGATCGGCTCGCCGCAATCGCGACACCGACCTCGCAGGAGCAACCAGGAGACCACAGGGATGTTGTCTCGAGCACGCACGGGGTGGTCGCATGCTGGACAGTGAGACCCTGGATTCGAGAGCGACTCGCCTCGCGGGAATCGCCAGATGACGACGTTGGCGAAACTGCCGAACGCCAGTCCGAACAGCGCAAGTGCTGTGAGATAGGCTGCGGTCATCTGCGCTTCCTGGTGCCAATGCAGGCTTCCGACGCAAGAGCCTAGCGGTTCGGAGAACCGGTGTCGAGGCAGCTAGAAGTCGTGCGGACATGCAAGAGGCCGACGGGCGTTGTGCCCGTCGGCCTCTGTACGCCTAGGAATCAGGCTACCGGCTCACTCCTAGTAGTGGCCGTGGGAGCCGTCCGCGCAAGCCGCAACACCGCTGGTGAGCGTATAGCCACCGTCAGCAGTCGGGCACGTAGGCGTGTCCTGGATGAAGCTTCCGACGAACGGGTCGGCATCAGCACCGTTGCTCGTGGCAGTTTGCCAGAGCACACCCTCAAGCTGTGCGAGGGAGTTCCCGACATCATCCGCGACGAACGTCTGGGCGGCACCCTCGAGCGTGCGCTGGTTGGCGAAACAAGCACGTTCCTGAGCGCGAGCACGAGCTACGTTGAAGACGGGAATCGCGATGGCAACAAGAATACCGATAATAAGCACGACCACCATCAGCTCGACCAGGGTGAAGCCCTCATCACGACGCAACTTCATGGCTTTCGCACCTCCTTCTCCCCTTCGGGGCGTTCCTGCGACAACCCTGATGGCTGTCGCATCCATCACTCGCTTGTATCGGCTGCCGACATGCCGACTTAAGGGATTTCTCACAGAAGGCCGCCTGATGTGACCGGTGTCACGAATCCTGCGCCGAAGAGGGGCTATCCGGGGCCCTACTGGACCAGTGTGATGACCTGGAACATGGGCATGTAGAGTGCCACGACCATGCCGCCCACGATTCCACCCAACGATGCCATCATCAAAGGCTCGATCAGCGATGTGAGGCCCTCAACCGCCGTGGAGACTTCTTCGTCGTAGAAGTCGGCGATCTTGTTGAGCATCGCATCAAGCGCGCCGGTCTCCTCGCCCACCGAGATCATCTGCACGAGCATCGAAGGGAACACCGGTGATTCGCTGAGCGGTTTGGCGATCGTCTCGCCCTCCTTGATCGCGGAGCGTGCCTTCTTCACGGCACGAGCGACCACGGCGTTGCCGGCCGTATCCGCCACGATGTCCAGGGCTGAAAGAATGGGCACACCGGCCGAGACGAGCGTACCGAAAGTCCGCGTGAACTTGGCAAGCGACAGCTTGCGCACGAGCTGCCCGAACACCGGAGCTCTGAGCTTCAAGGTGTCCCATACCATGCGACCGGAATCGGTTCCGATCCAGAACCTGAAGGCGAAGTACAGGGCAATCGCTCCAACCAGCGTAGCGATGCCCCCTATGCCGGCGACGAAGTTGGACATGTTGACGAGAAGCTGCGTCATTGCCGGCAGCTCTCCGCCGAGACTCGCGAACATGTTCTCGAACGTCGGCACCACGAAGATCATCATCGCAGCCAGAATCACGAGGACCAGGAATCCCATGGCGATGGGGTACGTCATCGCAGACTTGATCTTCGCCTTCAGTGCCAGATCGCGTTCGAAGTGGTCGGCGACACGGAGCAACACTTCGTCCAAGACGCCACCAGTCTCGCCAGCCCGCACCATGTTGATGAAGATTGGCGGGAAGACTTTGGGGTGCTTTGCCATGGAGTCCGAGAGAGACTGGCCCGATTCGACATCTCTGGCGACCTGGTTGATGACGTCACGCAAGCCCGAACTCTCCGTCTGCTGGGCGAGAATAGAAAGACACTTCGTCAAGGAGAGTCCGGCGTTGATCATCGTCGCGAACTGGCGCGCGAAGATCGAGACGTCCTTCATGTTGACGCCGGTGCCGATCTTGATCTGGTTAAGTGCCGCGAGGCCACCTTGCTGGTCAAGCTCGAGTACGATGTAGCCCATCTGGCGCAGCTTGGCGCCTACTGCATCCGGGCTGTCACCCTCGAGCGTACCCTTGGTGATCTTGCCAGCCTTGTCGCGGACTGAGTAGTTGAAGGTAGGCATGGGAGACCTCTCCTTGTACGACTGTTGCTACGTCTAGACCATCTTCCCCA
>ENA-OSEO01006435-OSEO01006435.1-sediment-metagenome-genome-assembly--contig:-NODE-6435-length-10550-cov-5.152774_pt1 | contig 10550 bp, 5 predicted proteins | sample MGYA00237883_ERZ534232 | MGnify/ENA metagenome assembly ERZ534232
AACGGCAGGTCCGACGTGTCGGAGTTGCGATAGTGGCGTCCCATGACCACGGTGAAGGCTCCCACCTTGGCGGGCCAAAGCATGTAGGAATCGCTGCCGGTCTTGGAGCCCCGTTCGACGACGCCCTGATGGACGGGTCCGAGTTTGTACATGTGGTTGCTCTGATTGGTGCCGCTGCCGGCGTTGAGGAAGGAGAACAGGCCCGCGATCAGGAGCGTGGACTTGTGGTGCGTGACGGTGTACGGTCCGGCGAAGATCGAGCAGGCTTCGCCGTGGAAGCCGCCGCAGTTGGCAAAGAAGACGGAGTTCTCCGCGGAGTACTGCTTGGACAGGACGCAACCCTGGCCGATGAAGCAGTGACAGATGATCGTGCTGTCGGTGATTGTTGCACCGCTGCAGACGATGAAGTTGTCCGCGTAGACTCCCGGGCCGATCTGGACGGGGTCTTCGGCGCAACTGTTGACCGAGCCGTTCTCGAGCCGGTTGACACCCTCGATCAGGGCCGCCGGCCCGATCCGCACGTTTTTGAGCACGCGGGAGTTGATGATCCGCGCGCCCCGGGCCACCAGGCCCATCCGCGACCGTACGGAGGCCGCGTAGCCTTCGATCAGAGCCGTCAGTTTCCGGATGACCTCGCCGCGGTGCCGGTAGAACGCGAGCACGTAGGCGATCTGGGCGCAGAGATGATCGTAGATCGGGATCTCCCGGCCGCCCGCCTCGTTGACCACGGAGATCCGCGTCCCGTTGCCGAACGTACTTTCTCCCTCGACGGCCAGCAGGTCGATGTTGTCGATAACGGCATCGTCCTCGATCACGTAGTTGGCGATGTAGTTGCGGACCGCACAGATGTACACGTTGTCGCCAATGACGCAGTTGTGGATCGTCGCATGACTGATGCCGGCGGGTTTGGTGACGCCGCCGAAGAAGGGGATCTCCTTCTCGAAGACGCCGAGCCGGACGTCGCCGCAGAAACGCGTCGTTTGCACGCGGTCGGCTCGGAATCCTTCCGCCACCTGTACGCGCGACCAGTCGTCGCAGGTGCATCCTTGTTCCGACAGCCGAGCGATCTCGGCCGTTGACAGGACCCGCCATGGTTGTACCATCGTCGTCCTTTCTGCATTATAAGACCCCGCAAATATAGCGAACTCCCGCGTGGCGGTCAAGATGTGCGCCGGGCCGGATTATGGACCCCAAAGGACGTGGAATTGCCCGCCCGTCGTAACGTCTGTATCGACGGGAACGGCCGCACGTGTCGGCAGTGACGCATGTGCGTCCTTCTCCCTCGGCCGTGCTCAAAAAAAGTTGTCCGTGCCCGCGACATTTTGCATAAAATCTATAGCCGTGTACTGACGGCTGCCGATGAAGTAGGGTATAAGAAGGGACCCCATGGTGAGGTCCTTGTCTGTACGTGGCGCGGCGCGGGTCGGTGTGCCGCCAGGTGTGAATGGACGACGCTATGTCGAACCAGCCCAGGGTCGTGAAGGTTTTACTCGCGCTGTTGGTCTCCATGACGGTGGGGGCGTTCGTGTTGATGGCTTTGGGCAACAACCCGCCTTCGGCGGGCCCGTTCTGTTTGTCGGCATACTATCGGCTGACCTCCGTGGATCAGGCCGTGCAATCGAAGGCTTGCCAAGCGCCCAATCGCTGGACCAGCATCGAGATCTTCTTCAGCGGGACCAGGGGCGGCAACGCCAAGCAGCCGGGTGGCGCGATCGACACGAGTTGTCACTTCGTGATCTGCAACGGGACCGGCGCCGACGACGGCGAGATCCAGCCGACCGACCAGTGGCAGAAGCAGTGGTCGATCCCGACCAGCCGCACCTGGCAAGGCTCCGACAAAACCATCCGCATCTGCCTGATCGGCGACGGTGTCAGCGTGCTGCCGACGGACTATCAACTCAAGCGGCTCGAGATGCTGCTGGAGGCCCTGTGCCGCAAGTTCCGCATCGCCGCCGACAGCGTCTACTTGCCGACCGACTGCCAGTAGTCATCTTCCTTCCGCGGAATCCTTCTCCGCCACCGTGGGTTCACCCTGTACCAGCGTCGCGCTTGACCGCGCTGGTAGTGACGCCGGAAGGCATTATCTTGCGCCCTCGCGGTCCCCATGCCCTTGCGGGCACACTCCGACAATAGTCGCTCGCCGTGGCATGTCCTGCCGTTCCGGGTCAGCGTCCTTATAAAAAAGCGATGAGTGGCCAAGGGGCCACTCATCTATGACGACGCATGGGCGTCTGGTTGCAAGGCACCGTTCTAATCTGCTTTTTTACATGGCCAATCTGTCGTAACTTGAATGTTCTCCCGGCCCTTGATTATCGCCCGCGGCGTCCAGCGTGGGTTCTTTGCAGGCAGAACACATCCCTCAAAGTGAATCTTGTGCTCTCAACCGAACCCACGTTCGGGCCGCCGCGTTAATCACCAGTACAGACGCCGGCCGCGCCGGCCCTATTGCAGGTCGAAAAGAAAAATCTGATTCTGTTCCGCACCGGCCGCACGGGGACCACGATCGGAGTGAACCCTGGGTCGGAAGACCGAGCGACAGAGAAATCACCGGCAACGAGGTAGGGAGCATCAGGCAGGCAGTCCTCCATTGGCGCGAGACTTCCGAGGATCGATTCCTCCGATGAGTCCCCCACCGGGCTCATCCGAATCCGTAGATCATTCCATGCGGGCTCGCCTCTGAGACGATTGCCTTTCTCAGGCAATCGGCCTGTCGGCAGGCGGGACCCGGCGTGTGCGAGGGGGCGCGGCAGGCAAATCTAACCGGCATTCTGTTACAATCGAATTCTCCCGGATTGACAATCTGCTCTTTCCAAAGAAGAACTGTCATCTATTCCGATGCATTATCCTGAACCAATGGAGGGCGTTTCCGGGCTGTCCCCAGGGCTGGAGACTGCGAAAAGGATGAACCATGTGGCAGGGCACGAGTAGTACCTATCGCCGGTGGTATTGACAAGGCAAGTGATAGTGACGTACCATACGACAGCAATGGTGTGCGTTGGCCAGAGCGGCGCTACGCAATGGCCAAGAGTCACGGAGGTGGCAGGCGCCTGTGTTTGGCGCCCAGGGTGTTGTGCATCTGTACCTGGGGGATTGATCCGGCCACCGGCCGTCCGGCCTGTTCGCGCTATGCTGGGGCGGTAGAATCAACGATCACGATCGAGAATGGATCATTTAAGGTTCATCATGGAGGATCATGTCATGAAACGCGCAACATCAATCGTGCTTCTCTTCTCCCTGCTGGCTGTCACGGGCACCGCAAACGCCTTCGTGCTGTCCAGCGCGGACGGCAACTGGAGCGACCCGGTCAACGGCAGCGCCATCAATTACATCAATGGTGTGAACAATCCTCGCGACTACGGCAACGACTCGCAGGACCAGATCCGCTGGGGCACTCTGACTGCTCCGGGCACCGTGGGGATTCAAAGCGGTCTGGGCTTCACGGGCTCCGCAGGGAATCCCAGCGGGGCGACGCAAACGTTCGGACTCGGCGAAGCATTCCAGATCGGGGAACTTGAGCACTTCAACTACCCGATCGACACCGGCTCGAATGTGACGGACGTGAAGCTGACGGTCGCGATGGAGTTCACGGATCCGGCGGGTCTGGACGACAACCTTGTGTTCTTGATCCACATCAATGAGACTCTCAACGACCCTGGCCTCGTGGATGACATCATCTCGTTTCCGGGACCGCTGCCCCCCAGCGCCACCTTCGACACGGGAACGGTAGTTTACACGCTGACGGTCCTGGGTTTCGGTGACACTGCGGATGCCCTCGTGAACCAGTTCGTCTCGCCGGAGACTCAGTCGAACCAGACGCTCCTCTGGGGACGGCTCACGGCGCAGGAGACGCCGGTGGTTCCCGTGCCGGGCGCCTTGCTGCTCGGCGGTATCGGATCGGCCGCGGTGGGTCTACTGCGCAGACGCCGAGCGCTGTAAGATTCGGCCTTCTCGCAGAACGGATCGCTCTCTCCGGGCTGTGGCGCCCCGTCACAGCCCTTTCCCTTTTCCAGGGAAGCTCGCGGAGAGGATTCTCGCTCTATGCAGGGTCCGCCCCCACCCAGGAGAACCATGACCATGTTCTGCCTGACGCTCCCGCCGGGGCAGGAGTGGCGTGGTCGTCAGTCGCTGGTGTCGAGGACACTCATGAAGGCCTCCTGCGGGATCTGCACGTTCCCTACGCTCTTCATGCGCTTCTTGCCCTCTTTCTGTTTCTTGAGGACCTTCATTTTGCGGGTGACGTCGCCGCCGTAGAGCTTGGCGGTCACGTCCTTGCGGTAGGCCTTGATCGTCTCGCGGGCGATGATCTTGCCGCCGATGGCGACCTGGAGCGGGATCTCGAACTGATGGCGCGGGATGGACCTGCGCAGTTTGATGATCAGCTTGCGGCCGCGCGACTCGGCGTTGCTGCGGTGCACAATCAGCGAGAGCGCCTCGACGGGCGTCCCATTGACGAGGATGTCGATCTTGACCAGGTCGCCGGCCTCGAAGCCGGTGAATTCGTAGTCCATCGTGGCGTAGCCGTGACTGACCCCCTTGATCAGGTCGTAGAAGTCGTAGACGATCTCCGCCAGCGGGGCCTTGTACTCGAGCATGACCCGCGTGGGGCTCAAGTAGTCGGTCTTGAGCAGCTTGCAGCGTCGCGCTTCCGCCAGCTTCATGATCCCGCCGATCGTGTCGTTCGTGGTGATGATCTCCAGCTTCACGAACGGTTCGCGGATCTCCTCGATGTGTGTGCGGTCGGGCAGTTCGCTGGGAGCGTCGATTCGCCTAACGGTCCCGTCCCTCAGGAGGATCTCATAGCTGACGGTCGGTGCCGTCTGGACCACGTCGATATCGTTCTCGCGTTCGAGACGCTCTTGAATGATCTCCATGTGCAGCAGGCCCAGGAAGCCGCAGCGGAAGCCGAACCCCAACGCCTGCGAATTCTGCGGGACGAACGTAAAGCTGGCGTCGTTGAGGGCGAGCTTGTCGAAGGCGGCGCGGAGACGCGGGTACTCGGTGTTGTTGCCCGGATAGAAGTCGGAGAAGACCATCTGCATGGGCGGCTGGTAGCCCTTGAGCGCGTCCGGGGCCGGGCGGGCGTCGTCGGTGATCGTGTCGCCGATGCGGACGTTGGCCAAGTCGCGGATGTTGGCGATGACGTAGCCGACCTCGCCGCAGCCGAGCTGATCGACCGGGGACATGTCCGGACGGAACTTGCCCAGCTCGGTGATCTGGTAGGCGAAGCCGTTGCCCATGAAGCGGATCCGCTGGCGGGCCTTGAGCGAGCCGGAGAAGACGCGGACGTAGCAGATCACGCCGCGATAGTCGTCGTACTGGCTGTCGAAGATGAGCGCCCGCGCCGGCTCGTCGCGCCGATCGGCGGGCGGGGGCAGGAGCATACAGACCGCGTCGAGCAGGTCCTGGACGCCGACGCCGGTCTTGGCGCTGATGCGGAAGCACTCGTTGCGCCGGATGCCCAGCACGTGCTCGATCTCCTCGGCGACCAGTTCCGGTTGCGCCGCGGGCAGATCGACCTTGTTGATTACGCCGAGGATCTCCGCGCCGGCCTCCGTCGCAAGGTACGCGTTGGCGAGCGTCTGGGCCTCGATCCCCTGGCTGGCGTCCACGACGAGCAGCGCCCCTTCGCACGCCGCCAGTGCCCGACTGACCTCGTACCCGAAGTCCACGTGGCCGGGCGTGTCGATGAGATTGAGCATGTAGCTCTGGCCGTCGTGCTGGTATTCCATGGTGACCGCGGAGGCCTTGATCGTGATGCCCCGCTCGCGCTCGATATCCATGTTGTCCAGGATCTGATCGCGGGCCTGACGCTCGGTGATCGTGCCGGTCAGCTCGAGCATGCGATCGGCGAGGGTGCTCTTGCCATGGTCGATGTGGGCGACGATCGAGAAGTTTCGAATGTTCCGAATATCCATAGGTCCTGTCATTCCAGAGCCGCAAAATCGCAAAGAACCGTATCCGCAATGGGCAGCGCCCGCCTGGTGAGCCGGACCGCCCGGTCTGTGACCTCGATCAGGCCCAGTTCGCGGTACCGTCCAATCGGTCCGGCGAAGGTCCGCAGCGCGTCGTGCCCGGTCCGCCGCTGAAACTCGGCCCGCTCAATCCCGGCCCGTCGGCGGAGGTTCAGCACCGCGGTCTCGCAGACTGCATCGTCCGGACTCACCTCGTGTATCTCCGCCGGCGCTGGCGCACCGCTCTCCACAGCCATCAAGTATTGTTCGATCTCGGCTCGGTTTGTGACCCGTAGGCCGCCTCTGTCCATCATCCGGCACGAAGCTGCGGCCGGTCCGATGCCCACGTAGGGTCGATTGGCCCAGTAGCCGAGATTGTGCCGGCATTCGTACCCCGGCCTGGCGAAGTTGGAAACCTCGTACTGCACGAATCCCGCCCGCTCCAGCCGCTCGATTGCCCATTCGTACATGGCCCGGTCGAGTTCCTCATCCACGGCCGCCAGGCGTCCGGACTGCCGCCAGACCTCGAAGACCGTGCCCGCCTCGAAACTGAGGCTATACGCCGAAACATGCTTGATGTTCAGGCGGATCGCGGCCTCCAGGCTCGCCTGCCAGTCCGCCAGCGTCGAGCCGGGGATCGCAAAGATCAGGTCCAGTCCGACGTTTTTGAATCCCGCCCCTCTGGCCGTTGCCACCGCCGCCTCGATTGGCTCGACTGAGTGCCCGCGCCCGAGGAGCTCCAGCTCTTTCGGGAGAAACGACTGGGCCCCGAACGAAAGTCGATTCACCCCTGCTGCCCGCAGTTGTGCCAGCAGCTCGGCGTCGACCTGGCCGGGATTGCACTCGACGGTGAACTCCTCCGCCTGCGGGCGCCGTTCGCCCAGAGCCCGAACCAGTCGAATCAGCTCGCCCGTCGGCAGAGCGGTCGGGCTGCCTCCGCCCACGTAGATTGTGCCACAGTCGATTCCGTCGTACTGTTCCAACTCCCGGAGCAGCCCAACGACCAAGCGGCCTGCATCAACGTCGCCGGCGGGCACGGAATGGAATCCGCAATACCGGCATTTGCTCCGGCACACGGGCACGTGAACGTACAGGCCCGCCGTAGCGGGTTCATCACGCGTGGCCCGTAGTTCGTGGCTCAAGTTCCAGACCGCGCAGGACGCGTCCGCATGCGCATCCGCCTCAGGTGCGGCGCACGACGCACAATGCCGTCCGTGTCTTGTTGGTCCGGTAGCCGGATTTGCCATTAACATCTTTCCAAGGGATCGAGAGGATTTCCGATGGCACGTAAACCAAGCAATATACCAGATTTGGGTGATTCTGGCAAGACCTTCCGCGACCTTCTCAGAACGGGTTTCTCTCCCCGGAGGAACGATCGCGGTGTATAATCCGGCGCTCGTGATCTGAGTTGGAGCATCGGCATGGCCGGACGGCTGGATGGAAACGTGGCGATTGTCACCGGGGGCAGTCGCGGGATTGGACGGGCGATCAGTGTTGCCCTGGCGGGGGAAGGAGCGGCCGTCGTGCTGGCCGCACGGTCGGTGGACGCGCTGCGGGAAGCGGCGGAGCTAATCCGTCGCGCCGGCGGACGGGCGGAGACGATCGCGACCGAACTGGCGGACGAGGAGTCGATCCGCCATCTTGTGCGGGAGACGCAAGCGAGATTCGGCCGGCTGGACATCCTGATCAACAACGCCGGCATTACCCACTCGGCGAAGCTTGAAGAAACGCGGACCGAGGACCTCGACCGCTGCTGGACGATCAACGCCCGGGCGCCGTTCCTCCTGTGCCGGGAGGCGCTGCCTCTGCTCCGGCAGGCCCCGGCGGGATTCATCATCAACATCTCCTCGGTGGTCGGCGTCAAGGGTTACCCGCTCCAAAGCGCCTATACGGCCTCGAAGCACGCCCTGCGCGGCATGACGATGTCGCTGGCCGAGGAGCTGCGTGGCACGAACATCCGCGTGCACGTGGTCTGCCCGGGCGCGGTCGATACCGGCATGGTCGGCAACGTGCGTCCCGACATCAAGAGAGAGGATCTTATCGGGCCGGACGAGATCGCGGAGTTGGTCTTGTACTTAGTGACACAAAAGGGCAACGCGGTCGTGGACGAGTTGCACATCCGCCGGGCCGCCGCGGCCCCGTGGTTCGGGTAGGATGGGGCTGGCCCCACCATCGTGTGTCTTGAAGGAAGGGAATGCGGAACATGGCTTGTCGAACGATGTTGCTGATCGTGCTGGCCGTCCTTGGTGGCGCGCCGGCGGTCGCCCAGGATACGGAAGTGGTCTATCTGTCGGGCCTGGGGAAGGACGACCCGGTGACGTGGGAGTTCTTCTGCACGGCCGGACGCAACAGCGGCGCGTGGACCACGATCGGCGTGCCGTCAAACTGGGAGCTCCAGGGCTTCGGCACGTACAACTACGGCCACGACAAGAACAAGGGCAACGAACAGGGCAAGTACCGCCGGTCGTTCACCGTGCCGGACCGCTGGAGCGGAAAGCGTGTGTTCATCGCCTTCGACGGCGTCATGACGGATGCCGAGGTATTCGTCAACAGCAAGTCCGCCGGACCGAAACACCAGGGCGGCTTCTACCGCTTCCGGTACGAGATCACCGACCTGATCAAGCCGGGCGAAAACCTGCTCGAGGTCAACGTCAGCAAGATCTCGTCCGATGCGAGCGTCGAGGCCGCGGAACGCCAGGCGGACTACTGGGTCTTCGGCGGCATCTATCGACCGGTCTGGCTGGAGGCTTTGCCTCGGCAGTTCATCGAGTGGGTGGCCATCAACGCGCGAGCGGACGGCTCGTTCCACATGGATGTCCATCTCAACGGATCGGGCGATGCCGATACTATTCACACAGAGATTACAGGACCCAGCCGCACGCCGGCCCCGGGCGACGGTCGGGTCAGTCAGGTGTTTGAGGCACCGGTTGAGGCCGGACACGCAAAGGTGGTTCTGGAGGCGAAGGTCGCCGGACACAGGACATGGACGGCCGAGACGCCCCATCTGTACTTCGTGACCGCAGAGCTGCGCCGGGGTGATCGGGTGCTTCATCGCATCGTGCAGCGGTTTGGGTTCCGCACGTTCGAGGTCCGCCCGGGCGACGGGCTCTACCTCAACGGGCAGAAGATCATCCTCAAGGGCGTATGCCGGCACAGCTTCTGGCCGGACTCTGGCCGGTGCCTGAGCCGCGAGATCAGCGTCGCCGACGTTCGCCTGATGAAAGAGATGAACATGAATGCCGTGCGGATGTCGCACTATCCGCCGGATGCACATTTCCTGCACGCCTGCGACGAACTGGGCCTGTACGTCCTCGACGAGCTGGCCGGCTGGCAAAGACCGCCCTACGATACCGAGATCGGCAAGAAGCTCGTCAAGGAGATGGTCACGCGCGACGTCTGCCACCCGTCGATTCTCTTCTGGGATAACGGCAACGAAGGCGGCTGGAACCGCGCCCTGGACGACCAGTTCGCGCTGTACGACCCGCAGAAACGGACGGTGCTGCACCCCTGGGAGAACTTCGGCGGTATCGACACCGATCACTACGAGAACTACGCCAGCACGCAGAAGAAGCTCAGTGGACGGACGCTCTTCATGCCCACCGAGTTTCTGCACGGCCTCTACGACGGCGGGCACGGCGCCGCTCTCAACGACTACTGGAACCTGACGCTCGCCTCGCCGATGGGCGCGGGCGGTTTCCTCTGGGCCCTGGTCGATGAAGGCGTCGTGCGGACCGACAAGGACGGGCAAATCGACGTGGACGGCAACCATGCCCCGGACGGCATCGTCGGGCCCTACCGCGAGAAGGAGGGCAGCTTCTACACGATCAAGGAGATCTGGTCGCCGGTCCACATCGGGATAGAGAAGCTGCCGGCCGACTTCAATGGCGAGCTGGAGGTCGAGAACCGCTACGACTTCACGAACCTGCAGGATTGCCTGTTCGATGTCCGCCTGGCGAATTTCCCCCCACCGGGTGACGGGAAGGACGGACACACGGCCATCTTCCGACACGTCTTCCGCGGCCCGGCCGTGCCGCCGCACGCGAAGGGGAGGCTGAGACTCGGTCTGCCGGCGAATTGGCGTGATGCCGATGTCCTGTACGTGACAGTCGGCGATCCCGAAGGGCGTGAGATATGGAGGTGGTCATGGGACATCCGCCAGCCGGAGTATTACCAGCAGAAGCTCGTCGAGCCCTATGCAACCGGCGGAGAGCCGATTCGAGTGTCCGTCAAGGAAGGACGAATTCACGTTGATGCAGGCGGATTGGCCCTGCAATTCGCGGCGGACGCGCCGAAACTGCTGGAGGTTTCCGCTGGGGGCAAGCCCATTTCTTTCGCAGCGGGCCCCGATCTGATCGGCGGCACAAACGGTGGCTGGAGACTCACCCATCGTCAGCAGAGCGATGGCATCGTTATCGAGGCCGAAGGCACGGGCGATCTGAAGCGTATGCGCTGGACCGTGTGCCCAACGGGCTGGCTCCGCCTCGATTACGACTTCGCCCTGCAGGGCGAGTCCAGTCTTTTCGGCATCGGCTTTGACTATCCCGAAAGCAAGATGCGATCGATGCGGTTCCTGGGTGAGGGTCCATACCGCGTCTGGAA
>ENA-OSEO01006437-OSEO01006437.1-sediment-metagenome-genome-assembly--contig:-NODE-6437-length-10548-cov-6.503772_pt1 | contig 10548 bp, 7 predicted proteins | sample MGYA00237883_ERZ534232 | MGnify/ENA metagenome assembly ERZ534232
ATACGACAGGAAAGGGCCAGATAGCGGGCGGTCCTTTTTTCCAGTTCCTTTCCCACAGCGGTCACGGCCATGACCGGGATGCCGTACTCCTCGCAATCGTCCACCAACATGCTGAGGTTTTCCAGGGTCTCCCGTTCATAATCGCTCCCCACAAAGACGGAAACGCCCACTGCGGCCACGTTCAACCGGAGCATCTCTTCAACGGACGTGGTGATGATTTCATCGGCCAGGTCTCTGCCCACCACGCTGGTCCCGCCGGATACCCTCAATATAATAGGGGTGTTGATTTGGGGATCGATGGCGGCCCTGAGGACCCCGCGGGTCACGAAGAGGCCGTCCGCATAGGGGATGAGGTCCCGGACGGTCTCTGCCGGTCTTTCAAGGCAGCGGGTCGGTCCCTGGAAATAGCCGTGGTCGATGGGGAGAAACTGACAGTGGCCGTCCGGTTGGACCAAACGGGAAAGCCGATTTTTCATTCCCCAGCCCAGGTGATCCCCCCCTTTGATCCATGCCTTTTTTTCGCCTTCGGCCGCAGGCGACATCTCATTCACCTCTCTTGCCTCCAAAAGTCCTGATGCATCTGCCATACGGTTGTCCTCCCAGGTTGGGGTTGCTTGAGTTTATTGAGTTCATTGGGTTCGTTGAGTTTGTCGGGGTTGTGGTTCCTGCGCGCCTGGGCACAAAATATACCGTGGTTTCCTCAATTTCTAAATCCTTCAATCGCTCAATCCCTAAATCCCCGGATATTTAACAACAATGGTATCCTCCCGGCCGGCCCCTACCGAGACGATGGAGACGGGCACGTTGGTGATGTCCTCGATAATCTGAACATAGGCCCGGGCCGCTTCCGGCAACTGGGTCAGGTCCCTTGCGGCGGAGATATCCTCCTGCCATCCGGGCATTTCTTTGTAGATCGGGACACAGGCGGCCATTCTCTTGAGGCTTGCCGGACGCTGATCCACCTGGTTACCTTCGATCTCGTATCCCACACAGACCTTGAGCCGTTCGAGCCCGGTGAGGACATCCAGTTTCGTAATGGCCAGGCTGTCCAGACCGCTGAGACGCACCGAGTCCCTCACCACCACCAGGTCGAGCCACCCGCAGCGCCGGCGTCTCCCCGTTGTGGCGCCGAATTCCTTGCCGCGCGCCTGGATATAGTCCCCTGTTTCATCGGTCAGTTCCGTGACAAACGGTCCGGCTCCCACCCGTGTGGTATAGGCCTTGACGATCCCCACCACATGATGAAGCTGTTTGGGTCCGATCCCCGCGCCGGCGCACGCGGCCCCCGCCGCGGGATTGGAAGAGGTCACAAAGGGATAGGTGCCGTGATCCAGATCCAGGTGTATCCCCTGGGCGCCCTCGAACAGGATCTCCCTTCCGGCAGCGACGGCCCGGTCCAGCTCCAGGGACACATCTGTGATAAACGGCGCCAGTTTTCCTCCCATGGCCAGATAGCTGTCAACGATGGGTCTGACCTCCAATGGCTCAGCGCCGAAAAATTGTTTCAGGAGGAAATTCTTTTCTTTCAGATTATCTCTGACCTTCTCCTCCAGGAGCTCGGGGTCCAGGAGATCCACGGCCCTCACGCCGGTCCTGGCTGCTTTGTCTTCGTAGCAGGGGCCGATGCCGCGACCGGTGGTCCCGAGTTTTGCGGTTCCTTTGGCCGTCTCTCTGGCCAGATCAATGGCCTTGTGGTAGGGCATGATGATGTGGGCCTTCTCGCTGAGCGACAGCCGTTCCGGACCGATGGATATTCCGGCCGCTTCGAGGTTGTCGATCTCTTCCAGAAGGACCTCCGGATCCACCACAAGCCCGTTCCCGATGAGGCACTTCTTGTCCTGGTAGAGGATACCGGAAGGAATAATATGGAAAATGAATTGCTGTCCCTCCACCACAAGGGTATGACCGGCATTGTTGCCCCCCTGAAATCTCACCACCATGTCGGACCTGGCCGTCAGGAGGTCCACCACCTTACCCTTTCCTTCGTCTCCCCACTGGGTCCCGACCACTACGACATTCGCCATATTTCTCTCCGTTTACTTGTTACTCGTTATTGGTTACTCGATATTCGCCGGCGGATCATTCGGTGTTGGACGTTTGTCTTTTGGGTGCCCGGTATGGGTTACGGTCGATTCGATGTTGGACGTTGGATGTTCGGTGTTCGACGTTCGTCCTTTCAAATCGGGCATAATCCTCCGGCGTATCGATATCGAGAGCGTCATACTCCCCTTCGGCCGGGATGAGACAGACCGCATCGCTGTATTTGCGAAAGAGCGATCTGGCCCCCACATCGCCTTCAAGACCCTTTAGGTCCGGGTATAACTCCCGGCTGAAGACCACCGGGTGGGCCGGTCTTCCATCGACCTGGATGGCCCCTATTGACGCTCCGGAGACGAGATGCCTTTCCAGGAGGCGATTGATCAGATTCGATGGAATAAAGGGCATATCGGCCAAGAAGATCATGGCGTGATCATACGCGCCTTCCACCTCGCGAATGCCGGCCGCGATGGAGGAACTGATCCCCTGACGGTATCGAAGATTTTCAATGATGCACAGCCTGGGATTGACGAGCCGGTGGGCAATGACGGTCTCGATCTCCATGGCCCGATGCCCGAGGACCAGTATCACCTTGTCCAGTTGAGACGCCAGTATTTGCCCCAGCACCCGCTCGATAAGCGTCTCTTCTCCGACGGGAAGGAGCTGCTTGATCCCGCCCATGCGGGAAGACTCGCCGGCGGCAAGGACAATCCCTGCGGCCTTCTCTCTGCGCCGGTTCATATCTCGCCTATGCGGTTCCTGCGGATCCCTTTTGAAACCCAAGGTCAAAGACCTTCAGGTTGATCTCTCTGAAGCGTTCGGGGCTGACCTTCTCGACGGTCTGCCTCAGTGCATCGCTGGGGATCGGTCCGTTCTGAAAGGCCGAAAAAAAACCGAGGAGGGCCAGATTCGAGGCCATGGGGGCCCCGGATTCCCTGGCGGTCTCCGATGCCGGAAAGAAACGGCAGGCGATCTCCATCCCGTCCAGATACGATCGGACCTCTTCCCGCACCACGGCGCCGGCCGGTGCATTCACGTACAGGCGTCCACCCCGGGTGAGGAAGGGAAGGGAGCGATAGGCCTCGTTCTCATCCAGGGCGAGGAGGACATGGGCCGAACCGGCCCGGACCAGGCTCCCTGCCACGTCTCCGATTCTGAGGTGGGAGACGACTGATCCCCCTCTCTGGGCCATGCCATGGGTCTCGGCCGCCATGATCCTGAGACCTCTGTCCACGGCGGTCCGGGCCAGCAGCTTGGTCATGAAGAGGATTCCCTGTCCCCCGAGGCCGCTCAATACAAAGTTCACATTTTCCATGGTCTTTGCTCTCTTTCCTTTCGTTATGCAGCCACAATAGCCCCCTTGGGGCAAATCTGTATACAGACGCCGCACTGGGCACAGAGGGCCTGGTTGACGGCAGTGTGTCCGATGGTTTCGTCTTTGTAGAGGGCCGGGCATTCAAACCGTTCCAGGCAGAAGTTGCAGTCCGTGCAGTCGTCTGTCACGGTCACTTTCACCCTGTTGGGAATGGCCTCCTGACGGTAGGCAATCACGCAGGGATGGCGTGCGATAATGACGGCGATCCCCCCGTCCGGCGCATTGACGTATTCAGCGGCCTTCTTGATCAATTTGCCCATCCCCTTCAGATCGTAAGGATCGATTACCTCGATAAAGTCCACCCCGCAGCCGGCAACCACCTTTTCCAGGGGGATCGTCTTTCCTTTGCTGCCGTCGGCCCGAATTCCCAGGCCGGGGGTCGGCTGCATGCCGGTCATGGCCGTCGTCTGATTGTCCAGAATCACCAGGATGAAACGGGCGCCGTTGTAGACCGCGTTCAGGAGGCCTGCGGTGCCGGAATGGTAAAAGGTGGAATCCCCGATGGTGGCAACGATCGGCTGATCAATATGATCCTGAGCAAAGGAATGATAAAAGCCGGAGGCCATGGTGATGCCGGCGCCCATATCGAGACAGGTGTCCACCCCCCCCAGATTGAGTCCCAGGGTATAGCAACCGATGTCAGAGGTGAATATGGCCTTGGGCCGTGCCTTTCGAATGGCAAAGAAGGAGGCCCGGTGGGGACATCCGGGACATAGGGTCGGTTTGCGTATCGGCAGATTGAGATTCTTAACCAGATCGGCTGCCCCCCCGTCGTCGCTGGTCGTCAATCCCGGCAGATCAAGGGATCGCAGGGTCCGATCGATCACCCCGTACACCGCCTCGGGCACCAGCTCCCCTTCCGCTGGAACGTTGCCCGAAAGCCGACCCAGAACCTTTTCGCGGTTTCTCAGAAAATACTCGATAACGGTATCCGTCTCTTCGACAACAAGCACCTTATCGCACGCCGCCATGAACTCCCCGGCCAGTCTTTCGGGGAAGGGATAGGGCGCGCACAGTTTCAGGACCGGAATGTCTTCCCTGCTTTCTTCCGACAGGATGTCTTTCACCACGGCATAAGAGACCCCGCCGGCCAGAATGCCCAGGGGATAACGCCTCCCTTCGACCAGGTTGTGGGAATTGTACGGCGCAAGGGTATCGAAGCGCAGGCTGATCTCTTTCAGCTTCCGGTTCAGCTCGCCGTGGAGGATGAAGCGGAACTTCGGGGTCGCGGCCCATCGGCCCGGGTTTTTTTCAAAGAAGGCCTTTCGGCCGTTGCGGGGGATTTCCCCCCGTACCAGCGCCTGCCGAGCGTGGCAGACTCGAATGGCAGGTCTCAGGATGACAGGGACCTTGAATTCTTCTGACAGGTCGAGGGCAAGGCCGGCCATCTGACGCGCCTCTTCGGGATTGGATGGATCCAGGACCGGCACCTTGGCAAAACGGGCCATCAACCGGGTATCCTGTTCTGTCTGAGAGGAATGGGGGCCCGGATCATCGCACGAGATAATGACCAGCGCCCCGCTGGTTCCGATATAGGCGGCGCTCATGAGGGAGTCGGCGGCCACATTGAGGCCCACCTGCTTCATGCAGCAGGCCGCCCGTTTGCCAGATACAGCCGCGGCAAAGGCGTTGTCGAGGGCGACTTTTTCGTTGGTGGACCATTCCACGTAGGTATTGAGGTTTTCTGATTTGACGATCCGAACCACCTCGGGGAGGATCTCGGAGCTGGGCGTGCCCGGATAGGAGGTGACGACCTGACACCCTCCCTCTATGAGCCCCAGCGCAATGGCCCCGTTTCCCAAAAAGATCTCTTCGTTGGTCATAGCCATTCCTTTTTTATCTGTCTGACGGTTTCGTACAATAAAAAGCTCAAAGCTCAAAGGTGAAAGCCTCAAATGCCAGAGGTCGGAGGTCAGAGGTCAGAAGTCAGAGGTCGGAAAAGACATCAATTCAGCATGATATCCAACCACCATCCAGTTGTCCACCTCTTTAGGGTTTCATCCAGTACTGGGTATCCGGCAAAAAGCGTAGTCGCTCAAGGCCATAAAGTCAAGCGGCGGAAGTGGCGGCCAGACTTACATCCGCCAATACAGCGGCATTTCTGCCGGTTGACATGGGGAATGGGATCTCCTATACTGATCTTCACATATCCAACCCGTTTTGGAGGCCCCTGATGCACCTGAAAAAAGTGGTCCTGTTTCCCGAAGAGTACCCGACAAGTGAGTATTATCCCTTTAATCTGCAGGTATTGCGGCAGACCCGAAGCATTCTGTTTCATACGCCGGTGACCTTTTTTGTGGGAGAAAACGGCACCGGCAAATCGACCCTCCTCAGGGCTCTCTGCCTTCAGTGCGGCATCCACATCTGGCAGCATGAGCAGCGGCCGCGCGTGGAGATAAACCCCTATGAAGAGGCCCTTTACAGATACGTCGGCGTTGAATGGTGCAACGGGAAGGTGCCCGGATCATTTTTCGGGTCCGAAACATTCAAGGATTTTGCGCAGTATTTGGATGAATGGGCGGCCGTAGATCCTGCAACGCTCGACTATTTCGGGGGCAAATCCCTCATTACCCAGTCACACGGCCAGTCCCTCATGAGCCTGTTCAGGGCACGTTATCGAATCAAAGGTCTTTATCTTCTGGACGAACCCGAGACTGCGCTCTCCCCCAGGAGCCAGTTGGAACTCCTTCAGGTGCTGAACGATATGGGAAAGGCGGGGCACGCCCAATTCATCATCGCCAGCCATTCGCCGATTCTCCTGGCCTGTCCCGGGGCAACCATTTACAGCTTCGATGCCGTGCCGGTCCGGGAGATTTCCTATGAGGAGACGGAACACTACCGAATCTATCACCGTTTTATGAAGGACCGGGATGCCTTCCTGAGCGAGTTCTGATCCGGTCGCCTTTCTGAATCAATCCCCTGATGACGGCGCTTTCCGGGCAGATTCCTTCGCCTGTTCAATCAATTCAACCAGCGAGACGGTCTTTGTCTTGCTCGACCTCGTAAAGGCCTTCTCCCATTCTTCGGGAGTAAGCTCTTTTCTGAAATAATCTTCGACCAGAAAATGGGAATACCAGCAATCCAGCGCCTTGAAACAGGGAAGACCGTGGTTTTCCCTGCGGCAATAGGAAAAATAGATCTGATGACCCAGCCTGGGACACCGGATCAAATAGTCATCGTCCGGAGGCGTACTTTCCCTTCTCATGGTGATCTCGCGTGAAAGGTTTAAGGGTTTGCAGGTTCGAGGTTCAGGGGTTCTCGTTGCTGGTTTCTCGTTACTGGTTAGAGAAACCCAACGCGACCCGGTCTGGCAAAAATGCTGCCGAAGGCCAGGCAATCGACCTTCGGCAGCGACGGTTCAATTTTCCATCAGTGCCCGCAAAGGCTTATAGATGCGGCGGCTGGTACTGCCTCGGCTTGGGAAGCGGGGCAATGTCTTCCAGCGCCCGCTTGATCTCTTCGGCCGGCAGGGGATAATCAGACAGCTTGCCTTCGAAATACGCCTGATAGGCGGCCATGTCCACCAGACCATGCCCGCTCCAGTTGAAGAGAATGACCTTTTCCTTCCCTTCTTCCTTTGCCTTGAGGGCCTCGCGGATGGCCATGGCAATCGCATGGTTGCACTCGGGCGCGCTGATGAAGCCTTCGGTCCTGGCAAATGTGACGCCTGCCTGGAAGGTTTCCATTTGGTGGATCGCCTCAGCCCGAATCAGTTTGTCCACGAGGAGCTGGCTGATAATAGGGGCCATCCCGTGATAGCGGAGACCGCCGGCATGGATCGGGGCCGGGATGAAGTTGTGGCCGAGGGTGTGCATCGGCAGGAGGGGCGTCATCTGGACCGTATCGCCGAAGTCATAGGCAAATGGGCCCGCGGTCATGGTGGGGCAGGAACTCGGTTCGACGCCGATGATGTCAATGTCCTTTCCATGGATCTTGTCGCAGACAAAGGGGAGACAGTTCCCTGCGAAATTGCTCCCTCCTCCCGCACAGCCGATCACCACGTCCGGGTAATCGCCGGCAATGGCCATCTGCTTCTGGGTTTCGAGGCCATTGATGGTCTGGTGCAGCATGACGTGATTCAGGACGCTCCCGAGGGAATATTTGGTGTCTTTGTCGGCGACAGCGGCCTCCACCGCCTCACTGATGGCAATGCCCAGACTTCCGGGAGAATCCGGGTCCTTTTCCAGAATTTGTCGGCCTGCCGCGGTCTCGGTGCTGGGGCTCGCCACGCAGTTGGCGCCCCAGGTCTGCATCATGAGCTTTCGATAGGGCTTGTGGTTGAAGCTGATCCTCACCATGAAGACCTTGCATTCCAGGCCAAAAAAGGAACAGCACATGGCCAGGGCGCTTCCCCACTGGCCCGCGCCGGTTTCGGTGGTGATCCGTTTGGTGCCCGCTACCTTGTTATAATAAGCCTGGGCGATGGCCGTATTGGGCTTGTGGCTCCCCGCGGGGCTGACGCCTTCGTTTTTGAAGTAGATCTTGGCGGGGGTGCCGAGGTGTTTCTCCAGATTGTAGGCCCTGTACAGGGGGGTGGGCCGCCAGATGACATATTTCTCCAGCACCTCCTCGGGGATGTCGATCCATCTCTGGGTGCTCACTTCCTGCTCGATCAGATTCATGGGGAAGATGGGGGCCAGATCATCAGGCCCGACAGGTTGGCCCGTCCCAGGATGAAGCGGCGGTTCCATGGGCGTGGGCATATCTGCCATGATATTGTACCATTGACGCGGCAATTCCGACTCGGGTAGAAAAATCTTTTTGACCTCCATAGTTCCTCCTTTTCTCTTCAGTGAATAATGTTGTCTGTTCTGGTCCATGGCAACCAATGCCATAGATCGGCCTTGACCATTTTCGCGGTCTATCAGCGCTTTCGGGGTGTCAAAAAACCCGGGCATAACTGGAAAGCGAGATAAAGGACCGGGCGCAACAGAGAAAATGAAAACCCGTATTTAAGGTTAGTTTGAACTGGAGAAATATAAAAGAGATAACGAGTCGTCAGGTCTGAATGCGGGAGACCGCATATAAAGGGACCCGCCGGGCCCTGACTGCGTCACGTTGCATACCCATGGCGCCGAAACGAATGCTAAGCGAGAAAACAGAGCAGAGCCTAATGGGTTTATTCCATAAAGTCAAGAACCAAAAACCGATTTGAGCTCATCCTGGATATATTTGAGGCGATCGATTTCCTCGTCCCCCATAACCTTTTCCACTTCCGCTGATTTGACCTTTTTGCGCAAGGCCTTGAGTTCATTTTCGAGGTCGATGATCGTATTCAACATGGCAGTTTTCACGTCCGGGATTTCCTCTTCGACAGGGAGTTCTTCTGCCATCAGTTCTCTGGATTTGAGGATGAGCCGTTCTTTCCACACGGGGATATGGGTGATGAGATGGAGCTTCTCCTGGATCTTCTCGGCCAGGGCCGTACTGGCAACAGCCTCGCCATGCACCACGAAGACCTTGGGGTTGGATTCAAAATGAGATACCCACTCCAGGAGGTCGCCCTGATCGGCATGGGCTGAAAACCCGCCGATCGTGAACACCTTTGCCCTGACCGCCACGTTTTCCCTGAATATCTTGACCTGTTTTGCACCGTCTACAATCTGGCGGCCGGTGGTCCCCTTGGCCTGGAATCCCACGATTACAATGCTTGCGCCGGGCCGCCAGAGATTGTGCTTGAGATGATGCTTGATCCGGCCTGCCGTACACATGCCGCTCCCGGCAATCACAATGGCAGGCCCGGATGCCTCGTTAATGGCCATGGAGTCCCTTGTGCTGGGGGTGAGGCGAAGGCTGGGCATCCCGAAGGGATCATAACCGGAATCGACGATAGCCCTGGCCTCTTCATCGTAGTATTTCTTGTTTTTTCGGAAAATTTCCGTCGCCTTGATGGCCAGGGGGCTGTCCAGGTAGATGGGGATATTCGGGATCAGACCGCCACGGAGAAATTCACCCAGGATATAGAGGAGTTCCTGGGTCCTTTCCACCGCAAAGGCAGGGATAATGATCTTCTCTCCAGCCGCCACGCTGTAGCGAATAGCCTCCACCAGTTCCAGTTTACTGTCTTCAAAGGTACGGTGGCGTCGGTTGCCATAGGTGGATTCCACAAACAGATAATCCGCGTTAAAGATCTCGTGGGGGTCCTTGACAATCAACTGCTCTTTTTTGCCCAGGTCTCCGGAAAAGACGATCTTGAGGGCGTCTCCTCCATCTTCCACCCAGAGTTCCAGGATGGAAGAGCCCAGGATGTGTCCCGCATTCCTCAATCGGGCCTTGACGCCCGGCTCGACCGTGATAATCTGGTCTCTTTCCATGGGATGGAGCAGTTTCAGGCTTGCCTCAGCATCTTCTGTTGTATACAGGGGGGTTACGTCCGTCCCGGCCTGGCGCTTGTTCTTGCGGGTCTGCCACTCCGCATCCATCTCCTGGATGTGGGCCGCATCCAGGAGCATGATCTCGCACAGCTCTGCGGTCGGCGGGGAGGTGATGATCCTTCCCGTAAAACCGTCCTTCACCAGCTTCGGGATCCGGCCGCTGTGGTCAATATGGGCGTGGGTCAGAAAAAGGGTCTCGATCTCTTTCGGATCAAACCCCCATGCCTCCTTGTTGCGGCCCTCCATCTGCCGTCCACCCTGAAACATCCCGCAGTCCACAAGGATCTTTTGGTTGTTCGGCGACTCCACGAGGTAACACGATCCGGTTACGGACCCCGCTCCTCCCAGACAGGTAACTCGAATCATTTGGATCTCCCTTTGGTTTCATTCAAAAATGAGGATTGAAGAATAGGTTGCGCCCCCTTTCACGCGATGAGTTCGGCACAATCCATAACGACCGGTGGGCATTCAAACCAGAATCGGATGCCGGAATAGCTTGCCGGCGTAGTTCCTGACCCAAAGGGTCTCCCCCTCCCGGCCTTTTATGTATTCCGGCAGGAGCGGAACTTTCCCCCCCCCACCCTGGAGATCCACGGCAAAATGGGGCACGCACAGACCCGAGGTATGACCCTGGAGCGCGGATATGATCTCAAGCCCCGTGTGGATGGGCGTCCAGAAGTGAGAGGTGCCCTTTGCAGGATCCGCCACGAACAGATAATAGGGCCGGACACGGATTGTCAAGAGTTTTTGCATCAATCGCTT
>ENA-OSEO01006438-OSEO01006438.1-sediment-metagenome-genome-assembly--contig:-NODE-6438-length-10548-cov-2.834304_pt1 | contig 10548 bp, 5 predicted proteins | sample MGYA00237883_ERZ534232 | MGnify/ENA metagenome assembly ERZ534232
TTCAATTCTCAATTGTCGAGGTCTTCGGCAGGGAAAACCGGAAACAGGCGCCGCCGGCAGCGGCCTCCATCCAGATCCGGCCGCCGTGCCGCTCCAGGATCTCCCGCACAATGGCCAGTCCCAGTCCGGAGCCTTCAATCCCCCTGGAGGTCTCGCCTCTATGAAACACCTCGAAAAGCTTCCCCTCGTCCGCCTCCCTTACGCCCAGGCCGTTGTCCCGGATGGAAAAGATGTGAAAGGTCTCGGAGGATTCATAGTCAATGCCGATCCAGCTCAGCGGCTCGCCTCCGTACTTGAGGGCATTATCCACAACATTCCTGAAGACCCGGACCAGGGCCATCCTGTCCGCCCGGATCGCCACCGTCTCTTCCGGGGCGCGCCACTCGATGTGCCGCAGGTTCAGTCTGGGCGAGAATTCGGCATATACCGCTTTCAGCACCTCATTCACCCTCACCGGCTCGATCAGTAAAGGGGTTTCCTTGGCCGCGAGGTAGGCATTGATCTGTTCCACCAGGGCCGCCACATGCTCGGAGGCCTTCATAATCTGCTCACAGCACCGGGTGCTTTGTTCATCCATGGCGTTCCCGTACTGGTTCTGAAGCCGTCTGGTCAGGCCGTGAATCGCCGTTGCCGGGCTCTTGAGATCGTGCATCACCGAATAGGCAAAGAACTTGAGTTTTTCGAGGGTGTTTTGGAGGGCCTCCTGGGCCCGTTCCCGCTCCGCGATCTCGGCAGAAAGCGCCAGGTTTCGGTCTGCCAGTTGGGAGGTCCGCTCCGCCACCCGTTTCTCCAGTTCGTCATGCGCCCTTCGCAGGGCCTCGGCCGCCTTCTTGTTTTCGGTCACGTCCAGCATGAGCCCCTGCAGAAACAGAGGCCTGCCGGTCTCATCACGGACCAGCTCGGCCCTGTCGTAAAACCAGACCACCCGATCGTCTCGGGCGATCATCCGGTATTCGCACCTCAAGGGCGCCTTGTCGGTCTGGCAGCGCAGCACCTCGGCCATGACCCGGTCTCGATCTTCCGGATGGATGCTCTTTCTCCAGACATCCGGATCGGCCACATATTCTTCCGGTGTAACACCAAGGAATTTTTCAATCTGAGGACTGACATAGAGGGTGGTACTCGTCTCGTCGAGGGCCGCTGTGTAGGCAACCGCCGGGAGCTGTTCCACCAGGGTGCGGAACCGGGCCTCGGATCGCCTCAGTTCCCTTTCCATCTCATCGCGTTCCTGTTCCCGGGCTTGAAGTGCCTCAGCCATGGCGTCAAAGACCCTGGCCAGTTTTGCGATTTCGCCCTTTTCGCCGCCAAAGGGGGTCCTCGCGCCCAGATTTCCCTCAGTCAGTTGCCGGGCCACATCCACCAGGCCATTCATTTTGCGGGTAATGAACAGGTGGCTGAAAACCAGGGCGATGGCCAGGGCCAGCAGGCCAACGACCCCGAGCGCGATCAGGTTCCGCAAAAGAATCCGATTGGCCCCGGCATAAATCTCCCGGGTGGGAATGCCCGCATAAAGGATGGCGGACTGAGGCTCGTCGGTCACCGGCATAACTGCATACAGTTTGCGGACCCCGTCTAACCCCACAGCCTCGCCAACTCCGTTCCCATCGGTGAGGATCGAAAGGATATTGGTGATTTCGGGCGCACGCTTGCCTACCCATTGCCTGGGCTCCGGGTGGCGGGCAAGGATAACGTGGTCCCCCCCCACCAGGGTGAGGGTCGAGCCCCTGGGAAGTTGGGCCTCGGCCACAAAGCTGTTGAGCCACCCCAGATCGAGTGAGGCAAAGACCACCCCTGCTATCCGGCCCTGGTCATCACGGACGGGATAGGCCAGATTCACGGAGGACCTCCCGTTCACGCGCCCGGTCTGAAAATCGCCCACCGCAAAGTCCCCGGTCTGCACTACCCTCTGAAAATAGGTGCGGTCCGTTGCAGAGACCGTCCCCGAATACGGGATGGCGCTGCACCTCAGGTTCCCCTCCATGTCAATCACCCCGAAGTTGAGATAGTGGCTGAAATCGGGAAGGAGATCGGCAAGAAATCTCGAGCACCCCTCCTTCCAGCCGGACTGCACGGTCTGCCGTTCTGCGAGCATCTGGAGCAGGTGGCGCGCTTCCGTGAACAGCGCCTTCTGATTCAGCGATGCCTGGCGAGCAAGCTGTAAGGCCTCCTGTCTGGCCTCGAGGACGGCAAGACTCCGCTCCTCCAGAGCTTCGTAGAGTACAAGGGCCAGGGCCGGAAGCATGGCAAAAACGACAATAAGAATAATGTGACATCGCAACGAACCAAACCATGCAGTCATAGGTCACCTCACCACCCGACCGATGGCCTCGCGGTAGTGGGGGTTATCATAGATCCTCTCCCCGATCATGATCCGGGGATGAATGCGGAGGGCATAGAGGAGAAGGGGCGGGGGGAAACGCTGCACAGGGTACTGGCAGAGGGCCAGCAACCGTCCAGCGGAAAAATCGTTTAGCACGGCCTCGTATTCGAGGTGGTCCCCAGGCGCGAGGGCATCGATTCCGTTGACATCCGGCTTTTCATTCTCCATCACTTTTTCCTCTCGCGTTTCACGCTTCACTCTTATCCACAGATTACCCCGGCACCATCTTCCGAAGCTACAGGGCAGGCGCAGATGACTCAGATTCATTCCCCGTTCCGACTTCGGCGTTCATTCTTCATTTCTATCGCAACTCGACATACCCAGAATCCGCTTTAACTTCATCATCCAGACATGCCGGGAGGAAGATGCGGACGGTGGTCCCCTTGCCCGGGGCGCTGTTGACGAAAACCGTGCCGTCGCAGGCCTCGACAATTCCGAGGGTCACGGCCATACCGAGACCCCTCCCCGTAAACTTGGTGGTGAAGAAAGGATCGAAAAGCCGCTCCAGCGTATTCTGGTCCATACCCGGTCCGGTGTCCTTTACCTCGATGCAGACCCACGGGCCTTGTGCGGGGATCGTTTCAGCAGGATTGAATCCTTCGAAAAGGGACTGATCCAGGACGGATCTCACGGCAATATCGACGGCGCCTTCCTCATGCCCCAGGGCCTCCCATGCATTCGTGACCAGATTCGTAACCACCTGGCGGGCATCCTCAGGGTCCATCATGACCGGGCAAGGCGCGTCAAATACATTCACGTTCAGGCTGACCGTTGGCGGCATGGCCGCCCGGATGTCAGGGAGGAGATCGCTGATCAGCACGTTCACATCAAGGGGTTGGACCTTGCGTATTCCGAGACCCACATAGGTCAGCATGAGACGGCTCAATTCGGCGGATCGCTTGCCGGCATTTTCCGATTCCAGAAGATACTCCCCGAGGGTGGATGTCCGGGGTACGATTTCACGCGCCAACTGGAGGTAACCCAGCACCGTCGTCAACTGGTTGTTGAAGTGGTGGGCAATGGCCCCGGCCATGGTGATCAGGCTCTCCCGCTTCTGGGCCTGCTGCACCTTCCGTTCCAGGGCCAGACGCGCTTCTTCGGCATTCAGGCGTTCGGTGATGTCCACTCCGGCGCACAGAAGCCCTGCCACAGACCCATCCCGGTCCTTCATTATTTTGTCATACCACTCGATCTGGCGAAGTCGCCCGTCTTTTGTCAGAATTGGATTCACATTTCTTCTGGTCCGAACATCTTGAAGCGCCATGTGAAAGAGTTTGCGCATCTGTTCGCGATTCCCCTCAGGGATAAAGGTGGAAAACCAATCCATGCCCTTCACTTCACTCAAAGCGTATCCGGTAAGTTCCTCGAAATGAGGATTGACCCGAAGGATTCGTCCTTCACGGTCCAGGAGGAGCACAATAGCGGGAGCGGTGTCGATCAACCTGTCCGCAAAGTCCCTCTCCTGACGATATTGGTCCATGGCGATCTTGAGGTCCTGGGTCCGCCGCTCTACAGTCTCCTCCAGATGGTCCCTGTCGTGGCGCAGCGTGGCCGACATGGTATTGAAGGCCCGGGTCAGTTCGTTCAATTCCCTGCCAAAAGGGAGGGGAATCTGATCGCCCAGATGGGATTTGGATGACGCGATGAGCCCGGTGTTTTCCTGAAGGGCGGCGAGGGGTCTCAGCAGGAACCGTCGGTAGAGGGTGTATTGCGCCAGGAACAGGGCCGCCAGGACCAGTAAGAGAATGCCCGACAGCCGCCATGAAAAAGCGTCCGCTGCCTGATAGGCCTCGGACAGGGGGATACGCAGGGAGACAGCCGAGATCGTTTCCCCAAGTTTTCGGTGAAAGCTTCTTTCCGGGCCGTATATGTCCACCAAACCTGTGGGCGCTGCCTCGGGCTCGCTGTGACACCGGAGGCACGAGGTTTCCATGACCTCGGCCCGTCGCAAAACATCGAGATACGGCTTTCCGTCGATCATGCGGATAGCGGACTGTGATTCCAGCGTCTCATCCGCATTGATGGCCTTCAAAAAGGCCCTCTCATAATCGTCGCCCTCGTTTTCCGGACTTCGCGCATGGATGGCCACATCCCTGAAATAGTAACCTGAAGGATTAAACTTCTTGAAATATTTTTCAATTTCCCGAATGGCATAGGTGGAGGACATCCAGGTGGGATCGAAATATTCCTTTGTCAGGATCGGTTCAGCCCATTTAAATATGCTGGGCTTCATGATTTCGGAAAAATAGGTGTGGGTGGCGAAGTTCCGGTCCAGGATGATGCGCGCCTTGGATTCCGCCTCCACCATGGCCTGCCGACGCATGGCCTGATTCACGGCCACGACCGCAATTACCCCTGCAATAATAAACACAATCCCGATGCCCAGATTGAGGGATATCCCCAAAGACATATTTCGATGTTTTTCCACCATGACAAGCTCCTAAAGCGGGTGGCCGCAACAAAAATGGCTCGCGCAAAGACGCAGAGACGCAGAGAGGTTTTATTTTAGGGCGTTAACATGACAACACATGACCACCCTATGACAGCGAAGCGCATGACCACCCATGACCATTTTTCCTTCTTCCTTCTTCACTCTTCACTTTTCACTTCCCCAACGCCTCCCTCACCTTCCTGGCCAGGCTGTCGGGCGTAAAGGGCTTTCCAATAAATTGCACACCCTCGTCCAGGACCCCGTGATGGGCGATCACGTCGGCCGTGTAGCCAGACATATAGAGGGTTCGAATGGACGGACGGATCTTGGATATTTCCCGGGCTACCTCTTTTCCGCTCATTTCGGGGAGGACCACATCCGTCATAAGCAGGTGGATGTCACCTGGATGTTCCCGGACCATGGCGATGGCATCCACCGGGTTCGCTGATGTCATCACGACATAGCCCGGCTTCTCCAGGGTCCTCCGGGCCAGGCCCAAAACCGGCGCATCATCCTCCACGATCAGGATGGTCTCGCCGCGGCCCCGGGGGATTTCTGTTGGGACCGCTTCCGATTTCTGTTCCGGTTCCTCGCTGTACTGGGGCAGATAGATCTTGAAGGTGGTCCCCTTGCCCGGCTCACTGTAGATGTTGACGAAGCCCTGGTTCTGCTTCACGATGCCGTACACCGTGGCTAAACCGAGCCCGGTGCCCTTGCCCAACTCCTTGGTGGTAAAGAAGGGCTCGAAGGCATTGGCCAGGGTCTCCTTGTCCATGCCGCAGCCGTCGTCGCTGACGGCCAACATGACATAGTCGCCGGGCGCGGCTTCCGCGTACTCGGCAAAGTAGGCCTCATCCAGGACCGTGTTTCGTGTTTCAATGGTGACTTTGCCCACACCCTCAATGGCATCCCGTGCATTGACGCACAGGTTGGCCAGTATCTGATCCACCTGGGAAGGATCCATATTCACCTGCCATAGATCGTGGCCCGGCGACCAAACCAGATCGATGTCCTCTCCGATGAGCCGTCGCAGCATCTTGAGCGTATCTTCCACGGTCTCGTTGAGGTCCAGCACGACGGGCGCGATGACCTGCTTTCGGGCAAACGCCAGGAGCTGCCGCACGATGTCAACGGATTGTTTCCCGGCCTTCAGGACCAGCTCGAGATTTCCGTACAACGGGTTGGTCCTGTCCAGGTCGGTCATGGCCATTTGGGCGTATCCAATCATTACGGTCAGCTTGTTGTTGAAATCATGTGCCACACCCCCGGCCAGCCGGCCCACCGACTCCATCTTCTGGGCCTGGAGCAGTTGGGCCTGGATCTTCTCTTTTTCCTCCTCGGCCTGCTTCCGCGCCGTGATGTCTTCTGCAACGCCTTCTATCCAGCCTTTCTCAGGGTAGATCCTCGCCGAATATCTGGCCCAGAAAATGGAGCGGTTCTTTCGATAAAAACGCGCCTCGAAGTCTTTGACAACGCCGTTTTTCTTGATCTCATCCAACATCCGCTCCCGCGTCCCCGGGTCCACGTAATTCTGGGACATCACGTGTTCAGCGATAAATTCCTGCCGGGTGTCGTATCCGAACATCCTTGCAAGCTGTTCGTTGCTCTCCAGGATCTTGCCGTCCGAAATCCGTGTGCGATACAGGCCGACCTGGGCGTTCTGAAAGAGGTTTCGATAGGTTTCCTCGCTCTCATGGATTCTCTCCTCAGCCTTCATGACATCCGTGATATCCTGCACGGTTGCAAAAATGACGGGCTTTTGCCCTTGCCGGTGTCTGATCCTGCCGATGGTGCGAATAAAGAGAGTCCCCCCGTCTTTCCGAACGACCCGGTATTCGCTGGGAGGCAATTCGTCCTTCCCGGATGCGATGGCGTCATTGAGCCATTGGGTCACCCGCGCCAGATCGTCCGGGTGGTGGATTGCGGCGTTGACTCTGGCATAATCGATCGGTTCGGATGGATCGTATCCCAGCAAGTCAAACAGTCCCTCTGACCAGGTGATCTTTCCAGTTTCCACATCCCACGTAAAATCACCCATCCCGGCGATGCGCTGCGCTTCCAGCAGACGCTTCCGGCTCTTTCGCAGCGCGTTGTCGGCGAGTCTCCGATCGGTGATGTCCGTTGCCACATGAATGACCCTATCGAGATGACCGGCCCCATCCAGGATCGGGGTGCACGACACCAGGTAAATGCGGTTCAGGGTCTCCACTTCCATTTCAGCGGCTGTTACCTTTCCGTCCCTTCTCATTGTCGGGAAGGGGCATCCGGCCGGGGGGGCTGCGCTTCCGTGGAAGACTTCATAACACTGTTTTCCGATCAGTTCGTGGGCAGGCCGACCCAGCAGCGTTTCCCCCATCCGGTTCACGGCCAGGATCCTCTGGTCAGGGCTCAGAATCAGCGTAAAGTGGCCAACGGCGTGAAAGATGCGCTCCCAATCCTCCCGGGCCTCAACCAGTTGTCGCTCCATCTGTTTCCGCTCGGTGACATCCCGGTTGCTGGCGATCCTGCCGATCCAGCGGCCCCCCGAATCATATACCGGCCTGCACACGTGGTTGATCCAGCACGTCTCTCCGCTGCGGGTTACGATGCGGCAGTCAAGGGATCGGGGCCCTGATGTGGCCGAGATCTCATTCTCGTGTGCGCGGAAAGCTGCCTGATCCTCCGGATGGACGATCCGATTGCGCAATTCCGGATCGTCGCCAAATTCCTGTGGTCGGTAGCCAGTAAGGGCCTCACAGGAGGGTGTGGTGTAAAGGACGCTTCCGTCCGGGCCGATCCAATGGATCCAGTCAGTGCTGAATTCCACCATGCTCCGGAAACGTTCCTCCTGGGTCTGGACCGCTCCGATCAGGCGCCGATTCACCATCATGGCCAGGCTGTAGGTCGCTACGATGAAGAGGATCTGGTAGATCAGCACCATGATCGGATCAAAGGCGCTGGATTCAAAGAGATTCTCTTCTGTGTACGGCTCGGCGAGGACAAGGATGATTCGAAGGAGGCCGACGCCGCAGTAGGCCCCGAGGACCATACCCGTGCCCCGGGTGATGGGTCGAAGCACATGGTCCACCCTGCGAAAAAGGAGCCACACACCCTGGACGCTCAACACCAGAATGCCCAGAGACACATTCACAATGCGTACATCCAGATTGGGTTGAATATAGGTGAAATAGACGTGGACAAGGACAAAGGCAGCCAGGAAGGCGGCATTGGGGACCCATGTGCCCGGTTTCCCCACAAAACGCTCCAGGCCCATGAACAGGGCCAGGAGTCCACCGATAATAAGGGTATTCGCTGCCACGATAGACAGGAAATCCGGCGCTATGCCGCGCATGAGAATCAGCAGCAGCGACGTCGCCTGCATGACGTAGCTAACAACCCAGAGCGACAGACCGGTAAAGCGTTGCCGGTTGCGAACCCAGAGAAACACCAGGAACACGGTGCACACCACGTCCGTGATCACATAGCTGAAAAACACGGTTTTCATATCCAGAAACATGCCTTACTCCTATAAATCGGGTGAGCCCGAAACGTTTTCTGGCTTCACTTCTCCTTGTTCATTCTTGACTGCTTTCTCTTTCCCCGTCCCCCGGAAACATGACGTCGTAATACTCGGGGTACAGCTTCCTGGCGCATTCGGGGCAGATGCTATGACTGAACTGAACATCGGAATGACTCGTTAGGTAGGCCTCGACCTGATTCCAATATCCCTGGTCATCCCGGATCTTCTTGCAGTTGGCACAGATGGGGAGCATGCCGCTCAATTTCCGGACCTGGGACAGAGCATCCCGGAGTTCCTGGATGAGCCTTTCCCTTTCCATCTCCCCCATTTTGCGCTCCGTGATATCGGTGATGCTCGAAAGAACGAACGGTTCGTTGTTGATGTAAATGATGTCTGCCGAGAAGAGCCCCGTCAGTACCTCCCCGGACCTCTTTTGAAACGGAAATTCTTTTCCATGGACCCTGCCTTTCTCGGACAGTTCCTCGACCACAGCCACCCTGTCTTCCTGCCTGTCCCACATGTGTAACCCCACGGTTGTCTGTCCCAGGACCTCCGCGGCCGGGTAGCCTGTGATGTCCACAAAACCCCGGTTCACCTCCATGATTTGCCCGTCAGACAATCGCGTCAGCGTGAGGGCATAGGGCGAGGAATGAAACGCCTTGGAGAATTTCTCTTCCCCGGTTTTGACCTCCGCAAACAAGAGTTTGTTGACCATCAGAACCAGACCAAAGGCCAGGAGGATCAGCAGCAACTGGTAACTGATGATCACGATCGGGTCGAAGATGCCCGGCTTCAAGTAGTCGTTCCCGGGATTTCTTGCCAAGAAAAAATGGCTTATACGCAGGAGACTGAGAAGGCAGTAGCCCCCGAACACAAGCCCCACACCACGGGTGAACGGTCGCATCCCTGCCTCGACCCGAAACAGAAGGAGCCACATGCACTGAAAACAAATGACCAGCACGGCAGCGGATATGTTGAGGTTCCTCACGGCCAGGTTGGGCTGGAAAAATACAAAATAGGTGTGTACAGCGACGAAGACCGCCATGATGATGTAGTTGTGGACCTGTGAACTCTTTTTGTCGACAAAGCGCTCCAGGCCCATGTAGCCGAGAAGGGCGCCGGCCGCGACGAGTCCATTGCTGACCACCATGGATATCCAGTCCGGAATGGAGCCTCGCAGGAGGATCAAGAGAAGAGCCACGGCTTGAAAAGCGAAATCAAACACAAAAAACCCGATGCCTTTGAATCGTCGTCGCCCCTGAACCCAAAGCGCCAGGACGAACAGGACGCACATGATATCCGTGACCACACTGCTGAGCAGGACCGTTCTCATATCAAGCAACATACGTCACCTCATCACCGTCTCTTCCTTCTTCCCTTTTCCTTTCAGGACCTAAGGGCTTACGCCTCGCCTTATCCTTCATCCAGTATCCAGCATCCAGTATCCAGCATCCAGTATCCAGTATCCAGCATCCAGCATCCAGCATCACCCCTCCAACGCCTCCCTGACCTTCCGGCCCAGGCTCTCGGGCGTAAAGGGCTTCCCGATAAAATGAACCCCTTCGTCCAGCACGCCGTGGTGGGCGATGACATTAACGGTGTAGCCGGACATATATAGAATTCGGATAGCCGGACGGATCTTGGATATTTCCCCGGCCAGCTCCTTCCCGGTCATATCGGGAAGGACCATATCAGTGATGAGGAGGTGGATGTCGCCGTGATGTTCCCGTGCCATGCGGATCGCATCCGCCGGACTCGATGAGGTCATGACCCCATAGCCCAGGTTTTCCAGGGTCTTACGGGCCAGACCCAGCACCGGCGCATCATCTTCCACCACCAGGATGGTCTCCCCCCGGCCCCGGGGCGCTTCAATTTGAACCGTTTCCGATTTGGCTTCTGCTGCCCCGCCGTGCCGGGGCAGGTAGGTCTTGACGGTGGTCCCCTTGCCCGGGTCGCTGGTAACATGGACGTAGCCCTGGTTCTGTTTGACAATCCCATATACCGTGGACAGGCCCAGGCCCGTTCCCTTCCCCACCTCCTTGGTGGTGAAAAAGGGCTCGAAGGCATTGGCCAGGGTCTCCTTGTCCATGCCGCACCCGGTGTCGCTCACCGCCAGCATCACATACTCGCCCGGCACGGCTCCTGCATGCGCCTCGCAGTAGTTCTCATCCAGGACCACGTTTTCCGTTTGGATGGTGACCTTGCCCACCCCTAAAATGGCGTCCCGGGCGTTTACGC
>ENA-OSEO01006439-OSEO01006439.1-sediment-metagenome-genome-assembly--contig:-NODE-6439-length-10546-cov-3.381316_pt1 | contig 10546 bp, 10 predicted proteins | sample MGYA00237883_ERZ534232 | MGnify/ENA metagenome assembly ERZ534232
CCAGGCTCAGCGCACGCGAACGATGCCGGCGATTGGAGCCATTTCAGCAGCACCGCCCCGATGTGCTTGCAGCAGCCGTTGTATTCGTACGGGCAACTGCACTGCGCCGCGATGTCCGGGGCGACCTCGATTTCCACGCCGTACGTCAGCTTGCCTTGTACCTGGGCAGTGAGCTTCCCTCCGCTGCGCACCGCATGGCTGACTCGTGCCACGTACTGGAACGCGCGATCCAGAACACTGGGATTCACGACGCGTTCGACGTCGGCCAGAGTCAAGGTCTCCAGTGTAGTCATAACTGCAGATCCTCCATAGTCGCGGGTGTGTAACCAGCCACTTCGTCCGCGTACAGGATGATGTAGCGGTAGCCCTGCTCCGTCAGAAAAAGCTGCCGGTTCGCACCGAAATCCTGGTCGAGCGTGTCTTTGGTCACCAACGTATAGAAATGCGCCAACCGTCGATCGCGCTTCGGCCGCAGGATGCGGCCCAAGCGCTGCGCCTCCTCCTGGCGGCTGCCGAACGTGCCGCTGATCTGGATCATCACGTTGGCGTCGGGCAGGTCGATGGCGAAGTTGCCGACCTTCGACACGATCAGCCGCGTAATCACCCCTTCACGGAACTGTTCGTATAGCGTGCGCCGCTCCTTCACGGACGTCTTTCCCGTAATCAGCGGGAAACCGTAACGCTCGCTGACCCACCCGAGCTGCTCCAGGTACATACCGATGATCAACACCTGATCGTCGGTGTGTTTCTGCAGCAACCCGTCGATCACTTCGAACTTGGCGGGGTTCTCGGCCGACAACCGGTATTTCTCGCGTTGCTCGGTGACGGCATACTCGAGGCGCAGGTCGTCGGGCAAGGGAATGCGCACCTCCACGACGTCCGCCGTGGCGATCCACCCTTGTTTCTCCAGGTCTTTCCAGGGGACATCGTATTTCTTGGGGCCGATCAACGAAAACACGTCCTCTTCCCGGCCATCCTCACGCACCAGCGTCGCAGTCAGCCCGAGCCGCCGGCGCGCCTGGATCTCCGCGGTCATGCGGAACACGGGCGCAGGCAGTAGATGGACCTCATCGTAGACAATCAGCCCCCAGTCTCGTTCGCCGAACAGTCGAAAATGCGGGTACTGCTCCAGCATCGCCAGAGCCTCTCCGCGTACTCCGCGTTTGCAGTAGGTCATCGTTTGATAGGTGGAGATAGTCACCGGGCGGATTTCCTTGCGCTGGCCGGAGTATTCACCGATCTCCGCCTCGGTCAAACTGGTCTTCGCCAGCAGCTCGTCGATCCACTGCCGCACCGCGACCGTGTTCGGTGTGAGGATCAGCGCACTGCATTGCATCTGCGCCATGATCGCCATCCCGACGATCGTCTTGCCCGCACCGCACGGCAACACCACCACCCCGGAACCGCCACGCGAGGTTCCGCCGGCATAGAAGACATCGGCCGCTTCCTGCTGATAGCGGCGCAACACAAACGCCCCACCATCGTCGAGAACCGCCTTGAGCCGGAAGGGAAGCGACTCACCCGCCACGTACCCCGCCAGGTCCTCGGCGGGATAACCGACGTTCACCAGCGCCTGTTTGATGTGACCGCGCCGCCCCGGATCCACACGCAGGGTACGCGCGTCGACCTGCGCCAGGACGTACGGTTGTACCAGCCGGTGGCGCACCAGCTCGGCGATCAACGCCGCATCTTCCGATACGAGCTGCAGCTCCCCGTTGGCCTGAATCAGCTTCACCCGCCCGTAGCGCGAGACGTAGTCGACGACATCGACACGCACGTTGCCGGGAACCGGGTACTTGCTGTAGGCATCCAGGCCCGCCAGAATCGCCTCAGCGGACAATCCGGCGGAGGCCGCATTCCACAGCGACAGCGGCGTAATCCGGTAGGTGTGGATGTACTCCGGGCTCTTCACCAGCTCGGCGAACCGTACCAACACATCGCGCGCTGCCATATAGTGGGGACTATCGACTTCCAACAGGACGCTCTTGTCGCCCTGCACGATCATTGGATTCTCGGGATGGTAATTCATACCGGATTGTTGCCTGCTATCCTCGATGTGGAGCAACACTTGAGCCGCTCCGCTGTATGCACCATACGCCAACCTGCCTGAATTATCGGAAGGCTCGCCAACAACGCAACGATTATACCATACATACGGTCTTCGGGGAAAATGAGGAGCGGGCAAACGGGCAGGCACATGTTGTGGCGACGCTGTACATCGCGTGGAGCCAATCGTTCGTCTTTGCCACGGAGACGGGAACGCGGCGCACGCACCGCATGCCCGCCATCCTCGAATGTCACGCGAATACTCGAATTGCACACCGCGCACGAAACCGGCCTGCAGATCGTCACACGCCTTAACGCCCATCTCGTCAACCGTCCACGAGCGCCCCGGCTCTACAGAGACTTCCTTGATTAGGAGACTAATGGCACGTCCAATTCAGGACTATCACACTCCTCGGCGGCAATGCCTGTATTTGGATCTGTGGAAGCAATGTAAGAGAGGAAGACTACGGGCGGGTTGCGTGTCTTGCCAACCGACTAGTTTACAACATGTCCAATCCGGAGGACTTCCGCAGATGAAATGAAATTCGGCCAAAATCGTAACTACTCACAGCGTCCCGTGTTTGAGTCAACAGGACGGATCCACGCCCTCTACTCTGCCTACTCAGTTGCGATTGCGGCCAACGACGGAGATTCCTTGGAATCCGGCGCTGGCGAAATGGATGTAGGGCAAACTCCCTATTTTCAACGCTTGCAACACATGCTACAATAGGGTAGGGTACCGGATTGTGAAGAACAATCCAAGAAACGGGGTGGGTCGCTCAACCAATGCGACCAGCTGACTCAGAAAGGATCGTGAAAGCATGGCCTGCGTTTCATCCAGATCGTGGACAAGCCTGTCCAACGAGATTCTACTAGGTCAGTGCCGCACTCCAATCAAAAGCAATACGACGTTTCTCGTCGTATGTCAAGAAGGGGCTACCTCCTCGCACGAGCCCGACGACGATCCATTATGACAGCCAGTCACTGAACCGGAGACCACAGCCTGGAGTAGCCCAATCTACCTCAGGCTTTTTGTTTGAGCGGTTCACTGAGGAGAGTTGCTCATCTAGAATCGGAACAACAAGAAGGGAGGCACTGCTCGCTTCGCCGGCTCGCCAGTGCCCCCCACACGCTTAGGCCCTTAAGGAAGGTTTGCCGCATCCTCACTGACCCCTGCGCGCTTCACACTATCATAACTGATCAGCGCAGATTGTGCAAATTCGAAGAATTCTCAGCTAAGTGGAGATACGGCAGCCTCCGAGACGGAGAAAGGAGGTTGGTGCAGATGAATCCGAAGAAAGAGACCGGACCCCGTGACCGACTCGCTCATCTTCTGAGTGTCGGAATCGGCATTCTGATCCTGATTCTGATACTCTCCCTGCTCATAGTCGTCTTCTTCAGCTCAAGTGACAGATTTGACAGAGCGATCAACGTCATAGCGGGGCTGATAGCCTTGTTGATCGCTGCCGAACTTAAGATCATGGACCACTATTTCCCCGGAGCTGTCCAGTGCTACGCGTTCAAGCTAGTAGGCTCACTTGTGGACTCAATCCGAAAAGCCGTGAGTATCGTCGTAGACTACATATCACGTAACAGATTCGATCTGTAGTTCGGTTTCACTGGTTAGAGGGGAGACACCGCACGCTTTGCAGGCAAGCAGTGGCTCCCCCCTGACGCTCATCAGGTCAGGGAGCGTGGATTCTTTTCAATCCCGCCGACATCTGTGCGCCATTGGCATCATAGCAGCCCCGAAGCAAATCACAAATGCTCGGCACGCTGACCGGACGGGAAAGGACTGCCCCCCTTTTCTGTCAGAAGGAGGTGAGATCAATGAAATGGAGGGACACTGGTTGGAAACATCGAGATTGGAGAGCCGCGAGGGAAGGAGGGATGGTGGCCCACGGATTCGGGTGGAAACACATGAGTTGGAGGGGAATCAGGACCTGCACAGCAACTCGCCTCGATATTCGTTCCGGACGGCGCCCCATCGAAGTGCCCTTCCTCGTCAAGCGCCCACAGGATGATCCGGACCACAAAGCGGCCTGATTAACTCACGCGGCGAGGAGACGATCACGCCCAGCTTTGCGCCGGCACACGCAGTAACCCTTCGAACCCGGGCGTGATTGCCAGCAGAAAGCCCAGTCCGCGGACGGTGTCCGCCGACTGGGCTTTCTGCGCCTCCCCTCGCCGCCCACTACGGTGTTCTGCTGCGACGACGGCCTTGTAGTGGACCCCAAAAACTGGACACTTCCGGGAAGGGGGAGTAAACTCCAGAAAGGAGGGTCTATGATGGCTAAACCGCGAAAGTTCAGTCCTGAGTTCAAGGCGCAGGTGGTGCTGGAAATGCTGACCCAAGGCAAGAGTGCCGCGCAAGCCAGCCGGGAATATGGGATCAAAGACAGTGTGTTGTCGCGGTGGCGGCAGGAGTTCATCGCGCGCGCCCCGCGGCTGTTTGAACCAGGTCTCCATACCGGTCCGGATGACAGTAACCAGCGCATCGCCGAGTTGGAACAGCTGGCCGGTCGCCTGACGCTGGAGCTGAATGTGGCAAAAAAAGTTTCGAGGCACTTGCCATGACTCCTGCGCAGAAACGTGAACTCGTGCACCGCCTACATCGCCAAGAGGGCGTGCCCGTGGCCGTTGGGTGTCGTCTGCTTAACCTGGCCCGGAGCAGCTGCTACTACTGCTCCACGGCGAGCGAGAATATACCACTCGTCGCGGCCGTCACGGACATCGCCACCCGCTTCACGACCTACGGGAGCCGGCGGATCACGCAGGAATTGCGGCGTGAGCCGTATGCGCGCCGCGTTAACCGTAAACGGATCCAGCGTGTCATGCGCCGGCATGTGGCCCGGCCACGCGCGCGATCCGGCTGCCGCACGACCAATAGTGCCCATGGTCAGCCGCGCTACCCCAACTTGGTCAAGGACGTCCGCATTGAGCGCCCGGAGCAGGTCTGGGCCTGCGACATCACGTACATTCGGCTCAACACCGGCTTCGTGTACTTGGCGATCATCCTGGACGTGTTCACCCGCGCCATTCGCGGCTGGCACTTGCACCCCACGCTGGACGGTGAGCTGTCGCTGCGCGCTTTACAGCGCGCTTTGGCCGAACGGCGGCCGGAAATCCATCATAGTGACCAGGGCAGCCACTACGCGGCCCAGGCCTACACGGCGCTACTGCAGCAGCATGGCATTCAAATCAGCATGGCCGCTCGGGGCCAACCGCTCGAGAATCCCTATGCCGAGCGGGTGATTAGAACCCTGAAACAAGCGGAGGTGTACCTCTCCGATTACCAAGACTTCACTGACGTGTGGTGGCAGGTTGGCCGGTTTATCGACGACGTGTACAACGTCAAACGGATTCATTCAGCTCTCGGCTATCTCACCCCCGTTGAGTTTGAACAACGCTGGTGCGAGGCCTTAGAAGCTGTGAAATCCCCCTTAAGGTGATCCAAAAACTGTCCAGTAAAATGGGTCCACTTCACCTCGCCATCCGCGCCTCCGCCGCTCGAGGAGGTAGAGAGAGGGAGCACGCACGGTTGGGGTCGCCAGCCAGATCGCTCTCCGCAAACCCGGGCGCTGACGCAGTATGTCTCTAGAACCAAGCGCTTTCCTACACTAGGCCGACCCTGATCGATCCGAAAGCGGCAACACCCGTCCGCCCTACATGCGACTCTCTCGATGCGACGACGTGGAGCCTATCCAATACGAAAGCTTCTCATTGTGCTCCAATGGCATCCGTTGATCCGAGGAAGCATGGGCAAGGTGGCAACCGCAGAACATGAGATCCTCGTGTACGCAAGCGCCCTGCACAGCGAACTGCTCTCACTTCCCAGACGTCAGCCGCAGGCTCGACCTTGCGCCGAGCGTTGCCGTGAAATAGCCGAACCGCTGGATTCGCCTCTCCTTATGATTTGTGTTATTATGGGCCCGATGAGCGTCCTTCGAATTGACCCGTTTGGTCTCGCAGTTCACTCATCCAGTAGTCCTAGCGAGCGGAGTTTCGGACCGGGGATGGCAGTGATTCCGCAGTTAGGCAGTTCGCGCGTGATGTGCCAGCAAGGGGACAGAGGTGATGAGGAGCGAGTTAATCAGGGCGATATTCGCGGCAGTTGCTCAGGGTGACAAGCAACGTTTCCTTGAAGTCGCTCGTGAAGTGATCGATGATGAAGAGAAGAAGAATCACCACCTGTTGGCTCGAGACCTGAAGGGGATACTGCGACAAGTATCGAACGGAGCTCTGTTAAGCGAGAATTCGCTAGCTCACAGCTACAGAAGTGCCGTTCCGATTCCGCGTGACACCGAAAAGGGCTTTCCTCTCCTGGAGATCAAGGAATTCTATCTGGACTGGCAGGATGTCGTGCTCGATCGGGAGCTTGAAACGTCTCTCAAGCAGATCGTGGTGGAATTCAGCTACGCCGAAGTACTGTTCACATACGGATTGAGACCAAAGCAACGAGTGTTGTTCTGCGGTCCCCCTGGTACAGGGAAGACCTTGAGCGCGCAAATTATCAGCGCTGCTCTAAGGTATCCCTTGGCTTACATTCGGTTTGATTCAATTGTATCATCCTTCCTCGGGGAAACTGCCTCCAACCTTCGCAGGATATTTGACTTCATCGACCACGGGCAGTGGGTAGTGCTTTTCGATGAGTTTGATGTTATTGGAAAACACAGAGATGATCCGCACGAGCACGGGGAGATCAAGCGGGTAGTCAACAACTTCATGCAGATGCTAGACAACTACAGCGGGGAAAGTCTGCTCATAGCCGCCACGAACCACCAATATCTGCTGGATCCAGGTCTGTGGAGAAGGTTCGACGAAATCCTGTTCTTCGATATGCCGGACCCAAAGCGAAGGGCACATATCTTCCGAAAGTACCTCAAAGCACTCGAGGTCGAGAGCGATTTGGATTGGGATCGTCTCATTGAGGAGTCCACGAGCTTTTCGGCCTCCGATATTGCCCAAGTTTGCCGTGAGGCGCTCAAGACCGCCGTAATAGAGGACAAGAGACGAGTCGGATTGAAGGAGTTACTGGCGGCAATCGCGCAGCAGCGGAGAAGAAAGATGGTGGAGGGACGGAGAAATGGCTGAACGCCTGGGACACTTGGATCTTCCGCTATTTCCGCAGACTTACCAGAAGCGCAAGGGAACCCCGCCTCGGAGAGCCATCGGACGTTCCGAGGAAGACAGAGGCGACTACTTCGAAGTCCAGGTTCAGCACCTTGCGGACATCACCACGGCCCACCAGCAGAACAGAGACCGTTACCAGGAATTCCTCGATCCCAATCTGATCTTCAAACTTCAAGTACTACAACGCGTACGCGAAGACACGCTGCGACAAGAGCTTGAACGAATGGACATAGCTGTGTTGGCACCTTCTCCAGACAATACTGGTCTATGGGTTGTATTCGCTGAGGACAAACAAGTTGCCAGATTCCAGGAGAAACTAGAACAATACGCCGAAGGGGGGAGCTACAAGTTCTTTGATGATTTGGGAGACTTAGTAGACATCCCTATCGAGGAAAAGATTGGCAAGAGACTCCGCGAAAGGATGCTTGCATCAGACGAGATTGCGTATCTGGATGTGGAAATCTGGCGTATGGAGGACGAGAGGCTTTTCGCATTTCTCGATGGGCTTGGCAAGCTCATCATGTCAAGGGGCGGCAGGATAACTGACACTCTCGTCAAACAGAGTTTCTGTCTACTGAGAGCACATCTAAATGCGGCGACACTAGATGACATTCTCCCGCTAAGGGAGGTCGCACTCATTGATAGGCCTCCGAAGCCCTACCTCACACACGATGTGCTTAGAGTGCGACTTGACGAAGTCAGTGTAGGCACAAGGCCCCATGACGACGCTGCGGCGATCGCCGTGCTCGATTCTGGCGTCCGCTCGGGGCATCCACTCCTCCAGAACGCAGTCACAGACGAGATTGCTGTTGGGACTTGGCGGAGTAGCAAAATCCAGCCTGGTGTTCCCACCGATGACGTGGGACATGGGACGCAGGTCGCAGGCATCGCGCTTTACGGCGACTTAAGAGCCTGCATTGAGGCCCGCAAGTTCAACCCTGAGGTATGGATTCTCTCGGCCAAAGTCATGTATCTCGAAGAGAACCCGGTCACTGGCAAACCGGAAGCTAGATACGACGAGGAAGAACTGCTGGAGCATCAACTGGAGGAGGCGATCAGCCGACTGCTGGACGCGTACCCACGTTGCAGAGTGGTGAACATCTCATTTGGCGACGAACACAGACCAATGTTTGACGGCAGCAGGCAGTTCAATTTAGCCGCCTTGGTTGATGAGATGAGCCGGGACAGGCGGATCATCTTCGTGGTCTCGGCCGGAAACCTTGCGGATTTCTACAGCAGGGGCTTTCCGGACAATTACCCCGCGTATCTACTTGAGGAAACCGAGCGGGTCAAGATTATCGATCCTGCTAGCGCCGCGCTTGCGCTTACCGTTGGTTCAATCACACAGGACTATGGGCCTTCTGATCGGTACCCGAGCGATCTTCTGTTCTCCCCGGCGAACACCAAGTTCCCATCGCCATTCACCCGCGTTGGACTTGGATACCAAGGCATGATCAAGCCAGACCTTGTGGACGAAGGCGGAAACATCATCCTCGATGAATCGGCTCCGTTGCCAGATTTGGGTGGGAAGCTGGTAACACTCAATCCGGAGTGGGTAGCGGACGGCAGGCTCTTCTCCGTTGCTCACGGAACCAGCTTCGCAGCTCCGCGGATTGCACACTACGCAGCGAAGTTGTTCAATCGGTACCCAGATTATTCGCACAACCTTGTCAAGGCGCTCTTGATCTCGTCGGCCCGAATCCCGGCTGACAGACCCAGTGGCGTCCTCACCGAGATATCGTCCTCATCGCCTGATTCTGAGTTCGCTGAGTTGCTCAAAGTGTACGGCTACGGACAGCCAGACGTCGAGCGAGCCGCGTTCTCATCCAGACAGAATGTGCTGCTCCGCAGCGAAAAATCCATAGGTCTTGACTCCGTACATCTCTATTACTTCTATCTCCCCGACGAGTTCCTGGCAGCCTATGGTCGCAGGACCCTGACAGTGACACTTGTCTACGACCCCCCTGTCAACAAGAATCGAGTCGATTACTTGGGATGTTCGATGGAATTCCATCTATTCAAGAACATGGATGTCCTCGAAGTAGTGAATGCTTACGGGGCAATCGGGAAGGACAATGCGGACGAGGAATGCGTGCCCGATGAACTCAAGGTCAGCGAGATACTGCTGCGTCCCGGTGTCAACCTACGAAAGAAGGGAGTTCACCAGAAAGGCATGATTGAGTACAAGCGGCAGCCGCGAATACGAGCTAGCAAACCCCTGGTCCTTGCGGTCATCTGTCGCAAGAAATGGATAGCGCAAGGGGAATACGCTCAGGATTACGCAGTTGTGGTGTCTGTCGAGCACACCGCCAACATAGACCTCTTCAATCTCGTTAGGGCAAAGAATCAAATGAGAGCACGAGTCTCGTTGAGGTAGCAGTGCCGCACACCACACCTGTTGGATTGCCCGTGTTGATCACAGTAATTCGTAGACGCTTGTACATCTCGGGAAATTGCAGCGTCTGACAACCCCCACAGCCAGCGCTACTTACACCGCTCGGGTGCCCCCCCACCCTCACCCTCCACTCGGCGTCTTCGGATGCGGGATTTCCACGCGGATCAGCAGCCCACCGTCGGCCTGGTTGCGGATCAGCAGCCGGCCACCCAGCAGCGCCACGCGCTCGCTGATCCCCAGCAGACCGTAATGCCGCCGCGCGGAGAACGCCGCCAGGTCGAAGTCCCCGGTCAGCCCGTGCCCATCGTCGCCGATCGACACCATCAGCATGCGCGGTGACAGCCGCTTCAGCCGCACGTGGACCTCGTCCGCGGCCGCGTGCTTCCACACGTTGTTCAGCGACTCCTGGATGATCCGAAACACGGATAGCTCCGTCGCTTCCGGCAGGCGGCCCACGTTCTCGTCCAGCCGCAGGATCGTCCGGATGCCCGTCTTGCGGCTCCACTCGTCCGCGTACGACTTCACCGCTCCGCTCAGGCCCAGGCTGTCGATCGTCGGTGGGCGCAGGTTCGAGCAGATCGAGCGCAGGTCCTCGATCAGCCCACGGATGTTGTTGCGCACGTCCAGTAGTTGGCTCTGGATGTCCGGCCGCTCCGGCAGCTCCGACTCGATCTGCTCCAACTGATAGTTGATCCCCAGCAGATCCTGCAGGCTCTCGTCGTGCAGCTCGCGCGCCAGCGCCTTGCGCTCCTCTTCACGCTCCGTCAGCAGGCGGCGCTGCGCGTCCTGCAGCGCCAGGTTCGCCCGGTCGAGCGCCTTCACCTGCTCGTTCAGCTCGCTCATCAACTGGCGGTTGAGCGCGTCGCGCTCCTTCAGGTCTTTCGCCAGCAGCGACTGGTTCAGGCTCAGCTTCTCCGCGTTCTCGCGCGCCTGGTAATAGGAATCGAGCGCCCAGATGGTCGGCGTGAGCTG
>ENA-OSEO01006440-OSEO01006440.1-sediment-metagenome-genome-assembly--contig:-NODE-6440-length-10542-cov-2.852461_pt1 | contig 10542 bp, 8 predicted proteins | sample MGYA00237883_ERZ534232 | MGnify/ENA metagenome assembly ERZ534232
AACGGGCGTTTTTATTATCGAGCCAGGTTAGAGCCCGTTCCATCAGCACCGAACCTATCCCCGAACGCCGAAAACGGTCGTCAATATAAATCGAATCGATTTCCCCATGACCTTCGGCGGTGATGGTGGAAACACAATAACCGACGAACTCGCCGGCATCCGGCCTGACCAGGTCCACCCTCAAACCACCCGATTCAGCTTTGGCTAGTAGGTCCCTTCTTCGGTCTGCAAACCGGCGAGTCAAATAGGTTTCCGCGAAGGCTGAACTCAGGCCGGCATGGTTCCGGTTTAATCCATCCCATAACGGGGCCACCTGATCCAGCAGCTCCGAACCCCCTTGAACATACTCAAAAATATCCATCCGCTAACCTCCGGCAATTCCCATAGGCTGAGTGAAACGCTCGTCCGAACAGCGGGATGCCCCCGAACCTGCTCCAAGGATATGGGCAGTATAAGCCGGGCCCGGGCCTTTTCCAACATGAAAATGCGGCGCCGCTCCCTGGAAATAAACTGCCTGATTGTAATTTAAACAATGTGCAACTGATGTTTATACACGTATAATTAATACAGCCAACTTTTGGCCCATATCCCATCCACAAGTATAACTATAAAATATTATTTAATATTTATTGGCGGAAAGCTGTTGGACAGCCTGCTGATTTCACCACGGTCCCGCCCTTTATCGAGGCTTTGTCTAATTATTTTTTAGACTGTATAATTTTTTTCTTGACAGATTAAACCGGCCATGTTCTACTGTTAGACAAGGATAATTGCTGATTAGACACTTATAATTAAACTGTATAACGACCATTTTAGACAGAGGCTGACAGACTGTAACCATGCCGGATTTTTCCGAGACAACCTGGATTTCCAGCAAGGAAGTACTTGCCAGGACAAATATTTCGCGGGCTACCCTGAACAACTATATTAAAATGGGTATCCTGCCCAAGCCGGAGATTATGAAAACCGGGTCAAACCGAGGGACCGGACAACTGGGTTATTTCCCGGAGATGGTTATACAGAGAATTGAGCAGGTTAACCTTTTAAAAAGTGAAGGGTATGCCATGAGCGAAATCGCCAAAAAATTTCAGGAACCGGCCCGGCCGGTGGAGGTCCCCTCTTCCCGAGCCGCCGACGCCCCCGTTTTCCCGCACAGGACAAACCTCGAGGTTGTGGAACATTCTGAAACCATCGAGGATGAAGCCTTGAAATTGACCATCGAGAAAATCCGGTCCCCGGCCTATCTGGTCAACTATGATTTTGAAATAGAGTGGATTAACCAGGAGGCTGAAGAGCAGATTTTCAACCACCCGATCCGGACTATTTCCCACCTCCAGGCCAGGAACCTGTTCAAGCTGTTTTTTGCCTGGGAATTCAACGAGCGGGTTAAAAACTGGACGGAAATAGTCGGATTGCATTTGAAAGTGGTCAAATCCTTTTCACCCCGGTCGCGGGTTAAGACCCTTTTTGAAGGCATTTCCACCCGGGAAATCGAATTCCTGGAACAGGGTTATGACACCGCTATCCCCTTCCCTCATAAAAGCATAAACACCACCCAGGTCAAGTTGATACAAACGGTCGATTCCGCTCAGTATTACAAGATTCACACCCTCTTTTTCCGGGAAGGCATCTTCTTTCTTTATGTGCCCACGGATAAAGACACTCAGGAAGTGGCCGATCTGCTGGCTACCCGGGGCAAACTGATTAATGAACTGCTTAAACGCCAACTGCCTTCGCTCGTCTCCCTGTGCGTCCTGGTCGCGGATATCCAGGATTCCGTCAAGATAAGCTCGGAATTGCTCCCCAGCGAGTACTTCAGTCTCATCAATGAGCTATGGAAAGCGCTGGCCAACACCTTTGATAAATATGACGCCATCTGCGGCAAGCACGCCGGAGACGGCATGCTCCATTATTTCATCAAGAAGCCTGGTTCAAATTATGTAATAAACGCCATAAATTGCGCCCTGGAGCTTAAGGAAAAAACTAAACAGTTCAACAATGAGATGAAAATCCGCAAGGGCTGGTTCAACGACATTTACCTGAATATCGGCATCAACGAAGGTCAGGAATATTTCGGCACCGTCCGTTCAACCTCGAACATAGAATTCACCGCCTTGGGGGATTCAATAAACTACGCCGGCCGGCTGTCGGATTTCGCCCGATTCGGCTCCGTCTGGACCACCAAGAACGTTATTATCAAACTGACCGAACAGGAAATGGAATCGGTCCGCTTTGGTATATACCGCCAGGAAAACGACCGCCGGGTTTTTGTGGCGAATTCCTTTATGAGGGTTATCGATCTGCTGAAACTGGAAAACCGGGAGGACAGAAAATTCACCGACATTTCCACCCTGCCGATAACCGAAATTGTGAAAGTGACCACCAACACCAGCCAAGAGTTTGAAAAACGGAATTAGAGAAACCTCTACTAGTCGCCAAGGCTTTTCAGCCGCCGGGGCCTTCTGCCCGTTTGAGCACTTCCAGGGCCCTGGCCGCCATGGCATCGTCCAGAAGGCTGGAGAAGGCGGCGATCAGCTCGCGGGGGGCGCGCTGCAGGCGAAACTCCTCCAAACGGGTATTGAGGAAAGATTTCCGGTTAAACGGGTCCAGGGAAAGGATAAACAACAGGGTCCGCTTCAGTTCCGGGTCTTCCCCAGCCGCCCGGACAAGAGTAACCAATCCTTCATTTTCCGACAGCATCCGTTCGCGCTTGCGTAAAATCTTCATCAGCTCACCGGAGTCCGACGCCCTCGGCATTATCCAGCCGCTTCTCGTAATCGCGGCACGGCATATTTTTATGGACTATTCTGCCCTTCAGCGCGCAGTAAACGGCCTGGAAAGTCCGGCAGCTTCCGGAACCGTCCAGAGCCTCCGCCTGGGGAAAAGCCGCGTGCACGCATTTATAATCACAGAATTTCATCGCTGATATCCACCCTGTTTTTTTAACCTGGCCCCGGCTATCATAGCCCATTCCCTCTTCCCTGATCAAGGGCGTTTTTCCGGCAGCCTTAACGCCCTGGTTGTCTGGTTCATTGTCCCGGAATCCATCTTCATGAGCTCTCCGGAAACAATTCAGGCCCGGACAGATTCAATAAATAAACCCGCCCGCTTCCAACGCTTGCCCGACCAGTTAACCTGTGGTATCCATAAGGTAATTATCAGGCATTACGGAACGATGAAAGCTGATGAATATTTTTTTTCGCCTCTTGAAATTATTATTCAAGTACTGGCCCCAGGCGGCTGTTGCCTATTTCTGTCTTTTCGCCGGAACCGCCCTGGCGCTAATTATTCCCCGCCTGACCGGCCGGGCGATTGACCAGGCTCTGGCCGCCAGCGGCGCCCGAGCCCTGCTGCTGACCGCCCTGGCCATCGCCGGGACCGGGATTCTGCGCAGTCTGCTTTCTTACGGCCAGAATTATCTGGGTGAATTTCTGTCCCAGAAAGTGGCTTACGATCTGCGCAACCTGCTTTACGACCGCCTGCAGCGACTTGGCTACGCCTTCCACGACCGGTCTCAAACCGGTCAGATGATGTCCAGAGCCACGGCCGATGTCGAGAGCGTCCGGATGTTCGTGGGCTTCGCCGCCCTCAGGGGCGTGTATTTTTTTGTCCTCCTGCTCGCCATCTCCACGGTGCTGCTGCTGATAAACTGGAAACTGGCCCTGATAACCTTAGGCCTTTTTCCCTTGATCCTCATCCGGACCATAGTGCTTAATGATAAACTCAGACATCTCTGGACCGACATACAGCAGGCGCTGGGTGTTCTGGGGGTTATCGTCCAGGAAAACCTCGTGGGAGCCCGGCTGGTCCGGGCCTTGGCCAGGGAGGACTTTGAAAGTCTGAAATACCGCCGTCAGGCTGAAAAAATTTATGACTTGCAGATTAAAGTCAACGACCTGATCGCCGCCAATTACCCGGCCATTAATTTCACCCTGCTGCTGTCCATGGCCGGTGTTCTCTGGTTCGGAGGCAGGCAGGTGATTGCCGGCTCGCTCACCCAGGGGGAACTGGCCCAGTTCCTGTTGTATCTGGTCATGCTTCAAATGCCCATGAGGATGCTGGGCTGGCTGACCACGCTCTTTTCCCGAGCCATGTCCTCGGGCCAGCGCATCTTCGAAATCATCGACAATGTCTCGCCGGTCATGGAAAAACCCGACGCGGTCAGCCTTGACGCAGTGCGGGGCGAAGTCAGGTTTGATGGCGTTTCCTTCGGGTATGACCATAACGGCGATACCTTGAAAGACGTCAGTTTCAGGATTAAAAGCGGGCAGACGGTCGCCCTGGTCGGAGCGACCGGAAGCGGCAAGTCCACCATCGCCAATCTGATCCCGCGGTTTTATGACGTAAGGGCCGGACGTATCTGCATCGATGACGTTGACATCAGGGACATTACCCTGGCTTCCCTCAGGCGGCACGTCGGGATTGTGCACCAGGACGCCTTTCTCTTTTCCGCCACCATCAGGGAAAACATCAGCTATGGACGCCCGGAAGCCTGCCTGGATGAAATAAAAAAGGCGGCGGAAATCGCCGAGCTTCACGATTTTATCATGAGCCTCCCGGAGGGTTACGAAACCTGGGTGGGCGAAAGAGGCGTCACCCTGTCCGGAGGGCAGAAACAGAGACTGGCCATCGCCCGCACCATCCTGCTTGACCCGCGGATTATCATCATGGACGATTCCACGTCCAGCGTGGACACCCGGACCGAACACCTCATCAAGCAGACCTTGAATGTCCTGCTTAAAGATAAAACCGTCTTTGTCATCGCCCAGCGCCTGCACTCGGTGCAAGCGGCTGACCTGATCCTGGTCCTCAAGGAGGGGCGGATCGCCGAACAAGGAACCCACGGCGCCCTGATCGCCCGCGACGGCTTCTACCGTCAACTTTATGAGCTGCAGTTCCGGCATCAGGAGGAGCGGGATGAAACATCCGGTCCGCCGATTTTTCAACCCATCCCGGAGACGCCGCCCGATGAATACAATTACCCGCAACCTCGGGGCCGGGGAGGCAGGCCTCCGGGCAGCTTGAGCGCTTCCGACGACCTGGTTTTCGGCAAGCCCTATGACACCCGCGTTATTTCCCGCTTGATCAAATATTTCGCCGAATACAAAATGGCTCTGCCGTTAACAGTGGCCGCGACCATAATCTACACCTTGACCCTGGTTGCCAACCCTTACCTGGCCGGATTGGCCATTGACCGCTATATTATCACCCAAAACCTTAACGGCCTGTTTATCATTGTTCTTATTTTCATCACTAACGCGCTCCTGAATCTGGTGTCTTTTTACGCCCAGATCAGAGCCGAAGCCGCGGTGGGGCAGGGTCTGCTGCTGAAATTGCGCTGCCAGGTCTTTGATCATCTGCAGCGGATGTCGGCCGGTTTTTTTGACCGCAATGAAGTCGGCCGGATCATGTCCCGGGTTCAGAACGATATCGGACAACTGGGTGAATTCCTCGACTCCGGGGCCTTCTGGGTAACCGGCGAGGTTGTCAGTCTGCTGGCCATCATGCTGGTTATGTTCGCCCTGAATCCACCCCTGGCCCTGGCCGCCCTGTCAGTCGTGCCTTTTCTGTTAATAGCCATATCCATCTGGCAGGAAAAGGCTCGGATAACTTTTATCAAGGTCAGGCAGGCCATTGCCGCGGTCAACGGAGCGCTTCAGGAAAACATCTCCGGGATACGCGTCATCCAGAGTCTTTCCCGTGAAGACATTAACTTCCAGCGTTTTGAAAAAACCAACCAGGCCCATCTGCGGGCCAACCTGGAAGCCGGACGACTGTCCGCGATCATGATCCCCATGGTGGAACTGCTCCTGGCCCTGGCCACGGCCCTGGTCATATATATCGGTGGAGTCATGGTTCTGCGAGGAAGCCTGCTGGTCGGAACCCTTATCGCCTTTACCTTGTATATCCAGCGTTTTTTTGATCCGATCCGGATGCTGACCATGGAATACGCCCAGCTCCAGCGCGCCATGGCCTCGGGCGTCCGCGTTTTCGAACTGCTCGACGTCAAACCGGATATAGTGGATGCTCCGTTAAGCCGGAAGGCCCCGGCCCTTAAAGGTGATATATGTTTTGAAAATGTTTCCTTCGGCTACGAACCGGGCCTGGATGTCCTGCACGACATCAACCTGCGCCTCCGGCCCGGAGAAACCACGGCCGTGGTCGGAATGACCGGGGCGGGAAAAAGCACCCTGGTGAGCCTCATCGCCCGTCTGTACGACGTGCAGCAGGGCCGCATCCTGGTTGACGGGTTTGACTTGAAACAGCTTGAACTGGCTTCCTACCGCCGGCAGCTTGGACTGGTGCTGCAAGACCCGGTTCTGTTTTCGGGTTCCATCCGGGAAAATATCCGGTATGGCCGCCTGGAAGCGACCGATCAGGCGGTGGAAGACGCCGCCAGGTCTGTTGGCGCCCATGAGTTCATCGTTCGGCTGGATAAAGGGTACGATACCCCCCTCCAGGAACGGGGTCAGAACCTCAGCATGGGCCAGCGCCAGCTCATCAGCTTTGCCCGGGCCCTGCTGGCCGACCCGGCCATTCTCCTGCTGGATGAGGCCACGGCCAACGTGGATTCCTTCAGCGAATTTATTCTCCAGCAGGCTCTTGAGAAGCTTCGGCAAGGCCGTACCGCGGTGGTGATTGCTCACCGCCTGTCAACCATCCGGGACGCGGACCATATCATAGTCCTGGACCGGGGACGGGTGGTGGAACAAGGCCGCCATGACGAACTGGCCGCGCAAGGCCGGATTTATTCGCGTCTTTATGACCTGGCCGTTCGAGGATTCACGGCTCGGGCAGGCAACTCGACCGGTGAACAATAGACCAGGACTGGTGTTTGGTCCCGGGGTCATATTTATATTGACTTCCGATGTGGTGAAAGGTAAACATTTCTTATTCAGAGTAAAATAACAGCAAGGAAAGGAGCGTCAAATGGCCGGTGTTAAATATTTTCAACAAGCCGTAAAAAACATGCACAAAGAGTGCATCGAGTCAGTCAAAGGTCTGACCACGGAACAGCTTCATTTCATGCCCCTGGGTCAGGGCAATCACATCGCCTTTCTGGCCTGGCACGTAGTTCGCACCGAGGACCTGGTTTTTAATTTCCTGCTTCAAAAAAAGACCCCGGTCTGGAACGCTGAGGGATGGGACAAGAAATTCGGGCTGGATCCAAGAGCTCAGGGCACAGGCATGTCCAGAGAACAGGTCGCGGGCCTGAAAATCAACGATATCGAAGAATTTTCCCGGTACATGAGAAGCGCTTTTGATTCCACCGAAGCCTTCATCGATTCATTAAAGGACGAAGACCTGGATCAGGTTCATGAATTGCCCGCCCTGGGCAAACGCAGCATGTCCGACCTGGTCGGCGGCATGATTCTCCAGCATGGCGTCGGTCATATCGCGGAAATCGCCTATATCAAGGGCCTGCAGGGCATGGCCGGCAGTCATTAAACCGCGGCGGTTACCGGTATAGTTAAGCGAGAACGGGCGGGCTCTCTCCGCCCGTTCTTTTCTATTAAAATCCGATCAGGGTTTTTTCAATTCCAGCAGATAAGGTCGTTCCACGGCCATTTCACGAACCAGCTCAAACAATGTCTTTCTTTCAAAGCTGGATTTGGGGACCGAGCTGATCTTGACATAAACCGGCCGGCCGGAATCAAACACCAGGGTCGGAGTCCCGAAAACACCGTCAAGCCGGGCCTCCTCGTGGTCATCCCCCACGGCTTGCCATACCTCCCCGCTGGACAAGTCCTGCTCAAATCTGCTCAGGTCCAGGCCCGAACCTTGAGCCAGGCTTCTCAGCACGGCCCGGTCCGACAGGTCGCGTCCGTCAACATGCCTGGCCTGATACGCCGCCAGGTGAAATCTCCGGAAAAGAGATTCACCCTGTTTCGCGGCCGCCTTGGCCGCCGCCAGGGCCGCCACGCCATGGCTGGGCCATTCCGGGTGTTCCCATATCTTGAAAGACTGATCCTGCCGGCTGTTCTGCTGTTCCAGGGAAAAGGTCTTCCATTCGATGACCAGCGCCCCTTCCTGTTCTGTTCCGAGGCTTTCCAGCCACATGGCGGCCCGGTAAGCAAAAGGACATAAATAATCAAAAAAAACCGTTAACTCCATATTGAACTCCTGGTGTATGAAAATGTTACGCGGTCGGGCCTGATAACCCTTTCCGCCGGCTGATATAACGCTGTTACCTTACCATGGATGGAAACGCCAGACCGAATTTGTATATCTCTAAGTTCCTTAAGCTATTCTCATAATCACTTCGCGAAAGCAATTGGAATTAAGAGCGCTGAAAATAACCCGGTATACCTTGGGAAAACCGATTGAAGAGCTGAAAATTTTAGTTGTATTATCTATATGTTAAAAAAGACCTCGGGCCGTTTCGTAAAATAACTCCAATTACAGTGGAAAAAAATTGATTTTCAGGCATAAATTCCCTATACTGAATACATAGAGCAAATTTTAAAATTGCACGCTGAACAGGCTTGATTCGTCTAATCGATCCGCGTGTTGTCCGGAACTCGATGAGGATAGGACCGAAAAGCGGAGCCACTTACGAAACGCGGCCATGGGACCGGACCATATTTGTCGCCCAGGCAAACAATTTTTCTAAATAATTTTAACCGGATATATTAAAAGTTTTTTCGAGAATGAAACAGGTTAATCCGATACAATTTCTGCTTGCTTTGATTGTTTGTTCAACTTTGCTTTCAGCCGCTCCGGCCTGCTCAACCCCGGCCGGCAGGACCGCCGGAGAAACGATAGACGACGCGGCCATTACCACCAAGGTCAAGGCAAAATTGCTGGAAGACGATATTCTGAAGGGGTTCGCCATCTCGGTCAAAACATTCGACAAGGAGGTAACCCTGACCGGCGCGGTCGATTCCGCCAAGGATCGGGACAGGGCGGGAAACCTGGCCCGGAAAACCAATGGCGTCCGTAAGGTTAATAACCTCATAAAATTAAAGTAACCGGCGGAATTATTTAAAATATTTGCGGACGTTCCTTTGGGAAGCACGAGAAATAGTCTTCCCTGTAAAAGAGGAAAGGGGTTCCGGCCATGCGTCCTCAGGATGAGAATGTTGCCGAAACCCCGGAGGGTATTAAGAGAAGAAACAATGATTAACTCATTGAATGGTTCCTATATTATCTTCTTTATTACTTTTGTCATCACCCATAAGGATGATTGCCAAGGATGATTTATAAAATCACCACTGAATTTCAGATCAGGGAGCCTCAACGGGCTCCAACCTCCGGCCCGCCTGGGCCATTCAGGCCGTCGCGGGGTAAACGGTAAGGGATTTTGAATTTTTCGCCTGACAAGAATTAATGAGCCTATATACGCTTCCGCAACAGCTTTGACCGGCGTGGTGACCGGCAGCTGCCGCATCACTTCGGCCGGCGCTGAGGCTATACTACATATACCAATAATATCATAATCTTATCAGGAGGAAACATAATGAAAAAAACTCTTATCGCCTTCAGTCTGATTTTGTCTTTCCTGGCCCTGCCCATGGTAGCCGCCGGCGCCGAATGGTATAAAGGCGGAACTCTCCACGACGCCACCATCGCTCAGTGGAAAACCGCCAAGGACGCGGATAAACTGGCGACGGCCGCGGATTGGGCCATATCCAGACCGGCCATCAAGGCCAGGGTTGAAAGAAGCGGCGGGATGGACGCCTTGAAACCGCTGGCCACTGATCTGGTCAAATGCATCGATGAAAAAGTGGGAACCATCGCCGATCAAACCACCAAGGCTTCGAAGGTAGGTACCGTCTGCATGATTATATTGAAATGGTAAGTCAGCACGGATAGTTACCACGATAATTCGAGCGCGGCCTTAAAATTTCCGCCGATTCTTGCGGGCAATATCGGCCGGCGCAATAAAATCATGCCTAAGTGTTCTGTCCCTGTGGTTATCATTCTTAGCGCTGCTCCATAAAAATAAAGGTAATTACAGGGACATAATACTTAGGTTTCACCGGAGGCGGCGTCAAGCCGCCTTTTTCGTCTCCGCTCGCTAATACTTTTTTCCTAGCGGAAAAGATTATTGCCGCGCTCAAGATGCTATGTGAATGTGGAATGTCTGGAGGAACAGAAAAATAGCCTGGCGGGCAGGGGTTAACCCCGCTGCCCGGCCGAAAGTTCCAAGGGGCCACGGCTTCCCGATGGGCGGGGCTGGCCAATCGCGGTTCGAGATGCTGCCATCTGATAAGACCGGTATATTCTTAACGCTGCGAAAACAATCTATCCGCAATTTTTTATATGCATCTCAAAATATCAATATTTTATGACAGTTGAAATAGATATAAGAAAGGCAGAACCATATTGGCCCTGCCTTTGAAATGACTAGGAGGTGTTTGACGTTGATCAGCCGATAAATTTCTTTCTGAAACCAGCCAGACCCAGCAGACCTGATCCGAGCAGCCAAACAGCGCCAGGAATGGGAACCGGGTTATCCCCCCCCAAGCACTCGTGATCAATCCAGCCAGTTATGGTGACATCATGCCCCCAGATATCTATTGATACCCAGACGGGATT
>ENA-OSEO01006442-OSEO01006442.1-sediment-metagenome-genome-assembly--contig:-NODE-6442-length-10540-cov-7.728854_pt1 | contig 10540 bp, 8 predicted proteins | sample MGYA00237883_ERZ534232 | MGnify/ENA metagenome assembly ERZ534232
GCTTCCCTCGATATTCCCGGAACTGTCAAACTTTGTGAGTCCCCCGGCAGAGCCGGGGGTTTACCTTATGTTTATTAACACACTTGTTGTGAAGTTCGGCCTAATAGCAGAGCTCGGGGTGAGGGTCTGCATTGTAAAGGACCAGTACGGCTTCATCCTGCATCATCATGTAATGGAGCATGAAACTGATGATGGTGTAGCGGTAACTATTGTGCGTGAAACAAAGGAACGGTTCCAGTTTTTCAATAGCTGCAGTTCCGATAAAGGTTTTCACAGCCAGGGAAACCAACGTGAGCTGGCCGGTCTTCTTGTGAGAGCCGTGCTGCCGAGGAAGGGGAAACTGTCGGCGATCAACAGGGAGATTGAGAACTCGGAGGGTTTCAAAGAGGCAAGACGAAGGCACGCCGCAGTTGAGTCCTCAATTAGTGCATTGGAGAACCACGGGCTAGACCGATGTCCGGATCATGCAATAGCTGGATTCAAACGATATGTGGGTCTGGCGATAGTTGCACGAAACATCCAGATTCTTGGGCACCTTATTCAGCAGAAGCAACTTAAGCGCGAACAGAGAAGACAGCGAAGAGAACAGCAGAAGGGCCGCTTGGCCGCGTAAAGAGGCCTTAACGGCATACCCCCTTGTTGCTCCGGGGGATAGGTGCGTCCAGACTTCGACATTGTATCGAGAGAAAGAGAATGTCGAGGTGCTGTGCAGCAAATTCCAGGCGCATCATTGGCATATGCTCTTAATGTGCCGATAGCACATGCGTCGGCAAGACGGTCGGAGCACCCGCCAAGGGGGGTTTTCGTTCAGGCACTATGTACACGACAGGACAAGGAGGCAGACTGCGGAGACAAAGAAAAACTTTTTCGTGAAGAGCAAGGACCCAGCATTTCTCGCAACATACTGAATTAACTGAGGTAGCGATGCAGCAGAGAGGAGGTGAAAGAAACTGCACCCATTAGGATTGCTGGTTCACGCGAGACGGCATAGCCATCGCCCGGGTTTTGATGTATACTAAAATGTACTTTGATAAGCCCTAGCGGGATCGTACAGTATGCAATAGGCGGCGCAAGCCGAAAAACCCCGAAACGCACACAGGAGCACCACCCTATGGCCACCGCGCCGGACAAGATTATTTATTCGATGATCAAGGTGAGCAAGTACGACGAGAAAAAGCCCATCTTGGAGAATATCTCCCTGTCGTACTTTTACGGAGCCAAAATCGGCGTCCTGGGTCTCAACGGAGCCGGCAAGAGCACCCTGCTGCGCATCATGGCAGGGGTCGAGACAGATTTTGTGGGCCGGACCATACTCGCTCCTGGCCACACCGTGGGTTTCCTAGAACAGGAACCGCGGCTGGACAACAGCAAAACGGCGCGCCAGGTGGTCGAGGAAGCGGCCCAGCAGGCTGTGGACGGTCTTGCCGAATTCCAGAAGATCAGCGAAATACTGGCCGAGCCTCTTTCCGATGAAGAGGTGAACCGCCTGCTGGACCGCCAGGCCGCGGTCCAGGAACAGCTCGACAAGCTGGATGCCTGGGATCTGGATGCGCGCCTCGAAATGGCCATGGAGGCCCTGCGCTGTCCGCCTGCAGACACGCCCGTTCAGGTGCTGTCCGGTGGCGAGCGGCGCCGGGTGGCCCTTTGCAGGCTCCTGTTGCAGCGGCCGGATATCCTTCTTCTGGACGAGCCCACCAACCACCTGGACGCCGAGACCGTCGCATGGTTGGAACGTCACCTCCAAGAGTACCCAGGCACCGTGATCGCGGTGACCCACGACAGGTACTTTCTCGACAACGTGGCGGGATGGATCCTCGAGCTCGATCGAGGAAGGGGCATCCCTTATAAAGGCAACTACTCCTCATGGCTCGAGCAGAGACATGCCCGCCTGCAGCAGGAGGAGAAAACCGAAAGCCAGCGCCGCAAGACCTTGCAGCGCGAGCTGGAATGGATCCGGATGTCGCCCAAGGCCCGCCATGCCAAGGGAAAGGCCCGCCTCAAAGCCTACGAGGCCCTCTTGACTGAGGAGAGCATGAAGCAGGAGCGGGAGCTGGAGATCTACATTCCCCCTGGCCCCGGCCTCGGCAACGTGGTGATCGAGGCCATAGACCTTTCCAAGGCTTACGGCGACAGGCTCCTTTTCGAAAACCTTTCCTTCACCATTCCTCCCGGTGCAATGGTGGGGGTGATCGGAGCCAACGGCTCGGGCAAGACCACCCTTCTCAGACTGATCACCGGCCAGGAAAAGCCCGATATCGGGATGATCCGTCTCGGCGATACGGTGCGCCTGGCCTACGTGGACCAGAGCCGTGACACCCTGGATCCGGCCAAGACCATCTGGGAGATCATTACCGGCGGCACCGATCTCTTGGAGCTGGGCAAAGTGACGTTGAAATCGAGAGCCTACGTGGCACGGTTCAACTTCTCGGGGGCCGATCAGCAGAAAAGGGTCGGGCTTCTCTCTGGGGGAGAGCGCAACCGGGTCCATTTGGCACGGATGCTCAAGTCGGGCGCCAACGTCTTGCTGCTGGACGAGCCCACGAACGATCTGGACGTCAACACCATCCGGGCCCTGGAAGAAGCCCTGGAGCATTTCGCCGGTTGTTCGCTGGTGGTCAGCCACGATCGATGGTTTTTGGACCGGATCGCCACCCACATCCTTGCCTTCGAAGGGGAGAGCCAGGCCGTCTTTATGGAAGGCAGCTACTCGGACTACGAGGCCGACCGGCGCAGACGCCTGGGTGCGGAGGCCGACCAGCCTCACCGCATCAAGTACCTGCCTTTGACGCGGTGAGAAGTCACGGAGCAGAAAGGCACAGACAGTGATCAGAATGTCCAAGGTCCTGCTGGTATGCTTCCTCTGTACCATGGTGCCCTCGGGGGCAGGGGCCTTTCAGGAAGGCACCGGCACATCGCGAGAAGCGGCACGGACCTTTATACTTAAATGTTGCGCGAAATTCTCACTCAGGGGCTTAAAGCCACGTCTTTCAGGGGTATCCCCGATTCGAGCGCACGAATCACCTCCTGCAAGTACCTTTTGTACCTCTGGGGGCCATCGAACTGCGTGAGGATCTGCACTGCGCGCGACTTTTCCGCGCGGCCCACGATATCGGTGACCCGCGCTTGACGCTCCGCCAGAGAATCAAGCCCCTCCAGCACCCCCCGTACGTCGTCACGGATCAGAAGATACACGCAGTACACCCAGTGAACATGGGAAGACACCGACTCGAAGCTATGTGCTGCCACGTCTTCGAAGCCCAAGAACATCTTCACCTCCTTATGGAAGGTCTCGATCCCCCACCGCAGCCGATATGCCAGAGCAATTTGCCTCCCCGTGGCTCTCATGTCACTGCACGCCAAGTATTTTCTTCGGCCATCCGGCCTCTTTTTCATTTCCGAACAAACCAGCAGAACCTGACCCACATATTTCAGATAGGCGCTGATTTGTCTGATGCGCAAGTCCATGCGCTTGTTTTTTTATGCTTGGTCGTGAACCGGACTGTCTGCCACGGGACGCATCGGTACCTTTTGAAAAGGTCCGCTACCTGGTGCCACAGCTTGCATTTCGGACTGCTTGGGTGTTCTCTCAGGCCCCTTACACTGCGCGTTGTGTTGAGCGCAAAAAAGGAAGTGCCATCCCCTTGAGCGGATGGCGTTCTGGATGTTCTTGTCGTCGTACCCACTGTCGGCAAGGAAAATTACAGATGGGGGATCATGGGGTCCGATGTAATACTCCAGATCGAGGTTACTGATGTACTCGGCAACCCAGACGTGTTCGCGCTTATAAATCAAGCCATGTCTTGCACAGTAGGCTTTGGACTGAAAGGCGATAGGAGGTAGAGGAATCAGGTGCCCACGTATCAGAATCGCGATGTTGGTCCACTGGTGGCAGATTTCGAATCCGCTGCCGTGATTGAAGCGCTTGACGTTCTCCGCGTGGAGAGACGACCGATGTTGAATGGTGGCGTCAATAATGACGGCGGCGGACCATGGCAGTTTGCCATCTGCCAACTTCGTTGCCATCTTGCCGTACTTACGGGCACGCTTTCTGCCCAGTTCTCGCAGGCTGTGAACAGACAAGCCGCGATGCTCTTTCAAGAGGCGGCTGTAGCGGGTTGGGTGAGATCGTGAGAAGACGGCGGCATCCCTTATGGAATGCTTACGCACGCTAATCATCAGGAAAAGCAAATAGGAGAGCACGGCGTCCTGAAGCCTCTTGTTCACATGAAGCTGTGCGAGCATGTGGTTTCTCAGCCTTGAGTACATGGCGTCGCCTCCGGTCTGTGAAAGTGGTACCCCGTACAGGGACGACGCTAAGGTATCATGGATTAAATTCTAACAGCAGCTAGCCCAACATTCTGTAATAGTTGGCTATAATAGCGCACTGCCTTCTAAGGGCTTTATGCTACTATGTTGGCTGGCCTCGCTGGGAGCCGAGACGAATGTTGGAGCCGGGCCAGCATACTGAGATCGACGCGTGGATACGCACCAGGGGGCGTTGCCTTTTCGTTGATCCATCGTTATCAGGTGTTTCGAAAGGCGACGGGGCCGACAACCGCGCCAGACGGCCCTTTTCGAAGCAGCGCGGCAAATTCGCGCAACGTATAAGTATTGCTGAACGGAGAGGAAAGATGTATACTGCCGAACAATGCCATGAACGCGGAGGGAAATTTCGCAGGGCTCCATTCCCGCTCGTTATGCCCATTAGGCTTCGGGATCAATAATGGGAGTCGGCTTAACTCGGAAGGAGGTCGCTCGGAGACACATGGGAACACCGCAGGTCTTGGTCATCGGAGGGGGCGTGGGGGGCCTGACGGCCGCTTGCGAACTGGCACGTTTCGACGTGGGGGTGCAACTGGTGGAGGCCGCTCCTTTCCTGGGAGGGCATGCCGTGCGCTTTGCCTGCAAGGCCACGGACAGGTGCGTGAAGTGCGGGGCCTGTTTGGTGGAGGAAAAACTCCATCAGTGCCTGGCGGATCCCCGCATCCGGGTCTGGCCCCAGACCCGCCTGGAGGCCTTCACACGCTCGGAGGGTTTTGCCGCGGAGCTGCACTTGGAGCCTGCCCGCATCGATTCGGGCAAGTGCACGGGTTGCGGGCGGTGTGTCGAGGTGTGCCCCGTTAAGGGCGCCATCCGAACCGGGTTTTCCCCGAGCCATGTTCCCTTTTTCGCCATAGATGCCGGCAGGTGCACGTACCGCAAGGACGGGTGCACCCTGTGCAGCCAGGCGTGCCTTGAAGGGGCCGTCGCTTTGGACAAGGAGTCGGTAACCCATGTCTGCCGGGTCGACGCGCTGATCGTTGCCGTCGGGTTCCAGGCTTTCAACCCCAGCGACACCCCTTACGGGTACGGCATTTTTTCGAACGTGGTGACTAATCTCGAACTGGAGACAATGCTCAGGACCCAGGGCAAGGTCGCCAGGCCATCGGACGGAACTGCGCCCCGCACCCTGGCCTTCATCCAGTGCGTGGGCAGCAGGGACGCACAAAGGGGGCACCTGTGGTGCTCCAAAGTCTGCTGCGGGTCGGCGCTTCGTATGGCAGGACGCATCAAGGTGGAACGGACGGAAACCGCTATCACCTTTTTTTATATCGACGTGCAGACCTTCGGAAAGGATTTTGCGCAGGTTTACGCAAATATGGGAGAGGCGGTCCGCGCGGTACGGGCCATCCCCGGAGACATTTTCCCCGCAGAGGAAGGCGCCTTGCGGGTCACTTACTGGGACAACGTCGAAGGACAGGCTAAGGAGGAGCTTTTTGACATGGTGGTCCTTTCCGTGGGGATGGAACCCCGGCACGATCTGGGGGCGCTCGCCAAGACCCTGGGGTTGGTTTGTGCCGATACCGGATTTCTGCAACCCTGTGACCCTGCAACGGCCCGTTTGGGCGAAGGGATCTTTGCCGCGGGTGCGGCGTTGGGGCCCATGGGAATAGCCGAGACCGTGGCCCGGTCAGAGCAGGCCGTTTGGGAGGCTGTGCAGTATCTCGGGCTGGCGGGCGCGCAGCGCGGAGACATGAGGAAGGAGTCAAGGAGGTGAACGCCGTGCCGCACACGGTAATGGTGATTGGAGAAGGTGCCTTTGCCCGCACCATCGCGGACGATTTGGCCGACAGGGGCGCCGCCGTGGTGCTCGTAATCGAAGGCTCCGGGCAGGATGCGGTGGAACGAGGTTCCGTGGCGGTCCGCGAGGGTCGGGCGTTGCAGGTGCGCACCGGAACTGGAATTGTGTCGTGCCGTGGCGTGGAAGGGGGTTTTGTCATCGAGACTATCCGGGAAGGCTGGCGGGAAGACGTGGCCGTCAACCGGGTGGTCATCGCCCAGGAGAGCGAGCGAAGGCCCAATGACCACCTGTATGGGTTGAAACCCTCGCCTTCCGTGATCTCGCTGGGTAGGGCCATGACCGCAAGCGATGATCCGGATGCCGCCCGTGCGGTCGGACTGGACCCCGGGAAAACGGCTGTTTTTCTCACGGGGCTTGTGGAGGAGAGCAACCCACTGATCCATGAGGAGGTGATGGGGTGCGCCCTGGCGCTCCAGACGCAAATGGGGGTGAGCACACACATCCTTACCGCGAACCTCAAAGTGGCCGGGCAAGGGCTGGAAGCCTTGCACAGAAAGAGCAAAGAAGCCGGCGTGGTCTACAGCAAGATTTCGAGCCCGATGCCCGTGTTGGAGCAGACCGACGGCGGGACCGTGTGGGTGCGGATGCTGGACGAAGTGGTGGGTCGGGCGTTTCGCCTCCGCGCAGATGTAACCGTGGTGGACGAAACGATCGTGCCTTCCGCCTCCCTTTCGCACCTGGCCCAAGTGTTCGGACTGCATAGGGACGGGGCAGGGTTTCTGCAAAGCGACAATGTGCACCGCCTCAGCGTGGCAACCAACCGGGCGGGTGTGCTCGTGGCCGGTCCTTCCCGTGCCGTCCAGTCGCCCGGAGAACGGAAGGTGGACGCAGCGTGCGTGTCCGACGCGGCGCTTGCCCTCGGAAGGGACGATGCATCTTCTCAGGTTTCCACGGCGGAAATAAATCCCGGTGCGTGCATCCGGTGCCTCACATGCTTCAGGCTTTGTCCTTACCGCGCCGTGGAGCTGGAAACCCGGGTGGCCATCCGGAAAGAGGCCTGTGCAGGATGCGGTCTGTGCGTGGCCGAGTGTCCCCGGGGGGCCATCGCCCTGGCAGGTCTCGGGCTTTCGGAGATGGCGGCGGTGCTTACCAACACCGGGAGGGTTCTGCAAGAGGGGCCCTTCGTTCCTCGGTTGACGGCCTTTTGCTGCACGCGCTCCGCAGCCCGGGCTTGGGATTTGGCGCGCTGCCTGGGCCGCGCCCTTCCCGCGGGCCTCAAGGTGGTGGAGGTCCCGTGCGCCGGTGGCGTCTCCGCGCAGCACCTGCTAGCCGCTTTGCGCGGCGGCGCGGACGGCGTGTTGGTTCTCACCTGCCACGAGGGCAACTGCCATTCGGAGGTGGGCGGCCGCTACGCCCGAGAAAGGGCGGCGCACCTTGCAGAGACCATGGCCCTGACGGGCCTGGGAAAGGAGCGCCTCCACGTCCGGACCCTGGCCTCGAACATGGGCGTGGAGTTTGCGCAAGTGGTGGAATGGTTCGAAGAGAGGATTTTCGCCCTGGGCCCCTCCAGGCTCAATAGGGGGTAAGGGGCACTTGCGCGAGGCGCCTGATGGACAATCCTGCAGCAGGACTTGAAGTTGTAAGGCGTGAAGACGGTGAGGGAGAAGTGATGCAAACAACGTGTGAAGTCATCGATTGGAATGCGTTGGACCGCGGGCGTTTCAGGAAATGGCCTTTCTCGCAGGACCTTTGCCTCACCTGCGCCCTGTGCTCCGGCGTGTGCCCCGCCTCGGGGGTGGACGGGTTCGATCCTCGCAAGATAGTGCGCATGGCTTGCCTGGGCATGGAAGACGACCTGGTGGAGGCACGATGGCCTTGGATCTGCACCATGTGCGGCAAGTGCGAGCGGCTGTGCCCCATGGGGATCGACATAGCCGATCTTGTCAGGGGCATCCGCTCCCTGCGGGAGCGGCAGAAGGTGCCCGGCATCCTCCACAAGGGTATCGAGGCGGCCCTGCGTACGGGCAACAACCTGGGGCTGCCCAAAGAGGACTTTCTGTTCATCCTGGAGGATGTTGCCGAGGAGGTGGCCGAGCAGCCCGGCTTCGAGGGGTTCACCGTGCCCGTGGACAAGCAGGGGGCACGCCTTCTCACCACGATTCACAACAAGCTGGTCAACACCCATACCGAGGACCTCAAGCACTGGTGGAAGATATTTCACGCGGCCGGGGAGGACTGGACGGTTGCCTCGGAAAACTGGGAGGGGACCAGTTGGGGGTATTTCACCGGGGACGACGAGGCCATGCGGACCATGGCGGGTCGGATCGTTGAACAGATGGATCGCTTGGAGGTGCAAAACCTCATGTGGCCCGAATGAGGGCACGCGTACCTCGCGACCAGGTCTGGTCTCGAAAGATGGTTTCCCGAGGCGCTCACACGCTTCGGCGCGGTCACGGTGTTCGATCTTCTCATGGATTACATCGGCAAGGGGCGCATCACGCTGGACAAGACCCAGTACGCAGGGGTGCGGGCCACCTACCACGATCCGTGCAACTGGGCCCGCAAGGCACAGAAACGCTTTGGACACGGTTATTACGACGAACCCCGCTGGATACTGGACCGGTGCCTGGAAAACTGGGTGGATCTCTATCCCACGCGACACCACCAGATCTGTTGCGGGGGGGGGGGCGGCGCCCTGACCACGGGCTACGATGTGGAGAGGATCTTTTACGGCAGGAGGAAGATGGAACAGATCCGCGCCACGGGGGCGCAAATGGTGGTGGTCCCCTGCCACAGTTGCCACGGCCAGCTCAACAGTCTGAAAAAGGAATACGACATGGAAAGCCTCCACGTGAAATACCTGTGGGAACTGGTGGCGGATATTCTGGTTCTTTCGTGACGGGAGAGGAGTAGGAGAAATGGAACGAAAAGGTTTGGTGACCCTGCAGGGAAATCCCCTCACCCTGACGGGCAATCCCGTGTCGGTGGGTGAGAAGGCACCGGATTTTGCGGCGATCGACAACAGCATGAAGCAGGTACACTTTTCCTCTTTTGCCGGGAGGGTGTGCGTCCTTGCGGCGGTGCCTTCCCTGGACACACCCGTTTGTGAAATCGAGACGAAACGGTTCAACCAGGAGGCGGGCCGCCTGGGGGACAAGGTGGCGGTGCTGACCCTGAGCATGGACCTTCCTTTTGCTCAGAAGCGTTGGTGCGCGGCTCAGGGCGTCGAAAACCTCACGACCCTATCCGATCACCGGGATGCGGATTTCGGCAACAAGTACGGGGTCCTCATAAAGGAGCTTCGCCTGCTGGCACGGTCGGTCTTCGTGGTCGATTCCACCGGTGTGCTCCGCTATGCGGATATCGTGAAAGAGGTCGCCCACGAGCCCGATTACGATGCCGTGCTCAACGCCGTACGCGGGCTGCTGTGAGCAGGGTCGGCCCCGGGCACTTCCCGGCTTGGGGATCCGTATTTCCGCCAGATTAGGCATTGACCATGGGTGCGACCTATGGACCACCGCCGACGCCCTGAGTACTTGTTGGGGGTCGGCATCGAGTCGTTTGCCGGGATCTTGTTTCGGGGCCGGACTGCCTCCAGGGCCGCTATGGCATGTCAAGGGCCCTCAGGGTCATGGCCAGGGCAATCGCACGTAAAAGTATTGGACTTCGGTCTGAGAGTGTGCCAAACTGGTTTGGAACCTATAACCCAAGGAGAATGGCACATGCAGACCGTAGAAAAGCCGACCATTATCGACCATTTCGGCTCGTTGACAGATCCTCGGATCCTTCTGAAAACGAGGCACAAGTTCATCGAAATCATTGTCATAGCCCTCTGTGCGATGTTGGCTGGCGCCGACCAGTGGACCGAAATCGCTCAGTTCGGACGTGCCAAGGAAGCCTGGTTCCGTACCTTTTTGGAATTGCCCTTCGGGATTCCCTCTCACGACACTTTTGGCCGCGTGTTCTCCATGATTTCCCCTGAACAATTCGAGAAATGCTTCCTCGATTGGGTCCGTTCGGCCTTTCAACACATTGGTCCCCAGGTCGTGGCCATCGACGGAAAGACCCTGCGCCGTTCCTACGACCGCTCCTCGAACAAAGCAGCCATCCACATCGTCAGCGCTTGGGCAACCGAAAACCGCTTGGTATTGGGACAAGTAAAAACCGAGGAGAAATCCAACGAGATCACGGCCATCCCAGAACTGCTCAGGGTCCTCGAACTCAAAGGCTGTATCGTGACCATTGATGCCATGGGCTGCCAACGGGAAATTGTTAAACAAATTGTGGACCAAGGAGCAGATTACGTTATCTCCCTTAAAGGGAATCAAGGTACTCTCCACAAGGAAGTAGAGCTGCTTTTCCAAGATGCCAAACAAAACAACTTCAAGAACCTGTCCCATGATATACCTCACGCGGCCATTAACTGCGATTCTTTGAAGGTTTGGAAGCGGAGCGACAACAGCGAATCCAACTCGATTT
>ENA-OSEO01006443-OSEO01006443.1-sediment-metagenome-genome-assembly--contig:-NODE-6443-length-10539-cov-4.629899_pt1 | contig 10539 bp, 9 predicted proteins | sample MGYA00237883_ERZ534232 | MGnify/ENA metagenome assembly ERZ534232
GGGCTGAACGAAAAAGCTGTCCGTGAGTACATAAAGCACCAGGAAGAATCAGACAAAAGCCAGTTAAGTTTCCCGGACTTTGACTAAACAATGGCCCCTTCCAGGGGCCCTCACAAAGCTACCGGCTCTGCCGGTAGATATTTACTTTAGAATTCAATCAAGGCAAAGGGCAACGAATTCTCTTTTTGCAACCATGTCTGATTTAATGGAGGCTGGCAATGAAGAAAATAACCTTTCCCATTTTCCTTTGTTCAATAACCTTATTTTTCACCTGGTTACCAATATTTGCCGCCAGCCGGGGTATCAGTGTGGTCTCCAAACATGGGCAAAGTCTCTACCTCTACGAGGACTACCATGCCTTAGTGATTGGGGTGAGTAATTATGAGCTCTGGCCCAAGCTGCCGAATGCTGTCAAAGACGCCATAGAAGTAGCCGATAGTCTGAAGGAGATTGGAGTCCATACTAAGTTGGTAGTCGACCCCACTTACCGGGAGTTGAAAACTGCTTTGACTGACATGGTCTACGTTATGGGAAGCGAACAGAACCGGGGTATTATATTTTTCTACGCTGGTCATGGTGAGACAGAGACATTAGCCGATGGCAGGAAGATGGGATACATTATCCCAAAGGATTGCCCCTTATTGACCAAGGACCCGCGGGGATTTGGTACTCATGCCATAAGCATGAGAGAAATCGAATCGACCTCCTTAAGAATAAAATCCAAGCATGTGCTGATGTTGTTTGATTCCTGTTTTTCTGGAGCTCTTTTTGCTATGGTTAGGGCGGTCCCTCACGACATTAGTGAAAAGAGTACCCTCCCTGTCAGACAGTACATCACAGCAGGCAGGGAGGACGAGGAAGTGCCTGACCAGAGCATGTTCAAACGATGCCTTCTAATTGGGCTTAAAGGCGACGCTGACCTCACCGAAGACGGCTACATCACCGGATCTGAGCTGGGCATGTATCTGGCGGATAAAGTCGTAAACTACACACACCGACAACAACATCCTCAATATGGTAAGATTAACAATCCTGATTTAGACCAGGGGGATTTTGTTTTTGTAGCAAAAAACTTGAAAACAAGGGAACCAACTGTCAACCCACAACAAGCTGGGAGGACTCAGGAGCCAAAAGGATCACACGATGATCTAGACGTTCTTTTAAAAAAAGTTAGGGAGATGGAAGAGGCCAATAGAATTGCCCAAGAAGCACTTGTAAAAAAGACCAAACAGTTGCGAGAGGATCTCGATAAATATAGTCAGATTATTGATGCTAAACTAGACGAAAAGATTGAACATGCTGCATGGGAAGTGTTAAGGCAAAAGTACCCAAAATGGACTAGTAGCGTAAAGACTGGGGATACAGCTGCTTTGGTCAACAACGTTTTGTCTAATGATTGGGATGGTAGTCTTCACACGATTATTAAACCATCTGCCAAGGCAAATGAAGCTAAGCATGTATCTTCCATAGATAAGGCAAATTCTTCCCAACCAAAAGAAATTGCATTAGATGGCCGCTTTGTTGCCAATAATGAGGGGACGGTATTGGACACAGAAACTAACCTCATGTGGGCAGCCAGTGATAGTGGTACTGGTATTAAAGAGTACGAGGCTGACGCCTATTGCGAGCATTTCAGGAGTGGTGGATATACAGATTGGCGTTTGCCTACTACAGATGAAATTTATACAATTTACCGCTTCAACACACTAGATTGTGCGACAAAATCTATTACTATTAGTAGTGATTGGGTTTATACAAAAGACTTTGGGAGGGTGAAGGGGTTCAGTTTCAAGACTGGTATTGTCAGTGACAAAGTGCAAGGTGACGCAGGTTATGGGAGAGGACACGTTGAGCGTGACGCTTACTGCGGTGTGTTGCCGGTTCGCTCAGCCAAATGACAATTCCTTTTGCGAAGACGTTTAATGGGTGAATTTAGGTATTATCTGTCCATGCTCAACAATGTTTGGCTGTCCAAAGTAATTTCGAATTGGGGGTATCCACTTCGCTCAAGTGATTGTGTCAGAACATTATTAGTATGCGCGGGAATCATGGAAGCACTATTAACAAGGGCCGATCCGTCCAAGAATACAAACACACGGGGCGCGGTTATGCCTAATAATTGTACCCAATATGGCGTGTTTCCTCTCTATACAGATTGCTCGCGATTGAAATGACTGATGCGTGGCGATAGATTCGGATCAGACCAAGCTATCGCGATATCCAAGGCCTTGGGAGGCGAACAAAAAACTCCAAGATCATAGTGGTGCCAGTAAGTTGAATGAAGTGGATAGCCCCATTTCGAATTTATTAAGGTAACTCACGATTGAAGATCAGTGATGCAAACCTTACATTTTATACTGTAAGAGCCATCGCCCTGTTTTCCAAAGGAGGCTTTTTATAGCTGCCACGGATGGGTTGTAATAAATACTGATACCATCATTCAATCGGCCTGATCAAGACATGATCTATGCCATGGTTGGTATTCTTTTCCTCTCACCTTGAAATACCATTTATTAATTTGGGATGTCACTGCTTCCAGAGGTGTTATAAAGCCACGAGCTCGCTGGCGGCCCAGGAGCATCTGATCTCCTTCTAAGGGCAACGACGCCTTCCAGGGCAGAATGGATATCCCAAACAATTTCTCGCACCCCGATGGTTGCGATATCATCTCTCCGGAAGACAACCTGCAATGTAAGAGATGCCATGTCAACGATGCTGCTTTCAGGAACTGCATACGTGACCTTAGTACTTGATATCACAAGAATTTACCAGGTTGATATATGAGCCACGATGGTCAACATCTCCATCGCCTGAAAGATCACCAAATACCCCAATATCTTGTGGTCAAACGCCATGATCAAGTAGCGGACTTGTGTCCATACAGGATGCTGGCTCCTTTTGAAAGTAACCGCATTGTTTTTATGCCATTTCCTTGCCTTTCATTACAGAATATCATATGGTTAGCAGGACACCATGGCATTATTAATCCCAACACAAGGAGGGTGAGACATGGAAATCAAAGAAGCGGGGAAACTATGGCTGGAGTATCACAGGTTCAATTCACAAAAAAAATACGGTTAAGTCATACGAGGCGCTTTTCTCCAGATTCAGCCAGGATTTTGGGGGAAGAAGCATCGAGACAATCACCACAGACGAGATTCTTGAATTCCTGAACGGGATCACCGAAGGCCGCAAGCAACAAACTAAACGCATCAAGTACGCCCACCTCTCAGCCTTTTTCAACTTCATCAGAACGAATATCAATACCGATTTCCGCAATCCCTGCGACAACCCAATGATGAGGAAGATGTTCAGGGCAAGACCCATCGTCTCCTGGGAGATCATCGAAAAAGATGTCATTGACGAAATCATCTTTACAACGCCCAAACTGAGGAATCGTCTCATGTTGGAACTGATGGCCAGAGGCGGCATGAGGGTGGGCGAGGTCTTGAAACTGAGAGCAATGGATATCCACGACAGGAAACTGACCCTTCGGGACCCCAAAAGCGGCAAAGAGCGGGAGTATGTATTCATCCCTCAGAAGGTGGCTGACAGGCTCAAAGAATACGTCAGGGAAAATGGAATTCAGCCGGACCAAAGGATCTTCCCCATATCTTACGAAGCAGCCAGGACAATGGTCAAGAAGGCAGGCGACAGGGTTGGGATACGGCTCAGGCCCCATGATCTCAGGAGACATGCTGCCATCCCGCAGGGCGGGACCTCCCGGTCGGGCGTTCCCATCGAGATTGTCTCAAAAGTCATCTTACGGCATGCTAACTTGTCAACTACCCAGATTTATTTAGGAAAAGTGCCTGACACTGAGGCCATGAGGTGGATCGAAAACATCTATGCTTAACGTGATCGGGCCGGGGTGGAGGTCGGGGAAAACCTTCACCCTGACAATCATTTGAAGACATTTATCTATCTGATATTTATAGCATTTTAGCATTCAATGGCAGTTATGCCACGTTTTAAGGGGCACTGATTTTGTGAGTTATCCATATGCTATGCCCTGGTGGAAGTGAACTTCGATTTAGCCAAAATTGCCCACCGAAACCCTCATGCAGCTAATCTAATGGCAGCGGCGACTTCAGACTACAGGGCATGCCCACTTGGCACTTGGCGCATACGTCAGTGGTTTCCGGCAAACCGTCCGGCTCCATCAGCAGATGATAGTTCTCCCGCAAACGGGCGTAACAGGTCGCTCGATCAAGACCATCCTCGGATAAGGCGTCAATGGGGCAGGCCTCTATACACTTTCCACATTTCTTACCGGCTTTGACAAGACACAGTTCATCGGCAGTGACCATAGGATGGTTACCCAGATCCAGATCCGTTACCAAGCTGCCCATACGGCCACTGCAACCGGCTGGCTTGATGAACTGGCAGTTGGTTCAGTAGCGGCCAAGGCCGATCAGATGTCCCAGGTGCTTGTGTGACCATGTACTCACCAGCCGCTCCTTGTCAAAATTATGTGTCGCTGGGGTGAGGGCGGCCTTTCCCCCGGCATCTTCGATCATGGTCTTCATGGCTCTGCTGGCACGGTTTATCATGTCGTTTGTGGTGTTATAAGCGCGACCCCAGCTCAGGGAGGGACGTTCGCCGCCGGTATTGTCCATTTGGATGTGATGCTTAAAGGGGATAAACCAGACCACCACCGACCTGGCGCCGGGTAGAAGGTCCTGAGGCAGGGCGTGATCCGGTACAGCGATTTCTCTCAGACGCAGAAATCGAATGTCGGCCTTTGCACAGGCCATCATGGGCTTCGGCCAAATGTTTATCTGATTGTATTCCTCCGGGTAGCTGGCAGCGTAGTCTATGAGCCATTGCGAAAGTGTTTCGAAATCCATGATTCCATTCCTTTTAAGCGATTGGCCGATTGCCTCAAAGGCGCCATGAAAATCATACCCCCAGCTTGCGGCACAGCTCGTCGAAGTCCCGGGCTTCAATATCGAAATTGGCGTCATCCGGCTCCTCAAAACCTTCCGTCATGTTGTCCTCTTCAGGGACGTTGACATATGCCGTATGCAAACCGGCAGCCCGGGCTGCAGCCAGATCCCCTTCATGGGCAGCCACCATTATGGCTTCAGACGGCTTCAGCCCCAAAAGCCCTGTTGCTTTCAGGTAGGCCTGTAAAGACGGTTTGTAATAGCCCAAGAATTCACAGGACAAAATGCCGTCCCATTGGACACGGGCTCTCTTGGAACTCTGAACGATGCTCTCCCAACTCAAAATGGTGAGTACCACGACCGTGTATCGGGTCCGCAATCGTTCGATGGCTTCAGCCGCACCAGAAAAGGGCTTGAGATGACTCCAGGTCATTTCGACCAGAGATGTTTTGTCAAGCCCGTCCAGCAGTGGATAGTCGCCCGCCATGTTCACCAATGCCTGAAGATGCATGTGGTCGGCGTTCATCCAAGGCAGGTTTCCCTGTCTGACTTGGGTATGAACCTTGAACATCTCTGCCCGCCACGCATTGGCAAAAGCGTCACTGTCGATAATCTCTCCTTTTTCATCGGCCAGTCTCTGAATGTTTTCCCGGGCCGTGTTCTTCCAGTCAAACACGGTGCCCCCGACATCGAAAAATAGTCCTTTGACATTGTCCATATGGCCTCCAGTGGTCTTGATAAGCCGATTTCCATTCAGACGCTTCTGACAATGAAGCTGAAACTGAACCCCGATGTTGCACAAAATTTCGGAAGCTGCTTGAAATGAATTGCGTATGTGAGCTTGGAAGCAGCTGTCGAATGCCCTGCAAGGACCTCATCATCTGTGCTGTCCTGGAGAAGGCGGGTCAAGTGGTTTTGGCACATCTATAGCAGGATATACCATTGCTTCATGCGGTTTTTAATGCAACATCGGGGTGAAACAAAAACGTTGTGCATTTTTTCCTGTTGATTTAGATCTTCTACCAATTTAATGGAACAAAACCTTCTTTGATCCAACTGGTAACCAATGACCCCGTGTAATCGACTTTGCATCCCAATGATTTCATCGCATTCTCTTCAGTCTGAGTGACAATGATGACAAGCTTTGAAGACATGATGCCTGCCACTGAATTCAAGAATTTGCTATTGGTCGGCTACCGAAAACTGATGGTCGTCGTTCACGGTACGGCGAAAAATTTGAAGTATGGTGCGTCTTTTCCGGTACTATTTGAACGATCCGTGTCGTCCCATGCCTCCCGCAAAACGTGATGCTCCCTTTACAGTCTCCCCGCTTTCGATCGTCGCCAATCCAAGCTTAAACTCATTTTTCATGGCTTCTTCAAAAGACAATTCCAAGGCTTCATAAGCGGAACGTCTATCGGACAGCACACAGTTCCATGGGAACTGAGCGATTTCAAGGGCCAATGCTTCGGCCTGCTCTCTGGATTTTCCGGAAGGAACCACCCGGTTGGCCAGGCCCATCCTGAGTGCCTCCTCGGCACCTACGGGCCGACCCGTCAGGATCATATCTAAAGCGTTGGAGACTCCGATCAATCGAGGCAAGCGGACCGTGCCGCCGTCAATCAAGGGAACACCCCAACGTCGACAGAAGACGCCAAAAACGGCGTCTTCATCCATGACCCGAAGATCACACAGCAGGGCCAGTTCCAACCCTCCGGCCACGGCGTACCCGCTCACTGCGGCAATGACTGGTTTGGACAACTTCATGCGTGAAGGTCCCATGGGGGCATTGTCATCGGTTAGCCAGCGATGGAAAATCCCTTTTGACAGAGATTTCAGGTCGGCACCTGCGCAAAAACAGTTGTCCGCCCCGGTCAGCACGGCCACTCTGGCATCCTTATCCGCCTCAAAATCTCGAAATGCATCGGCCAACGCCTTAGCCGTCGATGGATCTACGGCGTTGCGCACTTCCGGGCGATTGATGATGATTGTTGTGACACGTGCTTCTTTTACATGGATCGAATCTTATTCTCTCGGTTTTTCAGATGCAGCGTTCTTGCCAGCGGTGCGTCCGAAAAGGAGACACTCAGGGATTGCGCAACCGGCCAATCGGCAGGCACCGTGAATTCCCCCAACAACTTCTCCGGCAGCGAAAAGCCCTTCTATGGGCCGGTGGTTTAATCCAATGACCTTGCCGTTTATATCGATTCGGACACCTCCCATCGTGTGATGGACCTTAGGCCATACCCGAATTGCATAAAAGGGTGGATGAATAAGTGGCTTAGCATCCTTTTCAATGGCCTTTCCGAACTCTTCATCTTTCCCATTCAAAACAAAATTATTATATGATTCTATGGTCTCTTTTAATGTGTTAAATGGAATCTCGTATTTAATAGCAAGTTCTTCGATGGTGCCGAATGCCTTGACCACACCTCGTTTAAGGAATCTTTTCATTAATTCGGATCGGTGACTGGCGGCTACTGCGTCGGCAATAGCGACACAGATGTTGCCAGTTTTAATAATCGCATCAGCCCGCAATTTGCGGTCTGACATTTCATTCATGAAGCGCTTTCCAGTCGTCGGATCTACCAAGACACCATATTGGAATGCCACGTTTTGTGCAAACCAAGGCCCAACTCCAAAGCCTTTCTCATCAGGACAAGTCCAGGGACCTAGCTGAATCCAGGAAAGATGGACGGGCATAGCACCAATGTTCATGGCCTCTATCAAGCCTTCGGCGGTAGCTCCCCTCTGATTGGTGCTCGCTATATGCTCATCCAAGCGAGGGTCTTGAGCAATTCTGAAAAGAACGTCGTTTCCGAATCCCCCGGTGGTTAGAATAACTGCTTTGTTGGCCTTTAGGTACCTGATAGATCCAAGGCCTTTATCACGGAAATCATAACCATCTCGGATTTCAACTCCATTGATTGTGCCGCTTCTATGTCTTAATAATTTGGTCAAAAGGACCTGCGTTTTGACTTCCACGCCTAGCTCTTTGAGTTTCTTCAGTTGGCTATGGACAATAGGAGCACCCGACTTGTTATAGGTCGTATAACAGCGAGGGACTGAATGGCCTCCCCACTGAGTCAACGAGCCATCATACTTGACACCGAGATAGTCCATCGTCCATTGAACTATCTCATTAGACCTTTCGGCCACCATATGCACATGCTCGGGGTAATTCAAAAAAAGGCCTGCCTTCAGCATATCCTCCATCAAAAGCTCTGGTGAGTCAACAACGCCTCGGGATAGTTGTAACGGTGATCCGGCTGCAGCAATTACTCCACCGCTGATCATAGAATTGCCCCCAGGGATCTTTCTTTTCTCTATAATAATTACCGACGCCCCAGAAATCCTCGCTTCAATTGCAGCTGCCAATCCCGCAAAACCACTTCCAACTATCACCACATCGGCTATCGCATCCCACCTTTTTGGAATTACGCTGTCCTCTACTACTTCAGGAAACGGACTAGAATCATTGATAGATTTTTTTACCAATATTTTGCATCTCCTTCTTCAATATTTAGTCAAAATATTAACATCCTATTTAAATTCTCAGTATCAAGATGGTTGCGTTTGCCGTTTAGTGGTGTTTAGTGGTACAAAAATCCTTAGGGGACATTTAAAAAGGTGATAGGGAATTTCTTGGTGAAAAAACGTTTCAACCTTTCCCTTCAAAGGGAATCCAATCAACTTTAGACTGTCATTGAAATAACTTTACCAACCAGGTGGAGAAGAATGGAAAATAAGTAAAAATCAGTAAAAAAACATACATCAAAATGAGATAGGGGCCAATCGATTTAATAACTTCGGTTAGCGGCCGTTTGGTAATCCCAGAGGATACAAAAAGATTGAGACCAAAAGGCGGGGTTAGAAAGCCAATCTCGATGTTGATCACCATAATTATGCCAAAATGAATGGGGTCTATATTAAATTTAGTTAATGTCGGAAGGAATATAGGCCCCAGTATTAGCATGGCCGAGACTAAATCGATAAAGCAGCCAAGAAACAGCAAAAATACGTTGATCATTAAAAGGAAAAGCCATTTATGTGTGATGACGTTTCCCAAAAACTCAGCAATCATATTGGGAATTTGCATGAAACTAAGATACCAAGATATGGTAGTCGCACCGGCTATGATAAAGACCAACGTTGCTCCAAGAACCGTCGACTCCGTCAAAATGTTGGGGAGGTCTCTAATAGACAGATCCTTATGGATAAATAGTTCTATCGCAAGGGCGAAAACGACAGCAACGGCCGAAGCCTCAGTCGGCGTAAAAACGCCAGTATAAATTCCTCCCAGTACAATTATAGGAAGTGTGACGCCCCAAATTCCTTCTTTAATAGCGTTCTTGATTTCGCTCAACTGCCACGTCGTTTTCCCTGACCATCCCCTTTTCCTCGATTTCACCAGGGCGTAAAGGATGAGGCCACAGCCAACGAAAAGGCCAGGAACAACGCCGGCTAAGAATTGGTCAGTAACAGAAACGCTCATGACCAACGCCCAAATGATCATAGGGATACTAGGTGGAATAAGGATGCCCAAAGAACCGGCTGTAGTCAAAAGACCTATAGAAAATTTTTCACCATAACCCTCTTTGATCATGGCCGGTATCATAATCCCCCCAATCGCGATGACTGTAGCGGGAGAAGAACCGGATATCGCCGCAAAAAAAACACATCCGATTATCGAGGAAATTGCCAGACCACCTCTAGTTGACCCAAGAAAGGCATTTATCAGTCGGATAAGGCGTTTTGAGATCGTTCCTACCGTCATGATATGACCGGCCAAGATAAAAAAATAAACAGCAAGCAAGAGGGTTGTATCGATACCTGCAAACATCTGTTGGGGGAGGGCAATGAGGGGAATGTTGGTGGTAAAATAAATTAATGTTAATGTAGTTAATACAATGACAAGACCAATGGGCATCCCTATCAAAAAAACCACTGTCAAACTTGCCAATAACAAAATATTCATTTGGTCGCTCGTAGTAGAGAGATGATTTTAATTCCAAATCGAATAGCCATTAAGAAGCTTGCAAATGGTATGCTTATATAGGGGATGAAACTGGGGATGCCCAGAGCAGGTGTAAGTTGGCCGAAGCCTTTGACGCTAATCGCGAGAAGACTGCCATAGTAACACAAAGCAAGAGAAACAATGCAACTCGCAATTAGGGCAATCAGTTTCAAATAATATGAATATCGATCGGGTAAACAAAGCTGCAATACCTTCACATTAATATGGGCATCACGTTTCACAGCTAAACTTGCAGCGAAGAATGTAATGAAGACCATTTCAAATCTTAAGACTTCCTCACTCCAAGTGAAAGCTGTGTGGAACAGATATCTCATCACAACCTGTGAAAAGGTCAAAAGCACCATCTGGAGCATAATTATCCAAATGATTCCTTCCTCTATCTTGGCGAGAATATTCAAAGCCCTCATTATCGTTATCACCCCTTGGTGATGAGTTTGGGGAGAAGAATCCTTGCTACTCCCCAAACACTGAATTCAGGTCAAAGCTATTCTTGTTCTATTTAGTCTTTACTATTTTAGATGCCTCGTCGAAAAGCTCTATACCGATCTTGTCCCGCCACTTTTTATAAACGGGGGCCATTAGGTCTGAAAAAGCCTTCATTTCCTCGTCTGA
>ENA-OSEO01006444-OSEO01006444.1-sediment-metagenome-genome-assembly--contig:-NODE-6444-length-10537-cov-9.064818_pt1 | contig 10537 bp, 11 predicted proteins | sample MGYA00237883_ERZ534232 | MGnify/ENA metagenome assembly ERZ534232
GGCACGACTCCTGTAAGCACGGCCGGGAACTGGAGCGGCATTTCGGCAAGGGCTATTACGAAGAACCCCGCTGGATCATCCAGCAATGTGTGGATGAGTTCGTGGATATGCATCCGAACCGGGGAAATGCATTTTGTTGCGGGGCCGGTGGAGGCATGTGGCCGGGTCCCTATGAGGCGGAATCGGCCTATCAGGGCAGGATGAAATATGAGGGCATCAAAAACAGCGGCGCCAATGTGCTGGTGGTGGGCTGTTCCAACTGCCACGATCAGCTCATGAAACGGGTCCCTAAATACTACCCCGACTACCCCTACGAGGTGAAATACATCTGGGAACTGGTGGCTGATTCGCTCATCGTGGAACCATGGACCGATGAAGAGATAGCTGAAGGAGAGGCGGAAGGGAAGGCCCAGTGGGAGCGGCTGGGCGTTGATCTGGATGAGGAATATTAACACCCTGAACCGGATAGCATATGGAGGAAAGCCGTGAACCAAGACTATAGAGAGATGTGGAAACGCCTGGGCCTGGATCTGGCGGCCCATGATGCCTTGCTGGAAGTCCTCGGCAAGGGGTACCAGGATATTTACCTGGCCCAGAAAGATCGGCCGGAGGGGATGGGCTATTTTGATTTTGTCATGAGCGAGGTCCACGGCCTGCGCATCAAGGAATTGATGGACGAGAAGGCCGCTGGCAAAAAAGTGATCGGGTCCTTTTGCGTGTTTGTGCCTGAAGAGATCGTGCGCGCTGCAGACGCGACCCTTGTGGGACTCTGTACAGGGGCGGATTTTGCCACCGAAGAGGTGGAAAGGGTGCTGCCTCGAAATACCTGCGCACTGATCAAATCGGCCTTCGGTTTCAAGCTGGGGAAGGTCTGTCCTTATCTGGAATCTGCGGACATGCTGGTAGGGGAGAACACCTGTGACGGTAAGAAAAAGTCTTACGAGACCCTGGCAGGCCTTGTCCCCAACCTCCATATTATGGATATCCCTCAGATGAAATCCGCTGAAGGAAAGGCCCTTTTGAAGGCCGAGTACCTGCGATTCAAGGACGCGGTCGAAAAACTGACAGGAATTGCCATCGACGTGGCAAGACTCAAAAAGGGGATTGAGATCGCAAACAACAAGCGAAAGGCCATTCACCGGCTCGCCGGTCTGCGGCAAGCAGACCCGGCCCCCATTTCCGGGCTGGACGCGCTGCTGGCAAACCAGGTCTTTTTCTACGACGACCCGGGCCGGTTCACCGATTCGGTCAACAAGATCTGCGATGAACTGGAGAAACGCATCGAGAAGGGCAGGGGCGTTTTCCCCAAGGGAACGCCGAGAATACTTCTCTCCGGATGTCCCATGGCCGTTCCCAACTGGAAACTCCCCTGGATTATCGAGACGTCCGGCGCGGTGATCGTGGGCGAGGAATCGTGTGTCGGGGAGCGGGGTACCCGCAATTTGACCGATGACAGCGGCAGCACGGTGGAAGCCCTCATGGAGGCGATTGTGGACCGTTACTTCAAGGTGGACTGCGCCATCTTTACGCCCAACCCGGATCGACTGGACCATATTGTTGAGATGGTGACGGACTATAATGCCGATGGGGTCATCCACTACGGTCTCCAGTTCTGCCAGCCCTATCTGATGGAGTCTATGCCGGTGGAGAAGGCCCTGGAGGAGAAAAATATCCCCACCCTCCGCATCGACACGGACTACAGCATGGAAGACGTGGGCCAGCTCAAGACCCGCATCGAGGCGTTCATCGAACTCATCAAGTGAGGGGGGTAAGGATGCGCTGTGCGGGCATTGACATCGGGTCCCGGACCATTGAACTGGTGGTTCTGAAAGACAGGGAGATCATCGAGACAAGGCAAAGCGATTCGGGGTTTGATCCGATGGCCCGGGCCATGGAATTGCTTCAGGGGGTTATGCACGATCATATCATGGCCACGGGCTATGGGAGGCACCTCTTTGAGCTTTCCTTTGAGGCGCCTACGGTGACGGAGATCAAGGCCTATGCCGTAGGGGCCCGGTTCCTGTTTCCCCGTGTTCAAACCGTACTGGATATCGGGGGACAGGACGCCAAGGCCATTTCCATCAACGAGCGCGGCAGGGTGGCCAAATTCGAGATGAACGACCGGTGTGCGGCCGGCACCGGAAAATTCCTGGAGATCATGGCCCAGACCCTGGGCTACAGCCTGGATGCATTTGGCGCAGAGGCCCTCAAGGCCGTCAACGAGATGCAGATCAGCAGCATGTGCACCGTGTTTGCCGAATCCGAGGTGACCTCCCTGGTGAGCCGGGGAGAGGACCGGAGGGACATCGCCCTGGGACTCCATCGCTCTGTGGTGCGGCGGGCCCTCGGCATGCTGAAGCGGGTGACGGTCAAGGAACCGATCCTCTTTGCCGGGGGCGTTGCCCGCAACCCCTGCATGCGTCATCTGCTGGAAGAGGCCCTCGGCGTGCCCATCCTGGCGCCGGAGAATCCCCAGATGGTGGGGGCCCTCGGCGCGGCCCTCATGGCGTCGGAAGGGTAGAAAATCAGCGAAAAGTGCCCCCTAAATAAGTGGTTTCTTGAGTGTGGTCCCATGAGTGGTCACCGGCCGGGAATGGCCGAGTTTTCCAAATCCATTGATACCCCCAGTTCCCGGGCGGCCTTGGCGACCACTTGTCTCAAATCGTTCGCCTTGAAGGGCTTTGAGATGAAATCAAAGGCCCCCTTTTCCATGGCTTCTCTTGCAAGCTCCATCATGGCATAGCCTGTGATCAGGATCACCTTGGTTCGCGGCGATTTCATCCGGACGCGATCGAGGACCTGCATGCCGTCGATTTCACCCATGCGGATGTCGGTTACCACCACATCGAAGGTCTTTTGATCGATGCGCTCCAGGGCCATTTTCGGGTCTTCAAATGCCTCCACATCGCAGCCGATTTTGGTCAGCGCCGGTCCGAGCCGCTTGCCGACGATCGGTTCGTCATCCAGAAGCAGGACGCTCAGTCTTTCGGACATGGGTGTTACCTCCTAACCCGGATAAACCGGAAGTGGGGATTTAGATATTCAGGGATTGAGGAATTCAGGGATTGAAAACAATACGCTCATGGAGCCCTCTTGAACAAACCGTTTTTGACGTGGACCTCCGCATAATCCACTCCCTCCATGTTTTGCACCTTCTCTTTGATGGCAGCGGCCTTTTTCAGTCTGTTGCGTCGGCTCCCCTTTGTCTCGACAATAACGGTCCCTCCCTCGGCGCGCACCTTCACCTTCGGGTACGCCTCTAAAAGCCCGGTGCGAACCCTGCTTGCCTGTTCCGCGTCCTTTATGCATCTGAGGGAATAGGTCATGGGGGCAAACCGGCGGTATCCGGCTGTCTGGGCGATAATCTTGACGGCCTCATCCGTATGGATCTGGCTGAGACTGATGACCAGATCGTACTGCGAGGGATCGGTCTCGTCCAGTTGATAATGGGTCAGGGACCACTGCTGACGAGATTTCCGTTGACGGTCGATAAGCCTTAGCGCCCGTTCAGAGGAGATATCCCCTTGCCCTGATAGCTCCCGTGCCAGTTCGGCCGGGTCGGCGAGAATGCGCACCCTGAGCGCATGGGAAATGCCGACCACATAAAGATGGGCGGCCAGTCCATGGCACACCCTGTTATCCTTCAGCAACTCGCCTAAGGTCATGCTCTGGATAGATGCCAGACACCGATCCTGAAGTCCCACGGACCGTCCCCAAGACGAGGGGGACGCCTTCAAGGCCCACTCCAGCTTGTCCCGTGGAATCCGGCACTGCGCTTCAACAACGGCCAGAAGTTCCCTGCCGAGGCAGGTGTAGTCCATAGCCAGGGCCGTCTTATGGGCAATTTCCTCGCCCTTTTCGTATGAATCCGATGAAATGATGATGATGGACATAATGCAGGGTCCTCTGTCTGTGCGGTTTTTGTCTTCACCATTCAGGAGACCGCGGTCCGGCCTGTCAGACTGCTTGAGCCGGGGCCGGGACACCGGAATGGACCTCAACGTGATGGACGCCTTTGATTTCCCGGACCATTTTCCTGGCCCTCTCTTGCAGTTTGTGCTGCAGGCGTTCCCCTGACTGGGCGTAAATCAGTACGTTTCCGAATTCACATGCAACGCTCACGTCCACGTATTCGTTTGCAAGGAGAGCCTTCACCTCGCAGGCCGTGACCAGATCATCCATCTTCCGCCGCGTCTCCGGGGTGGGTTCGAATTGCTTCAGCCTGGCTGCCTCACAGATGAAGGTCACCGCGTCATCCACCGTCAATTTATGAATGTGGAGAACCAGGTCGTAAAGAGCGCTGTCCCAGGGGTCCAGGCCATAAAGGCTCCTGGTCCACTTGCGTCTTTCCTGGTCATCCCGGAGAATGAGGGAGCGGGCCTCCTCCTCGCTGATCTTTTCCCTGCTCATCTCACTTTTTATCCGGTCTTCCAGGTTTGCAATAATCCTCACCTTCAGGATATGGGGTATGCCTTTGAGGAGGAGGTGGCCGGCCAGACCGTGATATACCAGGTTGTCTTTCTGTGCCCGGCGGGCAAGCGCATATCTTATGTAGGCCATGAAGGCCTGCTTACCGTGACTGAACCGATCCAGAATGGACGGGGCGTCGTGAATGGCCCTGATGAGCCTCACTTCAGGGATATCAAACCGGTCGCCGGCATCCAGGAGCACTTCCCGGCTGATGCACGCATAGCCCAGCCGTGCGGCCACCTTTTCCGCCACCTCCTTGCCCTTGCTATACGAACCTCTTGAGATGGTTATGATTGCCATGTGACGATTGCTCCTTTCATGAGACTGCCGAACCGCCTTCGACGTTTCGCCATAATGTGTTCGAAAATGCGGATGGATGCAATTTGACATCAAACCCCATAGACCAGGGAAATGATGCCGATCATTACTGCCAGGAAGACCACGCTGACCACCCCGCCGGCCTTCATGAAATCCACGCTCCTGTACCTGCCGGGTCCCATGTAGAGGGCATTGACCTGATGGGTCGGGAGGATGAAGGAGTTGCTCGTGGCCAATCCCACCACCAGGGCGGCCATTCGGGGATCGGCATTGGCTGCGATGGCCATGTTCACCACCAGGGGGACCAGGAGAACGGTCGCGCCCACATTGGAAATGACCAGGGTAAAGACAGTGGACAGCACGCCGATAATCGCCAGCAGGACGATCGGACTCACCGTGCCTGTCGCGCTCAGGACCGCGTGGGCGATCCACGCCGCGGTCCCGGTTTTCTCTGTTGCGATCCCCAGCGGGATCAGGCCTGCCAGCAGAAAGATGGTCCTCCAGTCCACGGACTGGTATGCCTCGTCGATGGTGAGGACCTTCGTGACAACCATCCCGAGGGCGCCGGTCATCAGGCAGACAGACAACTGGATTTTGAAAACCAGGACCATGATCAGGGCGGCGGCCAGCCAAAATCCCGCAAAAGCGGCCTTTTCGGGCCGCATCAGATCCACGTCAACCGGTGTCGTGAACAGCAGACTTTTTTCCGCCTGGAGCGCCTGCAGTCGTTTCCACGTCCCATGAATGAGGATGGCGTCGCCCACCCCGAGGGCCAGATCGCCGATCTCGGCACGATAGGTCTCCCCGTGCCTATAAATGGCCAGCGGCGTCACGCGGAAACGATCCTGGAGGTTAAGCTGTCCCAACGTCTTTCCCACTAAGGGAGAACGGGGCGCCACGACCGCTTCTACGGCGCCCGAAGCGCTTTCCGCCACTTCATTTCGGAAGACCTGAAGGGAGTCTTTCAGAAACATCCCCTCCTGTTCGGCCATGCGCTTCACGTCTCTTTCTACGCCGTAGACCGCCAAGTCCATGCCGGACCGCACCTCCATGTCCGGGGGGGGGCTGACGATCTTGAAATCAGGGGGTTCGACAATGGCCACCACATGCACCAGGTATCTCCGGCGAAGATCATCGATTCGAACCGGGTCCCGATAGTGGGTGAAGTCATCGGGCGTCTTGAGTTCGTATGCCTCGCCGATTTCTTCTATCGGGCTGGAACCCTCCTCCTGTCCCTGTTGCTCGGATATGGGGTCCGCGCCCTTGGGCAGGATGAACCTTCCAAACAGGACGAAACAGGCGATGCCGCTGATCACCAGGCCCAGCCCGATGGGGGTCACATCAAACAGCCCGAAAGGCTTGAGATTGAAGGGCGTAATGAGATCATTCAGCAGGATAAGGGGGCTGGATCCAACGAGTGTCACGGTCCCGCCCAGGATAGCGCTGAAACCGATGGGCATCAGGAGTTTGCTGATGGGGATCTTGAGCGTCTTGCTCACGCGTTGTATGGCAGGGAGAAAAAGCGCGGCGGCGCCGATGTTCTGCATAAAACTGGAGATGCCGGCCACCGTAAACGAAATGGCGATTACGATTCGCGATGGGCTGTTGCCGGCAATGCGGACGATGGGGGTGACCAGCTTGTTGATGATGCCTGTCCTGTCGAGTCCGGCCCCGATGATGATCACCGCAATAATGGAGACCACGGCGTTGCTGCTCAATCCGATAAAGGCCTCCTTGGGGGTGACCAGATGGAGGAGGGGGAGGGCGACCATCATCAAAATGGCCACCACATCCACGCGCACCCACTCCACGATGAACAGGAATACGGCCACGCCGATCATCGCCATAACCAAGATCATTTCCGTTGTCAGTTGCTCCATAAGCCTATTTCCTCTGTCTCGGATACCATGAAAATCAAGTGACGTCCCGGATCCATCGTCAGGAGTTCAGGCGTCAGTCTTATATAAAAGGCTAACCGCTACACCCCATTGATGATTCAATTACTGGGGGCTGCCTCAATAGGGGATGGCCGCCTCAACGCCTGTGAAAGAATCCCGCAACGCGATCGGCCCAGTAGGCACAACGGTAAATCACCTTGAGCCGGAAGGCCTTGCAGCGATCCTTGGGATTGGTGATCACAAGGCTGTCTTCGAGCTGCTTGAGAATTTTTTCCATGGGACTTCTGTATATTTCCATCTTGATTTTCCTCCGTATTGCTCTTTTCTTTCTAATCCCCAGACCGCCTTTCCCTGTATGGCGACGTCAAACCCAAAAAAGGGATCGAATGCACACTCAAGAGCGCCCCGGCATTCCTTGCGCCGATGCAGCCATTTCCGTCTGCTCGTTTTCCAGGTCCATGGACTTGGCCGCCTTTTTAATGGTGTTTCGAAGTTCCTTCAGCTTGAAAGGCTTTGCAATGAAGTCAAAGGCGCCCTTGGTCAATGATTCCTTTGCCATGTCCAGGGTAGCGTACCCGCTGATCATTATTACCCGGGTATGGCGCGATTTCTCCAATACCTTCTCCAAGACCTGGATCCCGTCCATTTCCGTCATGCGGATATCGGTGATCACGATGTCAAAATCCGTTTCTTTCAGACGATCGACGGCCCTCAGCGGATTGACAAAGCTTTCGACCCGGTGCCCATCCCTGACGAGCATCGCCTTGAGCCGCTCCCCTACGATGGGTTCATCATCGATAACCAGTATTTTGATAGGATCTCTCATGGTTCCCTCCTTTTCCTGATGCCGGGTTGCCTCCGATGGGCACCGTTCCGCAAATGCATTACTGCACGGTTCCCAGAATTTGCTCCGTTTTGCCTCTTGGGCGCTTGCAGCCGTTTTTGTGGCTTCCCCTCTTGGCCCGATGGTCCCCATCGCCCTTAACCATGCCCAATCTCAATGCCGCAGGCTTCCTGTTGGCCGGCGCCGATCAAGCAGTCTCTGACACTCTTTTCCTTGACCTGGATGATCTGGCTCGCCACCAGGGGTTTGATCTGGCCCAGGAGTCGTCTGCCGATTTCGTCGTCTGCTTCAAACACGAGCAGGTCAATCCCCTCTTGCCTCACCATTCCGACGATCTCCTCTTTCAAATCCATGGTCGCGACATGGTGCGACACGGTCAGGCCGGCCTCTCGGGCGCTGTTGATCAGGTCGATCAGGGCCTCCTCCAGAGTCGATCCGAGGGGATGCGCATGTTCCGTGGATGCGGCCTGCTGAAGAATGTAAACCAGGGCCCCAAGCCGTTTGGCCAGGGCCAGGGCATGATGGACGCCCTTGAGACTCTTTTCCGATGCCCTTAGCGGGATGAGTATTTTTTTCTGCACCATCGCCGATTTTCCCCCTGGCCCTGTGCCTTGTCGCTACCACATATACAATATCCGCACCAAAGGGATTAAAATTATTAATATCAATGGGTTAGTTTAAAAAACACCTCTGAAGGGATCATTCGAAAGGTTTCATTCTGAAACAACCGGGGAGGAGAATTGGCTTATGTTCAGCGAAATAGCCTATGATTCAAATGGGTTAATCTATGTGTTTCATATTGAAAAGGGTGCCCGGCAACGACAAGGCGAGGAGGGTGTCTTGAAAAAGGATCATCCGAGGCCGAAACGCTTCATTTTGCGCCAGAGGGTGGTCCGGGGCAGCCCCAGGATTTCGGCGGCGAGATTCTTGTTGTAATCGGTCTGGACCAACACCTCCTGGATATATTCCCGCTCTTTCTCTTGCAAAGACAGCCAGTGGTCCTTTTCCAGGCTGCTGATGGAAAGCTCCCGGAGGTCTGAAGGGAGGTCCCGTACCGAGAGTTCTGTTTCTTCGGACAGGGCAATGGCTCGCTCGATAATGTTTTCCAGTTCCCGGACATTGCCGGGAAAGGGATATCTGGACAGGATCTCCATGACCTGGGACGAAACCCCCGTGATCTCTTTTGCGAAGGCGCGGCTGTATTTGCCAAGGAAATACCGAACGAGGAGGGGAATATCGTCCCGTCGGGTCCGGAGCGGCGGCAGGGTGATCGCCACGACATTGAGCCGGTAGAAGAGGTCTTCCCGGAACGCCCGTCTCTTGACCATGTCCGCCAGATCCTGATTGCTGGCCGCGAGCAGACGGACATCCACCGGCAGCGGTCTTACACCGCCCACGCGCAGCAAAACGCGTTCCTCCACAAAACGGAGGAGTTTGACCTGCATGGTAGTCGGCATCTCGCTGATTTCGTCGAGGAAGATGGTCCCCGTATGGGCGGCCTCCAGAAGGCCGATTTTCGTTTCATTGGCCCCGGTAAAGGCGCCCTTTTCATGGCCGAACAACTCGTTGGCGATTAACTCCTCGGTAAAACCGCCGCAGTTGAAGGACACAAAAGGCCCCTGGTTTCGTGGACTTCGCCGGTGCAGGGCCCGGGCAACCATCTCCTTGCCGGTTCCGCTTTCTCCCTGGATGAGCACAGTGCAGTCCAGCGGCGCAACCTTTTCGATCAGCCGAAACACCTCGTTCATCGCCTTGCTGCGCCCTACAATCTCCGCCGGCCGGTCTTTGGCGAAGAGGGCCTCCTTGAGGGCCTCCTTTTCGCGAACCAGGGCCACCTTATCCAGGGCCCGCTTGACCAGAAGCCGGATCTCGGCCATTTTCACCGGCTTTGCCACATAATGGAAGGCCCCGGCCCGGATCGCCTCGATGGCCGAATCCACGGAGCCGTATCCGGTGATGAGGATGACCTCGGTGTGGGGGTAATGGGTGCGGATGTGCTTCAGCACATCCTGTCCGCCCAGTCCCGGCAGCCGAAGGTCGCACAGCACCAGATCGAAGGCCTCCCGTTCAAAGGCGGTCAGACCCGACTCGGCGTCCGCAAAGGTCTCCACATCGTAGCCTTCCCTGGACAGGCCCCGTTTGATCTCCCTGCAGACAATCGGTTCATCGTCTATCACGGCAATTTTGAATCGGTCCATTCCTATTCCCCGTTGAACGGTGCACCTGTCAGCGGCAGAAAAATGGAAAAGCGTGCTCCCTGGCCGGGCTGGCTCTCCAATTCGATTCTGCCCCCGTTCTTTTTGATGATGTTGTAGCTCACCGAAAGACCCAACCCGGTTCCAACACCTTCTTTTTTGGTGGTGAAAAAAGGGTCGAAGATCTGCTCAATAATTTCCGGCGGGATGCCGGGTCCGGTGTCAACGACGTCGATACGGATCTCGCCGGGAGTGTCCGACATTCCTACTCTTGCCTTCAACTCGCCATCGGATTCCATGGCCTGAATGGCGTTCATGAACAGATTGAGCAGGACCTGCTGGAGGCCGTCCTTGTCCATCCGGATCTTGGGCAACCCCGGCAGGATCTCCCTGGTGAACCGGATTTTTCGCAATTCCATCTCATTTCGGAGCAGACGACCCGTCTTTTCCACCACTTCCGAGGGATCCACGTCTTCCAGCCGCGGGTGGCTCGCCCTTGAGAATTCGAGAAGGTTTTTGACGATCTCGCTGGTCCTGTCCGCCTGATCCATGGCCTCCTGATAGAGCCCCCGGCGCTCATCGGTGTCCATGGTGTCGCCGTCTTCGACCAGGGATTCCAGGATCAGGGAGATGTTGTTGACGGGATTGTTGATTTCGTGGGCGATGCCAGCGGTCAGGGTGCCGATGGAGGCAATCTTGCGGGACTGGATGAGCTGTTCCTGCCGTTTTTCCAATTCCTCCATCATCCGGTTGATGGCCGACACCAGGTGGTGAATCTCGTTCTTGGCATCCCCGTAGGGCGTGATGCGCTG
>ENA-OSEO01006446-OSEO01006446.1-sediment-metagenome-genome-assembly--contig:-NODE-6446-length-10537-cov-2.350191_pt1 | contig 10537 bp, 10 predicted proteins | sample MGYA00237883_ERZ534232 | MGnify/ENA metagenome assembly ERZ534232
CGTTACCGCGGCAAATACACCTTCCCTGACTTCGGCGGCAGGCAGATCAACCAGGGCGGGCTGAGTTGCGCGCAATGGTTGTGATTGGCCAAGCCGTTCGGTCCGGGAATCAGCGCCGGGGAAATTGGCAAGGAAACGGGCAGAGCCAAGCGCACGGCCTATAAGTCCCTCAGCACCGCCCACCTGGCCATGTTGGCCCGCGCCAGCGACGCGGATAGGCTTTTGGGCGGGGTGGTGGAGGTGGGGCCGGGCACCGGGGCACTGACCCTTCCGGCCGCCAGGCAGGCGGCGTGGGTTTACGCCATTGAGACAGACGGCCGGCTGATCGAACCATTAAAAGAGACGGTAAGGGCCGCCGGCCTGGACAACGTGACGGTGCTGCATAGAGATATTATGAAAACCGATATTCGGGAGATATACCGGGAGGCCGGCCGAAAACTGGTGGTGCTGGGAAACCTTCCCTATTATATCTCTTCCCAGATTCTCATGGACCTGGTGGAAAAGCGGGAGGCCGTGGACCGGGCTGTGCTGATGTTTCAGCAGGAGCTGGCCCGGCGCATTGCGGCCCCGCCCGGTAACAGGGAGTATGGCCGGATTTCCGTGGCCCTTCGCTATTGCGCGGAGTTGAGTACCGTGGCCCGGCTGAAGCCCAATCTCTTTTTTCCCCGGCCCGGCGTGGATTCCGAGGTGGTGCGCATTGTTTTTCGCCCATGGCCCGGGAACGGGGATTGCGATGAGGCGCTTTTTTTTGCTATGATCAAAAGCGCTTTTGCAACGCGGCGCAAAACCATTAAAAATGCCCTGTCCGCAGGAATGACAAAAATCTCCGCATCCGCATGGGAAGAGTTGCTGGTTCGGGCCGGTGTTGTGCCCACAGTAAGGGCCGAGACCCTGGATGTGGGCGATTTTTTAAACATATGCCGGCATTACAAAACAATGTCGGGCAGCATGGCCAGAGAGGAGAAACAGTGATGGAAACAGCGGAACTGACTCAGTTTGTCGACCAGTGGACAGCGGACGGCGCTGGTACACGGGACGCATTCATAATCTTCAAACGTCATCTTGAAAATATGCCCGACGTGGTGATTTCGTTCAAGGCTCGGCCCGGCATCAGCTATTCATTGCGGGCGGCCCGGCCCGGTCAGCAGCAGGAGCTGTTTGTCATGGTGGACGTGATTGACGATGACCCGGACAACCGATGGCTGTCGGTCTGTTTCTACGGCGAAATGATCACCGACCCGGACGAGCTGGGGGACCTGATTCCCGGTGGTCTTCTGGGGGAAGACGGCCATTGCTTCGACCTGAACGAATCGGATGACGCAATGATCGCCTACCTTCAGAAGCGCATGGATGAAGCCTGCCGGGCGGCTGTGGAATGACAGGCAAAAGCAGCAACTCCTTTATCTATGGTCCCGTGCCTTCCCGAAGGCTGGGCCGCTCTCTGGGCGTGGACCTGGTTCCCCTCAAGCTCTGCACCTATGACTGTATTTACTGTCAGCTTGGAAAATCGTCATCCAAAACCGTCAAACGGCTGCCCTACCGGCAGGCTGGTGACGTGCTGGCCCAGCTTTTCGAGCGACTGGAAAAAATCGACCGGCCCGACTGCATCACCATTGCCGGGTCCGGAGAGCCCACGCTCAACAGCGATATCGGCGCGGTTATTGCCGGCATCAAGAAAAAAACCGACATTCCGGTGGTCGTGCTGACCAACGGGTCGTTGCTTTCCGATCCAGACGTGCAAAAAGACCTGCTGGCAGCGGACATGGTGATTCCCTCTCTGGACGCGTGGAACCCGGGAATGTTTGCTTCCGTCAACCGGCCCCATCGGATTGTTGACTTTACCACCATGACGGAAGGGCTGGTGTCGTTTTCAAAAGCCTATGGCGGGCAGTTGTGGCTGGAGATTTTTATTATGGACGGCATCAACGCGTCCAGGGACGATGCCCGTGCTTTCAAGAGCCTGGTGGACCGGATCAACCCGGCCGTGGTTTACGTTAACACGGCGGTGCGGCCGCCCGAAGAGTCCTTTGTAAAACAGGCATCCCCGGCCATGATTGAGAATTTTTACCGGACACTGGGCCGGGCCCATCAGAAGGATATGGTATTTGACGGGACCGGACCGGCCGAGGGCGCCGGCAACGTGGAGATTGATATCGTGGAGATGGTGGCCCGCCGGCCGGTGACCGCGGCAGACATTGCCGCGGGCCTGAATCTGCCGGAGACGGTTGTGCGTCCTGACATTGAGCGACTGGTGGCCGAAGGGCGGCTGGAGGCCGTTCCAAAAGGCGACCGGGTTTATTATCGAAAGCCGTGAAAGCAAACAGAGGAGTCGACATGAGATTCGCGTTTATCCCCATATTGGCCCTGATGCTGGCAACAGGGGCCTGCGCGGGCAAAAAAGCAGAGATCAACATCGGTGACGAGTCGGTGGCAGCGGCCAGGAACATTGTGCAGAAGGCGGTTGCCGACTACAATGCCGGGTGCAATGAGTCGGCCCTTCGGGAACTGAATCGGGCCCATGAGCTGTTTACCCTGGCCGATGACGTGGCCGGGGTGGCCATGTGCATGAACAACATGGGCACCGTCTACCGGGCCGCGGATGACCCTGTCTCGGCCATTGCCTTTTTTGACGAAGCCTTTACTCTCTATCAGGGACTGGGCGACAGACAGGGTGCGCTTCAGGCGTTGGCCAACAAGGCGACGGTGCTGACGGAAACCGGCGACTATGAAGGCGCCGGCGTGGTGCTGGACAGGGCCGATACCCTGGCGTCGGGCCTTGCAAAGCGTTTTGTGCCCCTGCTCAACAACAGGGGGGTGCTGCTGGCCAAACAGGGGGCACTTGAGGAAGCGGAGGCGTTGCTGCGAAAGGCCCTGGGCGGGATAACACCGGACAACCTTTCCGGCCATGCCACGGTCAACGCCAGTCTGGGCAATCTCATGCAGCAGCAGGGCCGTTATGCCGAAGCCCTCGTCTTCTTCCAGGCCGCCCTGGAGGCCGACACCCGGCTTGCCTATTACCGGGGCATGGCCGACGACCTGGCGGCCATGGCCGAATGCGGCACGGCCCTCGGTAACAAGGACCAGGCCATTGAGTGGCTCAAGCGCAGCATCAAGATCACGGCCCTTACCGGCGACACCATTCGTGCCCACAACCGGTTCGAAACCCTGGCTGCCCTGGCTGAAAAAGAGCAGGCCGACATCACCATCTTCAGCCACCTGGTAAAACAGTGGCTGAAGGGCGACCGGGTGAGAAGTTACTGCCGATAACCGGTGCTTCTTCAGCGGCCTGTCAGAGGAGCCCTGATCGTAAACAATACGGGGAGTGTCCTGAATGGAAAGTTTGTTGCATGTGTTGACTGATTCGACCGGCTTGAGCGTTCTGGGTAAGGGGGTGGTTCTTCTCCTGGCAGGTATGCTGGCCTATTATGTCGCCAGGCTGGTGCTTGTCCGGGTTATTCACCGCCTGGCCAGAAAGACCCAGTTCCAATGGGATGATGTGCTGGTGGAGACGGGCGTTTTTTCCGCCCTGGCTTTTTTCGCGCCGGCCGTGGTCGTGTCCTATGGTGTGCGGATTTTTCCGGAATTCGACCAGGCCGTTGTTCATAACGGGTTGACCGTCTATCTCACCATCGTGTCCCTGGGGCTGATTAACAGGACCCTCAACGCGGGCCTGGCCATTTACGAACAGTTCCCCGTGGCCGTGCGTCGACCGCTGAAAGGGTATGTTCAGCTGGTCAAGATTTTTGTTTTTATCGTCGGTGTTGTCGTGGCCCTGGCCCTTCTGCTGGGAATGTCGCCCTGGAAGCTGGTTTCCGGCATCGGTGCCATGACCGCCGTGATCATGCTGATTTTCAAGGATACCATTCTTTCCTTTGTGGCCAGTATTCAGATCGCCGGCAATGACCTTTTCCGGAAAGGGGACTGGATCGAGATGCCCGCCATGGGAGCGGACGGGGACGTGATCGATATCGCCCTGCACACGGTAAAAGTCCAGAACTGGGACAAGACCATCGTCTCCATCCCCACCCACAAGTTCCTGGACCACACCTTTAGAAACTGGCGGGGCATGCAGGAGGCCAAAGGCCGCCGGATCAAGCGGTCCGTGCTGATTGATCAGTCCAGCATCGCGTTCCTGGAGGGCCGGGTCCTGGAACGGGTCAAAAAGATCGGGCTGCTTGCCGACTACCTGGCGCAAAAAGAAAAAGAACTGGCTGAATACAACAGCGGTATCACGGACATGGATATACTGCCTTTAAACGGCCGGCGGTTGACCAATATCGGAACCTTGCGTGCCTATGTGCGGGCCTACCTGGAACATCATCCCAAGATCCGGCAGGACATGACCCTTCTGGTCCGCCATCTTCAGCCCGAGGCGGACGCCGGCCTGCCCCTGGAGATATACGCATTTACGTCGGACACGGCCTGGGCGGATTACGAGGCGGTGCAGGCCGACATTTTTGACCATATTCTGGCCGTGCTGCCCCTGTTCGGGCTGCGGGCCTACCAGCGAAATGCCCTTGTGGACGCAAGGTCAAGCGCCCATACGGAATAACCCGCCTGTTTCCCGGGATATCCGGGATAAACCAGCGACACATAAACCAGGGGGAAAAGAATGAAAGTCATCGACCTGTCGGCCACCATCCGTTCCATGCCAAAAGAAAGCGGGGCCTTTGACGCCGTTCATGTCGAATATTTCGACCACGCCCACGGCGCGGCCCAGGCGTCGGCCCTGCTCAACGCGCCTGCGTCGGCCTTTCGAAATGAGGAAGGGTGGGCCACGGAGGAGATCACAAAGCTGGGCACGCACAGTACCACCCACGTGGATGCGCCGTGGCATTACAACAGCACCATTGACGGCAGGCCCGCTCAAACCATCGACCAGCTTCCCCTGGAGTGGTTTTTTGGCGATGGCGTGGTGCTGAACATGACCCACAAGTCCAGGGGCAATCCGGTGGCCGTGGCGGATATCCGGAAGACGCTTGCCGCCATGGACTATAAGCTCAAGCCGTTTGATATCGTGTTGATTCACACCGGGTGCGACAAACATTACGGTGCGCCCGACTATATTTTTCAGGGCCCCGGCGTCACGGCTGACGCCACGGTATGGCTGATCGACCAGGGCATCCGGGTCATGGGCATTGATGCCTGGGGCTGGGATGAACCATTGGACCTTGAGGCATCACGGGCCGCCGAGAAACAGGAAAAAGGCATCTTCTGGGCCGCCCACCAGGTGGGCCGGGACTATTCCCACATCGAAAGGCTGGTCAACCTGTCCGCATTGCCGCCCCATGGCTTTAAAGTGGCCTGTTTCCCTTTAAAAATTGAGGGCGCCAGCGCCGGCCCGGCCCGTGTGGTGGCCCTGGTGGAGAAGACCTGATCTTTTCGGCTTTTGATAAGCAAGGAGCGCCTATGACTTACAGCTATCTCAGGACGCGGCAGGTCAACGAAACCCTCTGGGTGGAGATTCACAACCCGCCGGTCAACTTCATTATCACCGACATGCTGGCCGAGATGCACCACCTGATCAAGCAGGTGCGCAAGGACGATTCCATCCGGGTGTTTATCCTGACCGGCGGACGGGAAGACTCCTACATCATGCACTTTTCCATCCACGAGCTGCAGGCACTGACCTCCCACCTGCGAAGGCTGCTGCTGCATATTCTGGTGCGCTACCGGCTCACCGGCGCCCTGTTGAAGTACTACATGACCTTTTCCAACTGGCTCATGGACCTGTTCCCCTGGTATGAGACCCTGATGCTCCGGCAGGCCAGGACCATTCGCGGGTATTCTTCGGGCATGTTTTTATGGGTCCAGATGACGCGGACCTATTTTGCCATCGAGCGCATGAACAAGGTGACCATTGCCGCCATCAACGGCGCCTGCAACGGGGGCGGTACGGAAATGGCAACCTGTTTCGACTTCCGGTTCATGGTAGGTGACCAGGGTTTTACTGTTGGCCAACCCGAAGTGCTGCTCAACATCGTTCCCGGTGGCGGCGGCACCCAGCGGCTGCCCCGGCTGATGGGCCGGGCCAGGGCCCTGGAGCTGATGCTGCGAGGCTGCCAGTGGACACCGGAAGAGGCCCGGCAGGCCGGCCTGCTCACCGATGTGTTTGCCAAGGCGGAGTTTGAACAGAAGGTCCAGGCTTTTGCCGACCTGATGAGCAGGCGCCCGCCTGTGGCCATTGACGCCATCAAAAAAGCGGTGGTCCAGGGAGAGAGCACCACGCTGCGCCATGGCCTGAGCATCGAGCTTGAGCAGAGTGTGCGCTGTTTTGATACGAAAGACACCGAGATGGCCCTGAAAAACTATCTGGCATACATTGAAAAAAACATCATGACCCTGGATCATGAAACCGCCACCACAAAGGATATGGTGGATCTGCTGCACAAGACCCTGGACGTGATGGAAAATGCCAAAATCTTTGACCGGTTCGAGGGAAAATAATGAAGGAACTGAGTGGGAAAGAAGCGCCCTGCCGGCGTATGGCAAAAAATATATCGAGGTGAGAAGGGGGGGCATCATGGACGGTCAGAAAATTATACTTTTCGGCGCCACCGGTTATACCGGAAAGCAGGTGGCCCAGGAGCTGGTCAAGCTGGGTCTTTTGCCGGTTCTGTGCGGCCGCAGCCGCGAAAAGCTGGAAGCCGTTGCCGGGAAACTGGGCGGCCTGAAAACGGCGGTTGCCGATGTTTCCGACCCGGCCGGCCTGGCGGCCCTGGTGAACAAGGGGGATATTCTGATCTCCACGGTGGGGCCGTTTGCAAAGTACGGCACAACCGCGGTATCCGTTGCCGCTGAAAAAGGCGCGATTTATATCGATTCCACCGGTGAACCCTCTTTTATCGCCCATGTGTTTGAAACTTACGGACCGCAGGCGTGTTCCACCGGCGCCGCCTTGCTGACCGCCTGCGGGTACGACTATATTCCGGGCAACTGCGCGGCAGGCATCGCCCTTTCCGCTTCCGGCAAAAAGGCGGTGCGGGTAGACGTGGGCTACTTTTCAAAAAAGAACGGACAGGTGCGGCCCCTTGACATGAGCCAGGGCACCGCGTCTTCCCTTCGCCTGGCCATGGTCGATCCTGTCAAGGTATGGCAGTCGGGCCGGCTGGTGAAGCAGACCGGCGGGATCCGCACGCGTACTTTCGATCTGGACGGCAAGGCCCATCCCGGCCTGACCGTGTCGTGCACCGAACATTTTTCCCTGCCGCGGGTTTTCCCCGGGTTGCGGGAGATCAACACCTACCTGGGCTGGTTTGCCGGAAAAACGTATATCATGCAGAAGGCGGCCCTGTTCCAGTCGGTTGCCGGCAAAATCCCCGGATACCGGTCACTGGCAAGGGCCGCGCTGTTGCTGCTGCCGGAAAGCAAGGGCAAAGGCCCGTCACCGGAAACGCTGCAACAGAACCAGACCCACGTTGTGGCTGAAACCTTTGACGAAAACGGCCGTTTGCTGGCCCGGGCCGATCTTGTGGGTGTTGACGGCTACTCGTTTACGGCGAGAATGATTGCCTGGGCCGCCCATCGGGCCGCCAACCAGGGCTTTCGGGCCACCGGCGCGGTGGGGCCCATCGAAGCCTTTGATTTAGACGGCCTGATAGAGGGATGTGAGGCATGCGGATTGACGCCGTCGGTGCATCTGGGGAAATAAGGACAATTTTATGTTGATCCGCATCGAGACCATTGTCCGTGGCCTGCTTGAAGATGCCGGCGGCAGCCACGACTGGGAACACACCCGCCGGGTGGTGGGGCTGAGCCGGACCATCGGTGCCGCCGAAGGGGCCGACATGGAAGTCGTGGTCGCCGCCGCCTTTCTTCATGACATCGGCCGAAACCACCAGGACGGGGCCAATGGAAAGATTTGTCACGCACAAAAGGGCACGCGCATGGCCGAAGAGATATTAAAGGATTTCGCCTTATCTTCTGAGCGGAAGGCAAACATTCTTCACTGCGTGGCGGCCCATCGGTTCCGGCGGCCCCCGGAGCCGGAGACCCTTGAGGCAAAGGTGGTGTTTGACGCGGACAAGATCGACGCCATCGGCGCCGTGGGTGTGGCCCGGGCCTATCTGTTTGCAGGGGAACTGGGCGCAAAACTTCACAATCCGGACATCGACGTGGAAAAGGCCCCGGCCTACTCAAAGGATGATACCGGCTTTCGGGAGTACCGGGTCAAACTCCGGTTGATTCAGGACCGGATGTTGACCGAAACCGGGAAAAAGATGGCCGCGGCCCGCCACCGGTTCATGGAAAAATTTTTTAAGCAATTTCTTGCCGAATACAGCGGGGAGATTTAGCCCTGCATTTCATCCAATCCGCAATCGGAATCAAAACAGGTCTGGATAAACAAATTAGGACGCCCTTAGCTTCAGCCGCAATGGGGGGCGGCGTTCCCGCTTTTTGCCACGGCCGGGCTTCGATTTCGATCCCGATAGCGATTTCGAGTCGGATGAGGCCGCAGGAAAGCCGTTCTTATGTATTTAAACCGCTATGTCACGGGCGTCGCCGCGCGCCCCTTTTGCTACGTTTCATTTCCCCAAAAAACCGCTTGCGAAGCAGGGCGTCTATCCGATACACTCGGGTGAAATTGATTTGTCGAAGCACCGGGGAGCTGTCGGTTTCGATGGCGATCCCGCTCCCGATTCCCATGACAAAATATAAAAAGGAGGAAGCCGCATTATAAAAAGAATGCGGCGTGAAGAAAAGATGAGCATCAACACTGTATCCCGAATCGACGAGTATGTTCCCATTTCCAATGTGTTAATCAGCGTGTCGGACAAGACCGGCCTCGAGGAGTTTGTCACCCGGCTGGTGCGCATCAATCCGGATGTGCATATTTTTTCCACCGGCGGCACCTACCAGAAGATTTACGAGATTTTCGGCAGCGCGGCAAAATCGGTCCTGACCCAGGTGTCGGACTACACCGGCCAGCCCGAAACCCAGGGCGGCCTGGTCAAGACCCTGGATTTTAAAATCTACCTGGGCCTGCTTACCGAAACGTACAACGAATCCCATGCCCAGGACATGAAGCGCACCGGCGCCGTGGCCATCGACATGGTGGTGGTCAACCTCTATCCTTTTTCCCAGACCATTGCCAAACCGGATGTGACGCCGGAACAGGCCAGGGGCAATATCGACATCGGCGGGCCGTGCATGGTGCGGGCCTCGGCCAAGAACTTCCTGCGGGTGGCATCCGTGGTGGATCCGGGGGACTATAACACCGTGGCCGATGAAATGGAGCACCGCCAGGGCGCCCTCTCCCTGGACACCCGGTTCGAGCTGGCCCAGAAAGCCTTTGACCATACGGCCGCCTATGACCGGGCCATTGCCGATTACCTGAAAACGCAAACCATTAATGACGTAAAGGCGTGTTACCGCATGTAGCCCGGCGGGCGAAAAACCGCACCTGGAGAGACCCATGGCCGACGATATCAAGAAAAGCTACACCACCATCATGGACGATCACTTTCCGCCGCGCATGGAGATCACCTTTGCGGATGACAGCCGGCGGCAGACCCTCTTTTTTGAGAAGGCCACCTGGACCATCGACGACGTTGAAAAGGGGCTGCGCTACGGTGAGAACCCGGGTCAGGAGGCGGCCCTTTACCGGCTGGTCAACGGCAACCTGGTGCTGGGGGATACCGAAACCATTGCGCCGGGCCGGTATCTTGCATCGGACGTGGAGTTGCTGCAGTCCGGCAAGCATCCCGGCAAGACCAACCTGACCGACACCGATAATGCCCTGAATATTCTGCGCTACTTCGGTGACAGGCCCACGGCCGTGATTGTCAAACACAACAATCCCTGCGGCGTGGCGCGGGCCGCCTCCCTGGAGGAGGCTTTTGCCAAAGCCTACATGGCCGACCGGATCGCGGCTTTTGGCGGGTGTATCGCCCTTAACCGGCCCGTTGATAAACCCACGGCCGAAGCCATATCAGCCCAGTACGCAGAGGTGGTGGTGGCCCCGGATTTTGAGGAAGGGGTGCTGCCGGTTCTCTTTTCCCGTAAGAACCTGCGGGTGATCCGTATTCAGGCCATGGAGAAGCTGGAAAGTTTTGTGGGAAAGCGGTTTGTGGATTTTAAAAGCCTGATCGACGGCGGCATCATTGCCCAGTGGTCTTTTGTGCCGACCACCCGGACCAAAGCCGACCTGCTGCCGGCCCGGTGTGAATACAAGGGAAAACTTTACACCATTTACCGCCAGCCCACGGACCGGGAGTATACCGACATGCTGTTCGGCTGGCTGGTGGAGTCGGGCATCACCTCCAACTCGGTGATTTACGTGAAGAACGAAGTCACCGTGGGCATCGGCACCGGTGAACAGGACCGGGTCGGCGTGGCCGAGATCGCCCGGGACAAGGCCTACCGGAAGCTGGCCGACCGTTACTGTTTTGAAGACCATGGTATGCCCTACGCCGACCTTTCCGACCCGGAGAAAAAGGCGGCTACAGACGAGCGGGTGGCCAGGGAAAAGGGGGGCCTGATCGGGTCGGCCATGATCAGCGACGCCTTTTTCCCGTTCCGCGACGGCGTGGACGTG
>ENA-OSEO01006448-OSEO01006448.1-sediment-metagenome-genome-assembly--contig:-NODE-6448-length-10535-cov-8.536336_pt1 | contig 10535 bp, 10 predicted proteins | sample MGYA00237883_ERZ534232 | MGnify/ENA metagenome assembly ERZ534232
CAGCGCATCACGCCCTACGGGGATGCCAAGAACGAGATTCACCACCTGGTGTCGGCCATCAACCGGATGATGGAGGAGTTGGAAAAACGCCAGGAACAGCTCATCCAATCCCGAAAGATCGCCTCCATCGGCACCCTGACCGCGGGCATCGCCCATGAAATCAACAACCCGGTCAACAACCTTTCGCTGATTCTGGAATCCCTGGTTGAAGACGGGGAGAACATGGACAATGATGAACGCCGGGGGCTTTATCAGGAGGCCATGGATCAGGCCGACAGGACCAGTGAGATCGTCAAGAATCTCCTCGAATTCTCAAGGGCGAGCCACCCGCGTCTGGAAGACGTAGATCTCCCGGAAGTGGTTGAAAAGACCGGACGTCTGCTTCGCAACGAAATGGAATTGCGAAAAATCCGGTTCACCAAGGAGATCCAGCCGGGGTTGCCCAAGATCCGGATGGACAAGGATGGGCTCCAGCAGGTCCTGCTCAATCTGTTCATGAACGCCATTCAGGCCATGGAATCCGATGGCGAGCTGAAGGCAAGGGTAGGACCGGCGGACACACCCGGCGAGATCCGTATCGACGTCGTTGACAACGGACCCGGCATCCCGCCGGAGATTATTGAGCAGATCTTCGACCCCTTTTTCACCACCAAGAAAGAAGGTGTGGGAACCGGCCTGGGTCTTTCGGTGAGCTACAACATCATTAAAAAGAACGGGGGGAGGATCGAATTGGAGAGCCAGCCCGGCCAGGGAGCACGTTTTTCCATTTTTCTGCCGCTGACAGGTGCGGCGTTCAACGGGGAATAGGAGTGGAGCGATTCAAGATAGCCGTAATAGACGATGAACCGATTGTCTGCAGGGAGATCAAACGGGGCCTGTCCAGGGAAGGCTACGATGTGGAGACCTTTGCGGACGCCGAGTCGGGTCTGAGCGCCTTTGAACGGGAGGCTTTTGACCTGGTGCTGTGCGACCTCCGGCTGCCGGGTCTGGGCGGACAGGATGTGCTGAAGCACATCCGCACCCATTACCCACACACCGAGGTCATCCTCATCACCGGTTACGGTTCCGTGGATTCGGCCATCGAGGCCATCCGGGCCGGGGCCTTCCACTATGTGGCAAAACCGGTGAAAATGACCGAGATCCGCCTTCTGGTCAAACGGGCCTTGGATAAGGTGGCACTGGTTCACGAAAAGGAGGCCCTCAAGGAGGCCCTCTTCGCCAGGGACCGGCCAGCGGAGATTGTAGGACGCAGCAAGGCGATGAACGAGGTGTTTCGGCTGATTGAGAAGGTTGCGCCGCTGGACTGCACCGTGCTCATCCAGGGGGAAAGCGGCACCGGCAAGGAGATGGTTGCCCGGGCCCTGCACCGGCGAAGTCAAAGAAGCAAAGGGCCTTTTGTGTCCTTCAACTGCGGCGGTTTTACCGAGGAGTTGATCACCAACGAGCTGTTCGGCCATGAAAAAGGGGCCTTTACCGGGGCCAACGAAACGAAAATCGGCCTCCTGGAGGCCGCCCATATGGGTACCATCTTCCTCGACGAGATCAGCGAGATGCCAAGCACCATGCAGGTCAAACTGCTCCGTTTTGTGGAAGAACGCGTTTTGCTGCGCGTGGGAGGCGTAAAGCCCTTGCCGGTGGATGTCCGTCTGCTCGCGGCCAGCAACCAGGATCTGGCGGACATGGTCAAGCGACGGGCGTTCCGGGAAGACCTCTTCTACCGGCTCAATGTCGTCGCGATCACCCTTCCGCCCCTCCGGAACCGACGGGACGATATTCCCCTCCTTGTGCGGCATTTCCTGGGTAAATACAGCCGCGCCTTTGCCAAGGAGGTCAAGGGCGTTGCGTCCCAGGTCATGGAGATCCTGTCCAGGTATCCGTTTCCGGGCAATGTGAGGGAACTGGAAAACATTATCGAACGCGCCGTTGCCCTGTCCGAAGAAACGGAGCTCTCGGTGTGCGACCTCCCTTCCGATCTGCAGGCGCTTTCCATCAGCAGCCTGGAAAAGAATCACTGGTTGTCTTTGGAAGAGAAAGAGAAAGAATATATCCGGGAGGTGCTGATCCAGACCGATTACAATAAGCATCTGGCCGCCGAAATCCTGGGCTTGCCCCGGACTACCCTCTGGCGCAAGATGAAACGCTTCGATCTCGAATGATTCTTTTCAATACGTCCCTTTCGCCCTGCCGATGCCGATCCTCCTTTTCAATATGAAACAAAGAGCTCAACCTATTTGATTTCTTACCTGTTTTTCCATGCTGAGGCCATGGGTTCTGTCGGGTTGTTTCACAATGAAACATTTTAAATGATTCCCCTGAAAAGCTTCTGGCTTAACCAACTGATATTAATGATATTAATTCGTTTGGCGCGGATATTGTATGATTATAGGCGACAAGGCACTGGGCCAGGGGGAAGATCGGCGATGCTGCAGAAGAAAATACTCGTCCCGCTAAGGACATCGGAAAAGAGTCTCAAGAGCGTCCATCATGCCATGGCCCTGGCCAAACGGCTTGGGGCCCAGGTCTACATCCTTCAGCAGGCCATATCCACGGAACCTTCGGACCCCCTTGGAATGACTCTGGAGGAGACCCTGCTCGAGCTGATAAACAGCGCGAGAGAAGCGGGTCTGACGTTGTCGCAGCATGTGGCAACCAGGGACTTGAAAGAGGAAATCGTCTGCATGGCAAGGGAAGAGGGGATCGATCTGCTGGTGTTCGAGGCAGACGACGAGATTGGCAGGCGGCTCATGAGTCAGGTCAAACCCCTGGTGGCATGCCAGATCATCCAGGTCAAAGAAAAGAGCGTCAGTGACTGTCTCATCGGCGAGGAAGCACAGGGGATTTGCGGCGTGGAAACCGGGCATGGTTAGGCGCGATAGAGGGCTGACCGGGTCATGGGGGACCCGACGAAACGGCTGGAACGGAGCAGAAAGCGAGCTGGAGCATCTTCTGGGAACCTTGCAAGGAGGCGTTTTAGAAACAGGACCTGGCGGCAAACAACCCTGTATCGGGAAAAGGAGGAAATCATGAGAGATCCCATTAAAATACTCGTTATTGACGACGAGCCTATCGTGGGGGAGCGCCTCAAGGCGATGCTTGTCAGGGATGGGCACCGGGTCGAAAGCTTTGATAACCCGTTGAGGGCCATCCGTCGTCTGCAAGAAACGGATGTTGACATCGTGATCACCGATATCCGCATGACGGAAATGGATGGGATCCAGGTCCTGGAAAAGGTCTTGGAGAAATCCCGCGATACCAGGGTCATCATGATCAGCGGATACGCGACCCTGGACCTGGCAAAAGAATCATTGACCAAGGGCGCCTTTGACTTCATTGCAAAGCCTTTCAAGCTGAAGGAACTTCGAAACACCATTAGGAAGGCAATCAAATCCCTGGACCGGGACAATGCCCTTCGCGAGGCAAGCCCCGCTTCGGCGTAAGGGGTACGGGGAGCTGCCCGTTAGCGCAGTTCACATTCAGCCCCTTTTCCGTTGTTGGGACCGTCATAAAGAGAAGGGAAACTTGCAGGACCGAACGGAAAACGGCAATACGAAGGAGAATCAAGATGGAAGTATACAGGAGTCCGATGGAAAAAATCCTCAAGCAGCTCGAGGACAGCCTTGTGATCACCAATCCCAAGGATCGCTTCAAGGCCTTCCGCCTCAAGGTGATTTATCGCTGCGCCTACTGGGCCGATCGCGTTGCGGGATTTTTTCACAGGCGTTGAACGGGCCGCCCCCCCTCTTGGGCCAACCCTCGGGGGTGAGGCGAAAAACGAATGGGATCCCGGTAACGGGTCTCGCTTTGATGCATTTCAAAGGGAAGAGGGAGGGACATCCGACCCCGGACCCTGAATCTTTGGACCCTGGACCGATCTGCAGGCAAAAACAGACAGAGGAACTATCTTTATGGAGCAACTCACAACGGAAATGATCTTGGTTATGGCGATGATCGGCGTGGCGGTATTCCTGTTTATCGTGGAGTGGGTGCGCGTGGATGTGGTGGCCATTTTGATGATGGTCGTCCTCCCCCTCCTCCATCTGGTCACTCCCAAGGAGGCCTTCATCGGACTGAGCAGCAATGCCGTGGTCTCCATTATTGCGGTGATCATCATCGGGGCCGGACTCGATAGGACAGGCATCATCAACAAACTGGTAACCCCCATTGTCCGCATCGCAGGCAACAGCCCATCGCGAATTGTGATCGCCATTTCGCTTACGGTCGCCGGCATCTCCAGTTTCATGCAGAACATCGGCGCGGCCGCCCTTTTTCTTCCTGCGATACAGCGCGTGAGCAAGACGCTCAAGATCCCCATCAGCAAACTCCTGATGCCCATCGGTTTCAGCGCCATCCTCGGCGGGACCGTGACGCTTGTGGGATCCAGCCCTCTGATCCTGTTGAACGACCTTATGACGCCCTTCAATCTCAAACCGTTCGGGCTGTTTGATGTGACTCCGATAGGGCTGGGGCTGGTGATCTCGGGCATCGCCTGTTTCGTCCTGTTTGGAAGGTTCATCCTGCCAAAGGGCCAGGACTTCGTATCCGACCCACAGGGACAGGAGGGTTCCAGCCCGATGGAAGAGGTCGGAGAGGCCTACGAACTCAAAACGCCCGATGATTATACCCACTATCGGGACCCGGTTCGGATCGATGATCTTCGCCGAAGATACCTGGTCCATGTGGTGGCCATTGTCGAACCGCCTGATTTCAAGATCCTCAGCCCGCCCCCGGATATGGAGGTTCGCTCCGGTGTGGACCTGGCGGTATACGGCAACGAAAAGGATGTGAAGCGCATGGCCGATCACGAAGGAATGGTCCTAAAGGACGGCCTTCAGGTCTTTGGGACCGAGGTGTCGGAAAGCGCTTCCGGCACGGTGGAAGCGGTTGTGGCGCCCCGTTCTCCCATGATGGGAAAGACCTTGAGCCAGATTGCCCTTCAGGATCGTTTCCGCGTGACTCCCTTGGCTGTTTATCGGCACGGGGAGACCTATCGTGCCGAGATCGGCGACCTGGCGCTCGGGGTGGGCGACGCCATCCTCATTCACGGGACATGGAAACGACTGCTGGCACTCCAGGCGGAAAAAAGCCTGCTGTTCACGACGCCGGTCGACATAGACCTGATGCGGCCTGAAAAGGCGGCTTTTGCGGGATTCTGGCTGGCAGCCGCCCTGATCATGATCCTGGTTTTCAAAATCCAGTTGTCCGTCTGTCTCATGACCGGGGCCCTCGGGATGGTTGTCACGAAGGTCCTCACCATCGACGAGGCATACCAGTCCGTAGACTGGAGAACCATCTTTCTCCTGGCGGGTCTGATCCCGCTGGGGATAGCAACGGAGAAAACCGGTACCGCGGCGTGGATTGCCCACGCAGTCCTGAACGCCATCGGCACGGTGGATCCGATCGTCCTGCTGGCGATTATCGGCGTGCTGGCAACTGTCTTTACCCTGGTCATCTCCAATGTGGGCGCAACCGTTCTGCTGGTCCCCCTGGTGGTGAACATGGCCATCGCAGCCAATGCCGATCCCCGGATGGCGGCCCTGGTGGTCGGACTGGCCACGAGCAACTCCTTCATCCTCCCGACGCACCAGGTCAATGCCCTCTACATGGGGCCGGGCAGGTACAGGAGCGTGGACTTCATGAAGGCCGGCGCGGTGGTCAGCGTGGTCTTCCTGGCAGTGATGATAGGTATTATCTACCTGTTCTATGGCGTTTGATTCAAAAGCAAAGCGATCGGCATTTCGACAATTCTGCCGGGAGACACCGTAGGAGATCCGGCGGTGTCATGAAAGGAGCAAGGGTCACATGGCAATTATAACCATCTCACGGGGTTCATACAGCAAGGGCAAGGAGGTGGCTGAAAAGGTGGCCGCACGGTTGGGCTATGCGTGCATCAGCCGGGAAGTGCTCCTTGATGCCAGCGACCGATTTGATATCCCTGAAGTCCGACTCGTCAGGGCCATTCACGACGCACCGTCCATTCTGGATCGGTTCAGTCACGGAAAGCAGGCCTTCATGGCCTACATAAGGTGCGCACTTGCCCGCCGGGCGCAGAAAGACAACCTGGTGTATCACGGTCTGGCCGGCCACCTCCTGCTCAAGGGCATCCCCCACATCCTGAAAGTAAGGATTATTGCCAACCTGGAAGACCGGGTGAAAAGTGAGATGAGCAGGGAAAAGATCGGCGAGGAGGAGGCCCGCTCCCTCATCCTCCGGGATGACCAGGAAAGACGCAGGTGGACCCGGAACCTTTACGGTGTTGATCCCTGGGACAGCGCCCTTTACGACCTGGTTCTCCACATCCATAAATTGACGGTAGACGATGCGGTGACCTTCATCTGTGAGGCAGCCACACTGAAGCAATTCGAATCCACCCAGGAGGCAAGAAGGAAGATGGATGACCTGGTTACTGCCTGCGAGGTAAAGGCTCTCCTTGCAGAGGAAACCGTGGACGTGAGCGTTGCGTGCGAATTCGGAAACGTACTGATTTACACCCAGTCAGGGGAACGCATGCAGTACAAGCTGAAAGAAAGGTCCAGAAGGATAACCCAGGAAATCAATGGGATCCATCACATAGAGATCCATTCCGGGGTCCCGGCCCCGGCCCAGGCAGTCTGAGGCGCCCGATTGCGGTTCCCCGAACGGTGAAGACGAAAACCTACAAACAGAGGACCTGACATCATGTCCATTATCATTATTTCATCGGATTCAACCAAAATGGGCGAGGAGATTGCCCAGAAGACGGCCCAGGCCATGGACTACGCATGCCTGGGCAGGGATCTTCTCGACATCGTAGCGGATCAGCACGGGATTCCAAGGGAAAAGCTGGAGTGGGCCTTGGAGGCATTCCCTTCTGCTTGGGGACGGTCCGCCGGCCTTCAGGGGCAATGTCTCGCATATATCCAGAGTGCGACCTTGTCCGAGTTGCTCAAGGATAATATGGTGTGCCACGGACTGGCCGCTCATCTTTATGTGGTCGGAGTTTCCCACGCACTCAGGGTGCGCATCCTTGCCGATCCGGTTGAACTGGCACGAGAGATATCAGGGCAAGGGGATCTCTCCCCTGAAAAGGGGCTAAGGCTCATCGACCGTCAGCGGAAATCTCGTCGGCAGTGGTCCCGAACCCTTTATCAACTGGACGAAACCGATCCTTCGCAGTATGATCTGGTCATCAGTCTCAGCCAGATCGATGCGGATGAGGCCGTCAAGATCATCGCGCAGACCGCGAGATACCGCCGGTTTGCGCCCATGACCTATTCCCTCAGGTGCATCAAGGACGCGGAACTGGCAGGCAGGGTTCGTGCGGCTCTGTTGGAGGCATTCCCGAACGTGAAGGTCCGTGCCGATGGAGGAACCGTTATTGTCGAGACAAAGGGGACCCGACGCAACAAACTGAAAAAGGCCGCTGCCATCAAAGAGCAGGTCCAAAACATGGAGGGAGTTGATTACGTGGAGGTCCATGTCAAGAACGGCCCGTTCAAGAAGGCACCATGAGAATATGGTATACTGTTCCTGAATCCCTCAACCCCCAGATTCCAAATCCACCATTCCGGTTAATCCGGGTTAGGAGGTAACACCCATGTCCGAAAGACTGAGCGTCCTGCTTCTGGATGACGAACCGATCGTCGGAAAGAGGCTCGGCCCTGCGCTGACCAAAATCGGCTGCGATGTGGAGGCATTTGAAGACCCGAAATTGGCCCTGGAGCGAATCGATCAAAAAACCTTTGACGTGGTGGTGACAGACATCCGCATGGGTGAAATCGATGGCATGCAGGTCCTGGATCGCGTTCGGACAAAATCGCCGCGCACGAGGGTCATCCTGATCACGGGCTATGCCATGATGGAGCTTGCAAGAGAAGCCATGGAAAAAGGGGCCTTTGATTTCATCTCAAAGCCCTTCAAGGCGAACGATTTGAGACAAGTGGTCGCCAAGGCCGCCCGGGAACTGGGGGTATCAATGGATTTGGAAAACCCGGCCATTCCCGGCCGGTGACCGCTCGCGGGACCATACAAGAAGACCAGGGGGCAAAATACACCAGGGGCCCAGGGGACCCTGGTGACGATGGTCTCCGAGATCTCCACGTCCGATTCCGGCATCACCTTGGCGACCCGGGCGAGCATCATCTTTGAGACGGCGCCGACATTCATTCGGGAGATGAACACCCTTGCGTCGGATGACGGGTAGACACTCACACGGCAGGGCATAAAGGGTGAAAAGGGTCAGTAGTCGTCGTTGCGCGGAATTCGTATGCTGTGCTTGCCGCTGTGCGCATCTATCATCCCCACAGGATGCAGGGTAACGCCACATCCGGAATGCTCCCCCGGATGGCAAGGCTAAAGGGGTCGCATGGCATTTCAGGGCATTGTCGGTTATCTTCCAGCCTTTCTCTCTGTAAAGGCCTTCGCTGATCCCCCTTCCCCAAACAAATACGATTTTACTTAGATGGGTGCAGCTTCTTTTGGAATGCATACGGTTCCATTTGCCTCCAGACTCGGCATGTGGTAAGTTGCGCTCAAAACCGGCCTATATGTAGCTTATGGCTATTCGAGGCGAACACATTTCTTCGTATCTTATGGGTCTGACAAAGGTAAAACAAAAGGGAGAGAGGCCCATCCGGCACTCCATAAGGTTCAAAATTTTCCTTGTGAGCCTGGTGCCGACGATCGCCTTGTTGGTGGCCGCGCTTCTCAACAATCAATACCTGAACGCGCTGGGAGAGAGTGCCGAGCAGATTCTTTCCAAGAACTACAAAAGCATTCGGGCCGCTCAGGAAGCCCGAAAGACCCTGGAAGAGATACGAAACCGGATGCTGGAACATGTCCCACGGGGACAGGAACCGGTTGTTATTCGGTTGGAAACCCTGCGGAATCTGTCCTCGAATCTTAACATTTGTCAGGAAAATATCACAGAGGCCGGAGAGCGTGAACTCATCGATCGTTTATCCGACAGCTATCGTCGGTATGAACCGCTTGCCCATTCCCTCACTGAAACCAGCGGCCATCCCTGGCCTGGCGACCGGTTTGCAGGCTTTCTCAAATTGACCGCCGGGATGGTGGCCCTCATCGATGATCTGGTCGCCATCAACGAGGACGCCATGGAGCGTGCAGAGGAGGAGACCCGCCTTCTGGCACGCCGTGCACAGAGGAACGCCGCCGTGTTGTTCGGCATCATCATTACGGGCATATTGGCCTTAAGCTATTTCTTGTCGTACCGCATCGCCAGGCCTATCATGACCCTCGCCCGTGAGCTTTCAAAGACGAGGGAGGGGGGGACCGGCGGCTACCCGATGGTTCCTTCGCAAACCAACGACGAGATCGGATTTCTGACGGATTCCTTCAACCGGTTGTTCAGCCGTATCGAGCAATACGACCATCATCGGGATGACATCATGGCTGCCGAAAGAGAAAAGGTGCGCCGCAGCGAGGAGGCCAAGGGACGCTTCATCGCGGACATCTCTCATCAGCTCAAAACGCCCATGACATCATTGGCCATGAGTGTGGGAATGCTCCACGCCCGTGGCGAAGCACTCGATGCCGCAAAACGGGCCACACTGTTTTCCACAGCCCATGACGATTGCACCCGGTTGACCGCATTGATCAATGAACTTGTGGATATATCCCGCCTTGAGACCCTTTCGCGACAGCGCCCTAAGGAGACCCTCGACATAGGCTTGGTGATCCGCGAATGCCTGGCCCCGCTCATGAAACAGGCTGAAAACAGAAATATCTGTATCGACATCGACATGCCGAACAACCTGCCGAAAGTAACCATTGATTCTTTCCGTTTTCCATGGGTAATCACGAATCTTGTGGGGAATGCCCTGCGATATACGGATCGTGGGGGCCGCATTGTGCTGAAGATCTACAGCCGGGGATCGCGATTCTATTTTCAATGTATCGACACCGGCAGCGGCATCGATCCAAAATTTCTTCCCTATATCTTCGATCGATTCGCCCAGTTTTCGGAACGAGGCAAAAGCGGCACCATCGGGCTCGGACTGGCGATCGTAAAGGACATCATCGAACAGCACGGCGGCGATATCCAGGTTCAAAGCAAGGTGGGGGAAGGCACGATATTTACGTTCTGGATACCGGCCCCCAAGGAGGAAAACAGTGAAAAAGGCGCTGATCATTGACGATGACCGCAATATCTTGACCACTTTGGAGATGTATCTCGAAGACAAGGATTTCCAGGTGGTTACGTCAACATCGGGTGAAGCGGGACTCCAATGTTTTCGAAGCGAACCCCCTGACCTGGTGCTGCTGGACATGAAACTGCCGGATCGCAACGGTTTGGAAGTGCTGAAAGACATCGTTGCCAGCGGCATCAAGACCCAGGTATTGATGATCACCGCCTATGCCACGATAGAGACGGCGGTCCGTGCCGTCAAAATGGGCGCATTCGACTATATCCCCAAACCGTTTGCCCCTGAACAACTGGATCTTATTCTGGAAAGGCTGAAACGGTTTCAGAATATGGAGGTGCAAATCGCCACCCTTAAGGGGATCTTCTCAGAGGGGGGCATCCTGACGCGCAACCC
>ENA-OSEO01006449-OSEO01006449.1-sediment-metagenome-genome-assembly--contig:-NODE-6449-length-10535-cov-4.581947_pt1 | contig 10535 bp, 12 predicted proteins | sample MGYA00237883_ERZ534232 | MGnify/ENA metagenome assembly ERZ534232
AACGGGTGGCCGCCTTGCCGTGGAATCACTGGCCGGAATCCTCTGGACCAGGTGGCCGGCTTCACTGGAATACGCATGTCGTCGAGCTCGGGATGTCCCCTCAGATGGCAGATCTCTACAGGGAGTTTGAGGACACAATGAAACAAGCGCTAAGGGAGGCACTCGCAAGGGGCGACAACTCCCTGCTGGGCGCCTATCTCCATGCGCTTCTCTCCTACCCCGAGAGAATCTACAAAGGGGTGACTGTCATTCATCCTCACACAAAGGAAGTCGTGGCAGTGGGTCCGCCGCTCCAAGGGGTCATGCCCAAGGAGAGGGAACTGATCACCATTACTAAGGGGGAGCTCGCGCAAAAGAGGAAGGTCCTGGTCTACATCCAGAACTCCGACACCACGGATATCAGCCCGAGGCTCGTTGAGATGATGGAAAAGGAGAACATGCGGGTCAAGGTGCTGAAGAGCGGGAACACGGAAGGAAGGGCCGCGATCATCGAGAGGTGGGTGGAGAATGGTCTGGATGTCCTGATCACCAACCCCAAGAAGGTGGAGGTGGGAATGGACCTTCTGGATTTTCCATCCATCATCTTCTACCAGATCCCGATGAGCACCTACACGCTCAGGCAGGCATCGAGAAGATCCTGGAGGATACCGCAGAAGAAGCCGGTCAGGGTCTACTTCCTCACCTACTCGGCCACCATGCAGACCCGGCTCATGCAACTCATGGCGGACAAACTGACGTGCAGCCTTGCCATTGAAGGAGAACTCTCGGACAAGGGGCTTGCCGCTCTTTCCGAGTCCTCGGATTCCCTGGCCAAGGAACTCACCAGGATGCTCTTGGAGAAGGCAGACCAGGGAGGCGAAACGTCCTTGAAGGATATCTGGGCTGCCTATCGGAAAAGGGAAGTCCAGGTGGAACTGACGATCCAAAGGGATCTCTCAGACCCGGTTCCGGAGGCTGTCGCAATCTCCAAAGACGATTCTGAATCTCCCTCCACCGAGATCAAGAAGGCCAGCGTCGAAGTTGAAAGGATCGGCGACAGGGTCGTGAAGGTCCAGTTCATCGAATACACGGCAAAGCGGAAGAAGAAGATCACTCACATCGAGGTAAGGGAGGCCGAGTTGGAAGAGATGCTCAGTACAGGCGGAAAGAGTGGCGTGGCTCAGTTTTCCCTTTTCTGACAGGCTAATCCGTTACCAGAGATTCCCTCTCCCTGGTACAAATACCAATTGCCTATCCATCCTTCTAAGCCATGCCATTTACACGACATTTGGCAAGTCAACAAAAGTTGGAGAGGGGTCAAATTTGTACGAAGGGACTCTTCATATCCAAACTCTGACTGCCCTGGGATATACGAAGGATCTGCCAAACCGCACCAACCCTGCCTTTGTTTACGGGGGAATATACCCAAATTTGATCCAGGTCTTGCTTTAGTGATCCCCAAACTCGCGATTAAGCGCTGATGTTTACGTTTGGTATGATTACCTGTGTGGGTCGGATGGGCTTCAAGAAAGGGTATTATTGTTGAAGGTCATGTCAATGCCAAGAAATATCGATGTCAGGTCATCTTCGAAGGCCTAATTCTCAGATCAGTTGGAGTGATCACAGGTCTTGCTGATGCGACAGCCAATAATAAATTAAACTTGGGTTCTAGTTGCTAGTTTATCGGTTACTCACATTCAATTCCTTTCCTCATTTGCTTTAAGCAGAATTGCCGAAGGACGACTCGATACTTCTCTATCTTCACGGTTTCCTGTTTTTGCCATATTCATTAGATCCATTATACCTGGGCCTCCAACACCTACAGTAGCTGTTGCTGAAGCTATAGCAAGAAGCGAAATTAACGGGAATGCGGCTGAAGCTATTGCGAGCGAAGCAGTGATCGCATATCCCGTTAGACTCAACACAAATTTTTTCCTTAATTCTTTTCTTCGCTTTCTTATCTCTAAAGAATGCTCTGCGAGGGCTATCTGAAGGTCATTATCTATTTTAGAAGCTATTTCGGAATACTCATCTATCCTTGCACGTCTCAATTCTTTGCTATTTATTCTAAAGAGCTTGCGCATTTCGTCTAATTGATTGTTTTCCCTAAGACGGATTATATCTGATATAGTTACATTGCCTAACCAGCTCAAATTCTCGTAACGCAAAATTTTGATCATTGCATCTCTTTCACTCAACTGCGACTCCCTGAAAACAAGCGATTGTTCAAGCTCCATTATCCATTGGCACAATTTCCAATGAGCAGGATCAATGCAAAACTCAGATAATAGCTCTTTACCCTCATAATTGTTCGCATAATAAGTAGAAAAAGCAGAGACTTGTATCTCAAGGCCTTTCGTGAGTCTTTCCTTCCATTTCTCGTAACGTACAGTATGCTGCGGATAGTTACGATAAAACAAATCAATGACTCTATTTGTTGAAGGCGGCGTTTCCCACAAAGCAAACAAGGCTGGAGATCTTCTAGCTCTTTTCTCAATTTCTGCTTCAGGCATTTTCGTTATTTCGAAAATAACTTCATCAAGTGGTTTTTCTTTTCCGCTATGCTCCATTAATAAATTATAAAAACGAGTTGTCATATCTAATGCATACTGTTGAGCTGGCCGCTTATCCAAATCATATTCGGTATATAGTGCAGAAGGGTAAATTAAACAAATAGGAGGCTTACAGTCTGCCAAAACCAATTTTTCTAAATCTAAAACTTGGAAATAGAGAGCGAAAATTTCAGTCTTCTTTCTTCGGATACCCGCCTTTAAGACTATTTCTTCAGGAAGTAAATCTTCAAGGGAAAGATCATATTGTAAAGGGTCTGGTATACATATCGTATCAAAGTAAAGGCTGTACCTTCGAATAATAGATTGAGAGTCAAGTGACCATAAATTGTGACAAATTGTCAAATAGTCGAGCTCCCTGATTGCTTTATGGATAGTTTCTTTGCTCTTTTTCCAGAATGCACAGATGTCAGCGAATAGTGAATTTAACTGATATTCGAATGAAGATATATTTTTCTTAGCTGTTGGGATAATAATGCCACTTTCTTCGGTCGATATTTTGTCTTGGAGTAATTCTCCAATCGTCCTTATTCCGGTTTTAATCTGATGTCTTTCTTTTTTGAAATGTTCTTTTAGCAAGGTAAAGTATTCGGCTTGAACATTTCGGATGACATTTATGGGGTCGCTCATCTGACTAATCCTCAGCAATTGTGGTGGGCTGAACATAGAAAAACCATACAAAGTACGTATAAAGGGGCATTAAGGGGTATTCAACCTACTGACTTACAACACAGAGGCAGACTGTAACCGACAATGGTTCCAGCAGATAGATGAATCACAAGATCAACCGGTGAATGGTATTCAGGAGCGGGTAAATCAAGCCCCTTTCGACCCTTTTCCGAGTGGGAAATACAAGCATACCATAAGCTGACTTAACCACAAAGTGCATGTTCGTCTCGATAGCTGCAAGTACTTGAATCACTTGCCAGTATCCGCGGGCGCAAAAAGGCCGGTCCCGATTACGGAGTACCACCCGGGACCACAGGATTTCTGCGCTCTTCAAAACTCCAGACATGGTTGACATCGTCACACTTGTCACGGGTTACGTACAGCTGCTCTTCCCCCAAATTCTGCTATTTTTACGGAGATCAAGTGGATAGGTGAAAGTTCCCCCGTGCGAGCATCCAGCCTCCATTCCGTGATCGGGGTGGACGGTTCGGACGATAGTCACGGAACCATTCGCTTGGGGAGTGGGGATTCGGGTTCTTGTCCTTTTTTGATATGACCAGATGAACGATAGTCTGATTTCAGGGAAAGGACGGATTGCATCGAACAGCAAGAGCCGGAGACCATGGGATTGAAAGCCAGGTCACTCACATCACCTGACCATTGATGCACTTCAGGATTTCGCAAATGGGTAGAGAGCGCGGAGGACCATCAAAGTCCGACGCACCTCGTCATCAGACATCGTTCTCACAATCTCGCCTATTCGAGACTCCAGATCATTCCGGTCCGGGATCTCCTGCTCGAAACGGAACAAATCCGCTATCTCAACTTCGAGCGCTGCAGCAATTTTAGCCAAGATCTCGACGGATGGATTTTGTTGTCCGCGCTCTATCTCCCCAACAAACTTATAGTTGACGTCCGCCTGATTCCCGAGCTCCTGTTGGGTCCAGCCCTTGGCAGTCCTCAGGGCGCGAATTCTCCTGCCCAGCAAAGCCGTTGCACTCTGATTTCGCCTTTTCATGGGGGTCACTATATCCACCCAAGAAAGGATCATAAACCCAACAAAGCCAGCATTTTGGCTTGGCAGGATTGATATCTTAGGTATAATGCGCCCAATTGCCGTCAATAGCTGGATCTCTGGTGGCCCGATACTCTCAACCTGACATAGTGCCTCTGAATGCGCTCCGCAAATCTACCGTCATGAAAGGACATGAGAAACATGGACAAAGATAACAAGACATCACCTGAAGATTGGCTGGCCTCGCTAAAGATCCCCAAGAACTTGGCAACGAATGAGTACGAATATTCCGGCGACAGACAAGCCCTGTCAGTGTTTCGTGCTCTGGCCGGGGCCGACTGGCTATGCAAAAAGTTTTTAAACTTCATGCTGACTTTTGACATGGGCCAGCTGCTGGGAGGGGCAGTGAAAATCGGGGACAGACAATTTCCTCACATTCATAGGCTCGTGGAAAAAGCGAGCGAGATCCTTGGAGTGGCCACACCACCCGTATATTTGCTCGAATCACCCGCAGTCAATTCCTGGACCTTCGGCACCGATGAAAAAAAGGTTTACATAGTGGCGACGAGGGGATTGGTGGAGGCCATACCGGAACGTGGACTGATGTTTGTTATGGGGCATGAGATCGGCCATATAGCCTCCCAGCATGCTCTCTATCACACGCTTGCATCCTATCTTGGAAAGACCGGGGTATGGGCTACCAGCACTGTAAGAGTTCCATTTGTCTCCGAGTTGTTGGGGATGCTTGCATATCCTCTTCAGCTCTCTCTAAATGCATGGAGCCGGCGATCAGAAATCACCGCGGACCGGGCGGGCCTAATATGCTGTCAGGATCTGGGTTGGGCACAGAAAGGAGCCTCTGTCCTTGCATTGGGCTCAAAGGAATTGGCAGAGCAGATTGATGTCACTGAACTGGAAAGTCAGGCTGACGAACTTAAACAGGACTATGGGAGATGGACGGAACTCTTGTCCAGCCACCCGTACCTGCCGAAGAGGCTTCGCGCAATCAGGCTGTTCGCCAAATCTCACACATACCTTCGCCACGTTCTTCAAGACACATGTGATGGCTTCTACACAATGGAAGATCTAGACCAATCCGTTTCGAGGGTACTGGGAGACAAAACTTTCGCAGAAACAATTGAAATTATGGAATCAACAGATCTCACTGCGTTGGTTGTACTTGTTGCCTTTGCAGCCGCATGGCAAGACGGGAACCTGTCCAAAGAGGAAAAAGATGAGATAGTCTCCCTAATAAAGAAGCTCGGACTAGACTCAAATTCGGATCTGTTTGGCCACTTTGAGAAAGCACCGGAGCCGAAACTGGTTGACCAGAGACTGCGCTACTTCAAGGGAAACAAGTTGGTAGCTCTTCCATATGCATTCTCTTTCGCAATGATGGATCGGAAGAAAATAGCTTGGACTCAGACAGCGTTCCTGGAGAAAATCGCTCTCCTGTGCGGATTATCAAAGGACGAATCTCGAAAGATCGTCAGGGACGCGTCTTTCAGATTTGAACTGCTGAGAGACAGGTGCGAAGTCAACCTATGCTCAAACTGCTGCCAGCTGTCTAATTCAGATTCTACCAGTTGCCCAAACTGCGGCGTCGATAGTTTATCTCTGGTGCGACTTGTTCCCAACGAAAAGAAACTACTCTGCCCCACCTGCCGCGTGATCTTTAACCAGTCTGATTTCCTGTTTTGCCCGAAATGCAAATCTAACAATGTTGTCGTTCCACTTGAGGCAACGGCCGTCAAGTAACCATTGTGGCGCAAGAAGGTTTACGCAAATATACAACTCTGCAACGGAAAGCATAGAGGAGTCGCGGAATGCAGAAAGCTATTGGCATTGGCGTTCTTGTTGTCGTGTGTATGACTTCCATTGTGGTAACGCGGTGGGCCGCTAAGGAGTCAAATGACTTCAAGTGGAAATACGCTCCATTGGTCTTCACGGGAAGTTTTGTCACTACTTATATCGCCATTGTGCTGGTGTGTCTATTCTTCTGGGCGGTAGCTTGGGTAGGTATCGTGTTTCGTGAACTTCTCCAATGGATTTTTGAGGGGATACTTTACCCCTTCCACTGGATCTTCTAATTCATGGCCGTGACGGCCCCCTTATATTGGCAGTACTGGCAATCAAAAATCACAAGTGCAAAGCGACCGCCCCGTCAGCCTTATCTACGAACGAGTCTTCGATGATGAGCAGAGGGGCGGTCCGGACGATAGTCACAGGGAGCCATTCTCTTTGGGAGCGGAGAATCGGGTCCCTATCCACTTCTGATCTGACCAACTCCATTCTATCTCCCACACCCTTAGGGCAATCGTCCATATCGTCCTCATCGACCAAGCCACTGAACATATTCGATTAAGATTCGATAATAGGCAGGGCGGTCAGGATGAGGGTCTTCGACCATGAAATCAAGTGGAGAGTGGGAGACCGGGACCTCGTCCCCTCTTGGTCCGATCATCCTCGTTATTTGTTATACCCCCGTCACCTTGGCTCACCTGAATGGATTACTTTCCCGCCGCTCTCGATTTATCCAACCTTGTTAAGTAGGGGAGAGGCGGTTCTCTCCCGGAAATCTACATTCCAGGAGGTTGGAGTCATGAAAGAAAGTATCGAAACATTCAGCATCGCCCAGGTCAGTCAAAAGACCGGCGTCAGCAAGAACAAGATCAAGGAGTGGCACACCAAGGGATTTCTTCCCGGCGTCCGGTCAATATCGGTCGGGAGCAGGTTCCACCGCCGATTCGTGGAGGAGACGGTCCTGCTTATCCAAACGATCGACGAATACCAGCGTCAAGGATACACGCTCACCGCCGCCGTGGAAAAGGCGCGAGAGCAGGCAGAGGGAGGTGCGTTATGAACATACAGAAAGCCGCAGCCTCACTTTTGAGCATCCTCAACCCACCCAAGGAAAGAGGTCCCATGACAGTGGAAGAGGAACGGGAAGACTTCATCCGTAGACATTCCGATCAGAGATCCCTCTTTGAGTTGCAAAGGCAAGTCAATCTTCAGAGGGAAAAGGAAGAGAATGCCGTGGCGGAACCAAAAGAAGAAGAATTCGACTTTGATAAGGCACTGGCTGAACTTGAAGAATGGCGGAAGAGCGCACCCAAGCCCGAATTCGACTGGGAAGAATTTGAGAGAGACTGCAAGGAGGAGGATGAGTTTGAAAAGGGAGTTCCCTTGTATGACTTTGCCGAGAAAAAGAAGTCGAGCCAGTATGAGATCCGCAAGAAATACGGTTCGAAAATAGCCGAGGACATCTGGTGGTGCAAACAAACTGGAGAACGCGTCCCGAAGCATATCGTTGCCGAGATGCACAGGATACACGAGGGCAAACCCCCTTTGCAGAAGAAGACGAATGTGGTCCCAATCACCCCGGCTATTTCGCTAGGCCAGAAAACCAATAAGGTTAACTGGAAGGATTTCAAGAAGAAGACGGACCTCGCTCCGACCGTGTTCAAGAATAACCGCTACTCGCACGTGAAAGATGGCATTTACAACATGAGCAGGAAGTGTCGATCCCTTCAGAACTCAACAACACTTCTCCTTTACCTGCTCCAAAACCGTAACTGGAAGCGGAAGAAAGACAAGCACGATACCTATGGCACCTGGTATCTGAAGAGGAACCTCGTGGTGGCATCCATAAGTGTGGAGAAGATGTGCGCGGATCTGGGGGTCCATGAAAAGACCATCCGAAACTGGGCCAATGCGCTTCAAAAAGAAGGCATCATCAAGAAACTCAAAGAGGGGAAAGAGAACGTCTACGTGCTCGGAGAGGTCGTTGACGGGAAGGAGCTCCTTTACTGCACTGGCGAAATCAGTTGTAAAGACGGACCGGGGTCAGTTCATTAGCGGCAAGAACTTACCGGTTATACCGGCAAAGGTTTGCCGGTTATAGCGGCAAGAACTTGCCGCCCGTATATTCTTTGAAAAACTCTTAAGAAAATGACTGGCGCTTCATTTCTTTACGCTTCCAATTCCCATTGGAGCAGCAGGCATTTCATTCCGGCCCGGTAGGTCTAGTGGGCCAACTTGGTTGATCCAACCAAATTGAAAAAGCCATTCGAAGGGGGAAGACGCTTCCCCCCTCGACCCCCCCGGTCTCCCCTAGTCCATGCCACCCTTTCTTGTCTCAGCCATGCGCCAGCCTCCCCATGATGCCTCCCGCTTGACCTGCATCGGCGAAACCTCTATAGTCCGGCCAACCCTGCTGCAAAGGAGTCTAGTGCATGAAGAATGTCGAGATGAGCGTCGAGGGGACTACCCTGACCATAAAGGTTGACCTCTCGAAAGAGTTCGGGCCGTCGTCCTCTGGCAAGACCATCATCATTGCCTCAACGGAAGGAAACGTGGCGATACCTGGTGTTGACGACAAGAAGATCGGATTGAACGTTTACAGGAAGAAGTGATTGGGGAATCTCAGTCGTCACGGAAAAGGTCAATGACATCGTCGGCGCCTTTCTTTTTCCTTTCCAGTTTGGTGATCACAGGTTCCCCGCCCACAAGCAGATCAAAAGGCGAGACGTAGAGGAGTCCGACCTTGTAGTCGGCATAATCAACGGTCTTCAGTTGTTCGTAGACCTTCACTTTGCCTTCGTCTTTCGTCCGCCATTCCAGATAGAAGACCCGGTCCTTCCAGCGATCCTCTGTCCTGTACTTTTCCGCCTCAGGCATGTGGAGATTCTCCCAGATGACCTGCCCGGGGAGGAACTCGACGTACGGACCCCGTCCACCGATCACGATCCTGACATAGCCGGTCGCCACATGGAGCCCCGTCCTCGTGTCGAAGCGAGTTGCCTTATCGCCATCCAGAGGAATTCTCAGCCTCTCTTCGTAATTATAGTCCCTCGTCATCTGTAGAACCCCACGCGAATTCAAAAGATGGGGGTTTCTACCGTATTTGCCACGAGCGATCAATAGCTCAGGGTGATCTTCAGGGCTCAGGCCCATGAAATGCAGAATTTCCAAATTGATTTGGAAAATCAGATCTTCCCCTTCTCAGCCACGCGCCTGCTTCGATCCAATACCTCCTTTATCTAACCGCCATTAGTAGGGGGACACAATCGGGAGTGCAGGACGCCTCCCGGGAATAATCCAACCGTGTCTTTATAGAGGGACAGTCGTCCCCCACTAACGATTAAGGAGGACTTCATTATGAGAATCGAAAAGCATTACAGCATTGGTGAGGCTGCGAGGTTGTGCGGCGTCACGGTCAAACAGATCCGCAACTGGGAGCTGATGAGACACATCCCGAAGCCACAGAGGGTCGTGTGCGGACTGAGAAGTTACCGCCAGTACCGTGATTCAGACCTGAAACGGATCGCGGCGATCAAGAGGTACTTGAAAGAGGGCTTTGCCCTTCCGACCGCGGCAAGAAAAGCCGCTGAAGATATGGATAATGAAAGGGGATAAGAAAATGATCAGAAAAGAAAGCGTGAAGATTTGCCCATTCCTGAGACAGCCATGCGTGATGAAGAGCTGTGGGATTTACCACGAGAAGTTCAAGAAGTGTCAGATCGATCTCATCGTCTACAACCTGTATGGGCTTTCGCAAGCGTTGCTTGCCTACAAAGACATCATTCTTCCTGAGGGGGCCGAGACTCCACCAAAAGAGGGGGCGAGCCCCCTTGATGAAATCTTGAAAGGAGATGAGGTCCTGAAGCAATAGGAGAGACCGGGGGCGGGTCGTTGGCCTGCCCCCAAAAAAATCCGCAAAGTGTTTCAGACTTTTTTTATTAGTCCCTCTTGGACAGAGCGGAAACAAATCAATGTGACATGACTTTCACGCGCCAGAGCCCTTTTAAATTGGGCGATTCGGACGATCGTATCGCGGTATTCGGTGATTTCCCGTCTCCCGACCATCGATCAAAAAAGGTGCTGGTGAAAGATCAATATAAAGCCCGGAGATCATCGTCCTGATCGTCCGGTGTACAATCTTCGCAGCCATTTAGATTCACTGGACTAGAATGGCGTTTGCAAAGGGGTCGACGACTCCGTTCTCCGCTTCCACGTTATTTTCCAATTCGGAGATGGCTGGTATCCCTCCAACAAGCAAGTCGAACGGGGAAATGTATAAAAGCCCGATGCGGTAGTCGGCGTAGTTTACAGTCTTCAGCTGGTCATAGACCTTCACATTGGCTTGGTCGTTAGTTCGCCATTCCAGGTAGAAGACTTTCTTTCTCCATTCCGGGCTGCTCCTGTATGCTTGATCAGGAGGCACATGAAGGCTGTTCATTAAAATCTGGTCTCTCCGGAACTCTACGTACGGGCCTCTGCCACCGATCACAACCCTCGTA
>ENA-OSEO01006452-OSEO01006452.1-sediment-metagenome-genome-assembly--contig:-NODE-6452-length-10529-cov-2.716418_pt1 | contig 10529 bp, 7 predicted proteins | sample MGYA00237883_ERZ534232 | MGnify/ENA metagenome assembly ERZ534232
TCTATCCGCTGGGGCCGACCTACGTCGATCCGGCCTGGGCCCCCGACGGGGCGCGGCTGGCCTTCGTCCAGGAGTCGCTGGATGGCATGACGCGCCGCCTGACGCTGCTGGACACCGCGACGGGCGAGCTGCGCACCCTGGAACACGACACCCGCGTCGTGGGCGAGCTAGCCTGGTCGCCGGATGGGGAGCAGATCGCGTTTATTTCACTAAGGACCGGTTTTGCCAACCTGTTTGTGATGAACGCTGACGGTGGCGATGTCAGGCAGATGACCACCTACCAGCAATCCGTGGTGGAAATGCCCGCCTGGTCACCAGACAGCCGCCTGATCGCTTTCTCCGCGGCCATTGAAGATACGCGCCCTATCTATGTGATCGGCGCGGACGGCATCGGGCTCAACCGCCTGACAGACGCACCCGGCGAACATCTCTACCCGGCCTGGTCACCGGACACGGATATTTTATCGGCGGACCTGCCGGAGCCAACCCCGGAAACGGAAGCCGCCTGTTTTCCCGCCGAGGACCCGGATTACGGTTTCTCGCCTGACAACCCCATCCGGATGGGGTATGACCCGCGCATCGAAGGCCTGCCCGCCAACCAGTGCCTGCCCTGGTTGCTGGGTCCGCAGGGGCAGCCGGTTGAGACCGAACTGCTTGAAGAGCTTGTTTACCAGGGCACCAAATTATGCCGCGTGCGCATCACCTATTCAGGACAGGAAGAAGCGGATGTGATGTATTTCGACATCCTCAATTTTGAACAGCCCAGGGCGCCGCAGGGATACACGTGCGGCTCGCCGGCAGCGACTCGCTCACCCGCCTCGGCTGAAGCGATCGCGCGACACGTGCGGTCGTATCCGGAAAAGCCGCCGCGGACGCGCGCTTCCTCACGCTGGACCTCGAGTTGAGCCGGCGTGCAGAAGCACGGGTAGGCTTGCCCGTTTGCCTTCAGGACCTCCAGCGCCTCCGAGTAGCTGGCGGACCGCTGTGTCTGGAAGTAGGGGCCGTGGTCGCCGCCGACCTCGGGGCCTTCGTCCCAGTCAAGACCGAGCCAGCGCATCGCGCGCATGATCGCTGCCGTGTTCTCGTCGGTGGACCGCTCGCGGTCCGTGTCGTCGATGCGCAGCACGAACGTGCCCCCGTGGTGCCGGGCGAATGCCCAGTTGTAGATCGCGGTGCGCGCACCGCCTATATGCAGATGTCCTGTGGGACTCGGTGCAAAACGTACTCGGACGCTCTCGGTCACGTCTGTGCTCCTCACGGTCGCGTACCCGCATATCCTACCCGTTCGCACCCGCCCGTGGGGCCGCAATGTCGGCGCAGCCTGGTGCGCGCCGGACTCTCCTCGGCAAGTTGCCCCGAAGCCCCGCGCCGTGTTAGAGTTCGTTCGTTCTCATCACGAGGCGGCCGCACGCGGCCGCAGAGGGTCGAGGGACCGCGCCCGACGAAACCCCGGCAACCGACGCAGAAAGCAGCGCACGGTGCCAAATCGCGGCAGGTGTAAGAGCCTGGAAGATGAGGGAATAGCTGTGGCGTCCGGTAGCGCCAATACGGCTGAGGCCCTTGTCCGCACAGGCAAGGGCTTTTTCGATGCCCCGACGGGCCAGGCCCTTGACGCAGACGATTGGAGCGAAGGCATGCCGGACCGAGAGTACCTGTTCACCTCCGAATCGGTGACCGAAGGTCACCCGGACAAGATGTGCGACCAGATCTCCGACGCGATCCTCGACGCGATCATCTCGCGAGAGGCCGAGCTGGCCGAGGAGGACTACGTCACGGACAAGGGGTCCAAGGCGTCCCCGGACTACGTTCGCGTGGCGTGCGAGACGATGATCACCACGGGTCTGGTCGTCGTGTCGGGTGAGATCCGCACGCACGCTTATGTTGACGTGCCCTCTGTGGTGCGCGATGTCGTCAAGGACATCGGCTACACGCGGGCCAAGTACGGCTTCGACTACGAGACCTGCGGTGTGATCACCACGATCCACGAGCAAAGCTCCGACATCGCGATGGGCGTGGATGAGTCGTTCGAGGTGCAGCACGGCGAGGGCACCGACCCGCTCGACCTGATCGGCGCTGGCGACCAGGGGATGATGTTCGGCTACGCGTGCAACGAGACGAGCGAGCTTATGCCGCTGCCGATCTACCTGGCCCACCGTCTCGCCGAGCGCCTAACCGCGGTTCGCAAGGGCGATGTTCTCGACTACCTGCGTCCTGACGGCAAGACGCAGGTCACGGTTCGCTACGTGGACGGCAAACCGGTCGCTGTCGAGAAGATCTTGGTCTCCACGCAGCATGCCGACGGCGTGAGCATCGAAGATTTGCTCAAGCCCGACTTGATCGAGCACGTGATCAAGCCTGTGTTCGAGCTGGAGGGCATCTCGTACGCCGACGCCGACATCTACGTCAACCCGACGGGTCGCTTCGTGATCGGCGGGCCCATGGGGGACACTGGCGTGACGGGTCGCAAGATCATCGTCGACACGTACGGCGGCATGGGCCGCCACGGAGGCGGCGCGTTTTCCGGCAAGGACTGCACGAAGGTCGACCGCTCGGCCGCATACGCCGCACGCTGGGTTGCCAAGAACATCGTCGCCGCAGGTCTGGCCGACCGCTGCGAGTTCGGGCTCGCGTACGCGATCGGCGTTGCACACCCACTTTCCGTGATGGTCGAGACGTTCGGCACCGAGAAGGTCGCCATCAATGCGATCGAGAACGCCGTCACGGAGGTATTCGACCTGCGACCGGGCGCGATTATCCGCGACTTGGACCTGCGCAGGCCGATCTACCGGAAGACAGCAGCTTACGGGCACTTCGGCCGCTCCGACAAGGACTTCACGTGGGAGCGGACCGACCGCGCCGAGCAGCTGGCCGCAGCGGCAGGGCTCAACGACTAGCGTCGTTCTGACCGAGACGCACCTACAGGCCACTGGCACCTGCGACGGTGTCAGTGGCCTTCTGTATCCTTGAGCCGCAAGCAGCAACGATCGGAGTCCGCGCTGTCAGTCGCTGAAGTGATCATCGACATCCCAACCAGGGCGCTGTCTGAGCCTTTCGACTACGCCGTTCCGGATGACCTACACAGTGCCGCCCGGACCGGGTGCGCTGTGGCGGTTCCGTTCGGCCCGAGGACCGTGGTGGGATACATCGTAGGGCTCAAGGCGAGCTCGAGGATCGGGAACCTCAAGTCGCTCACCGCCGTGCTCGGTGAACCGCTTTTCGACGACGTTTCGGCCGCTTCGGCTTCTTGGATAGCTCACGAGTACGTGTGTCCGCTGTCGGAGGCCTTGCGACTGTTCCTTCCGCCAGGGGGCACTCCCACCGTCGTGCGCGACGCATCCGGCGCATGGGTGCTGCGGCCCCCTCGGATCGGACACATCGAGCGGCGATGGGTACGCGCCATAGCCGATTCCGGCTACGAGCCTCCGTCCAACGCACGCTTGCAGCACGCCGTGCTTGCTGCCGTCGCTGAAGGGCCGGTCTCGGTGGCTGAACTCACCGCCGAGATAGGGACGGTCTCCTCGGCCATCAGAAGGCTGGAGCAGGTTGGTGCAGTCGTGGTGGAGAACCGCCAGGAACGCCGGGCTCCGGGCGGGGCAGCACGACCTGCTGTGCGGCCCGCACGGCTAACCGGCGGCCAGGCCGAAGCGCTGCACGCGATCGAGCAGGCCCAGGCCGGAGCTGTGATCGTCCTCGACGGCGTTACGGGCTCGGGCAAGACGGAAGTCTACATGCAGGCCATCGAAAGGGTGCTCGATCAGGGTCGTGGAGCGATCGTCCTCGTTCCGGAGATCTCGTTGACACCGCAAACGGTGGGTCGCTTCCGTACCCGGTTCGGCGACCGGATCGCCGTGCTTCACAGCCGGCTGGCCGCCGGCGAGCGTTTCGACGAATGGGAGCGGATCCGCACCGGCCGTGCGCGTGTCGCCATTGGAGCGCGCTCCGCGCTGTTCGCGCCGGTGCACGACGTGGGCCTGATCATCATCGACGAAGAGCATGAGGCCTCCTACAAGCAAGGGTCCGCGCCTCGCTACCACGCCCGCGACGTTGGGGCCCATCTGGCGCGCGAGAGGGCAGCAGTGCTCGTACTCGGGTCTGCCACCCCGTCGTTCGAGTCGCTTCACCACTGCGCCTCCGGCGCGTGGACCCGGATCGAGCTGCCGGAGCGCGCAACGGGCGCCTCGCTTCCCGAAGTGCGCGTCGTGGACATGGCCGCCGAGTTCCAGGCCGGCCACCGCTCCATGTTCTCCCGGCCGCTGATCGAGGCATTGCGCACATGCACCGACGAGGGTGGCAAAGCCGTGCTCCTTCTCAACCGCCGAGGTTACGCCAGCTTCGTCCTGTGCCGGGAGTGCGGCCATGTGCCTACGTGCGACTCGTGTTCCACCTCGCTCACGTACCACGAAACGAACCGTCGCCTCGTATGCCATCACTGCGGCGCATCTCGGCCTATGCCGGGAGCGTGCCCGGCGTGTTCCAGCCCGTACCTGCGAGTTTTCGGCGCCGGTACGCAGCGCGTCGAGGCGGAACTCCGTGCGGCGTTGCCGTCGGTCCCCGTGGTGCGTATGGACGCCGACACCACTGCCGGCAAGGGAGGCCACGAACGCAGACTTGCGCAATTCGAGGCCGCGCCGACCGGAGTGCTCGTCGGAACGCAGATGGTCGCCAAGGGACTCGACTACCCGGAGGTCACGCTCGTTGGCGTGCTCAACGCGGACACCACGCTGCACATGCCGGACTTTCGGTCGGCGGAGCGCACGTACCAACTCATCGCTCAGGTCGCCGGCAGGGCCGGTCGCGGCACGAACGTCGGTCACGTGATCGTCCAAACGTACTGGCCAAACCACCCTGCCATCCGCGCCGCAGCCTCACACGACGTATCCGGGCTTCTCGCCCAGGAGACCGCAGACCGCAGCGAGCTGGGGTATCCGCCCTTCGGCCGGCTGGCCAACATCCTCGTGACCTCGCCCGACGATCTCGCCGCACGCAGGCACGCCGACGCCATCGCATCCGCGCTGTCGCCGCGCATGCCCGACGACTGGCAGCTACTTGGTCCGAGTCGCGCGCCGCTTGCGCGCATCAAGCGTGCCTACCGCTGGCATCTCCTGGTCAAAGGACCGCCTGAGGCAGACCTCCCCGTCGTGGTCAGCGCTGCGCTTGATGCTGTCAGCAGCACCGACGGCGTCTCGGTCGCACCGGACATCGACCCTGTCGATCTTCTCTGATTCGCGGGGGCGAGGGCGCGGTATCATCGTTGTCGGCAGGCGGATTGCTAGAATCGCATACGCACAGCACGGACGAGAGGGAGACGAGCGAGCACGTGGAGATTCTCACGCACCCCAACCCGGCGCTGAAGGTCAGCGCCGAGCAGGTCGATGTCCACGACGCAGACCTGCCCGAACTGGTGTCTCAAATGGCCAAGGCCATGTACGCGGCACCCGGTCTGGGCCTTGCGGCGACACAAGTCGGCGTTCTCAAACGCGTCATCGTCTACGACATCGAGGACCGCCTGGTGGCCCTGTGCAACCCGCGCATCACCTCTCGCTCCGACGAGACCGCTCTCGACGATGAGGGTTGTCTGTCCGTCCCGGGCATCACCATCCCGATCGAACGGGCGCTGTCGGTGACGTGCGAGGCGGTCGACCTGTCCGGCAACCCCGTGACCATCGAGGCGACAGACCTCTACGCCCGCTTGCTCCAACACGAACTCGATCACCTCGACGGGGTCCTGATCCTCGATCGCGCAGGGCCAGAGGAGCGCAAGTCGGCTCTTCAGCGCTACCGGGAGGCCCAGTCGGTCGGATAGCGACCGCACGAGCGCAAGGGGGGAGCGCATGAGGGTCGTCTTCATGGGTACGCCTGAGTTCGCCGTGCCTTCGCTTCGCGCGCTCGCCTCTGCGCACGACGTGGTCGCTGTGTATACGCAGCCCGACAGACCCCGCGGACGAGGCCGGCAGCCCCGGCCCTCGCCAGTCAAGTCAGTTGCCGAGGAGTCCGGCATCGCTGTCGAACAGCCCGCGACTCTGCGGGACGCTGAGGTCATCGCCCGCCTCAGCGGATACGCACCCGACGTCATCTGCGTCGCAGCCTACGGGCTGATCCTGCCTTCCGAAGTGCTTGCCGTGCCCCCCCTCGGCTGCCTGAACGTTCATGCGTCCCTCCTGCCGAAGTACCGGGGTGCAGCTCCGGTACACCGGGCGATACTTCGGGGGGACGAGGAGACCGGAGTGTCCATCATGCGCGTCGAAGAGGGTCTCGATACCGGTCCGTACGCAGCCGTGCGCACGGTGCGCGTGGGCGACAAGAACGTCCCGACTCTGACGGCTGAACTTGCCGAGATGGGTGCAGAAGCGCTGCTCGACACACTCGAGAAGCTCGAGGCCGGAACCGTCGTGTGGACTCCGCAGGACGAAAGCGAAGCAACGTACGCCCCGAAGGTCAGCGCTCACGATGTCGCCTTGGAGCCCTCGCTGCCTGTGCAAGAAGCGCTTCGCCGCATCCGCGCATCGACACCCAGCGCACGAACCAGGGTGTGCCTTGGGGACCGCGAGGTCGAGGTGCTCGATGCACATCCCTCGCCGACATTCCTCGCGGCTGGAGAGGTGCAGGTGGTCCCCGAGGGTCTGCTTCTCGGCTTCGCCGACGGCACGCTGGGCGTGTCGCAGTGCAAACCCGCAGGTAGACCCGCCATGGAGGGCTGCGCCTTCGCACGCGGTGCGCGATTGGACTGCGATGTCCCGTGGAGTGGCGCGCTGTGAGCGTGTCTTCTGCCCGCGCGGTGGCACTCGCCGTCATCGCTGGGGCCAGACAACGCGATGCATGGTCGCACGAACTCATGAGCGCCGCGCTGACCCGCCGCACCGACCTCACCCGACAGGACGCTGCATTCGCGACGCGGCTCGCCTACGGTACGCTCCAAACGCTCGGCGTGTTGGACGAGGTCATCGACTCGCACGTGCCGCGGCCCCAAGACATTCAACCCAAGGTGCGCGACATACTCCAACTCGCCGTCTACGAGCTCCTGTTCGCACGCACGTCTTCGCACGTTGTCGTGCACCAGGGAGTCGAGGCCGTCAAGAAGGCAACCCCGTACGCTGCAGGTTTCGCCAACGCGGTGCTGCGCAAGATCGCCGAGGACGCCCCCACGTTCCCGTGGGGCGACCCGGCCGCCGACGACACTGCGCTCGCGCGCGCGACCGGTCACCCCCGCTGGCTGGTGGACGCGCTGCTCGAGCAGTACGAACGCGACGTCGTCACCGAGATGCTGCACGCCGACAACGAGCCCGCTCCGCTGTACGTCGCCCACAATCCGTTCGCGGGAACGTTCGACGACCTGCGCGATGCCCTTCTCGCCGACGGGGCGTCTCCGGAGCCGACTCCTTTGGAGGGTTGCATCCGCTGCCGCGATGCTGCCGCCGCGGTGACCGGCACGGCCCTGTCAAGCGGGCTGTGCATCGTGGTGGACGCCGGCGCCCAGCTTGTTGCGCGCATGGCATCGGTCCCACCCGGCGACATCGCCGTTGATATCGGTGCTGGCCGAGGAGGAAAGACGCTGCTCGTCCAGGCGGCCTCGGGGGGCAAGGGCAACGTGATCGCGGTGGATGTGCACGACTACAAGGCGCAGGTCCTTGCTGCACGCATGCGCGAGCTGCAGGTCCCTGGCGTTCGCGCGGTCGTCGCTGACGCCACTGATGTGCGGGCCTTGCGCGAAGCCATCGGCACAAGCGAAGCACAGGCTGTGCTCGTGGACGCTCCGTGCAGCGGGCTGGGCACTCTACGCCGGGCGCCCGAGAAGCGCTGGCGCCTTGAGCGCGAGGACCTGGCGAAGCTGGCCACACTGGGGCGCGAGCTGCTCGCAGCCGTCTCGACGCTTGTCCGTCCGGGCGGTGTCGTGGTGTACTCGACATGCACGGTCCTCGCGATGGAGAACGAGGACGTCGTCAGGGCATTCCTCGGCAGTACGCCTGGTAGGGGATTCGAGGTGTGCGACGTGGGAGAGCACGTCCCTGACGCGTGGAGCGGTTTCAGAACCGGTGAGGGCTTCTTCCAGTCAGTACCGACCGTTGACGGTCCGGATGGGCACTTCGCGGCGGTATTGCGACGGCAGACGACCTCGCGGTAGGCCGAGTCGAAGGGACGGGTCATGCGCAACACGCGGATCGTCGAGATGCTCGAGGTCACGGAGGCCGCAGCGCTTGCCGCCGGTCGCTGGATGGGCAAGGGCGACAAGCATGCCGCTGACGATGCGGCCGTAGAGGCCATGCGCAAAGCGTTCGAAGAGGTCGAGATCGATGGACGCATCGTGATCGGAGAAGGCGAGCGCGACGAGGCGCCTATGCTCTTCATCGGCGAAGAGGTGGGGTGTGGAGGCGAGAAGATCGACATCGCCGTCGACCCGCTCGAGGGCACGAATCTCACCGCTTACGGCCAGCCCAACTCCCTCGCGGTGCTCGCGTTCGGTCCGGAGGGCTCCCTCCTGCACGCGCCCGACACCTACATGAACAAAGTCGCCGTCGGCCCCAAAGCGTTCGACGTCGTCCATATCGACGCGACACCAACGGAGAACGTGACAGCCGTGGCGAAGGCACTCGACCGCGACGTAGAAGATATCGTGGTGTGCATCCTCGACCGCGACCGGCACAAGGACCTGATCGCCGAGGTGCGGCAAGCCGGAGCGCGGATCCGTCTGATATCGGACGGGGACGTGTTCGGGTGCGTGGCAACCGCGATCGAGGGAACCGGCATCCACCTGTATTTGGGCATCGGTGCCGCTCCGGAGGGCGTCTTGGCGTGCGCCGCGATGAAGTGCATAGGCGGCTGCTTCATGGGCAGGTTCGAGTGGCGCAGCGAGGAGGAGCGCGCACGTGCGGTGGACATGGGGACGTGCAACATCGACGGCGTGCTGGACATGGACTGCCTCGTCAACACCGATGAAGCGGCATTCGTTGCCACGGGCGTGACCGATGGCGAGCTGCTACGAGGCGTGAAGTACTTCGGTGGTGGAGCGCGGACCCACTCCGTGGCCATGGACAACAAAACGCGGACCGTACGGTTCTTCGAAACGGTCCACCGCACCGGCCTCGAGCAGTTCTGGGTGCGCCGGGACTAGCGCCTTACTTCCCCGATGCGGGACAGCTCGAGCACTCAGGGGACGAGGAGTCCTTCGAGGGGCACGAGCCGCCCTCGGCCGACGCCTCTTTCGCATCGCCGGTCTTGGGCCGGTAGTCGGTGTTGTGGAAGCCCGACCCCTTGAACACTACGCCCACCGGAGTGAACACGCGCTTGGTCGCCCCTCCGCAATCGGGGCAGCACACGTCGTCCAGGTCGCCGGGTGACCGCCGCACCTCGAAAACGGTATCGCATTCGCTGCAACGCATGTCGTACGTGGGCATGGATTCCTCCATCGTGTTGCACGTGACGCCGCAGGAGGATAACCTGCCGGGGCTGACCGTGCAACCTGTACTCGACTAGACTGATGCACATGACAGAACGCCAACGGCCGCCTCGGCGGCCCCTCATACCACGCTGGACGCTCTACTCTGTCGCCGGCGTGCTCATCGTTATCGCGGCGGTCGCAACGTGGGTGGTCGTTGCCGGCATTGCCGCGCGGACCGAGGTCCCCGACGTGGTAGGGCTCTCGGAGGGCATCGCAAGTACGCGACTTGCCCAGATCGACCTTGTCGCCGAGGTGGCAGAACGCCGCTTCGACGCCTCGCCGTCCGGCACGGTGCTCGAGCAGGACCCCCGCCCAGGCACGGTCGTTTCGAAGGGCGATTCCATACGTCTGGTGGTATCGGCTGGTTCCGAGCAGTTCGAGCTGCCCGACGTAGTGGGCTTGAGTTCGCGTGTCGCCCAGGCCCAACTCGAGCAGCTCGGCCTGGTCGTTCGCATCGACCCGATGCCGTCCGAAGCGCCTACCGACACCGTCATCGCCACGAACCCTTCAGCCGGAGCAACCGTGCGGACCTCCGATATCGTGCGACTTGTCGTTGCCGCAGAGGCAGACGCGAGTTCCGCGTTGCTCCCGTACCGTATGGATGGCATCGTCATCGTGCTGGACCCGTCCGAGGTCGCTTCTGCAAGCGTGGATGCCCCCATGGAGGTGGCGCGCCGGCTGCAGTCCCTGCTCGAAGCCTCCGGTGTCGATGTCACCGTCACCAGGTCCGCGGCGAGCACCGACACCAGCCCAGCGGGTCGCGTGGACCAGATCGGAGACCTGGTCCCAACCGTTGTCGTAGGACTCGACGCCCCCAGGACCGGCGACGGCGGTTTCGCCGTCACGTCGCTTGCCGAGGCCCTTGCCCCGACCACCTTCCAGACATCTCGGGCACTTGCCGATGAGATAGCACGCCAGCTTGGCACCATCGGTGAAGTGACGCGCGGCACGACGACCGAGGACGTTGTGCTCCAAGCGGTGCCGTCCGCCGGTGTCCGTGTCCAGCTCGGCTCTTACGCATCGCCGGACGACGTGTCGGCGTTCAGTGACCCCGCTCGGAGTGACGAACTCGCTCGCGCGATCTACCGCGCTCTCG
>ENA-OSEO01006453-OSEO01006453.1-sediment-metagenome-genome-assembly--contig:-NODE-6453-length-10521-cov-6.854366_pt1 | contig 10521 bp, 9 predicted proteins | sample MGYA00237883_ERZ534232 | MGnify/ENA metagenome assembly ERZ534232
GCGGCCATTTCTATCGATTCGACAATCTGCACATATCCGGTGCATCTGCAGAAATTGCCTGAAATGCTTTTTCTGATGTCGTCTTCATTCGGGTCGGGGTTTTGGTCCAGCAACGCCTTTGCGGACATGATCATCCCGGAGGTGCAAAACCCGCACTGGACCCCGTTGTTCTCTAAAAAGGCCTTCTGTATGGGGTGAAGCGTCCCGTCTTTGTCGGCGATTCCTTCAATGGTGGTGACGGATCTTCCCTCCACCTCGGGGATCGGGTAGAGACATGAATTGACGGCCTGCCCATCCACAATGACCGTGCAGGCCCCGCACTCGCCCACGCCGCAGCCTTCCTTGGCGCCCGTTAATTCAAAATAGTCCCGCAATGTCTTGAGGAGGGTCCAGGTCATCGGCACCTCGGCCGTGACAGGATCCCCGTTCAGGGTGAACGAAACCGATACCTTTTTCATGGTGGTCTCCTTGCAAAAGAGAGTTTTAAGTGGTCTAAAGTGAGCTAAAGTGACTTAAGTGGATGGAAAGGACGTAATCGACCCAATTGACCAAAGGGAATGAAATTCGCGCTGTGTTTGTCAAACTTTGGGCAATTGTGTGTTTGTTAACTTTAGGCATCTTAGGCACTTTAAACGTTAGGCACTTGTTCTTATCCGCTGGGCCGCCAGCCTTGCCATTCGAGGGACATAGGCCTCGATGATCTCGGCGCGATACCATGCCTCGCCCCTCAGGCTGTCTCTGAGGGTGCAGCACTCGGTGGACGCCGCAATCCTCCCCGCCTCTGCCAGCACCGTGTCGTCCATGGGCTTTCCTGCCAGGAATTCCTCGGCCTTATGGGCCCGGATCGGCGTGGGCGCGGCCACTGTCAGGGCGATCCTGGATTCTGAAATCGTCCCATTGTGGAGCCGCAGGGAGACGGCGACCCCCACGATGGGGAGATTCATGGCCTTTCTTCTGGACTGTTTCCAGTAGGCGCTCCCGAATTGCTCCATCTCAGAGGGTATCCGGATCTCGGTGACCACCTCGGTCTCTTTTCGAACGGTCTTGTAGGTGCCGGTGAAAAATTCTGTTATGGGCACGGTTCGTTCTCCTTCGGGGCCTTGCAGCAGGACCTGGGCGTCCAGGGCCAGGAGCGGACCGGCCGTGTCGGCCGAGGGGGCCGCATTGCAGATATTCCCGGCGATGGTGGCCACATTGCGAACCTGGACCGATCCGATTCGGGATGCCCCCTCGTGAAGGGCCGTCAAGTCCTTCTGAACCAGATCCGATTGCTCCAGCATTCGGTGAGTGGCCAGGGCCCCGATATGATAGCCTCCATTTTTTCGAATATAGGAAAGGTCCTTCAGGCCTCTTAAGGAAATGAGGACCTCAGGGGCCTTTCTGGTATTCCGAATCTTGACCATTACGTCCGTGCCCCCGGCGATCAGGGTCGCCCTGTGACCATATTCTTTCAGAAGGCTGAATACCTCTTCCAGGTTTCCGGGTTTTCTGTAATCATAGTCGATCATGTCACCACCCCATAGACATTGAAAATTGAATATTGAATAATGAAAAATTGAGGTCCATGCACCAAGCGGGCAGTCGCAATCCCTAAATTCATTAATCCATTTCCCGATTGTCAAACACCCGCTTGCTCTTCCTCTCCGATCGCGGTAAAGAGCCGTATTTGAAAAGCTCGACATCCGCGGAGACCATAATCTTTTTCTTGATCTCCTGCCCGATCTTTTGGCTCAATTCGGGGTTCCGTTCAGGGCCTACCCCCTGACCCCGCTCCACCTTGAGGGTCATGTAGTCTTTTCCATCTTCTTTTCGGTCGAGTACGATCTGATATTCGCTCCCGATTCCCTCCATTCCCGAGAGGGCGTGATCCACCTGTCCCGGATAGATGTTGACGGCCCTGAAGATAATCATATCATCGGACCGTCCCAGAAGACGGTCATGCCTGGGGAGGATGGAGCCGCAGGGGCACGTGCCCGGAATGATTTTAGTGAGATCCCGGGTCCGGTATCGGATCAGCGGCGCCGCCTCCTTCCTGAGGGTGGTGACTACCATCTCTCCGGTCTCTCCTTCAGGCACGGGCTCCAGGGTATCCGGATCCAGGATCTCGAGGATATAATAATCCGCCCAGTAATGGATGCCGGTGTGGTAGGGACAATCGAGACCGGTGCCGGGGCCGTAGAGCTCCGTCATGCCGGGGATATCGAACATGTGCTCGACCCCCAGAAGGTCTCGTATCCGCTTTCTCATGGAGTCGCTGGAACGCTCTGAACCGAAGATCATTTTTTTCAGATGGATCTTGTCGCGAATGCCCCGCTTATGGACCTCTTCTGCCATCAAAAGCCCCATGGACGCGGTGCAGCACATGACAGAGGTCTGAAGATCCACCAAAAACTGACACTGCATATCCAGGTTCCCGGGACCGGCGGGAATGGCCATAGCGCCGAATGCCTCGCATCCCAGCTGAAAACTGATGCCCGCAGTCCAGACCCCGTATCCCACGGCAATCTGGACACGGTCCTCAGGGGTCAGCTCGGCCATCTCGTAGCAGCGGGCAAAAAAGTGGGTCCAGTCCTGGATATCCTTTTGTGTGTAGCAGAGGACCTTCCGCTTTCCTGTGGTCCCCGAGGATGCGTGAATCCGAACGACCTTTTCAAACGGAACCGAGAGGAGGGGAAAGGGGTAGCCCTCCTGCAGGTCTTTGGATGTGGTGAAGGGAAGGCGCCTCAGGTCGTCGAGCGAGCGGATATCCCCGGGTTGGACCCGTGCCTCATCCAACCTCGTCCTATACAAAGGCGACCCATGATAGGCATGGTTTACCGTCCATTTGAGTCCTTCCAACTGGCAGGCCTTAAGCTCCTCATCGGTTTTCATCTCAGGCATAAAGCGTTTCAGCATATCTTTGTGAACCTCATTTGGGTTTCGAAACTAAAAAATGGAAACTGGGCAACTGCTCAGGACACTATCGTTTTTCGATCATCGAATACGGAATACTCTCAGTGTGCCCGTGAGTGCATCGCTGGAGTCCGCCCGACAAACGCCTTACGGGCGCCACTGCGAATATGGGAACCCTGCTTAGCGTGCATCTATATCGCTAAAAACACTGTTTTAGTGCTCTTATTCCCTGACTTTCTGTCACAAAAACAAAAAAATCTCTTAGCGTCTTTGCGTCTTTGCGCAAGTCCCGCCGTGGCGGGATTGGTTGCGGGTATCTGCATTAGATGGACACCATGCTATTTTGCCATATTCGGTATAATTAGAACAATGTCCGGGAAAATTATCAGGATAATAATGCACACGACACAGGCCACGAGAAAGAAACTGACGCTTTTGAAGATGGTACTGAGTTCGATCTCCGGCGCGAGGGCCTTTACAACGTATATGTTGACACCCACAGGAGGGGTGATCGCCCCCATGGTGGTGACCATAGTCAGCAGCATGGAATACCAGATGGGATCAAAGCCAAGGGCCATGCCCAGCGGGAAAAAAATGGGGATGGTCATGACCAGAAACCCCAGGGAATCCACGAAGCATCCGCCGATGAGATAAATAAGGAGAATAAAGGTCAGGATGACATACGGGGAAACGGGCAGGCCCGAGGCGAACTCTGCTATCATGAAGGGGATGCGGGTCACGGCCAGAAACCGGCCGAAGATGATAGCCCCCGTGACCAGGAAAAAAACCATGCTCGTTATTTTCAGGGTGTCCATCATGGAACTGACAAATTTCTTCCAGCTCAGTCTTCGCGTGACGACAGTGACGGCCAAGGCAAAAAAGACCCCTACGGCCCCGGCCTCGGTGGGGGTGAAAAGACCCGAATAAAGGCCGCCGATGACCAGCACGAAGATAATGAGGGCCTCTGCGACCCCCCACAGGGACGTCCATTTCTCTCTCCAGCTTGTCTTTGGGGCCGAAGGACCGTAGTGGGGGTAGATGCGGCACATCAGGAAGATGGTCAAAACGAAGAGGAGTCCCAGGAGTATGGCAGGAAGAATCCCCCCGAGGAAAAGATCGATGATGGATTGTTCGGTTTGAAGCCCGATGATGATGAGGACTACGCTCGGCGGCATGACTGTTCCGAGGGTGCCGCCCGTCACCACGGTCCCGCTGCTGAGGCGGGTGTCATAGTTATACTTTTTCATCTGGGGAAGGGCCACGGTCCCCATGGTGGCGGCTGTCGCCGTATTGGAACCGCAGATAGCCGCAAAGAGCTCATCCGCCCCGATGGTGGCAATGGCCAGACCTCCCCGCCACTGCCCCACCCATTTGTAGGCTGCCGCATACAGCCGCTCCGCGATCCCTGAGTTGAAGGCGATATACCCCAGCAGGATGAACAGGGGAATCACGGTCAGCCCGTATTTGGAAAAGGTCGTCCAGACATCCGTGGCCACCAGGGTAATGGCCGCGTCAAAGGAGACCGCATACCAGAAACCGCAAAACCCCACGATCCCCATAGCGAACCCCACGGGCATACCCAGCAAAAAGAGGACCAGGAGGAGAATCACAATGCCCAGAAGGCCAACCAAGGTCATGCTCATGGGTTTTCCTCCTTTCCTGCAAAAATGGGGCGCAACAGGTTTGTCAAAAAGATCAGGGAGAGGGTGGCGCAGCCCAGGGCTACCGCATAGACGAACGGGTAGTACACAATCCGCAGGGTCTCGGTGATCTCCCCGGTTCTCCACAAGGTGTTCCCATACCCGGCAATCCGCCAGGCAACCAGCGCAAAAAAGAGCATGCAAGCGAGGTTATTGATACCCTCCAGGATCTTCTGGATCTTTGGAGAAAATCCAAGAACCAGGAGGTCAACCGAAATATGGCCTCGATGGATTTGCGTGTATCCAAGGGCAAAGGCCGTCAGCACCGCCCCAACATATCCCATGAGTTCATAGGTGCCCTGAATCGGGACCCAAACGGTTCGCAGGAAGATGTTGGCGCAGGTCAAAAAGATCATCACAATCAGCAGACCGCACCCTATGATCATGAGGATGCGGTTGAGCGTCAGTGCAAACTTATCCAAGAATGCCATTTCTTTTCCCTGTAACGTCCTCTTTTCCCTCATCCGCTGCCGTGCGGATAGCTCCGGACCACAGCGGGAAGAGGGGGAGAGAGGAGCGGGCTATTTACCCTGGTACTTTTTGTTGAAGGCCTTCATGTCGTCCACAATGGCCGCGCCGGGGAGCCCTTTGGCCGTAGCGTCTTCGACCCACTTGGCGATAATGGGCGACATTTTCTCATTCCAGAGGGCCATTTCAGCCGGAGGGAGGTTGTAGATCTCGATGTTGTAGTTCTTCTTGGACCATTCAATAGACTTATTCACATGATCATCCATGTACTTGCCGGTCCATTCGGCCTGCTCCACCCTCAGGTCGTCAAAGACCTTTTTGACGTCTTCGGGCAGGCTGTTCCATTTGGCCATGTTCATCACCACGGCAAACGGGTAGATGGGACCGTTGAAGATGGTGACGTTGCGGCAGAGTTCGGCATATTTGAAATCCATGAGGGTCTCGAGCGAGGAAACGGCCCCTTTCACAACGCCCTTCTGGAGGGCCTCAGGGGTCTCGGACTGGGGCATGCCCACAGGGGTTCCGCCCAGGGCCTTGATCACCTCGGCCACGCCGCCCGATGCCCGCAGTTGGAGTCCCTTCAGGTCTGCGAGGTTGTGAACCGGCACGTTGGCATAGATGTTGGCAGGGGCGCAGGCGAACATGGTCAGGACCTTGACCTTGGAGAACTCGTCGGGTTTGTATTTGTCATACAGGTCCCAAAGGACCAGGCTGGCTACGGTGGCATTCGGGAAACCCATGGGTAGGGCCGTGGCATTGGTCACGATGAACCGGCCCGGCTGATAGGCCATGCACAGACAGCCGATATCCGCGGTCCCTGCAATGACGCCATCCATCATCCCTTTGGCGTCCACGAGCGTCCCTCCCGGGAAGGTTTGGACGGCGACCTTTCCACTGGTCCGCTTTTCGACCTCGGTTTTCCACCGCTCCATCTGGACACAGGGGAAGGTGGGGGCGGGCGGGAAATTGGCATAGGTGAGTTTGATCGGTCCTGCTGTCGCACGTGCAGGCATCCAGGCCATTGTGAAGACGGCTGCCAGAAAAATTCCGGCCACGATGAATCCTAAACTTTTTTTCATGATTCAGACCTCCTTATTAAAGGGACGAGTTGTTAACCAAAAGCCAACGTGGACGCTTATTTTTTCACCCCCTTTCTTGACTGCCGCTGCAAATGCGTGAAGTGCCTGAAGTTATAAGTGCCCAAGATGCCTAAAATGAGCTAACGTGCCTAAACGTATAACGCCGGAATCCGTTGACCAATATTCATTCTTCACTTTTCACTCTTCATTTAAAATATGCTCGGTTCCCTGTACTCTCCGAAGACCTCTCTGAACAGATGGGCCATTTCGCCTACGGTGGCGTAGGATTTGCAGCAGTCCACCAGATACGGCATGACATTTTCCTTTTGACGGGCCGCCTGCTCCAGGGCCTTGAGAGATCGGCTTACCGCGGTGTTGTCCCTCTCCTGTTTAAGCTTTCGAAGCCGATCAATCTGGAGCTGGGCCCATGCGTCATTATACTCATGGAGTTCCACTTCCATATCAACACCTTCCGTATATTTGTTGACGCCGACCTTTATCACCTCCCCGGACTGAAGCTTCTTCTCAAATTCATAGGCCTGTCTCCCCACCTCCCTCTGAACATATCCCGAGGCCACCGCCTCCACCATGCCCCCCATCTTCTCCACCTTTTCCATCTCTTCCAGGATCTTCTCTTCCATCTGCTTGGTGAGGGTTTCCATGAAGTACGAACCGGCCAGGGGGTCCACCGTATCCCTGAGACCGATCTCGTCCATGAGGATCTGGAAGGTGCGGAGCGACAGGAGGGCCGCGCGTTCCGTGGGGATGGTGTAGGCCTCGTCAAAGGAGCAGAGGGCCGTGGTCTGTGCCCCGGAAAGGGCCGCGGCCAGGGCGTAATAGGCCCCGCGCATGATGTTGTTCTCAGGTTGCTGCTTGGTCATGCCCGAGCCCCCTCCGCCGAATATGCCGCGGAGAAAGAGGGCCTTTTCATCTTGAACCCAATATCGCTGCCGCAGGAGTTTCGCCCACAGTTTTCGGGCAGCCCTGAATTTGGCCACGGTCTCCCACAGATTCCCGTAGATATTCAGGTTGAATGAGAACCGACCCACAAAATCCTCGGCCCTGTATCCACGGGCAACCACATTGTCGATATAGGCAAAGGCGATCATGAAGGCGTAGGAGATCTCCTGGGCCGGGGTGCAGCCGGACTCCCGGATATGATAGCCGCAGATGGAAACCGGGTTGCACCTGGGAAGCTCCTTCATGGCGTATTCGATGGTGTCTCCGATCAACCGCACGGCCGGTTCCACGGGATAGATCCACGCCCCCCGGCCGACGATCTCCTTCAGGATGTCATTCTGGGGGGTTGCGGAAATTTCCGTCTTTTGATACCCGAACCCCTCCGCCACGGACTGATACATGGCCAGCATGATGGATGCGACCGCATTGATGGTGAGTCCGCTCCCGATGCGGTTGAGTTGAATGTCCTTGAAGGCGATCTCGAAATCCCTCAGGGAGTCGACCGCCATTCCGACACGACCCACTTCTCCTTCGGCCATCTCGTCATCTGAATCGTAGCCCATCTGTGTGGGAAGGTCAAAGGCCACATTGAGACCGGTCTGGCCGTGGGAGATCATCAGCTTGAATCGCTCGTTGGTTTCCTCGGGCGTGCCGAATCCGGTGTACTGCCGGGTGGTCCAGTTCCGGCTTCTGAAGCCCAACGGGTGGATGCTTCGGGTAAAAGGGAATTCTCCGGCCTCTCCTAAATCGCTCTGGTAATTGAAGCCTATTTCCTCGAGGTCCTTGGGCGTATAGACCGGCTTTACCTTGATGCCGGACTGAAGGAGGACCTCCTTGATGGCATCCTTCTCATCTTTGATATATGTTGCTACTCCCATGTCCGCCTCTCCTGTCAGATGTTGGAGGTTAAGTAATGAGGAAGCGCTTTCCCACTTTCCGGATCAGGGGCATGTCACCTGGCGGGTACATGCTTTTCAATGAACTCCACGATTTCATTAAAATAGCTGCCGCCGGGAAATATTCCTTCAACCCCCATCTCTTTCAAGGTCGGAACGTCTTTATTGGGGATGACGCCCCCCACCGCCACCAGCTTGTTGTCCAGCCCCTGTTCCCTCACCATGCCCATCAGCTTTTTACAGATCGGGATGTGGGCCCCGGACATGATCGACAGGCCGATGACATCGACATCCTCCTGAACCGCCTGGTTCACAATGCTGGCCACGGTCTGGTGAAGGCCGGTGTAAATGACCTCCATCCCGGCCTCCCGCATCGCATGCGCAACCACCTTGGCCCCCCGGTCGTGACCGTCAAGGCCCGGCTTGGCCAACAGGACGCGTATTTTTCTCTCTGGCATAACTCACTCCTTGGTAGATCCATTTCTGAGTTCCTCAATCTCCAAATTCCTTCAGCACAATGTTCTGTCCCCGCAAAAGGTGATCTTTCACCAGTCTCTCCACACGCTCTGCGTCCCTTTGCTTCATGGCCATGAGCATCAACCGGTGATCCGCGTGGCTCAGTTCGGCCATCTCCTCCACCTTGAGGAGAACCACCCGGTAGCGGTAGATATGGTCTCTCAGGCCATTGATCATTTTGATGAGCCGGGGGCTGCGGCTGAGACCATAAAGGAGATCGTGGAATTCCGTGTTGATCTGCGGTAGGGCCCCCAGATTTCCCCGGTCCAGACACTTCTGGTATTCCCCGAGCTTCGCCTCTAACGGCTGGAGCTCGCCCTCCAAGTGCCGAATCGCCGCGAGCCGTGCGGCATAGCTTTCGAGGACGCTCCGGATGCCGAACGTCTCCTCGATATCGGCGCGGCCCAAGCCCTCCACAAAGAAACCGCGATTGGGGTCCTGCCTCAGAAGCCCCTCCCGTTCCAGTTTGTGGATCGCCTCTCTAACGGGCGTGCGGCTGATGCCCAGGGCAGCTGCCAGCCGGCTTTCCACCACGCGACTCCCCGGGTCGAAATCTCCCTGTACGATGGCCTGCTTGAGCCTCTCATAGACGCCCTGGCCCAGAGACCTCCTCGCAGGGAGCGATTGCAGTCCTTCAAATGCCACGTCGTCAGTTTTTTCGGTTTCAAGCATAGCCAATCATGATGTGGTGAATATGAATAGGTTCGAAAAAAGTCGACAATGCTCTCTTCTCGTCAGTCCGGCGAAAGCGCGAATCCAGTGTCCCTAGGCGCTTGTGAGAGCCTTGGATCCCGTCCCGCCGTGCAGCGGGATTCAACAACGGGGTGACGACTATTTGCGAGACCGTCAGGATTAAAGGCCGAACTGCCTGGCGATGGTCGTCTGCAGGACCTCGTGGGTTCCGCCGCCATAGAGGAGAAACCGGTTGTCCCGGTAATATCTCTGAACGTTGTATTCCATGGAATAGCCGTATGCCCCATAGATCCGGGTCGCCTCGTCGCAGGCGCTGCACGCGGATTCAACGGTAAAATATTTGGCCATGGAGGCCTCGTTCAGACATGCCACCTTGTTGTCGATGAGATGGGTCACCTTGTAGGCCATGAGCCGGCCGGCCTCCAGATTGACCGCCATGTTAGCTATCTTGGCCTGAATGAGCTGGTATTTTCCGATCGGTTTCCCGAACTGCACCCGTTCCTTGCAGTATTTGATGGAGTCATCCATGGCGGCCCGATGAAGACCGATGGCCAGGCAGGCGGTCATGATTCGGATCTCGGCCAGGATCGTAAGGAGTACATCCAGGCCTTTTCCGAGTTCGCCGAGCATGTATTCTTCGGGGACGTGGCAGTTATTGAAATAGATTTCGGAAAGGGACGATGTCCGGGTACCGAGGGTCTCGAATTTTTTGCTGTGAGAGAAGCCGGGCGTGTCGCTCGGGATGAGGACAAACATGAGGCCCTTCAATTTCTTGGCCGGATCGGTCTGGCAGAGGACCGTATGAAAATGGCCGTACGGTCCGCTGGTGGACCATGTCTTCATGCCGTTGACGACCCATCCGTCATCTACCTTGGTGGCCGATGTCCTCACTGCTCCCAGATCAGACCCTGCCTCAGGCTCCGTCAACTGAAAGGCCCCGATCTTTTCGCCCTTCAGGGCGGGACGCAGGTATTCATCGTGCATCTGCGGGGTCCCATAGAGGTAGAGGCCGTTGGTAGCCATGAGACACTGCATGGCGGTGGTGGCCGCCAGACTCAAAAACCCCCTCGCCAGTTCTTCCATGGCAATACAGTAGAGGGTGGTGTTTCCGTTCGAGCCCCCTGCCTTTTTGGGATACCGGATGCCTAAGATCCCCATATCCGCGAGTTTCCGGAATAGATAGAATGGAAAATCCCCCTTTTCATCCAGCTCTCTGGCCACGGGGATGACTTCCTCATTCACAAACCTGGCCATGATTTTTCTGTGAAGCGTTTCGATATCTGAACGTAACATGGTTCTCCCCCTATGTGCGCTTGC
>ENA-OSEO01006457-OSEO01006457.1-sediment-metagenome-genome-assembly--contig:-NODE-6457-length-10515-cov-3.385131_pt1 | contig 10515 bp, 10 predicted proteins | sample MGYA00237883_ERZ534232 | MGnify/ENA metagenome assembly ERZ534232
GGAGAATCTACGGCGGAGGTTTGCACAAAATCGAGCCCAAAGAATTGGGAAACGTCCCCGCTGACGCAATAGCTACCTGGCTAGAACAGAGCCCAGACCCTTTGATACTTCATGATCGCGAACGGATGGTGCAGCTAACCCTATTCTAGAATGGGCCAGCAGGCCTCTCAAATCGAAATGACTCGGCTGGTCGCGGTCACTACTCACCCCAAAGGACTCATAAGCCTTGCGAGTCCATTGGGACCGCGTTCCGCGCAGGTCCTGGCCGGTGCCGTCGCCGCGTACTGTGAGGCGGCCTGTATGCGGATTCTTCGAGCGCTGCGAGACTTGTGGTACAATAGAGAGGGCTAAGCCACCGCCAGGATATGCCGGAGGTGGCCGTCTTGCAGGAGCGCGTGCGAGATCTTTGGGAGGCTGGCGATTGCGCCCGGTACGTGCCAGCCGTCCTCGAATGACGCACCCGCGATGTTTATCGTGCACGAAACGGGCACAATCGACCTCAGCGCCGGGTACGCCCGCTTGGCAGGACTGCGCCCTGGCAGATCAGCGCGCGCAAGCGTTCTGGCGAGCCCATTCGAGTATTCGAGTTGGATTCGTGGACGGCACGACCGCTCGCGGAGGCCATTGTCATCTGCAAGATTGGATGACTTTCTCTCTCGCGAGTGGAGCCGGGAATTTTGGGGCCAGCGAGCAATGGGCAGGTCGTGTTTGCAGCGTGATCTGCCAGGTTCACACGAATATCCTTGTGTCGCTCAAGACTGTGCCAATCTTGAGCGCGTTCCGTTTGCGCGGAGACCAACGAGAGCGGGCCACCAGACCCCCGCATGGTCTGTGCGGAGATTGGCCCAGTCGCAGGCGTGAAGTCTGACTGGGCCAATCTCCGACGCTACCGTCGTTGTCCAGAGACTGCAGTGCCTGGGCGGACCGTGGGCCGGTCTGCACCGCAGTAGATTGGCACAGTCTGCTCCAGTGGCCTTGTCAGGTCGAAGGCGATGTCCTTATCGCCAAGACTTGAACGTACCCCCGGACATTTGTTCGATTGTGAGCCACCGTGTTATAATCTCGCCGGGACGTGACGGACGATTGCGGCAGACAGCGGATTGACCCACACGACGGACCACTACTGAGCAAACACGTGCTGATCGTAGATGACGGCGAGTTGTTGCGGCGCAGCCTGAGCTTCCATCTGGAACAGGCCGGCTACTGGGCGAAGCACGCCGATTTCCTGCTGTGCGACAGACTTACCGGACGCCCACGGCTGATAATCGAACTCGACGACTCGTCGCACAAACAACGCCGGCGCCGCGAGCGCGACGCATTCCTCGATCTGCTCTGCGCGAGCGCCGGTCTGCCGACCCTGCACCAACCGGCCCGGGTGGCGTACGATACGAAGGAGTTAAGTAGAGCTGTCATCGACCATATCCCCGGATTCCGCACACACAGCGGCCCCACTTGGCTGCGATCAACAGGAGGCTAGCAATGACCGACAACCCTCGATCGTTTTGTCGCCAGAAGAAATGGCTACTCTTCTCATTAGGATTTCTTGGCATCATCTTCGGCTTTTTCGGCTGGACCCTCGATCATAAGGAACAGCTCCCTATCCTCGTCGATCTATTGTGCCCCAGCTATGCCCGTGCTAGCCAAGCCTATGCGGCGATGCTTGATCCAAACGCCCAAGTCTGCCGAGGCGACACAGGTTTCGAAGAAATCGAATCACTGCTCATATTCGATGGAACAACTCCGACAGACGTACAATGCATTGATGCCTCCCTGGATACCTCGTTCAGACTCCGCCCTGGTTATATGCCGGGCCCCGCTGTTTCCATCACGGTCACTTTCACGACCGGAGAACTCGGCATCATAAGCAACCAGTCCGACCTAAGCCTGGTACTGCAGAGGCGGTTCATCCGAACACCTATCTGGAATTGGGGATGGATTCTAGTTGTGATCGGTCTGGCATTCGCATTCGGTATGCAATTAGTCGAGTTACTGTGCTAGGCTGCCAATCCGCTCATAATGCACCCGCCGCGCTCGACCGACCCAAAGGACTCATAACCCTGTTGGCGGTCCGAGTGACTACGTTCTCTATGCAATCGGGGCGAGTACGAGTGGGCATCTGAACTGCGTACTCTGATGAGACCCAGATGCGAATTTTTTGTACGTGGCGAGGTCTGTGGTATAATCGACGCACAACAAGCCGCGGGGCAGTTGGGTCAGGAAACCGCGTGTCGCCGGCCGACAACTGCGACCGGCAGAAAGGAGGGGACCAGCGGCCCACGGACCGTTCCCGCACAATCGACCTCAACGCCAGGTACGCCCGCTTGAGTTCAGCCCGAAGATAGCGGATCCACGCACGGCAGGCCTGCTCATCACGATAGACGGAGTACGAAACCAGCGCCACTGAATGATCGTAACGACGACGTTTCTTGGCCACAGTGTAACCCCCATGCGAAACGGCCTCATCTGAATAGAACATTGGTTCTATCATAGCATAACATTTGTCCGGCTGTCAATACGTCTCTAGGCAAATCACACGCAGAGGTAGACTATGATCCCTGACTCACAAAATCAGGACAGATAACACGCAAAGGTAGGAAAAAGATGACTAAAAAGCAATATCGCATATACATTGACGAATCAGGCGATCATGGACTGAACAATGTAGACGACCCCAGCCACCAATACTTGGGGCTGACGGGTTGCATCATCGAGCAGGAATACTACCGCACCGTGTTCCACTTGGCTTTTGAAGCACTGAAACAGCAGCACTTTCCTTACAACCCAGATGACCCAGTCATTTTTCATCGTCGTGACATGATTGATATGAAGGGCCCTTTCTGGCGGCTGAGAGACCAGAACTACAGCAAAAGGTTTGAGCAAGCCCTACTGCACTTTCTTGCTCAGCAAAATTACCATCTGATCACTGTCGTCATTGATAAGAAAGCCAACAAAGACCGCTACGGCGCAGCAGTGAACCATCCATATCACTACTGCTTAACAGCGATGCTCGAACGATACTGCGGCTTCCTCAATTTCTACAATGCCCAAGGTGATGTAATGGTAGAAGCCAGAGGGAAGGCAGAGGACAACAAACTGCAAAGCGCATACGCGACCACTTATGGTTGTGGCACATACTATCGCTCTCCAGCATTCTTCCAGCGTACCTTGACGAGCAAGGACCTCAAACTTAAGCAGAAGGCCGCAAATATAGCCGGGCTGCAGTTAGCCGACATCCTAGCATACGAATGCAAACACGACATCCTACAAGCGCAGAACTTAATTTCAAGAGATCCGAACTGCTTTGGGGAAGAGATTTGTCAATGTATCGAAGATAAATACAACAGGAGATTTGCTACAGGGCAAGTCAAGGGATACGGGAAAGTATTCATCAAATAGAACACAACCCTAGAAATGGAAACAGCCAGGCATAACCTGGCTTCTCCACGGTGGCCCTATACGAGCCACCCCCCTCCAGCATCCTGGATTGTATACATTATAGCACAAAAGATAGCGTTTGTCAAGCACTTTTAGCACGTATGTTCTAAAGAATTCAAATTAAAATCACAGTCCATAGGAGAAAGACTTAACTACATTCCAATGCCACCTTACTCATGCCTAGCAGAAGCCGAACATTTCCGCAGTGTGGATCCTCCATAACTCACCCAAAGGACTCATAAGCCCTTGCCTGACGGGCACGACCGCCTTCTGCGTCAGTTCCAAGCGATCACCGAAGTGCACCGCATGTGCCCATCGAGAGGCAGCAACTATGCGGATTCTTCGTGCGTGGCAAGAATTGTGGTACAATTGTATCAGAACAAATTGCTGATCGGGCAATCCGGCAAAGGAGAGCCCGCAGCGCTGGCCGAAAACTACGACCGGCAGAACGGAGCCCACTAGCGGATCGCTCTCGCACAATCAGCCTCCGCGCCAGGTACGCCCGCTGGAGCTCAGCCCGAAGGCATCGGATCCATGCCCGGCAGGCCTGCTCATCGCGATAGACCGAGTAGGGAACCAGCGCCACCGAATCATAGCAAAGACGACGATTCTTGGCCACAACGTAACCTCCATGCGACACCGCATCAGCAGTGTAGAACAGATGTTCTATCCTGCCATAGCAGGTACGCCGTGTCACGCCTCCCTTGTGAGGAATCCTTCGCAGTTATTGTCCAGACGAACGAAATAGCTGCCGAGTTGCTAGTCTGGCGGTACTCAAAATGACCGTCTGACCTCACATGGTCTGTGAATTCAACAGCTTAGACATATCGGATACGCTTACACATTGCGAATCCAACATCCAATCGAGTAGAAAGGCAAAGTTCAAAGATGAAACTCCTCCGGGCTCTGAGTGTGCTTGTTCCCTTCCTCTGCTTTCTCATGGCAGCAATCGCATTCGCCGCCCCATACCTGCTGCCGGAGGAGATTCTTGAACCAACACCGAACCTGTCCAGTCTCAAATCCGGATACGAGCACCTTTCACAACGAGACCAAACGAATGTCAAAGGGCAACCGTATGGCGCTCTCTGGCGGAACGAACACACTCGAGAGTTTCACGCAGTATATGACGAACTGCGAACACTCAACTCGGACCTACCTCCTCTTGTTGATGACAAACCTATCACCTCATCCCCGCTGTACCCATGTCTCATCACCAGTGAATCCACCTCTTCGCTAGGATCGACCACCTCCGATGTAACCATCCCCAAGATCATAGGGATATATGTTTATTTCGACGGACACGGATCTTGGCCTGTCTGCACGCTTACGGACTTACAGGTGACAATCAACGTTAAGATGCAGCGTTTTTGGTCGCTTCTTGGACTACTATTCACCATTATAGCACTTGCCCTCAGCACTATCGTAGCTCCACTCGCGCAGGGCACAACCACCACCGCAAGAATCGAGCAGAATGGTGCGATCACCAATTCACTTGCGCAGCGGCTTACCGCAATCGAAAGCCGAATTGACACTATCGCTCCCCCATCTCAACAGGAACGTCCCAGAGATCCACATGATCCGAGTCTGCTGGTGACGTCAAACAAAGAGGGACAGAATCTCGACAGCCCACCTACCACTGACCCAAAGGCCCCATAACCCTTACCCACCCGCACACAGACGCAGACCGCCGCAGGGGAGGCGCCACCGGCGCCTCCCCTGCGGCATCTCCCCCCCGCGGGGATGTGACGCAGGTCATAGCGAACCCACCTGACCCGCCGTACAATGGATATCAGCAAGATGGCGCATCACCTCCGAGGTCATCTCTGTTCACCTCTCCTTCACGCCCGTTTCTCCGATGACTTCAGAGTCGCTCGGTGCAGCCCGCACCGGTACGGGCGGGGTTGCACCCCGAAACAAAAGGAGCATATCCAATGTCTGTAGAACAAAACAAAGCACTGTTCCGTCGCTTCATGGACGAGGTCTTCAACCGTGGCAATATCGGCCTGATCGACGAGCTGGTCGTCGCCGACTTCGCCGAGCACGAAGAGCTTCCACCCGGAATGCCGCCCGGTCGCGAGGGCCTGAAGGCGCTCGTCGCCGCTTTTCGCAATGCGTTTCCGGACTTCAAGGTCACTCTCGACGACGTCCTCGCCGAAGGGGACAAGGTAGTACTCCGCAGCACGTGGACCGGCACCCAGCAGGGTGCGTTCATGGGCATCGCGCCCACCGGCAAGCGTGTATCGTTCGAAGTGATCGACATCGTGCGCATCACCGGCGGCAAGCTCGTGGAGCACTGGGGCCAGATGGACAGCCTGCTGATGATGCAGCAACTGGGTCTCGCCCCGGTGCCGGAGGCGGCCCACGCGTAGGCGAAACCTGCCGCACGCGGACGCATCGCGCCGCCGGGGGCGGTCCTGGCGACTCTGTCCGGGCTTACATCTAAACGGAACGAAGGCTCACGCTCGTCGTGGGCCTTCGTGCTGTCCGGCATGCCCGCTGCCGGCCCGCCCGCCGCGCCAGCTGGCGGCAGTGCTTGGCGCGTCTCGGCAACGGTGGTATCATGAACGGCGTCGCCGGGGTGATACCCTCGCCGCATGAGGCACGATACCCGGCACAATTGACCACAGACATCCCGGAACGCACCGGGACAGGAGACACCGATGGACCTCAAGCTCGCGTACGGACGCACCCACCTGCACGTCGACCTCCCGGAGGAGAATCTCCGCCACGTTCTGCAGCCGCGCGAGGTGCCGCCCATCGCCGACGTGCCGGGCGAGCTCGCCCGCGTGCTGCGGGCACCGACCGCCAGCCCGCCGCTGCGTGACCTCGCCGCCGGGGCGCGGACCGTCGCCATCGTCGTCGACGACGTCACCCGTCCGACGCCCACGCGCGTGATGCTGCCGCCGATCATCGCCGAGCTTCACGCCGGCGGCGTGCGCGACGAGGACGTCACCATCGTGTTCGCCACCGGCCTGCATCGCCGCCATACCACCGCCGAGACCGAATACCTGCTCGGCGCGGACATCGTCGCGCGTTACCGCGTCGTCGATCACGTCGCCCGCGATGAGTCCACCCTGGTCTATCTCGGCGAGACCTCGCGCGGGACGCCGGTCAGCGTGAATCGCATCGTCGCGGAGGCGGATTTGCGCGTGCTCACCGGCCTGATCAAACCGCACGTCTACGCCGGCTACACGGGTGGTGGCAAGGCCATCCTGCCGGGCGTGTCCGGCATGCAAACCATCATCGCCGATCACGGCTTCCAGGCGCTGAGCCATCCCTGCTCGGTGGCGGGCGTCATCGCCGGCAACCCGATGCGCGAAGACGTCGAGGAGGCCGCCGGGCTGATCGGCGCCACGTTCATCGTCAACCTGATCGTCGACTGGCGGAAGCGGATCGTCGGCGTGGCCGCCGGCGACATGATCGAAGCGCACCGGCACGGTGCCGCGCTCTTCGATGCGTTCGCCAAGGTGCCCGCGCCCGGCCAGGTCGACGTCGCGATCGCCGGCTGCGGCCATCCCATCGACATCGACTTCTACCAGATGCTCAACAGCCTGGGCTCGTGCGCGCGCATCCCCATCTCGCTGGTACGCGACGGCGGCATCGTCATCCTGGCCGGCGAGAGCCCCGAGGGCATCGGCCATCCCGAGTTCGTCGACATCGTGCGCGCTGGCAGCAGCCCGCGGGCGGTGCTGGACACGATCGCCAGCCCCGGCTATTTCCGCGTCGATCAGTGGGCCGCGCAGATGCTCTGTGAGATCCTCACGCGCATGGACGTGATCGTTGTCTCCGCGAACCTCGCGCCGGAGGACCTCGCCGCCATCCACGTCGCGCATGCGCCGACCGTCGAGGCCGCGCTGGAGCGTGCGTTCGCGCGGCTGGGCGCGGCTCTGCAGATCGCGGTGCTGCCCATGGCGCCCTACACGATCCCGGTCGTCGACGCCGGCTGACGGCGGCTCGGCATTTTGTCTTGCGTCTTCGCCAGCGTATAATGGAAGTGGCAATCTGCCGTGTCGCGCGGCGGCATTGCGGGAGTGGGTCATATCGAACCTGACATGTCAGGGATTGCTGCGCAAGGCGGGAGGTCTGTCTGCCAATGCTAACTCCGGCTTGCTAAACGATCCTGCGACAGGATTGGATTCGGACATTGCCGGAGACCATCACGCCACAGGACGAGGCGGTTAGCGGCCCAAGCAATATCCTGGCTTTCAGAAGCTATGTAGAGACAGCATCCCATTTTGGGGAGTCATCACTGCAAGTCGTGTATCCCAGACGGCTGTGGAAGGGAAATGGAGAAGTTGCCGATGGCTACAGTTGTTCAGAGAGACCTCTTTTTAGAGACCCCAATTATTCAAGAACGTAGCACAACAGAACGCCACCAAGAAAAACTAACTAGATTAGACATAAGTGACAAGCTGCGAAAGAAGATATTGCCATTCTGCAGATTGAGCTACGGTGAGATTTGGGAGGATAGTCTGTCAGGACATCGAGTCGGAGTCCTTGATGCAACGGTAACCGACGATGTGCTCGCAATAGCTGGCAAAGAACGGGCACGGTTGATCGTGAATGATCCCCCGTACAACGTGAAGGTGGGAAAAGCAAACACCGGAGCCCTTTTCAAGATAGAGCTCGCAGACTATTTGGCCTTCTCCAGACAATGGGTTAGAAACGCTCTGGCGATTATGAGTGCATCTGCACACTTTTACGTTTGGATGGGAGCGGACTACAAGGACCAGTTTCAACCGCTGCCGGATTTTATGATCATGATGCGAGAATTCTCAGAACTGCAGGCAAGGAACTATATCACCGTCCGGAATCAACGTGGTTATGGCACCCAACAGAACTGGATGTGGATACGTCAAGAGTTGCTATATTACATCAAGGGAAAACCCGAGTTCAATGTGGTCTACACAGAAATCCCCAAGATCTTGAAGGGGTACTATAAGGTCGTAAACGGAAAGAAAACGGAGAATCTGGAACGGAGCAAATCCGACAAGATAAGACCTGGAAACGTATGGTTGGACGTTCAACAAGTTTTCTATCGATTGGAGGAAAATGTGCCAGGCTGCTACGCTCAAAAACCTTTGAGTGCCATCGAGCGGATTCTATCGGCAAGCAGCACGAAGGGAGATCTGGTTGTCGATTTCTTTTCTCATTCCGGTACTACGCTCTTGGCCGGGGAAAGGCTAGGCAGAAAAGTCTACACGTTTGACATCGATCCAGTCTTTGCGGAGATATCTATCCGGAGATTGGAACGCTACAGGGCAACAGGGAAAACCGGATGGCAGTGGAATCATCCGTTTCCGGAGATTATAGGCTGACATGGACTCAACAGAACTGCGAGAAACTTTAGCGAAGTGGTCAGAATCACTCGATTCCAACGACAGAGAGGATCTGATGCTGCGCCTTAGAAGCCTGTCATCAGGCCACGCTCCAAAGCCTCCTATCCCGCCCTCGCCTAACCTCGACTTGCCACGAACGCCGGGGTATGGTATCCTTGTCGAGTCAGTGAGGCAATGAAGGCCGCGTAACGCATTCTCGACCTGGATTGGACGGTTGAAAGACCCCCTTACCTCTCAGCAGGCGTACGGTGGGCCTTTTCCCATAAAGAAAAGAGAATGGATTAACGAGGAGGGTAAACATGGCCTATCTGCTCATCGTGATTCTCGACGATCTGCGGTTCCTGGGCCCGTTGTTGGATGCCTGGCGACGGATTGGCGTGCCCGGGGCAACGATCATCGAGAGTGCCGGAGCTCACCGCGTCCAGACGTGGCTGAGCAAGGTCGGGTTGGCTGCCATCGATCACCTGTTCGATTCGGAAGACCTGCAGCGGCGCACGCTGCTGACCGCCATCGAAAGCGAAGAACTGCTGCGCAAGGCCGTAGCTGAGGCGGAGCGCATCGTCGGTGATTTCGACCGCCCGAACACCGGCGTGCTGTTGGTCCTTCCGGTCCTGCAGGTCAGTGGTATCCATAAGACGCGGGAAACCAGGGACGGCGTGACCAAAGCGCCCGACATCAGAGAATCGTGGGTGGCGCGCAGAGACATGCCGGTCGAAGATGTGGCCGCGATGTTCACGGTTGCTCCCACCATCGTCCAGGACGATAGCTCTATGGACGAGGTCGCCTGTGCGATGATGGCGAATCCCGAGGTGCATGTGGCTTGCGTGGTGGCGAAGGACAAACGCCTGGTTGGGTTGCTCGACCTGCAAACCATCTCCGACTATCTCTTCTTCTACATCACGCCGGAGGAGTTTCTGGCGGACATTTCGGACCTGCACGATGTCGAGCGGTTCGCCGAAAAGAGCCGGGTGCGTACCGTGGTGGATGCCATGCGCGAGCCCGTGTGGGTGAAACGCGGCGAAACGGTCCACGATGCGTTCGAGCGCATGCACACCAACCACCTGACCGGCATCCCGTTAGTCGACGACGCCTATCGCGTGATCGGCTTCATCAACCTGCTGGAACTGCTGAGCATCTGTTCGGAACAGGTCGGCTCACCCGGTCATCACGGTGAAGGTCTGGAACACTGAAGGGAACCAATTGGATGAATTTGACATGGATAGTCGGGGGCGTTTTTTTGCTGACCTATGCCCTCATCGTGACCGAGAAGACACATCGAACCATTGCGGCGTTGTTAGGTGGTTTGGCGATGATCGTCCTCGGCGTCTTCGACCAGCAAGAGGCGTTTCGCGCCGTAGACTGGAACGTGATCTTCTTGCTCGCCGGGATGATGGCGATAGCCAACATCTTGCGCGAAACCGGGCTGTTCCGGTGGATGGCGATCAGGGCGGTGCGACTGGGCGGAGGCTATCCCTTCCGTACGTTGGTCATTCTCGCTACAATCACCGCAGTCGGCTCGGCGCTCCTGGATAACGTCACGGTCGTCGTACTGGTCGTGCCCATCACGCTATTCGTCGCCACCAGCCTGCAGATCAGCCCCATTCCCTTTCTGATTGCCGAAATCCTGGCATCGAATGTCGGTGGGGCGTCGACGCTTATCGGCGATCCGCCCAACGTGCTGATCGCCAGTGCGGCCAGTATCGACTTCGTCAGTTTCGCCGCTCACATGGCCCCGTTGAGC
>ENA-OSEO01006462-OSEO01006462.1-sediment-metagenome-genome-assembly--contig:-NODE-6462-length-10504-cov-2.615901_pt1 | contig 10504 bp, 6 predicted proteins | sample MGYA00237883_ERZ534232 | MGnify/ENA metagenome assembly ERZ534232
TATCACATCCGAAGAGAACCGGCCCACTGTATTTGCTGCAGACGCGATGGCTCCCGTGATCTGCCGTTCAGTCCTTCCCCGGCTCATCTGTGCATAGGGTGAGGTGACTATAAGCCTTTGAAATTTAAGCAGTCTGGCTGTCAGCTCACGATCAATTGGCAGGGAGGTGCCGTATCCGGCTGCCGTCCCCAGTGGTGAGGCACAGGCAAGGGCAACAGCACCGGAGAGTATTTGCAGGTCATCACACAGGCTCTCGGCGTAAGAGGCGAACCATAATCCGAAGGAGGTGACCATTGCTGCCTGCATGTGTGTGAACCCCGGCATGAGAACCTCTTTATGCTTTTCGCTGAGATCAAGGAAGGTCCCAGCAAGATTCTTAAGGTCATGAGCAAGCATGAACGACTGGTGCCTGACATACATATGAAGATCCGTCAGGACCTGGTCGTTGCGCGAGCGACCTGTATGCAGCTTCCCTGCCGCCTCCCCGGCCAGAGACTGAAGACGAAACTCAACCCATGAGTGAACATCCTCGTGTTCTTTTCCGATGCTGAAATCGTCATGTGATGACTCATCGAGCAATCGGATCAGACCGTCAAGAAGACTCCCTTTCTCACTGAGGGTGATCAGCCCGCACCGCTCAAGCATCACGGTGTGAGCCATTGACCCCACGATATCGTAAGGCGCCAGTCTCGCATCATAAATCCTGTCGCGGTCACAGGTGAAGCTTATGAGCGATTCCCTTGTCCTGCCTCCCTTATCCCACAGGTGCATCCTGACTTACTTTTTCCCTGGTTGCTTCAATGATGGCATGATGGGCCATTAGGCGGATGGCGTTGATACGTATGAAACCAAGGCTGTCGGTCTGGTTGAACCCACCCTCAATGTCCATACTTGACAGCTCCTTGTTGTAAAGTGACGAATGTGACTCACGCCCTTCGATTAAAATGTTTCCCTTGTACAGTAACATATGCACATCCCCGTCTATCACCTCCTGGCTCTTGTCCATTGCAGCCCGCAGGAAGTCCATCTCCGGAGAGAACCAGAATCCGTTGTATACCAGCTCGGCGAAGACGGGAGCCAGCATGTTACGCAGACGCATGACCTCACGGTCCATTGCTATTCCTTCTATGTCCTTATGTGCAGCGTAAAGGATGGTAGCTCCGGGAGTCTCATAGATTCCACGTGACTTGATTCCCACGAACCTGTTCTCGACCATGTCAAGCAGACCGATACCGTTTTCTCCTCCGAGCTTGTTCAGGTAGGTGAAGAGCTCCAGCGGATCAGTATAACTCTTGTCGTTGTCCTTGTTCTCAACCTTTACCGGGATGCCGTCCTTGAAGGTAACTGAGATATGGGTCTCCTTATCCGGTGCATCCATAGGCATTACCATCTTTGACAGAATGTCCTTGCCTGCATGGTACAGTGGGTCTTCAAGTATTCCCGCCTCATGGCTTATATGCATAAGGTTATCATCTTCACTGTATGGTTTGGAAATTGATGCCTTGACCGGGATGCGGTGACCGGCAGCATACCTGATCATGTCTGACCGTCCCTGGAACTGCCCGAGAAATTCGGAATCCTTCCAGGGTGAGATGACCTTGATATCAGGTTTAAGGGCATAATAGGCAAGTTCAAACCTCACCTGGTCGTTACCTTTTCCGGTAGCACCGTGGGCCACATAATCAGCCCCGTATTCGATCGCAGCCTCTATCTGTTTTTTTGCAATGAGCGGACGCGCGAGAGCCGTACCCAGAAGATAACGGTCTTCATAAACGGCATTAGCCTTGACTGCCTGGAAAATATAATCAGTGACAAACTCCCTTTTGAGATCTTCTATAATAACCTTTGATGCGCCTATTGCCAGAGCCTTTTCACGGACAGCCTCGTAATCGTCATTCTGTCCCACGTCAGCCACATAGGCAATCACATCATATCCCTTGTTAATGAGCCATTTAAGTATTACAGAGGTATCAAGACCGCCGGAATACGCAAGCATTACTTTTTTCATTTTACCTGTTATTTTTCTTGTTTGTTGGTTTTAAATATAATAAGGAGGCATTCCTCAATTGCCTCCCGGCTGATGTTATCACGCGGTATCACCAGTATAGTGTCATCTCCTGCAATGGTACCGGCAATTTCATAACGGCCGGCCCGGTCAATGTTTATTGCCACCGCTGAAGCAAATCCCGGAGGTGTTTTAACCAGCAGCAAACCCTTTGCCCAAGTCATGGAAGTAATTGCTGCCCCTGTCTCTGCGGGAGATATCTCGTGCACCGGGCGTCTCGACCCGGGCAACAGGTACCTGTATCCGCCACCGGCATCAAAGCCCTTGATTATTCCCAGTTGCCTTAAATCGCGTGACAGCGTTGCCTGGGTACACTCAATAGCTTTTCCCTCCATCAGTCTGAGAAGCTCCTCCTGTGAGGAAACGCTATTATCTGTTATCAGCTTTTCGATAAGAACCAGTCGTTCAGCTCTCTTCATCTTGCATTATTATTCATTGATTATGCAAATTTATACAATATTTATTATATTACAAGAATTAACTGCATAATTTTAAAAACAGGTATGCTAAAAATATTTTTTTCCGATTCAGTACGGGGTGTTCATGGCGGGGTGTGGCACTGTAGCTGGCTTCAGGAAGGTGTGTGGTACTGTAGCTGGCTGCTGGCCGGCATGTGGTACTTCATCTGGCTTCAGACCGGCACATGGCACTTTGCCGGCTTCCGGGCGGGGTGAGACAGTTTTCTGACAGCCGACCGGCGCTTGGCAGTTTTCTGACAGCTGGCCGGCGCGCGACACTTCAGCTGGCTTCCGGGCGGGGTGAGGCACTGTAGCTGGCTTCAGAGCGGTGTGTGGCACTGTAGCTGGCTTTCTGGGCGCCTCGTGGCACTTCAGCTGGCATGAGGTACCTGAGCCATTTCGGGCACGTCAACTCCAGTCACCTTAGCTCACTTTAGCTCACCTTAGATCACTTTAGATCACTTTAGATCACTTTAGATCACCTTAGATCACTTTAGATCACCTTAGCTCACTCCGGACTTTTATTGTATTTTTACATCCCAAACAACGACGATGAAGGATGATATAAAAAAGGTACTGTTGCTTGGCTCCGGAGCCCTCAAGATAGGAGAAGCCGGAGAGTTTGACTATTCGGGTTCGCAGGCGCTCAAGGCCCTACGTGAGGAAGGCATATTCACGGTGCTCATCAATCCGAACATTGCCACGGTACAGACCTCGGAAAAGATTGCAGACAAGATTTACTTCCTTCCCGTCACTCCCGGGTTTGTTGAACGTGTCATCGAACGTGAGAAACCTGACGGCATCCTTCTCTCCTTCGGTGGACAGACAGCACTGAACTGCGGCACTGCGCTGTTTCGGGCGGGTGTCTTTGAGAAACACGGGGTAAAGGTGCTCGGCACGCCCGTGCAAGCCATCATGAATACCGAGGACCGCGAGCTTTTCGTCGGCAAGCTGAATGAGATAGATGTCCGGACCCCGCACAGCATAGCTGTCACCTCGGTTGACGGAGCCCTGAATGCTGCAGGGAAGCTGGGTTTTCCCATTATCATCCGCGCAGCCTATACCCTGGGAGGCCAGGGAAGCGGATTCTCTTCTGACAGCGCGGAGCTGAAGATGATGGCATCGCGTGCCTTCTCCTATTCTGATCAGATACTTGTGGAAGAGTCGCTAAAGGGATGGAAGGAAGTTGAGTATGAGGTTGTGCGCGACCGTTTCGATAACTGTATCACAGTGTGCAACATGGAGAACTTGGACCCCATGGGCATCCACACAGGGGACAGTATTGTGGTCGCCCCGTCCCAGACGCTCAACAACGACGAGTACCAGGCGCTCCGGTCCACGTGCTTCAAGGTCGCCAGAGCTCTGGGGATACTGGGGGAATGCAACGTCCAGTTCGCGCTGGACCCCGTGAGCGACGAGTACAGGGTCATAGAGGTGAACTCCAGGCTCTCGCGGAGCTCGGCCCTCGCATCCAAGGCCACGGGGTACCCCATAGCCTACGTGGCCGCCAAGCTGGCCCTGGGGCGCAGCCTCCCAGAGCTGGTGAACAAGGTCACGGGGGTCACCACAGCGTTCTTCGAGCCCTCCCTAGACTACGTCGTGGTCAAGGTCCCCCATTGGGACTTCGCCAAGTTCAGGAGAGTGGACCGCGTCATAGGCACTCAGATGAAGTCCGTGGGCGAGGTCATGGCCATTGGCCGCGACTTCAAAGAGGCGCTGCAGAAGGCCGTGCGGATGGCCAAGCCGGGCTCCGAGCTGACCGAGGAGACCGCGTGCTTCAAGGACCCCGCGGCATTGATGGTCGCCCTGGTGACGCCCACCGACCGCCGCCTCTTCGAGGTGGCGCAGGCGTACAGGCTGGGGCTAGGGACGGACGAGATACACGAGGCGACCGGGATCGACGGCTGGTTCCTTGAGCAGATACACGAGCTGGTGCAGCACAGGGACGCCATGGGTGGGGAACTAACCCCGGAGAAGCTGAGAGCCGCCAAGCTCAACGGTTTCAGCGACGCGGTGATCGCTAAAGCTTACAGCCTCGACGAGCCCAAGGTTAGGGGCCTCCGCCGCCGCTGGGGGATCACCCCTGTGGTGAGACAGATCGACACCATGGCCGCAGAGTGGCCGGCCAAGACCAACTACCTGTACATGACCTACTGGGGCGACGACGACGACATTGAGTTCGGCGGGTCTGAGAAGGCCGTGGTTCTAGGCTCAGGGTGCTATAGGATAGGCTCAAGCGTAGAGTTCGACTGGTGCTGTGTTAACATGGCGTGGAGCCTAAAGGCGGGCGGCGTGGACGAGGTCATCATGGTGAACTACAACCCTGAGACTGTGTCCACGGACTTCGATGTCCTAGATAAGCTGTACTTCGAGGAGATCAGCCTTGAGAGGGTCCTCGACATAGTGGAGAAGGAGAACCCGCGGGGGGTCGTGGTGAGCGTGGGAGGTCAGACACCCAACAACCTCGCCTTGGGGCTACAGCTGAACGGGGTCAGTATCCTGGGGACCTCCGCTGACGGCATCGACAGGGCCGAGGACCGGGCCAGGTTCAGCGAGCTCCTCGACGATCTGGGGGTGAAGCAGCCTGAGTGGGCAAGGCTGGAGTCCCTTGGGCAGGCCGAGGGCTTCGCCTCTCGGATAGGGTACCCTGTGCTGATAAGGCCGAGTTACATCCTCTCAGGGTCAGCCATGAGTGTCGCCCACAACGGTGACCAGTTGGCGGCATATCTACGCCACGCCGCGGAGGTCTCGGAGGAGCACCCCGTGACCATCAGCAAGTTCGTCGGAGAGGCCCGGGAGGTTGAGGTGGACGGAGTCTGCGACGGCGAGCACGTCTACCTGGGGCCAGTCATAGAGCATGTGGAAAACGCAGGGGTTCACAGCGGCGACGCCACCATGGTCATCCCCGCCCTCACGGTCTCGCTTGCTGTGAAGACGAAGGTGGGGGAGACATCTAGGAGGATCGCTAGGGCTTTAGGCATAAGGGGGCCCTTCAACATCCAGTTCCTCGCGAAGAACGGGGACGTGTACGTTATCGAGTGCAACCTGCGGGCGAGCAGGAGCATGCCCTTCGTATCTAAGATAACCGGAGTGAACCTCATGGAGCTGTCCGCGGCGGCGGCCCTTGGCGGCTCCATACCGGAAGGCGACGCTGCGCCGCTGAGGCACGGCGTCAAGTCGCCCATGTTCAGCTTCATGCGCTTGGAGAAGGCGGAGCCCCTCACGGGCGTAGAGATGGTCTCGACCGGTGAGGTCGCCTGCTTCGGGGAGAGCTTCCGCGAGGCGTTCCTGGACTCCTTGGTCGCTGGCGGCGTCAGGCTCCCGAGGCCGGGTGACAGGATACTGGTGACCGTGGGCGGCGGAAAAGAGAGGGCCGTGGAGATCGCCCGCAGGGCTCACGCGAAGGGCTTCAGGCTTCTAGCCACCAGGAACACGGCGAGGGCCCTGAAGACGAGCGGGGTGCCTTGCCGCGCCGTCTACAAGGTGAGCGAGGGAGGCTCACCCAACATACTGAGCCTCATCGAGGGCGGGGAGGTCCAGCTGGTCATCAACACTCCGAACCCGGACCACCTGGACTCCCAGACCATCAGCGACGGCTACTTGATCAGGAGGAGGGCCGTCGAGTTCGGGGTGCCCCTTCTGACTAACCTGGAGCTGGCGGACATGCTCATAGACATGCTGTAGCCTAGTCCACGGGGCGGCTCGTGCAATTCAGGGCGCCCCCTGCCCCAGTTTTCATCCAGTGCCGCGTGGCCCGGATGCACGCCGTGATTTATACTGCCTCGCTGTTAAGTTCAGCTTCCAGCAACCGTTAATAAAGCCTACACGTACATTCCTTGATGTCTGTCGAAGTGGTCTATAAGGAGGCCCTTGACACCCACCCGGCGCTCCAGGCAACCCTAGCCTCCGTGATTCTGGTCACCGCCTACCTGAGCCTCAACCTGCCCCGGGGCAGCGGGGCACTCGGCCTCATGCTGGTCTTCGTCATCACGGTTTCACTGTTCTTCAACTTCCGCACCCTTGACATCAGCGTCTCGGGCGGATGGCTGACAGTGGGCTACGGGTTCATCAGGAGCCGCGTCCGTCTGAGTGACATCCTGAACGCGGAGGCTGTGAGGCCCCCGTTCTGGCGCTACGGCGGAGTAGGGGTGAGGTGGGGGTTGGACTGCAGCGTGGGCTACATCGTTGACTACCGGAGAGGTGTCAGGGTCACCCGTAGGGAAGGCATGCCCGTGTTCTTCAGCACCAGAAACCCTGAGCAGCTAGTACGCCTACTACGAAGGGTGTAATAAAATTGGCCTAGTTTATGACCACGGTGTCCAGCTGGAAGTACCGCTGTGCCAGGAACCGTATCTTCTTGATGTTGGCCCCATTCTTGCCGATGGCGATGCCCTTGTCCTTGGGGTCCACGTTCACCATGGCGATCCTCTTGCCCTCCATCCTGTCCACCAGCCTTACGTCCTTGACCTTGGCGGGCTTCAGCGCGTTCCTGATGAACTTCTCCGGGTCGTCCATGTACTCGTAGATCTCCACCTGCTTGTTGGTCATGCTGCGGAACCGCTTGATCTTCTCGCCGCCCTTGCCCACGGCGAGGCCTACCTCGCCCTTCTTGACGGTGAAGATGATGGTGTCGTCGTCCTCGTCGATTATGCAGTCCACCACGGTGGCTCCGGTCATGTTCTGCAGTAGCTGGATGAACTTCATCTCAGTCTCCGTGATCTTGATGTTGTTAAGCATTCTACTCTTTCACCAGGTCAAGTATACGGCTGTCACCGGGATCGTTTATCACGAGAGCTGAGACAGGGTAGGGTTTACCGCACAACACTCCCAGGTCTACGCTGTCCTTAGCGTGCGTCAGCACGGGTATCTCGGCGAGGCGGCCGAAGGTCCTAATGGCATCGGCCTTCTCGTTGGGGCAGTTGGAGCTGAGGATGGCCATCCTGGCCCTGCCTCGCCTCATCTCCCTCACCGCCTCCTTGGATCCTAACTGGACTTTACCGGTGGAGAGAGCGAGTCTCAGCTCATGTTCTACGCTACTCATCGCGTCTGTCTCCTTGGTTCATGAACAGCTCGACGCTTCCTGTGCCTAGGGGCATCGACTGTCCGACTATGATGTTCTCGATCACCCCTTTAAGGGGATCGATCTCGCCTTTTATGGCCGCGTCCACCAGGTGCTGTATGGTGAGCTCGAAGGCGGCCCTGGCTAGGACGCTGCTCTTCTCGCCGCTGATGCCGTGGCGGCCGATCTGCTGGACTTCCCCTGTCTTGGTCATGATGTCGGCGACCAGCATGACGTGGCGTATGTCCACGTCCAGGCCCTGCTCCGATAGCACCGAGTGGGCCTCATGGATGAGGGCATTCCTGGCGGCCTCGACACCGAATATCTCGGCGATCTCGTGTATGTTGTTGGTGGTGGTCTTGGTGGCGTCGACCCCCTCGATGCGTAGGACGCCCTCCAGGTTGCTGCCGTCCGTCCTGATGACCCACTCACCGTCCTCGACGGTGGTGAGGACGCGCTTGATCTCGGGTATCCCCTTGATGCGGGCGTCCACGATGGAGTTGATGATGGGCTCGGGGTCCCTGGCCTTGTCCACGTCCAGGCTCACCATGTAGTTGTAGTCGCTCTCCTGGGCGAACTTGAAGGGGATGGCCTTCTCCACGTCCGCCGCCGTGACCCCCAGGGTCTCCATCCTCTCGGGGTTCAGGTTGAGGCGGACGGCCTCCTCGCGGAGGTCCACGTCGATGGTGTCTATGATGTCGTCGATGGTCGTGTAGGTGAGCTTCTGGGCTATCTCCCTGGCCTTCTTCTCGCTCTTGTTGTACTTGTCGGTGAGGTGGATGCTCATGACGGGGGTGCTGGGGCTCTTCCTGGCGTCCACGATCTCTATGAGCCGTGGCAGGCCCAGGGTGACGTTCAGCTCGGCCACACCTGCGTAGTGGAAGGTCCTGAGGGTCATCTGGGTACCAGGCTCTCCAATGCTCTGGGCCGCCACGATGCCCACGGCCTCGCCGGGCTCGACGAGGCTGAAGTCGTAGTTCTTCAGTATGCTGTCTATGACCTCGCGGGCGCTCTTCTTCGTGAGGCCTGCCTGCTTTATCTGGCGCCTCATCTCCTCCTTCAGCAGTTGAGGTATGTCCTCGGTGATCCCGTCGATCTGCTCGTCGATGAATCCCTCGTCGACGGCCTTGCCGGGCTCCTGGGTTATGCTGGTCCTGTCTGTTAGCTGGGCGACGTTGACGGCTACGCCGTGGTCGCTCTTGGCCGGGTCGACGCCGTCCTCGCCGTACATGAACTGGATTATGTCGCCCACGCTGTTCCTGACGGTGCCGTCGTACTCGACCCGGAGGTGCTCCAGGGCGTTGATGAGCCTCCTCTGCATGTATCCGCTCTGCTGGGTGCGGACGGCCGTGTCGACGAGGCCCTCCCGGCCACCCATGGAGTGGAAGAAGAACTCGAGGGGAGTCAGGCCATCCCGGTAGCAGTTGTAGACGAAGCCTCTGGCGGCTGGCGACGCGTCCCCCTCCTTGAAGTGGGGGAGGGTCCTATTCTCGTAGCCCCTCATGATGCGTTTGCCGCGTATGCTCTGCTGGCCTACGCTGCCCATCATCTGGCCTATGTTGAGGCTGCTGCCCCTGGCGCCGCTCCTGGTCATGATGATGCCGCTGTTCTCCATGGGGAGGCCCTCCTGCACGGTCTCGCCGGCCTTGTCACGGGCCTTGGCAAGCTCGTTCATGACCTTGATCTCGAAGCTCTCCTGCAGCGTCTGCCCGGGCAGCCTCTCCAGGACGCCCGTCTCGTACTCCTCGGTGAGCTTCTGGACGTTCTTCTCCATTTGGCGCATGACCTTGTTGATCTCCTTCTGCTCCCGGTCACCAAGGTTCAGCTCGTCGTAGCTGTATGTGAAGCCCCGGAGTGTGAGGAACCCGTTGATGAGGCGGCTGACGCCGTTGAGGAAGTCGTGGGCCACGTCTGTGCCGTAGTCCTTGATGATCCTGTGGAAGATGGTGTCGGGCCGCTCTGCGCCTATGCTGTTCTTGTCGATGACGCCGCTCCTTAGCTGCCCGTTCTGGATGATGACGTATGCGTCGTACGGGCAATTCTCGCGGCTGCACTCTGGGCAGTGTATGCATATGTTGGCCCTGGTGACGAAGCTGAAGTCCCGGGGCAGGAAGAGGCTGAACACAGTCTTGCCGCTCCACATGGGCCTAGGCTTCGTGGATGTGGGCCTCGGGATCTCGCCCCTGTAACCCGTGTAGGCCAGGATCTTCCCAACCTCGTCGGCTGTGAGCATGGTGTCTCCGCGGGTCAGGAGGTAGGCTCCGCTGATGAAGTCCTTGGTGGCTCCTATGATGGGGGCACCGTACCTTGGGCTCAGGATCTGGTCCTGGACCTGCATGAGCATCCGAGCCTCGGTCTGGGCCTCCTTGCTCTGGGGTATGTGGAGGTTCATCTCGTCGCCGTCGAAGTCCGCGTTGTAGGGCGGGCACACGGTGAGGTGCATCCTGAAGGTCTTGTAGGGGAGCACCTTGACGCGGTGCGCCATGATGCTCATCCTGTGCAGCGACGGCTGCCTGTTGAAGAGGGCTATGTCGCCGTCCTTCAGGTGGCGCTCTATGATGAAGCCGGGCTCCAGGGTCTCGCCTATCATGGTGCGGTCCTGGACGAACTCAAGCCTGATGCGCTTGTTGTCCGGCCTGATGATGTACAGGGCGCCTGGGTGCCTGTTGGGGCCGTTGAGTACGAGCCGCTTCATCTCCTCGATGTTGCGCTCCGTGACCACGTCCGGCACGGTCAGCTTGGTGGCTATGTGCACGGGTACGCCCACCTGGTTGATGTCCAGGTTGGGGTCGGGGCTGATGACGGTGCGCGCCGAGTAGTCGACGCGTTTGCCGCTCAGGTTGCCCCTGAACCGGCCCTCCTTGCCTTTGAGCCTCTGGGCGAGGCTCTTCAGGGTCCTGCGGCTGCGGTGCCTGGCGGGGG
>ENA-OSEO01006463-OSEO01006463.1-sediment-metagenome-genome-assembly--contig:-NODE-6463-length-10499-cov-3.719056_pt1 | contig 10499 bp, 9 predicted proteins | sample MGYA00237883_ERZ534232 | MGnify/ENA metagenome assembly ERZ534232
TCATCTTGACCGCCTCTCAAATCATTTTGAACGGGGTGGATCAGGGTGCAACAGCGGCATTTCGGGGAAGCCATGTTGTTTAAAGTGCCATGTCATGGGGGCCGGGGGGGGCTTGCCGCTGATCTCAAAGTCGCAACCCCGCGGAGCAGGGTCGGGTTTTTTGACCCGGCGCTCCCCAAGGTCCATGGGGGGGATGGTCGGGCCGGGCAGCGGGCTAGAGGCGGAGCTCGACTTTACCCTTAAGGTAGGTCTTTACCGACGAAATGGAAACCTCTTTTCGGTGAAAGATACCTGCGGCCAGCGCCGATTCCGCTTGGGTTCGGGTAAACACGTCATGGAAGTGCGCCACGCTGCCGGCGCCGCTGGAGGCAATGACCGGTATGGAAACCGCTGCCTTGACCGCGTTGATCAGCTCGATGTCGAAACCGGAATGGGTTCCGTCCCGATCGATGCAGTTTAACAGAATCTCACCGGCCCCCAGGGTTTCGCAGATCCGTGCAAGCGTTACGGCATCCAGATCTCTTCCTTCTCTTCCGCCCTTGATGGTGCACTGGTACCAGCAGTACCGCTGTCCGTCCGGGCCGGGAATATCGGTTGCGATGACAGGATGCGGCACGCTGCCGGGTGAGCCGACATATATCCGTCTCGGATCGATGGAGATGACCACGGCCTGGTTTCCGTACACCCGTGAAATCGCTTCGATGGAGCTGGCGCCGGTGGCCTTGCCGCACCGCCGGACCGCTTCGGCGATCAAAACCGCATCGCTGCCGATGGAAACCTTGTCCGCGCCGGATCGGAAATACGCTGCGGCCACCTCCAGCGCGTCGTATTGCCTGCCGTCCGTGTCCACATAGTCCCGGATACCGCCGCCGATGGTCAAAGGGACAAAGACATTTCTCGATGTCTGCTTCAGCACCTCCAGCATCGGCATGTCTTCCAGGGGAAAATCCCGGAACCCGGTGATATTCAAAAAGGTGATCTCATCGGCGCCTTGCCGGTAATATCTTCCGGCCAGGTCCACGGGTTTTCCCAGATTTCTGACCCGGCCGGCCTCCCGCACATCGTACCGGTCGCCCTTGGTGACCACCAGATCCCCCGTGTCGTTGGACCGAACATCCAGGCAGGCGATGATCCGCTTGGCCAGATGGGTCTTTTCAACGCGAACCGCCGGCATGACCGGTGCCGCCTGGAGGGAAAGAAAGTTTTTGAGCAAGGCGATTCCCACCGCACCGCTCTTTTCAGGGTGAAACTGGGTGGCGATGATATTGCGCTGTTGGATGCTGCTGACGAATCGATACCCATAATCGGTGGTCGTCAGAACCACCGAAGGATCTTTGGTGACCACGTGATAGGAGTGCACGAAATAGAATTTTTCATCCCCCCGAAGCCCCCGGAAGATCCGTGAAGGCTGTTGAACGATCACCCCGTTCCAGCCGATATGCGGCACGGCAAGCTGGGTTTCGAATCGTTTCACCCGGCCGGGGATGATGCCCAGGCCCCTTTCCCGGGGGGCTTCATCGCTCTTTTCAAACAGCGCCTGCAGCCCCAGGCAGATCCCGAGATACGGCCGGTCGGAGGCCAGATAGGCCTTGAGCGGATCGACATACCGTTTTTCCCTCAAGATCCGCATCATGCTGCCGAAATTGCCGACACCCGGAAACACCAGTTTTTCGGCCGACAGGATGTCCTCGGGGCGGGTCACGATCCGGACCGATTCCCCCAGGCTTTCAACCGCGTTGATAACGCTTCGGACATTGCCGGCACCATAGTCCAGCAGAGTAATCATTTCTTTGTTATCCTGTCAAAATCCCTTGTGCAGCGGCACGTACGATCGCGGCCCGGCCGAAAACCCCTTGGGTGAAGAGGCTTGCCGGTTGAAATTTAAGGCAGCCCCCTGAAAAACGGGAAAGAAAGGATCGACCGCCGAGGGGACGGATGCTATGCGAAGATCTTGTCTCCGAATTCCTTGGTGAACTCATCGATTTCTTTTGCAAAGTGCTCAAGAAACGATTCCATTTTGTTGCCTTCGGCCTTCATCATCCGCTCGGCGATTTTGGAGGCCTTTTCATAGACGTGTTCGAATTCATGGTCTTTCAGCCCGCTGATCTCCCTGGCTTCATCCTTGGAAATATGACCGTGATGGGCAAATACGGCAGCAAATACACCGCTCATCTTCTGGACCGCCTTTTTGGACATCTGCTTCCTCCTGGTGCAAGTTTCGAAAATAATTTGGCATATTAGCACGATTCGATAAAGGGGTAAAGGGGCGCAGCCGGTATGGTGAAACCAAAAAGAGGTTGTGTTCCGGAAAGTTTCGATCTATCAAACGGGATCAGACGATCGATCGCTCGACCGAAAAGAGGGGGGGGTGGTGTTGAACTTCGATTTATGCAAAGACATTATTCGAAACATATCAAAGGTGGTGGTGGGCAAAGACCATTGCATCGAACTGCTCCTGGTGGCGCTGCTTGCAGACGGTCATGTCCTGCTGGAGGATGTGCCGGGGGTCGGAAAGACGCTGATTGCCAAATCGCTGGCAAAAAGCATCGGCGGCACCTTCAAACGGGTTCAGTTCACCCCCGACCTGCTGCCATCGGACATTACCGGTTTTAACGTGTATGATCAGAACACCGGGACGTTCAAGTTTCAGCAGGGACCGGTCATGACCCATGTACTGCTGGCCGATGAGATCAACCGGACGATCCCCCGCACCCAGTCCAGCCTGCTGGAAAGCATGGAGGAACGACAGGTCACCATCGACGGTCAGACCATGCCGCTGCCCTCCCCGTTTTTCGTTATCGCCACCCAGAACCCCATCGAACTGGAGGGAACGTTTCCGCTCCCAGAAGCCCAGCTGGACCGGTTTCTGCTCAAGGTCCACCTGGGGTATCCGAGCCGTGACGAAGAGCTGCACATTCTGGAACGGTTTCAGGACGTCGACCCGCTGGTCACCCTCACCCCGGTGGTGGAACCCGAGGATTTTATCCAACTGCAGCAGGCTCGCAGACAGATCCGGGTCTCGGATCCGGTCCGGGCCTATATCGCCGACATTGTCCGGGCCACCCGCCGGCATCCGGCCCTGGAATACGGCGCCAGCCCCCGGGCTTCCCTCGGGTTGATGCGGGCGGCCCAGGCGCTGGCCGGATTGGACGGCCGATCCTACGTGCTTCCCGACCACGTTAAAAAACTGGCGCGCTATGTCTTGTCCCACCGGCTGATTTTCACCGAAGCCGAACGGATGCGCGGGGCCGAAACCGCCCGCACGATCGAAGAGATCATCGATCAGACGACGGTACCCACCACATCCCTCGCATAGGGCCATGGATATGGAAACGACCGGAAACCGAGTGCCCACCGCCTATATCCTTTCGGTTGTCCAATTTCTTGTGGGGGTACTGCTTTTCGCCGCCCTGCTCAACGGCCAGCAGGACCTGACGGTGCTGGCCGTTCTGGTTTTTGCCATGGGAATCGGTTCAAACCTCTGGAGCCGGCTGGGGGGCAGACGCATCTGCTGCGATGCCGAGGTGGATAAGCGGCGGCTGTTTCCGGACGAGGGATTTTGTCTTACGGCAAGCGTCCAAAACCAGAAATTTTTGCCTGTCTGGATCCAGCTGACCTTTCCGTTGGGCGATGCATTCCGGACCGCGGCCGGCACCGACGGGATGAGCCGGGACGGCAGCCTTTTCTGGTATCAACGGGTCCGCTTCGAGCTGGAATTGACCGCGCGTCACCGGGGGGTGTTCCCGGTCGGCCCCCCGGAGCTTTGGGTGGGGGATCTTTTCGGGTTCTACCCGAAAAAAAAGGCCGCGGCCGAACGGATCGAAGTGGTTGTCTATCCGCGGTTGATTCCGTTAAAAGCGGTTGGGGTGCCCAAGCGCGATTTTTTCGGTATTCCCGGGGTCAAAAGCCCGGTTGAAGACCCGGTCTATGTTTACGGAACCCGGGATTATCAGCACAGCCGGCCGGCACGGTACATCCACTGGAAGGCCAGTGCGCGCTACGGCCGGCTTCAGGAAAAGCTGTGCGAGCCCGCAGCCCAGGAAAAGATTCTGCTGGTTTTTGATGTGAGCCGGTTTCATCACCACCAGGCTCGGGATATTTTTGAAAAAACCCTCGAAACGGCCGCCTCTGCCGCGGTGCGGTTCTATCGCATGGGATATGCCGTGGGGCTGGCGACAAACGGCGTGCTCACCGGCGGCGGCCCCCGCATCGTCCCGGTGGCCAGGGCCGATCGACAGATTCCGCGCATCCTCGAGATGCTGGCCAGGGTGCAAATGGAGCCGCTGGACGATGTCGTCGAGATACTGAAACGCGGGCTCAAGCTCCCCTGGGGAGCCACCTGCATGAGCTTTTCCCACGATACGGACCCACCGCTTCAAAGCCTTTCGGCCTTTTTCAAACACCGAAACGTCCCGGTGGTATCGGTGGTATACCGGCCGGGCTCGGTGCAGCAAACGGGTCGGCCGGAGCGGATCGACCATTTGATTGCCCTTGAAGACCTCTGGGTGAACCGGGCGGATGACGGTGGAAAAGACCTCCCTTAGACTGTCGGTCGTTTCAGGCGCCGGCGCCGAACTTTCCTGGCTCTATGCATGGGCCTCCTTTCTTCTTGTTTCCTGCTTTCAGCGGCTCTACCCGTTGCCCGAAACGGTGGCCACCTTTTCACTGGCCGCCCTGCTCACCCGCCTTCCCATCGGGCGGGGCTGGCGGGTGATCCAGATCATCGGCATCCAGCTGATCGGTTTCGGCCTTAGCGCATTGTGGATCGTGCACGTTTTTTACTACCGATCGGAAGCATTCTGGAACACGATCTGGCTGAAGGATTTTTTCAGCAGACCCCGGGGGGCGATGGAGGGGTTTCTGCTCTTTTTCGTCGCCGTCTGCACGGTGGCGTTCTGGGTGGCAGGAATACGATTTTCCCTCCAGGACCGGTGCTACGAATCGGCTGCGTCCCGCTTCGACCGGGGAATGACCGCGTTTTTCTTTCTTTTTCTGATCAAGCTTCTCCTTCGCACGCAGATGGGGGTCCCGGTTGAGGATTCGATCACCGGGATGCTGATTTTCCCCTTTTTCCTTTTCGGGCTCACGGAAATCGGGCTCGCCCGGGACGGTGCACCCCCGGGGCAGAAAAACTATCTTTCCGGATACCGGGCCATCGGGGTGTTCAGCACCTTTGCCCTTGGGGTGGTGCTCCTGGGAGGCGGCCTGGTGCTGTTCTTTTTGCCCTATCTTCAGGCGGCTTCCGAGGTCGGATACGATCTGATGAAAAGCGCGGCCCGGCCCCTGGCACCGATTTTGATCGCCATCCTGCGATTTATTTTCGGCCATGCCAACCGGGGGCCTACAGCCCCCGGCCCCGCCCCCGAATCCCAAGGGATGGAGCCCATCCTATCGGCGGAGTCGAGCGGCTGGCTGCTGCTGGTGGAAAAAATTGTGATATGGGTCGGGGGCGGGCTGATCGCGGTGGTGGGGATTGCAGGGGTGTGCATCGGGCTCTGGTATGCGGTTCGATGGCTCTTTTCGAGGACATCCGCCGATCCGGTCAAACCCCGGCCCAGGGGGTGGCGCTGGTTTCTGTCTTGGCTGAAGCGGATTTTTTATTCCCTTGGGGCAGCAGGACCGTTCAGCAGGGCAAAACATACGGCTGCCGATTATTTTGCATCGCTGCTGGGCTGGGGACGCCGCAGCGGTCTGCCCTACCACCGTCATGAGACGCCCCTGGAGTACGGCGTGCGGCTGGCAGAAAAGTTGCCGGGGGGGAAAGCCGAGATTGCGCTGATCATCGAGCTGTTCCAGCGGGAAGTCTATGGGCAGGCAACCCTGGAGCGAGGGCAACGGGTTGCGATCCGCCGGGCGTGGAAAAGATTGAAACACCCCTCCTTGTGGTCCGACCGGCTGAAGTTATACGTGAAAAGGGCTTAAAGATACCGGGTATTTTTGCCGATAACTATGATAGGCACGGCAACATGTGCCGGGTTTGGAATCGGGGAATCGAACCCTTGTGAGGAATCCGATGGAGTTGGCCAGAGCCCAAAAAGGGTTTTTAAAGGTTGCGAAACGGTGCCCGGACTGTTTTTCCAATATCCCCCTGGAGGCCACCGAGTGCCCCTGGTGCAAGCGACGTCTGAAGGCGTCCGCCGACAAGCACGGTTACGCCAAAAAGCCGATCAACTGGTATGCCTATCTCATGTGCTTCCTCTCCTGGCTCGGGGTGGTCATCTACATCTGGTGGGCGTTTTTCAGATAGCTCCGACCCCTTGACCCCTCGACCCCTTGACCCCTCGACCCCTTTTCTTTAGGTCCCGATCCGATAGGTGGACCGAAGGTTCTTCAGCGCCGCCAGAACGCTCAAGCACGCCATATAGGTGGTTTTCGGGTTTTCCGGTACGGGGACGTTCTCCAGGGTGATGGTAAACTGCCCTGCACTGCTCCTGCAGAAAATCGTATGGGTGTTCCGCTCGACGGTGGGGTCGGCCAGGATTCGGATCCGGGTGGCTGAAAATCCGGTGCCCGCCAGGCTGAGGGCGGCGGCGATATTGATATTCTGGGGAAATTTCTTAACGCAATCCTTTGCAGCCCCTTCAAACAGGACGGTGGGTTCCGTCATGCCGTCAAGATTCAGGTTCATGGCATCCACATACGGGATGCCCTTCCAGGCGACGGGGGGTTTTCTCGTTGTCAGGGTGATTTCCCGAACCTCATGGTTGACGACCGCCTGGACCGCATCCAGCCCACCGATCCCCCCGGAGGGAATGTACAGGATGCTCCCGGCCGATTCGGCGGCATCGATCAGGTTTCCGAGCAGGCGTTCATCGACCAGGGCGCCCAGGCTGGCCGGAATCAGATCGATGCCGTTTTTTAGAATCCGGACCCCGTTCCGCTCAAGGGCTTCGTGGGAGGCCGCCTCGATGATCACATCCAGATCGGCATCCATCATTTCCTCGACCTGGGTCACCCACTTGATCCCGCAGCCCAGCACCCGGTCTCGGCCCTTGGATCGTTCCGTTCGGCCGCAGACAACGGCAACCTCCGTGTTTTTGACGGTGCCGTTGACCACTGCATCCAGAACGTACCCGCCGATGGTTCCACACCCGAGAATTCCCAACCGTTTGGCCTCGCCCATAGATTTCCCTCTCCAGTGAACATTGGATCATTTTTGCGCCAGGACCCACACCCCCTCCCATCTTTCAGGGGGTGTTTTGCAAAGCTCCCGGCACTTTTGCGCATAGGCGGCAGCCGGCCCGTCCCTATCCGAAATCCGGGAAAAGCCCTCCAGCGCCCCTGTGAAATCCGCCTTATAGAACAAATACAGCGCGCTGTAAAACGTTTCCAGGATATCTTTTCGGGCCGTTGCGGTTTCCGGGAACATCGGTTCGAAAACCGTCACCGGTTCCTTCCTCCCAACCACCGCCAGCCGGGCCAACTCCCGGAAGACCAGAACGTTTCCGACCGCACCACGGGTCGCATCGGAAACCATGGTGTAGGTTCCCAAGGCTTTATTCGCCCCTTCGAGCCGGGATGCCAGATTGACGGCATCTCCCAGCATGGTGTAGTCGAAGCGGGTTTCGGAGCCCAGGTTTCCTACCACCGCCGGCCCGGTATGGATGCCGATCCGCATCCGGACCTCTTTGCCGATGCGGGAGGCAAACCCCGGGCGCATCTGGGCGAGCCGCTCCTGGCATCCGAGGGCGGCCCTCACGGCCCGAAAGGCATGGTCCGAAACTTCCATCGGGGCGTTCCAGAAGGCGATGATCGCATCCCCTTCGTACTTGTCCACCGTTCCGCCCTCCGCGTGAATGATCCGGGTCATGGCAGACAGGTATTCGTTCAACAAAGCGGTGAGCGCCTCAGGCGTGAGCCCCTCGGACAGGGTGGTGAATCCTTCCAGATCGGAAAAAAAGATGGAAAGGGTTCGACGTTCTCCGCCCAGGGTCAGGCGCTCCGGATGAGCAATGAGCTGGTCGATGACCGCCGGGCTCAGGTATTGCTTGAATGCGTTTTTGATAAATCGCTTCTGCTTTCCTTCGGTGGCGTAGTAAAAGACCAGGGCAAACAGGATCGAAAAGACCACCCCGGCTTCGGTCAGCACCAGCGAAATCCAGAGCCCCCGGTGGTACATCCAGAGGGAAACCCCCAGGGGCAACCCGATACAGCCCGCACTGATGCCGATACTCGATATCCACCCGCTGAGAAAAGAAAGCGAGATCGCACAGAAGACGGCTCCGGCGGTTGCCACCAGGATATCCAGTGCTGCTGGGGTCTTTCGCATGAAATCGTTTGACAGCAGATTGTCCAGGAAGGTGGCATGGACCTCCACGCCGGGATAGATGCCGCCGACGGGGGCCGATTTCAGATCGTAGAGGGCGGGTGCCGTAAAACCGAAAAACACATACTTATCCTTGAACGCATCCGGATCCGTGATGGTGGGGGACAGGCCGTTTCGGAGACGGATTTCGGACTGCAAAACGGCCGCCGCGCTGTAGGCGCGGTGGGTTCGGGCAGGCCCCCGATACCGCAGGATGGCGTTGCCGTAGGTATCGATGGGAATCGTCCGGTTCCCGATCTGAAGTCGATCCGATGCGATCCGGCTTCGGACCTCCGGATGGGCGGCAAGAAAGGCCGCCAGCCCAAGGCTCGGGAAGGTCTTACCGTCGAAGCGTGCAAAAAGACTGATTCGTCGATAAATGCCGTCCGGATCGGGATCCAGATGGACATTTCCCAGCAGTGCGGCGCGCCGGGCCACCTCCGGAATCGGCACGGCGGCACGGGGATAGGTGATCGTTTCCCGAAGGATTGGGTCCAACCCATGCGAAAGCCCTTCGATCTGAAAGGCCGGCGACGGCAGATTCCCGGGCCATTGGGTCGTGCTCCCGGAATTTCTTCCCAGAAACACCGTGCCCACAAACCGCCCGGAATTTGACACGGCGGTTGCAAACCGGGTGTCGTCGTCCACTCCATAGGGGGAAGGCTCGGCAAAGAGGACATCGAAGACAACGGCCCTGGCTCCCTGGCGGGTGCAGAAATCCACCAGCGCGGCGTACATCTCGCGGGGCCACGGCCAGGTCAGGCCGCTTTCCGTTCTTGCCCAATCCAGGCTGTCCTGATCCAGAAGGATCAATCGGATGGCATCCGTTGCCGGGCCGGGTTCGGCCATCACCCGCTGGCGCCAGTCCCAGGTTTTTGCCTCCCATAGCTCCATCCACCCCAGGGCCCACAGGGTCGCAGAAACCGCGGCGGCCGCCAAGCCGATCAGGACGCCGCGGATGATTTTGCCTCCAAAATTCGGGGCGGCTTCCATCGGTCATTTCGATGCGAAAACGCGATGAAACCGCGTTTCACGTGCCGGGGAAAAGACCGGGGGCATATACGGCCCGAGTGCGGTCTGGATGTCCCGGATCCGGCTTTCGGGCGGCGGATGGGTCTTGGCAAAATCAAAGCCTTCGGGCTTCAAGCGGTGTTTCATCTCTTGGAGCATATCCACCAGAGCAAAAGGGGGATAACCGACCCGCCTCAGAATGGTGACCGCCGTCTGGTCCGCCTGGCGCTCGAATTCGCGCGAGTAGCCGTTGGTGATCAGGGTTCGGGTAATATCGGAAATGGATCCTTCGAAGGTTTGGGTCAGCGATGTGAGATTCTCCCCTCCGAAGGTCTTGGCGCTTTCCACGCCGATGGTGGTCAGCGCGGCGGTTATCCTGGAGCTTCGAATCGCCTGAAGGCCGTGCCTGGACTGCACATGGCCGATCTCATGGGCCAGGACTGCGGCCAGCGCGTCTTCGTTCCGGCAGCACCGCAGCATGCCCCGGGTGATGAAAATCAGCCCGCCGGGAGCGGCAAACGCATTGATTTCATCGGCATCGAGAATCAGAAAATGGTATCCGGCAAAGGTTTCGGGCATGTCCGAGGCCCGGGAAAGCGTTTGCCCCAGCTGGTTGATATACCGGGTGACGGACGTTCGGGTATCGGGGGAGTATGTCGACATCAGGGTGGCCCCGACCGCCCGGCCGATGTAATATTCCTGTTCGGGGGTGATGTCCTGGAAGGTCCGGGCGACCGCAACGGTGGTTTTTTTGAGGGATTCGGCCTGGGATTCGGTCAGGACCCCGGCGGCAACCCCGATCGCGGCGCCGATATCGGTTGCGGTTCCTGCGGATTGGCATCCCCAAAAGACCAGCGTCAACAGAATGACGCCCCCCATGAGGGTTTCCATCGATTTTTTCCCCAACGGCCGGTTCATTGGGCACCTCCCTGGGGGGGCAACCCTCCGTCTTTGAGAAACGCGATCATCTCTTTCCGGCTGATCACGATCCGTTCCATTCTATCGATCCAGGTATAGTCCGCTTCCGGATGTTTAACCTTGTACTGCCCCTCGACCTGTTGGTTGAACCCCTTTCCGGCCAATGCGATTTCATCGCCGGTGGCTGCCTGCCGAACATCCCGATCCCCCGGTCTCAGAATGATGGTCTTTTTCGTCAGCGCAGAGCTGTGGATCCATCCGGACC
>ENA-OSEO01006464-OSEO01006464.1-sediment-metagenome-genome-assembly--contig:-NODE-6464-length-10498-cov-3.234814_pt1 | contig 10498 bp, 9 predicted proteins | sample MGYA00237883_ERZ534232 | MGnify/ENA metagenome assembly ERZ534232
CTGGAGGAGCGTTGCCCGTTTTTAGATAACGACCTGGTGGCCTTTGTGCAGAAGATACCCGTTCATTTGAAGCTCAGGGAACTCACCGCCTGGAAGCGCCAGGACGAGAACAGCCCGGTGAAGGACCGCGACTATTACGCCGAGCATGACGACGGCAAGAACGTGCTCAGAAAGGCGGCCGGCCGCTTCCTGCCGCCGGCCATGACCCAAAGGCCCAAGCAGGGCTTCAGCTCGCCGGACGAGTCCTGGTACCGGGGCCCCAATCTGGACGCGGTGCAAAAGATGCTTTTAAGCCGCCGGGCCCTTTGCCACGAATTCATCCAGCCGGCCCAGATAGAAAATACCCTTAAGGAGCACTGCGACAAACGGATAAACCGGCGGCTGCGTATCTGGTCGCTACTTTGCTTTGAGTTGTGGCTGCAGACCTTCATGAACGGCCGACTTAGTTTCGGCGAGGGATAGGGACTTTGCACGAGCAGGGGAAAAATATCCAGCACGGGCTCAGGGAATTTTGGCAAAACCGCCAACAGGAAGTGAACGCAAAGTGGCGGCGCACCCTGCCTTGGGGCGACTACGTGGTGGACCGCTGGGAAAAGGCGCGGCTCTTGGGCTTTGGCGAAGGTACCAGCATCTATGACAGCTCCCTGGTGATAGGGGAGGTGAAAGTGGGCGAGCATACCTGGATCGGGCCCTTCACCGTGCTGGACGGCTCGGGCGGGCTGTCCATCGGTTCATTCTGTTCCATCTCGGCCGGGGTGCAGATCTACACCCACGACTCGGTGGACTGGGCCCTAAGCGGGGGCACGGCCCCCTACCGTAACGCCCCCACTTCCATCGGCTCCCGCTGCTACCTCGGCCCCCACGCCGTCATCGCCATGGGCGTGACCATAGGCGACGGCTGCGTCATCGGCGCGGGCAGCCTGGTCAACCGGGACATCCCGCCGGGCAGCAAGGCCGCCGGCTCGCCCTGCCGGCTGATCGGCCCGGCCGGCCCGGGGCCAGAGGAGGCAAGGCCGTGATCGTCATCGTGGACTACCAGATGGGGAATTTGGGCTCCATCGGCAACATGCTTAAAAAGCTGGGGGCCCGCGCGGTCATCACCTCTGAGGCGGCCCGACTCATGCGGGCGGACAAGCTGATCCTGCCCGGGGTGGGCGCCTTTGACAACGGCATGCAGAACATAGAGCGCCTGGGGCTTAGGCCCTTATTGGATAAAAAGGTTTTGGAGGAGAAGACGCCCATTCTGGGCATCTGCCTGGGCATGCAGCTTATCACCCGCCGCAGCCAGGAGGGCAGCCTGCCCGGGCTGGGCTGGGTCGAGGCCGATACGGTCCGTTTCGGATTCAACCCCAACGGCAAACTGAAGATCCCCCACATGGGCTGGAACCACATCATCCCCAACGGCGCCCATCCTTTGTTCACGGGGCTTGAGAGCGAGGCCCGCTTTTACTTTGTGCATTCCTATCACGCCGCATGCGACCGGAAGGAAGACGTGCTGGCTTTCACCAGCCACGGCTATGAATTCGCTGCGGCCATAGGCCGGGGCAACATCATGGGCACCCAGTTCCACCCCGAGAAAAGCCATAAGTTCGGGCTTAAACTTTTGGATAATTTCATTAGGCTGATTTGAGATGCTCATCACCAGGGTCATACCGTGCCTGCTCTTGCGGAACTGGGGTCTGGTCAAGACCATCAAGTTCAAAAACGCCCGCTACGTGGGCGACCCGGTGAACGTGATCCGCATCTTCAACGAAAAGGAAGTGGACGAGCTGATCCTTTTGGACATCGCGGCCACCCCGGAGGGCAAAGGGCCTGCCTTTGAAGTGTTGGCCGACGTGGCCAGCGAGTGCTTCATGCCGCTCACCTTCGGCGGGGGCATCCGCTCCATAAAAGACATCCGCACCGCCTTCAGCCTGGGGGTGGAAAAGGTGGCCCTAAACAGCGCGGCGGCGGAGAACCCGGAGCTTATCAAGGAGGCCGCCGCCCTCTTCGGCAACCAGAGCATCGTGGTGAGCCTGGACGTGAAGAAAAATTTTTGGGGCCGATACGAGGTCCATATCCGCGGCGGGGCCAAGCGCCTGAAAACAGACCCGGTGGCCTGGGCCCAAAGGGCCGAGGAGCTGGGCGCGGGCGAGATACTGCTTAATTCCATGGACCGCGACGGGACCATGGAAGGCTATGACCTGGATTTGATCAAGCGCGTCACCGCCGCGGTCTCGGTGCCGGTGATCGCCTGCGGCGGGGCGGGCCGGATCGAGCATTTCTCCCAGGCGGTCAAACAAGGCGGGGCCTCGGCGGTGGCCGCCGGCAGCCTGGTGGTTTTTCAGGGAAAAGAGCGGGGGGTGCTCATAAACTTCCCCGCGCCGGAAGAATTAAAGGGAATCTTCGATTGAGCCGATTCAGATAGTGAACCCTAATCAGGAGCGGGCGACATGGAAGCGGCCCCGGACAGATGGTCACACCAGGAAATAAATCAAATATTCGCGGAAGAAATGGCCGGACCGCCGGAGGCGATCCCGGTCCAGGAGGTCAAATCCTGCACGCGCTGCCTGTATGACGAAAACACCCCGGCCATATCCTTTGACCAAAACGGCATGTGCAACTATTGCCGGCTGCATGATCAGATGGACCGGCAGTATCCCACCGGCCAGGAAGGCCGCCGCATCCTGGAGGAGCTGGCCGGCCGCATCCGCCAAGAGGGGCGCTGGCGGGATTTCGACTGCGTGGTGGGGGTCAGCGGCGGGTGCGATTCCTCCTATATGGTCTATCTGGCCAAGGAGCTGGGCCTAAGGCCCCTGGCGGTTCACTTCGACAACACCTGGGACTCCAAGATCGCGGTGGAAAACATCCACAACGTGCTAAAAAAGCTTGGGGTGGAGCTTTTCACCTACGTGGTGGACAACGAGGAATACAACGACATCTACCGGTCCTTTTTAAAGGCGGGCGTCCCGGACATCGAGGCGCCCACGGACATCGGCCTGGCCGCGGTCCTGTACCGGGCCGCGGAAAAATACCGGGTCAAATACATCTTCGAGGGGCATTCCTTCCGCACCGAGGGGGTCTCGCCCCTGGGCTGGCTGTACATGGACGGCAAGTACATAAAAACGGTGCAGAAAACCTACGGCACCAGGAAGCTGAAGACCTTCCCCAATATGACCCTGGCCTATTTCCTGAAGTGGACGGCGCTGAAAAGGATCCAAAAAATCCGCCCGCTCTATTACGTAGATTATCGTAAGGAAGAGGTGAAAAAGTTTCTGGCCGATGAGTTCGGCTGGCAGTGGTACGGCGGGCACCACCTGGAAAACCGGTTCACCGCCTTTTACCATAGCTATTTTCTGCCCCGGCGCTTCGGCATAGATCAGCGGCCCAACGGCTTTTCCGCCCTGGTCCGCTCCGGCCAGATGAGCCGCGAGGAAGGGCTTAAGCTCATGCGTCAGCCGCCCCATCTGGAGGCGGAGATGGTGGAGGTGGTCAAAAAGCGCCTGCATCTTAGCGACCTGGAGTTCGAGCGGCTGATGACCCAGCCCCAAAGAAGCTTCCGCGAGTTCAAGACCTACAAGAAGACCTTCGAGCGCATGCGGCCGGTTTTCTGGGCGTTAAGCCGGATGAACCTGGTGCCATTAAGCTTTTATGTGAAATACACCTCTAAGAACAATATTTGAAAATGGACGCACTGCGGCAAGACAAGGGAACGGGGGGCATTCTGGGGGTAGTGGGCGGCTTTGACGAGCTGGCCGACCTGGAACTGCGCCTGGGCCGCAAGGTGGCCAATTTCTCCCTGGTGACGGCGCTTTTAAAATACAGCACTTTAAGCGAGCTGCATTTCTTCCTGCCCTTTTTCGGCGCCTTGCGGCCTTTTGAAAAGGCCTACGGCCACCTGCTCAACCGGCCGGGGCAAGAAAACCGGGTCAAGCTGCTGCCCGCCGCCGGCCTGCCCGCCGCCTTGGAGCGCACGCCTTATCTGGCCCTGCATGCCACCGAGCACCACCGCTTTTTCACCGAGCTCTGCCATTTGCGCAATCAGTGGTCGGCCAAGCCTTTTCCCGTAACCTGCACGCCACATTCCCTCAATCCCTGGGAGGGCCATCTGCGCAATATCTATAAGGTATTGCCCGGCCCCCAGCCTTTTGACGCCATCTTCTGCACCAGCACTGCGGCCAAGGAGCACCTTAAAAAGGGGCTTGACGCCTTGGCCGCTGGCCTGCGGGGGATGGGGCTTTCTCAGGCGGGATACGCCGGGCGCCTGGAGGTGGTGCCTTTGGGGGTGGAGGCGGATCAGTTCGGCAAGATGGACCAGGAAAGTGCCCTGGCCCGCCTGGGGCTGCCAAGCGGGCCTTTTACCCTGCTCTGCCTGGGACGGCTCACCCCCACGGACAAATTCGATCTCATGCCCCTTCTGGGGGTCTTGAAGCTTTTGCGCGAGGAATGCGAGGCCCGCCTGATCCTGGCCGGGGCCGCGCACGAAGGGTACGCCCTGGAGCTTAAACACGCGGCATACGCTATGGGGCTGGCCCAGGCGGTCCATGTTTTTCCCGACTTTACCGGCGAGATGAAGCCCGCGCTCTACGCGGCGGCGGATGTGTTCGTTTCGCCGGCGGACAACCTGCAGGAGACCTTTGGGCTGAGCATCCTGGAGGCCATGGCCGCCGCTCTGCCCGTAGTGGCCAGCAATTTTTCCGGCTACCGCGACCTGGTGCAAGAGGGGGAAACCGGTTTTTTGATCCCCACCCTGGGGCCGGCCGAATTCAAGCCTCTGGACGCCCTCTGGCCGCTTCTACCCAGCCCCATAGGGGCCCTGCAGGTTGCCCAGCGCACGGCGGTGGACCTTGGAATTATGCTGGCGCGGCTGAAGGCCCTGGCAACAAACGCGGTTCTGCGCCGCGATATGGGCCGGGCCGGCCGGCAGCGGGTGCTGGCGGCTTTCGATTGGCCAGTAGTGATAAGGCGCATGGAGGAGAGATGGGCACAGCTTAACCAAATGGCCCAAGTCAAAGTGGGGCCCGTGCCCGATCCGGATCTGATGGTGGTCTCCCAGGGCGAGCTTTTCGGGCACTTTTTCAGCCAAAAAATCTCGTCTAAGACCAGGCTGAAGCCCGGCCCCCTGGCCCCGACCTTTGCCCAGAACGGCTGGGCCAAATCCCCCCATCCGGATCTGGCCCAGGCCCTGCCGCCGGAGCATTTGACCCGGCTTTTGGGGTTTTTGCAGGCGGAGGCCGGGGCCAGCCTGGAGGAACTCAGCCGAAAGCTGGCCGGGGAGCTGCCGGCCCATTTGGTGGAGCATCTGGCCCTTTACGGCCTGAAATACGGCGTCCTGGCCCTGGCGGACTAAGCCCGGGGAGGTACCAGTTTTGCTTTATCTTGCCATGCCCTTTGGCCCCCGGCACGGCTGGGGGATATGCAGCCAATATCTGGCCAAGGAACTGGCCCGGCTGACCCCGCTTTCCGTGCTTACCGAGAATTTCGGGCCCAAGAGCGTGAACGGGCTGGTGGACTATGAGTTTCTGCGGCCCCTGGCATGGGAGATAAAGCCGTTCGTGCAGAATCTAAAAGGACCTCTTGACGGAGCGGTCCTGCAGGCCATGGTGAACGACACCCTGGAACCATGGCAGCCTAAACTCAAAGGCGCGCTCAATTTGGGCTATATCTTCGCCGAGCAGACCGGCTTCGCCAGAGAGCAGGTGGAAAAGGCCCGGCAGAATTTCGACGTGGTGGTGGCCGGCTCCTCCTGGTGCGAATCGGTTTTGCGCGCCCAGGGGCTAAGCAGCACCCGCACCATCGCGCAGGGGGTGGACCGCACGGTCTTCAACCCGACGGCCAACCAAAAGACCCTTTTCCCGGAGCGGTTCGTGGTCTTTTCCGGCGGCAAGTTCGAGTACCGAAAGGGGCAGGACTTGGTGTTGACGGCCTTCAAGGCCCTGCTTAAAAGGCATGACGACGCCCTTTTGGTGGCCTCCTGGTTCAATCCCTGGCCTGTTTACATGCAGTCCATGTCCCTGTCGCCGCATATCAAGTTCAGCCTGGGCCAGGACTTTCCCGCCACCATGGCCGCCGTCCTGGCCGCGGCGGGCATACCTAAAGACAAGGTCATCCTCCTGCCGCCTTTGCCCCATTTCGAGATGGCCCGCGTCTACAAGAACTCGGACGTGGGCCTCTTCCCCAACCGCTGCGAGGGAGGCACCAACCTGGTGCTGATGGAATACATGGCCTGCGGCAAGCCGGCCATCGCCAGCAATTCCACCGGACACCGGGACGTGGCCGGACCTTACAACACGCTGCTTTTGGAAAGAATGCGGCCCCTGCATCTGCAAGGTTCGCAAGGGCAGACCACGGTGTGGGACGACCCCGACCTGGAGGAGCTTACGGAAAAGCTTCTATGGGCCTACGACCACCCGGCAGAGACCGCCGCTATTGGTCAGGTGGCCGGCCGCGATATGGAGGCATTCACCTGGGAAGCCGCGGCCAAACGCTTTTATCAAATTGCCGCCCGCGCGCTTTGATGGCCGCCTAGCAAAGGTTTTTCGGGCAACCTGAGCCGGAAAATCATCAACATTCAAGTGATTGCTTTAATTGATTGAAGGGATAATCTGCCTTGCCCGGAAGTGCGGGCGCTAAGGCAGGGACTAAGGCATTTTTACGGATTGCCGATCAGCCCTACCCACTTCTGGCGAAGCTTCTGGCGGTTCTCCAGGATGATGTTTTTAAGAACCATGTCCCGGCCGAAGTAGTTGATCACCTTCTCGCCGCCGGCGGAGGACACCCCCCAGTGGTGGTCAAAGCCGTCCACGGGCACGGCATAGCAGGCCAGGCCCGCCTTGAGAATCTGTAGACCAATGTCCCACTCTTCGTATTCACAAGGGCTGAACCGAGGATCAAACATTAGGCTACTGCCTAAAAATCGCTCCAGATGAATGCAAAACAGAAAGCCCGAAACATCGTGGGTCTGCACGGGCCGGTCGAATTTGCCTTTTTCAAAGTAGCGGGCCACCTTCAGCCGTTTGAAATCCACGAAGGAGCCCTGGGGGCCCACGATCACCGCGTTTTTAAGGCCGAAAAGATAAGCCTCCATTTCCTCCACGGTTTTCAATGAGATATGCAGGTCAGCATTCAAGATGAAAACCGCCCGGCCCTCGGCCAGGTTTATGCCTAGATTCCAGGAGCGGGTCACCCCGGCATTCAGATTGTTGAAGCAGAACTTGTCGATCCTGGGATGATCATTTAGCTTGGCAAAGACCTCTTGGCTATTGAAGATGCAAATGACCTCGCCAGGGATATCTTTTAGGTCTTCAAGCAGGGTAAGCACGTTGTAGGGGCTGTGCGGGGAGAAATCCAAAACAGGTATCACGAAGCTCCTCATAATTTCCTTGAAAGATTCGGCGGCCATCTTCGCCCCTTTTCCCCAGTATCTATTAATCTTATGCTTTAATCACATCGCCGCGACCCGGTCCTGAGCGGCCCCTGTCGAAAGTAAATGATAGAACTTATGCGCGGCGGCCTCCCAGGTGAAGGATGCCAAAGACTGTCCCGCCCTTTGGCCTATCTCGCTAAGGGCGCCGGCGTTCTGGTAGGCCCACTCCAGCTTTTCCACCAACTCCTCCAAATCAGGATCATCCCAGGCGGCCACTTGGCGGCCGTCCCGGTTTATTTTCAATTTGCCCAGCTTGGTCAAAAGGATAGCATTTTGCGCGTTGGCCACGTCTTGGTGGCCGCTGGAATCGCTGGCGATGGCCGGCTTGCCGCAGGCCATGTATTCCATCAGGACCAGGTTGGTACCGCCCTCGCAGCGGTTGGGGAAGACGCCCACGTCCGTGTTTTTGTATATGTTGGCCATGAGCGGGTGGGGCTTAGGGGGAAGGGTCACCACCCGGTTGAGGTCGATTCCGCAGCCGGCCAAGGTCTGTTTTATGGTGGAGAGGAAATCCGTTCCCAGGCGCAGCTCGATGTGGGGTGAATGGGCCATGCTCTTTAAGCTGTCCAGCCAGGGGTTGGCCCAGGCGTTCACCAGCAGCACGTCCGCATGGCGGTCCTGCAGGACCTTGTAGGCCCTTATCACCAGGTCCTGGCCCTTTCTAAGCTCGAACTTGCCCCCGGAAAAGACCACGAACCGGTCATGAAGGGCGGTTTTGCTTGCCTGGCACATATTGAAAAACCGCCGATTGATCCCCTGGACGATGGTGCAAGTATGGGTGAGCCCGTTTTTGCGCAGCACTTTTTCGCACCAGGTTGACCCGGCCACGATCAGATCGAACCGCCGCCGGGCGTTCTCCCGGTTCTGGGGGCTGATATATTCTTCCTCGAAAAAAATATAACCCGCGTTGAAGGCACCCTTTAGGGCCGGCTCCCAGGGAAGGAAGGAAAAGTTGTTCACCGGCTGCAGCATAGGATGCCCCAGGCAGGCGGCGGCCGGAAAATCTTTTTTATCCCGCCATACGCCCCTCAGGCCCATGCCTTCCAGTTCATCGCCCACCTCGGCAAGGGCGAAGGGATCGGAGATCAGGGTGATGGGGCCGAGCCGCGCAAGCTCCTGGCTGAGATGCCAGCCGCAGATGCCCCAGCCGTGCTGGTTGCCCAAGGGAAATACCAAATGAACCAAGACCGCTCCTGTTGGCGCGGGCACGCAACCGGCGCCTCAGTCAAGAATCATGAAAAACCGTTCAAAGGTGTTCACGAACGAATTGCCGGTCATCACCAGTTGGTAAATCTGCAGATACTGTTTCATTACCTCCACCGGATGATAGTGCTTGAGCCAGTCCTTGGCGTTTTTCATTTTTTCCCGCACCATCTCCGGTTTGGTGAGGATGTTCACCATTAGGTCTTCCAGGTCCTCGGCCGTGGCCGAAAACACGGGGTTATCCGGGAAAAAGGACAAAAAGAAGTTGTCCAGGGTGCAGACGGTCACCTTGCCCAGGGCCAAGGACTCCAAGGAAGTAAGGCCCGGATTGCCCGAGAGCATGATCTCCCTGGGCCTGATGCAGTCTATATGAATGTCACAGTTCGCCTTTTCCTCCATGGCCTCGGCGTTGGACTTGCCCATGGTCAGGCTTACGATCAAATTCTTCTCCGGCACCCTCTTTTGCACCTTCTCCAGGATGGGCAGGATGTAGTGGGTGTATTTTTCCGTGGGGTTGGTGGGGGCGTGGTTTATGACCACGTCCTTCTTGTCGTAGAAGCTTAGGTCCACCTCATATTGGCGGTAGGGGCTGGCGTCGAACATGATGGGGATGTGGTACATCATGAACTCCGCGTCCCGGTACATGGCGTGATCGTATTTGTTCAGGCCGAATATGCCGGTCTTCTGGTGGAAATCCACCACTTGCTTCTTGTTGGACTTGATGTCCCCGCCGAAGTAATCCACCAGGCAGTTGTTTTTGTGCAGGTAGTCGTTCCAGTTCAGGCCGGGCACCGGCGGGATGTAACGCACGAAGTGGAAAAAATCCGCCTGCTTTATCAGCTCGTGCGCCTCCTTAATGCTTTCCTCGTTGTCCAGCACCAAGTCTTCGCCGTAGTTCAGGTAATCCCGCTTTAAAATCATGGCCCGGGACTTGTGGGTGGTGTGGTCGTTCAGCACGTTCATCATGCGCACCATGTTGCCCGCCACCTCGATATCCGAGACGAACAAGACGTTTTTGCCCGTCTTTTCCGCCACCAGCTCCTCGGGCACATAGCGCAAAAAACCCTCGCGCGCCGGATTTCGCCTTTGGTTTTTGTCAAAGACCTTGGGTTTGATCTCCTTAAGCCGGGCCTTGGTCGCATCCGCGTTGCGGTTCAGGATGCCAAACAGGGTCTTGAGCAAAAGCTCCCTGATCTGGGGCTGGTCGTCCCGCCCGGCCAGGGATTTGACAAAGTGATCCTTGGCCTCTTCAAGCCTGGCCTCCTTTAGGCAGCGCATTCCCGCATCATTGTGGGTAAGCACCTCGTTCATCTGAGGGAATTTGCGCGCGGGCGAAAAATAGGGGTCCAGCTCCAAAAGGGCCTGATTCATTTCCAGATCCTGGGGATGGCTCGCAAGATATTTGGTCAGATGAGTTTTGGCCAGATCAATTCGATTAATTTGTTTAAGTACATCGACGAAATTGGTCAGGGCCAATTTGTAGAAAGGATCAACTTCCATCACTTGCTCGAAATAATTGACGGAGCGTTCAACATCTTGTTTTTGATAGGCAATCACACCCAGGTTATTCAAGGCGAACTTGTTGGCCGGCTCCGAGGCGAGCACCTGCAAAAAGGCCTGCTCGGCCTGGTCCACCTTGTTCTGAGCGAACAAGGCGGCGGCCTGTTTAAGATTTTCATGCATGCTGAAAGTCCTTTTTAAGTAGCGTGTTCCCCGTTAAAAGCATTGGCGCCCCGTAAGCGTTCTTTTGTGTTGCCAAACTCGTGCCAAAAGCCGGGGTACCTTAAGTAAACGGCCTTGTTGAGAAAAAATCGAAATGGCCCTAAAAATTCCGCCGGGAAAAAGGGCAATTTTTTCCGGAGGGGCAAATTCCCCAAAACCAGTTTGTGC
>ENA-OSEO01006467-OSEO01006467.1-sediment-metagenome-genome-assembly--contig:-NODE-6467-length-10495-cov-6.667883_pt1 | contig 10495 bp, 7 predicted proteins | sample MGYA00237883_ERZ534232 | MGnify/ENA metagenome assembly ERZ534232
TCGGTTTTTGCAGCCCTTGGGCAGAGACCCCCACGGGCAAACTTCTTCGCACGTTGCGGAGAAGTTGCGGACAAAGACTCTATCGCTGCGGCCCTGAACTTGCCGCCCGTCTGACGGCATCTTGGAGTTCGTCCAGGCCGTAGGGTTTGGCCAAAAAGGCCTGAGGCCGTTGGACATGATCGCCTGCCATGACGCTGGCCTCGTCGTATCCGCTGGTCAGGATGACAGGGATGTCGGGTCGTATTCGGCGCATGGCCGCGAGGGTCTCCCATCCATCCATGCCGGGCATGCTCAGATCGCACAGGACCACGCCGATGTTTTTCTGGTGCTCCCGGAAGAGTTCCAGTCCCTCGGCCCCGTCCTTCGCCGCAAGGACCTCGAATCCCAGATGCCGGAGCATGCGTATTCCCAACTGGCGCACATCAGGCGTGTCTTCCACCAGGAGGACCATGCCGGCCCCGGCCGCCCCTGAAACTGCATCGCTTCCCTGTGGGAGAGACGCTGTTTCACCAGCCAGCGGCAGGTAGACCTGAAACACGCTGCCCACGGGTTCTCCGTTTGCGGCGCCCGGTTGAGCGTTTGGGAGGGCCCTCACTGCTCGGTCCTCCGCCTTTCCCGCTTTATGTTGGCTTTCCACCACAATCCCGCCGGCGTGGGCCCGCACAATGCCCAGGACCACGGACAGGCCCAGTCCCCGGCCTGTAAACTTGGTGGAGAAAAAGGGATCGAAGAGCTTTTTTATGTTTTCCCGAGGAATCCCGGGACCGGCATCCTTCACCTCCAGACAGGCATAGGCAGTCTCTCGGGGATCCCAGTCTACCGGGAATCGGTTTGCCAAGGGGATATGCTGTGGGGAAACAGCCTTAAGACTCACGCCCACCACGCCCCCTGAATCGGCCATGGCCTCACAGGCATTGGCGACCAAGCTCCTCACCACCTGCCTCATCTGGTTCCGGTTCACATGGACAGGCAGCCCCGGAGAGGCCAGGTGGGCCTCCAGGCTTACATTCTCGGGAAAGTCCTTCTGAAGATCGGCAAGAATCCCTCTGCAGATCTCAGAAAGGTCCTGGGTCTCGCGCGTCCCCGCAGCCTGTCCCAGATAGGTCACCATCTCCCGGCTCACCCCTGCTGCCCGCTGGGCCGCCTTCATGGACTCCATCAGGGCCTCTGCAACCGGTCCACCCTGGGGCAGATCGTCCATGGCCAGCTGAAGATACCCCATCACGGCCTGAAGATGGTTGTTGAAGTGATGGGCAATGGCCCCTGCCATCCGGTGGAGGCTTTCAGCCTTGTGCAGCAGGGTGCGCTGGGTCTCTAACTCCCTGAGTTCGGTCACGTCGTAAGCGATGCCCAGCAGATACTCGGGCTTGCCCTTTTTGTCCAGGATGGGCACCTTGCGGGTATGGACGACACGCACACCCTTGTCGCGGGTCGCCACGAGTTCATCCGCAACCTCTACCATCTCCTTTCTCTCCAAAACCTCCCGATCCTTTCTTATAAAAAAAGCGGCCTGATCTGGGGGGAACAAATCATAGTCGCTTTTCCCGATAACCTCGGAACGGGAATAGCCCAAAACTTTTTCCCCTGCCCGGTTGAACCGGACAAACCGGAGGTCTTTGGCGTCTTTTAAGAACACGATGCTCGGAATGTTTTCGATGATGGAATCCAGAAAGGCGTTTGCGCGGCGCAGCTCGTCCAGATAGCGCTTTCGTTCGGTGATGTCGAGTGCGAAACCGATGGTTCCCCGGACATTCCCGTCCGCATCGCACAGGGGCATCTTGTGCGTGAGGCTCCAACCGTATTCCCCAGAGGATTTCAGATGGCGCTCTTCAATGTCGCGCCTCGCCCTGTTGGTCCGCATGATTTCCTGATCGTCAGAGACATAGGCATCCGCGATTTCCCTTGGAAAGAGCTCATGATCGGTCTTGCCAAGGATGGTTTCCCTTGGGATGCCTGTGGCCTTGCAGTAGGCCTGGTTGACCTGCTCATAGCGGCCGTCTTTATCCTTCTGCCAGATCAGGGCCGGCACAGAATCAAAGATCAGGGAAAGGTCCTTTTGCGTCTTTCGCAGGGCCTCTTCTGTCTGAGTCCGCTCGGTGACGTCGAGCCCGATCCCGAGCACAAAACGGCCGTCCCCATCAGGCGGTGCAATGGCCGCGCAGCGCCACTCGATCCATCTCTCTTCGCCCTGTTTGGTGGTCCAGATGCGGGTGATCGGCCCTTCCAACCCCTGGCCAGACGAATCGGCCGAATCAAGAGGCCCTGCCGGGCCGAACACCTCGGCAATGGTCTTCCCCAGGACCCCTTCTGCAGGATGGCCGGTCAGGTCCTGGCAGGCCCGGTTGAACCGCACGATGCGCCCCTTTTCATCAGTGACCAGAATCAGCGTAGGCGCTGTCTCGGCCATGGCTTTTATGAGCCGGGAGAGCCGTTCCCTCTCCTCCACCAGCGATTTCAAACGCACAATGAGGGGCTCCCGCGGGCCCATCACCACATCCACTTCCCCCCGGCGAAGGGAATCCAGGGCGGCCTCGGCCTGGTCGAGGCGCACTTTCAGATCCTCGTAAGAAGGCGGTCGATCGCTCATTTCCTGTCCCCGTTATGGCTCAGTCCCAGGATTGCCAGCACCTTGTCTTCATCGCTCAGAGAACCCACAATGACCCGTTCAGGGGCAGGCGCCTCGATGATGAGGGTAGGTATTGCCACCACATGGTGGCGCAGACCGGCCTGGTAGTCCTCCAGGATGTCCACAACCACGATCTCGCTTCGATCCCTCATGTATGTCTCGGCCAGGCGGAAAAGGGTCTCTCTGGCCTTTTTCGAATTGGGCTCATCCCCGGCCACAAAGAGGCGAAAACGGAAAAAGACGTCCCTGTCGCTGTGGTCTGCAGCCGGTTCGTCTGTGGTTCTGTTCATGGTCTGTCCCTCCCGCTGCTCTGATTCGGTTCTTCGATGCCTTGCAGGTCTGCGCGGCGCATCTCTGCCTGGCGCCGTCTCCTGTCTGCTGTCTCCTGCTGCAAAAGCCGCAGCCGCTCCAGCTCCACCTCTTTGGCCTGTATATCCAGGGCCAGCCGCTGGACCTCGACCGCATCCCTGGCCTCCTGGGCCTTGCGGGCCGCGCCGGTCAGAACCTCGCCGCCCCCTGTGTAGGGCTCCAAAATGCAAATGCCCCCATCGGTGATCACAAATTCCTGCTTCTGATTGGAATGACCCGAGCCGCGGGCCTTGAGCACCTGGATGACGCGGTTGATTTCTCCGGCCCCTTCCACGTAGGAAAGAAACAGGACCGCGTCGATAATGGAAGAGATGTCGTTTCCCGATATCTCCATGTGGCCTGTGATCCCTGAAAGCTGGTTGATGAGAATAACCGTTGTCCCCCTTTCCTTGCATTGGTTGAGCAGGCGCACCAGGAAATCAAAGGCCGCATGTCTGCCCCCCATGCGCACGCAGGCCGAAATGGCGTCCACGATGAGATGACGGGGAGCAAAGTGGTCAAGCCGGTTCATGACCCGAATAAGATGTTCCTCCGGACCCATGGCCTCGGGCATGACCGTCATAAACATGAGCCGGTGGGAGGCCACATGGGGCTCGAGTTCCAGGCCGGCAGCACGCATATTGCCGATCACTTCGGGTTCTGACTCCTCGTATCCCACATACAGGACCTTTTCGCCCCGGTTGCAGGCCGCGTTGGCAAAGGTGCTGGCCAGCATGGTCTTGCCGGTGCCGGGGAGGCCTGCGAACAGGACGCAGGACGCACGCCGGAATCCCCCTTCCAGCATTTCATCCAGCCGTGTGAGCCCGGTGGACATCTTTTCTCCCAGGGCCTTGTGGCGCAGTTCCACTGTGGAGATGGGGGCAATGTGAAGACCTGCTCCAGTGATCACATAGGGGTATTCATTGCTGCCAAAGCCTGAACCTCGGTACTTGACCACCCGCATCCGCCGCTTGCTCAACTGGTTTTCCACCCTGGCATCCATGCAAACCACGCAGTCAGCCATGGAGTCAAAGAAATCCTGAAAAGAGGGCACGCTTCCCGAAACCGGCCGGATGGTGAGGATGGCGGTCAGCCCCTCGGAACGGAGCCAGTCGTTTAGAAAATGCAATTCATTGCGCACCTGCCGAGGGGAATCGTAGAGGCGCAAAACCACCTCCAGGGCATCGATCACGATCCGCCTGGCCCCCATATCCCGGCTCATGCCCGAAACAGAGGCCAGGAGCCCCTTGAGGCTGAAATCCCCGCTGATGAGGGTGTCAGGTCGAATGCGTCCATCCACCATGCCCAGCGCCCGGTCCTGTTCCGCACCGGCCAGATCCCAGCCCAGGGTGGCCGCATTCTGGCGCAGGTGATCGAGCGGTTCCTCGAATCCCACAAAGATGCCCGGCTCTCCGGCCAGTGTTCCCCGGTAGAGGAATTCCATGCTTAACAAGGTCTTTCCCGAGCCCGGCCCGCCGGTGACCACGGAGGTGCGCCCTCTGCGGAGACCGCCCTCCAGGATCTCGTCCAGACCCTGGATATGGGTGGGCGCCTTGGCCAGGGTCTGCCCTGGAGCCGATCCCGGCGACATCGATCCTGACTCAGATCTTTTGGAAGTGCGAGGGGTGCTCATGCGCTTTCTCCTTTACTGAATCGATCGTTCGCTTTTTCTTTTCCTTATGCCTCTCTGCCAGGCCTTGGGATGTCTCCCACATGCGGATACCCCTCCCTGGCAGCGGCCACAATGGCCTTCAGATTCTCCATGGGGGTGGGGAGGGGGATGGCGCATTCAGGGCCGATCATATGGACCCCCGCCTCAACGGCATACCGGGCCTCCCTGTACACGTCCTCCGGAGACCCCATGAGCAGGGTCTGAGCATTGTTGACGTTCCCCACCAGGGACATGCGGTCTCCGATGGCCTGAACCACCTGTTTGGCATCCATCTGCCGCTCGAAATGATAGGCGTCGAACCCTGTATCGGCGAACAGTGAGATGCGGTCCATGCAGTTGCCGCATACGTGGAGGATGATGGGGCCTGCGATCTGCGTTCGAATCTCCTGGTGGATGGGAAGCAGGTACTCCTTGTAATGATAGGGTCCCACCAGGTCCCCGGTCGCATGGTCCGCGAGAACCACCACGTCGGCGCCGGCCTGAAACTGGGCCCGGGCAAAGGCAATGGTGACCGGCATCAACTGGCGGAGCATACCATTGACTTTGTCTTTGGCCTTCCTGCCAACCTGCCGAAGAAAATTCTCCACCCCGGCCATGTGGTAGGAAAGGGTCCAGGGGCCCATGACCTTGCCCACTATGGCCGCCTGCCCGCCCACGTGCCGGCGCAGGATGCCCAAGGCATCCAGGACCACCCGAATGGAGGGCTTTTCAAGCAGGTCCTCCGGCGCCTCCACAGGCCTGAAATCCGCATAAGGCGCGGTCTTGGCGTCGGGCATCATGTCCCGATGGCCCCAATCCACCTGGGAACCCAGGGCTGCGGCCTCCTGCTGAACGCTGAACTCAGGCATGACCGTATCAAAGCCCAGGATTTCATGTCCTCCCAGGGCCAGTTCGGCCATGGCCTGGGCATCCAGATGGGCCTGCGGAAAGGATACGCCCACCGCGTCCATCAAATCATGACATACCACCGAAGTGGGATTGCCGGCAGGGGGCCGGGCGCCCCTTCTCCCGCCTAAAACCGCCGATAGGACCAGAGTGTGAGGGCTGTCAATCATCGTCGTCGCTCCCTGTCATTGAAGTGAGCTGCTTGGAGAATAAGGGCCAATGCACAGGCCGCAGGAGAGATGCTGGAGACCGTCAGGAAATCGAAAACCTGCGATTTTTTATAAGTCGAACAGCCATTTCAGAGGACACGATTCCCAACACAAACATGGCTCTCAACTGGGCCAATCGCTTTACATCCACTGAATGTCGCCTTCCTCTGTCAACAGGACCTCGGTGTCCGCCTCGGCAATGAGGAAGTCTATGATCTTACGCTTGTCCGAGTCAGGACCGAACAATTCCCTCAAGGCATGGTAGGCCTCGTAACCGTCCGGATGCGTGGCATAATAAAAATCCTGGGCCAGGTCCGAGAAGGTGTCCAGATTTGCCTGGGTCACGCAGGCCTCGGTGTAATAGGCAATCAGCAGGCTCAGGACATTTTCGAACTCATGAAAAAAGGCCAGATCCGAAAGGAGATCGATTCTCCCTGGATATTTGTCGAGGCCGTAGAGGATAAGTGCCTTGAGATGTGGATTTGCCTGCTTGAAATACCTTCTAAGCAGAGGATAATTGGGGTTCCTGGACGCCTTTTCCTCTGTGAAAGACCGGAATATCTTTTCCGACAGCGGCCTTTGGCCTTCAAAAAAGGCCACCAGGTCCCTTTGGCGCTGGTTTTTCGGCCGGGCCTCTTTTTCCTCCTTAAGCTCCATCTCCTCGATCTGATCGTATTCGCTGTCTTCTTCCACATACCGGAAGCCCAGTTCCTCCAGTCTCGCAATGTAGTCGTGTGGATGCAGGCGAAATATCTCTTTCACCTGATCGCGGATAATTTCGTTCTGGAGCTCTTCGAAATCCTCCAGGATCGGATCCCTTGCCTTTTTCTCCATTATGTCAATCCCTCCATCATCGTTGCGGCAGTATTCAATCCAACACCCAGCCCAGACAAAACAAGCATCATCATAAAAGGCTTACGCCTGAACCCTAAACTCCGGAATTTACCCGTCAGGGTTTTATCCCTGGATATTGAGATCAGACAAAACAATTTATGATAACACAACATAAGGTATTTTTAAAGCCTCAATTGATCCTGCAGCAATTCTCATTTTGCCAAAATTGTCATGCGCCCTGTGCAGCTGAAGCCGTACTGCCCTGGATTTTTGAGACGATGCGTTTTAAAGTCCATAGCAATTGATCCCTTTGAACTTCTCCCTGTACTGCCGCAAAAGCGGCGTCAGGTCCCTTTGGGGAATCGTGAGGGTTTTGAGGCGCTCCTGGATTTCGCCTTCGCTCAAACGGACGCTCAGGCGCCTTTTGGGGATGTCGATGTCAATGATGTCCCCATCCCTCACAGCCCCGATGGGTCCGCCATTGTAGGCCTCCATTTCCACGTGCCCGATACAGGGACCTGTTGTGGCCCCTGAAAATCGACCGTCCGTGATCAGGGCCACCTTTTTGTAGCCTGCGCCCTTTATGGCATCGGTGGGGGTCAGCATTTCCGGCATACCTGGGGCCCCGGCCGGTCCCTGAAAAGGCAGGACCACCACATCCCCTTCCTGGATCTTTTTTCCCTCGATCGCTGATAAAAGATCTTTTTCCGCATAAAAAACCCTTGCCGGTCCTGAGTGGACCTGCATGTCAGGCCCCACTGCAGTCTGCTTGATGACCGCGCTCGTCCCCAGGTTGCCCTTCAGTACGGCAATCCCGCCCTCGACGTGATAGGGCCTCTCCCAGGGCCGTATCACCTCATCGTCCAAGACCTTCCCTTCGGCAGCGATCTGTCGCATGGACCTTCCATTCACCGTCGGAGAGTCTTTGATGTGATCCTGCAGCCGGCTCAGGACCGCAGGGATCCCCCCTGCCCTGCCGATGTCGGCTATCTCATGGGTTCCGGCCGGGATCACAGCGCATAAGTGATGGGTTTCCCTTGAAATACGGTCAAACTCATCCACCTCAAGGGGAATCCCCGCCTCCCGGGCGATGGCCGGAATATGGAGGACCGCGTTGGTGGAACCGCCCATGGCCATATCCACGCGCACCGCGTTTTCAAAGGCCTGCGGGGTCATAATGGACCTGGGCCGCACATCCCTGCGGATCAGGTCTACGATCCGCCTGCCTGATTCATAGGCCTCCTCTTTTTTGCGGGGATCAACCGCCAGGGTGGCGGCGCACCCGGTGACGGACATGCCCAGGACCTCTGTCACAACGGCCATGGTGTTGGCCGTATAAAGCCCCACGCACGACCCCGCCCCGCAGGTCATTACCGGAAGCATTTCCTCGGCCTCCTGGGCCGTGATGCTGCCCCCCTTGACCTGGCCCACCAGGCCGAAGCCCTCGATGGGGTGGTGTTTTGCGCCTCCCACCACATTGGCCTTCATGGCCCCGCCGGTGAGTATAATGGCAGGAAGATCGAGCCGACCCGCGGCCATGAGCATGCCCGGGGTGATCTTGTCGCAGGCCGTGACCCCTACCCATCCGTCCAGGGAGTGGGACAGGACCATGATCTCGATGTTGTCCGCGATATGGTCCCTGCTGGGAAGGCTCAGCCGCATCTCCACATACATGGCCACCCCGTCGCACACCCCGGGCACTCCCCATTCCAAAGGCACGCCCCCGGCGTCCCGGATCCCCCGTTTGACCTCCTGCGTCAATTCATTGAGATGGATGTGGCCGGGAATGATGTTGTTGTAGCTGTTGGCCACGCCCACAAACGGTTTGTCCGGATCAAAATCGCTTTTTTTCAATCCTGCGGACATGAGCAATGCCCGGTGCGGCAGGGTCTCGATGTCTTTCTTCAATATGTCTGAACGCATGTACTGAACCTCCTCATTCGGATCGTTTTTAAAATTCCCGACAGAACCTGAGGGCCGCAGCCAGATTCTCACAGTGGAGATACGCTGCCCCCATGCGCGAGAATGACATGCTGTGCGTGAGCGGCGTCTTTGCCGATACGAGCGAGGCTTGGAGGCCTCTCACGCAAGACGGCAGGTCCCGCGGGATCGTCAGCTTGCCGAGAGCTTACAGATTAATGGCCCAATCATTCACGGGGGCATCCATCACGGGGGCATCCATTCGGTGCCTTGGCCTTCTCCGGGGTCTCATCTTCAGAAATCCAGCCGCCGCCCAGGGCCTTGTAGAGCTTCACGTACCCGTTCAGGTACTGCTGTTTGAGCTCAGAGAGCTCCAGTTGGGCCGAAAAGAGGGACCGTTCGGTCTCCAACACCTCCAGATAGCTGCTGACCCCCTTATCGTATCGCAGCTGGGCCAGCCGATTGGCATTGCCGGCAGCATCCACCTTCTTTTCCACGGCTGCCATCTCCCGCCTGTAGGTATCGATCTCCACCAGGGCGTCTTCCACCTCTCGAAACGCTGTCAACACGGTATTCTCGTACCGGTGAAGGGCCTCTCTGGTCTTGGCCTCCTCCGTCTCCACCCGCCGGACATTCTTGTAAAACTCAAATATGGGGCCGAACAGTCCCCCACCCACGGACCAGCCCCCGCCCTCCGAGGTCAACCCGGACAACTCACTCGCGGCAAGACCCAGCATGCCGGTAAGGGATACGGCGGGGAGGCGCATGGCCTCGGCCACACCGACCTGAGCGGTCTGTGCCTCCAGCAAGTACATGGCCTGAATGATGTCGGGACGACGTTCCAAGAGGTCTGAGGGAAGCCCGGTGGGGATCCTCGGCGGCGCGGGCTCGATGGAAACCCTGTCTCCTGTCCGGATCGGTTCGGGCAGTTTCCCCAGGAGGATACTCAGGGCATTCTCGGTGGTGGCCGCGGCCCGCTCATACTGGGGGATAGCAGCCGCGGCGATCTCTTTCTGGATCTGGGCCTGGTTCACGTCCAGTTCCGGGATGATCCCCCGGGCAAACCGGCGTTCAATGATCTTGAGGCTCTCCTCCCGCGATTGGAGGGTCTCCCTCGATATCTGAACCCGCTGGCGGTAATCCAGAAGGAGATAGTAGGTGCTCACCACCTCGGATATGAGCCCGATCTGAACCGTCCTCAGGGCATACTCCGATGCCATGAGCTGGGCCTTGGCCGATTCGGTGGCCCGCCGGAACTTGCCCCAGAAATCCATTTCCCAACTCAGGGCCGGTCCCACGTAGGCATAGGAGTTCCTTGTTTCCGACCGGGTTCCCCCGGAGAGGTTCCCTGTGCCGGCCCCTCCCTGGATGTTGAAGCCAGGATACTCATCGGCCCGCGTGAATCCCAGGTAAGCCCGGGCCTGTTCCACCCGGTCCGCGGCCATCTTGAGGTCCTTGTTGTTCTCCAGGGCCTCCGTAACGAGACCAAACAGAACCGGGTCGTCAAAGAGTTCCCACCACTTCAGGTTGATCATGACCTCGGCCGGGACCTTCTCAAAGCGGTAATTCTCAGGCGTTTCCACCACCGGCGGCGCAAAGTCCGGCCCCATGGCACACCCGCAGGAAAAGATAACCGATGCCAAAACGAACAGGCCGATCCCCTTATTTATTAAACGGATGCGCAACTCCTTCAGACCTCGTTGCTGGGTATTGGGTACTGGTTGCTGGATACTGGATGCTGGTCATAGTGCAACGGAGATCCCGCAGCATGCGGGATTGCTCGTTGCGGGTTTGTTGGTTTTTTTGCTGACCTCGGACTTCTGAACTCGGACCTCTGGCCTCTGGATATCATTCGACGTTCGTCTTTCCTCCTCCCCTTTCAGCTTTCAGCTTTGAGCTTTCCACTCACTACTCACACCTCGCGCCCAAGGCGGCCTGACGGCCGCAACCAAACAGCGTTCTGCCCGCCCGTGGGGGTCTCTGCCCAAGGGCTGCAACAAA
>ENA-OSEO01006468-OSEO01006468.1-sediment-metagenome-genome-assembly--contig:-NODE-6468-length-10495-cov-3.553081_pt1 | contig 10495 bp, 9 predicted proteins | sample MGYA00237883_ERZ534232 | MGnify/ENA metagenome assembly ERZ534232
GAATTCGCAAAAACCGGGTCCGAAAAAATGAAATAAATAAGGTGTCCCCGGAATTACTGCCGAACACTGAATTCGAACCTGCGAGAATATGAAGATGGTGTCGGAAAGACCTGATTTTGAATTATATGCGATGACTCATAGAATGTCGGGCGATCTCCCGGAGTCACGGCGCTATCTCCTTGATCTGTATATTAAACCAGGGATGAAGGTCCTTGACATCGGTTGTGGCGACGGGCAGCATCTTGAATATCTGGTGCGTTATCTTTCCAAAGACTTGCTCATCGGTACTGAGATAAGCCAGATAAGGGTAGATCGCGTTCGTGAAAAGGGATTCAGGTGCATAAAGGTTGAGGACGGCCATCTGCCTTTCGAATCAGGCCAGTTTGATGCCGTCGTTTTTTTTGAAGTGATCGAACATCTGCCGGAAATGGAGGTTCCGCTGATGCTAAGTGAAATGACACGCGTGCTTAAGCCTGAAGGTGTTGTCATCGGTTCCACGCCAAATTATCCCGCAAAGCGATTTTATAGCTTTACCTATCGTTTCAGCGACAGATTAAGGCAGATTATGAGAGGGATAAAATGCGCCGAGGGGTCCCGAACGGCTAATGACCATTATGATAGTTCAAATAATTTTAATGAAATACCGAATTTAAAAACAAATTGCAGTCGTCTTGACTGGATAAGGTCTAATATTGGCAGGCTCCTTGCCGATGATCCCACCCATCAGTTTTTTTGTAATTTCGATGTCATTCGTCGACTCGGTGAACAGTACTTCAAGTCTGTTGAACTGTACACTACTTTTTCAGGCCGAGCAAAGAAGGTAAGTACGTTTAATCCGGTGAAATATGCCTCTCACAAGATAGCTTTTGTTTTTAAAAAGTGAATTATGCAGGGAATTGACAAACATCAACGTGTGCCACCCGAAATCGATCCAAGTATTGGCAAGAACACCCGCTATCTCAAGAAAATTGCTAAGAATGCAAGTATTTCAGCTGTGGGCACTATCTTCGGTCTCATCTTGGCGCCCATTAGCGGCATAATCACAACCCGCGCGTTAGGAGCTGAATTCTATGGCATATATTCCTTGGCAACTTATTGGACGAATCTTTTTGGTGGTATATCCACAGTCGGTTTTGGAACGACAACAACGCGATATGTTGCCTCTTATAACGGTGAAGGACGACTCGATAAGCTAAAGGGTGCATTATTATTGAGTCTGAAAACCAGTTTGATTATAAGCGGGTTTTTTACCGGTGCAATATTTATATTTGCAGAACCATTTTGTTCGTTCGTGCTCAAGAGGCCTGATGTAGCGCCTGCTTTCAGATTTTTTTCCTCAAATATATTCTTGACAGCGCTCTATACTATTTTTTTGGCTGGTCTTACGGGTTTTCAGGAACAAAGATATGTGGTGCTGACGAGTTCAATACTTGGCAGCATAGCAAAAATTATTAGTCTTGTTACCCTACTTTTTTTTGGTTTTAGACTCTATGCCGCGCTTGCATCGAGTTTGGTGCAAGATATAATAGTGCTCTCCCTTAGTGCTTTATTTTTAATAAAGATTTTCCCAAATCTTTTCAAGAAAAATCCTGTCCCAGTTACAGAACGTAAGGAATTATGGAAATTTTCAGGAACGACCTTTGCGACAAGCATTTTTAATAGGTACGCATACCAGTTTGATATTCTGTTTCTCAGTTTATATCGCTCGGTTGCTGAAGTCGGAATTTATTCGGTTGCTTTAAGGCTCCAGCCGCTCATTTATATGCCACACTATGTCATTTCGCAAATTTTTGGACCGATTGTCGCTGAGTTATCAGCAAAAAAAGAACTTAACGAACTAAAGTCTATCTATAAAACGGTAACTAAATGGACTGCCACTTTCAGTGTGCCGATTTTTCTGACCATCGCACTCTTTCATGGACCTATTCTTGCGATGTTTGGGAGAGAATTTAAGGGCGCGGCATCTGCATTGATCATCCTTGGACTTGGAAATTCTTTTGCAGATATCTTCGGTCTAAGCGGACAGGTCATCGTAATGAGCGGGCGACCTGGGCTTAATCTTATCAACTCAATCATTTCTTCTACGGTGGGCGTTGGCATTTATGTTATGCTCATTCCCAATTATGGCCTCATAGGTGCTGCCTGTGGGTATGCATTATCCATGTTTCTTATCAATTGCATACGAGTTGCCCAAGTCTATTTTATATTCAAGATTCATCCTATCAAGGCATCTCTCGGGAAGGTATTTTTGTCTGCAGCTATAGCAAGTCTGGCAGCATATTTTTTCCAGGCCAAAGGGTTGCTTGGAACATTTAGCTTCGCGTGGATCCTTTACCTGGTCTTTTTTTGGCTTTTCTACGGTGTGCTTTTGTGGACTCTGCGGTTTGACGATGCAGACAAGATGATTATTTATGCGATGAAAAGACGCATTATGAGGCAATAAGGTTCATGGATATCGAGCGCATACCATATGAGGAATATTTTCATATCGCAGAAGATTGGAACACCCTGCTTGCGCAGTCGGGCTCTGACAACATTCATCTTACTCATGAATGGCTATCAACATGGATCACTTTTTTCGGCAAGGGAAAGGAGCTTATCCTGTTAAGAGCGAAAGATGACGGGAAGATCATCGGTTATGCACCCCTTATGAAAACGGCAAGTAAACTAAAAGGAGTCATCCCCTATCCCCGACTTCTTTTCTGGGGCGATCCTGAATCTGATTTTGGCGATATCCTTCTTTTGCAGAAACGCAGCGAAGTCTTGCCGGAAATTTTTCGATATATCAACGAAAACTTTTCTTTTGGAGAGATACTTCTTCACACTATTTCGGAGCTTTCCCCAAACTTTGGGATAATCAGAGACATGGCAATTAAAAATGGGTACCAGTTTACCCCCCATACCCCTTGCTATTTCATCGATTGCAGGGCACAGGAGTGGGATGATTTTTATAGAAATGCCAGTAAAGGCCATATACATAAGGATGTGAGACGGCTGAGGAATCATTACGCTAAGATTCAGTGGAGCATAGAAGAATGGCATCACTTTGAACTGGACGAGTGTCTGTCCACAATTTCCTTTCTCCATGGAGCAAGTCAGACCAGAAAACAGCGACAGTCCTTTTATGCCAGTGAACACAATCGAAGCTTTATTAAGGGGGTTGCTTTACTATTCGGGCAGCGGGGGTGGTTCAGAGCATATGTTCTTCATGTTGAGGGCAGGCCGATATCTTTCATGTTAGGATTTGAGTACAAAAGAACATATTACTGGTGGAATACTGGTTTCGATCCTGCCTATAAGAACATATCACCGACAAAGTTTCTGCTCTTGAACATACTAAAAAAGGGATTCGAAGAAAGGTGCTGGGATGAGTTCAACTTTATGCGGGGGGGCGCAGACTACAAGAAGAGATTGACGCAGTCGTCATACAACCTCTATCAGCTTAGAATATTAAATAATAAAGGACTGTTTGGGAAGCTGAACAAGTTTAGAAATCCCATATCTGTTTGAAAAGGTATTGATGTCTCGAAATATTTATTTCGCAATTACAATAGATACCGAATGCGATAAGGGGCCCGGGTGGATAATCAAACGCCCGCTGTCGTTCAAGTCCGTTATTGAGGGAATCCCGGAAAGGCTGGAGCCGATTTTCAAGCAATACGGTGCTAAAGCAACATACCTCCTGAGTCCAGAGGTGATCCAGGATGATAACTGTATAGCCGTATTGAAGGAGGTGCAACAAAGAGGCGCTGAATTGGGGACACACCTCCATGGCGAATTCATAGAGCCGGAATCTGATACGAATACTGACGCAACATGGCAGATGCAAAACACATACGGGAAGGACATCGAATACCAAAAGCTGAAGAACCTGACCGATCTGTTCGTCGGGAAATTCGGCTTCTGCCCGCGGTCATTCAGGGCCGGCAGATTCGGCATTGGTAATGATACGCTCCCCATACTTTCTGAACTGGGATACACGGTCGATTCGAGTGTGACCCCATTCTGCACCTCGAAGGATAAGGGAGGATCGTTTGATTTCTTCGGGGTGCCAACACAACCATATTATCCCGATAGGGGCGATTTTAAAATAAAGGGCACTTTGCCAATCTTGGAGATTCCAATTACAGTTGGTAAAACATGGTATGAATATATTCCACTGCCATTGTTGAGATCGGTGCCGAGATATCCATTTATCTGGAAAATACCGCATTTTTTGTTCAAAAAACAATTTAATCCTATAATGTTTCGTCCGACACTCAAGAACGGGACATTCGAGAACATGCGCGAACTGGTCCTTTCACAACTTACGCACAACGATGGGATAGACGTCTTTCTTGTCATGATGCTTCACAATGTAGATGTTGTCCCTGGATGTTCGCCCTATTCGCAGACGGAAGCGGAAAGCACCGTATTTCTATCCAGGTTGGAACAGATCCTTGGATTCGCCGAGCAGATTGGCGCAACGTCCATTACCTTATGCGAAGCGAGGGACTTTTTTGAATCTTCGACTTAAAAAGTTTCTCAAGGGAAAAAGGGGATGAAAAAGAGAGTATTGCACATAATCGGTTCAGGAACAATCGGTGGGGCTGAGAACTTCGTCTATCAACTCGCAAGATACCAACATATGCACGATGACGAAATAGAAACAGCAATCCTATTCAGAAAAGGTAGTGGCCATTTTTTTGAAAGGGCGCAAGCTGACGGAATACCCACATTCTGCTGCAAAGAAAAAATGGGCTTCAGGCAACTTGTGATCGCAACAAAAAGGATGAGGGAATTCGATATTCTTCATTTTCATGGCCTATATCCTTCACTTTTTGCCGCGGCTTTGGTCTCAGGGAGAAAGTCTTTTTATTACGTGCACGGGGCAAGGTCCCTGACAAAGGAAACTAGTACCATACTCAAAAATATGATTAAACCAGAAGGATGGAAAAGATTTCCGACTTTTACGGGATTACTTCGTTTTGTTAGGCGTCAATGGTTCAAAGTATTTCTCAGATACGTTGTTGCTGTTCATGCGCCAAGCCAATATTATGTCGATTTTTATAAAAAAAATTATTCCGTACCTCACGCAAGAATATCGCGGCTCCCTAATGGGATCGATTTTTCTCGTATGCTCGTATCCAGGAACGCAGAAGAGATTAGACGCGAACTAGGGATCAAAAAGGAAAAGGTTATCGGCTGTGTCTCGACTTTCAGGCGGCTGAAAAGGATAGACAGGCTTATCGACGCCTTTGCGCTCCTCTTGAATAGGAGATCAGACCTCAAGCTTTTGATTGTGGGAGATGGCCTTGAAAGAGAGAATATCGAGAAGCAAATTGAAGCACTAGGGATCGGTTCCCACATAATACTGGCCGGGTTCAGAACAGACGTTGCCAACCTTTTTAATATTATGGATATATTCGTTCTGCCTTCCGAATCCGAAAGTTTTTCAATTGCGATCGTCGAGGCCCTGTACTTCAAAATCCCCGTAGTAGGGTTTGAAGGATCAGGTGGCGCCGAAGAAATAGTGCGTGACAGCAGGGGTGGCAAGTTGGTGAAAGACGCGGGTGAGTTGGCGGCAATGATTGCATACCTGTTTTCCCATTCTGAGGAGGCGGAGAGGCTTGCCGACCGAGGTCATAGATTTGCCCTGCAAAACTACTCAATTAAGAAGTATGCAGCGCGGATCAAGCATGCTTATGATACTGCCGTTTAGCGAACAATTAGGGTGATAACACTGTGATTACGAAAGAGAGAATCCTTGAGGCCAATAAGAAAACACATAGTGTTGAGGCTCCGGTATATGACACCAGTCATGGTGAAATATTTAACTGCCATGCGCAATACACTATACGGCAATTGCTCAGGCAGGGGATAGACGTATTTAAAGCCAAATCTGGCGCTGAGGTGGGATCAAGGTTAGCAGCACTGGATTGTGCCTGCGGTACAGGCAACATAAGCGAAAAACTCTTGGCACTAGGATGTACAGTTGATGCTGTCGATATCAGTCCAGAAATGATGAGTGTCATGGATAGGAAGCTAAAACCATACTATGAGGGCTCTTATCAATTAATCCACAGCGACGTTGATTCATACTTGAGTGAAACTGACAAAAAGTATGACATCATCTCATTTTCATCGGCCCTACACCATGTTCCCGATTACCGTGATACGTTTTCAATGGCTCTCAAAATGCTGCGTCGGCCCGGCATTATCTTTGTTTTCCACGAACCATTGCCGCAGCAGGCGATGTATATTTCTTCCTGGTCAAAACTTTTGCGCAAGATCGACCGCCTTGTCTGGAAATATTACGGGAAGATTATACGAACGAAGGGGCTAACAGAAGCGATTTCTCGAGATGATGCCGATTTAAGGGATTACCATGCGCACAGGGGTGGGATTAATCCTGATGTTCTGTCACAAGTAGTCCTTGAACATGGCGGCGAAATTTGCACGCTACTCATGCGCAGTGAAAACATGAGGCACTGTTGGTCTGCGTGGATCGACAATGCTTGTCATTTGAGGAAGGACGGGTTTCATATGTTAGCCCGCCTCGTATAAGAAATGTCGCCCTTAATGAATAGTCAAAAAAAGTTAGCCCATTGGCAGGAGCAATATGAACTTGAAAAGTTCTATCATAAAGAGCTTTTAAAAGAGTGTAATTATGCCATGAGGCAGATAATATACGAAGAAGCGTATAACACCTTCTATTCGTTTGATAAACAAGTTAATCCAGACAAGGTAAGTTATGGTTCGTCCGAAATTGATGTATTTGATCAGTTTTTTAAGGATTCAACGGTCGTTGAATATGGCTGCGGTCATGGCCTAACGGCGTGTCAAATTGCACGGAAGGCTAAAAAGGTATATGGTGCTGATGTTACTATTGATTTGCTCATGCATGCACAAAAAAAAGCTACTGTTGATAAGCTATCAGAAGAATTCTTCCTTGTCGCAGAAATAAACAATAGGGTCCCAGACAATGTTGTAGATATTTTTTATTCAAGTAATGTATTCGAGCATTTGCATCCGGAAGACCTTTATTATCACTTATTAATGGCGTATCAGAAATTAAAAATTGGGGGAGGCTATCTAATGATAACTCCGCATGCATTCTCAGGACCACACGATATTTCTAGGAAATTTCTGCCGCAAGGGGCACCATCGCAAGGATTACATATTAAAGAATACACATATGCAGAATTGGCCACTCTGTTTAAGAGATGTGGCTTCAAGAATGTATTGGCGCCTATAACACTTAGAGGCATAAAGAGACTGAAAATGACCGGGAATGTAAAGAAAATATTTATAAATTCTAATCATAAAATATTTTTTGAAAAGTGCCTGCCAAAGTATTTTTTCATAAATAAGAAGCTGAGTAAAATGCTCGGTATTAGCAGCGTCTGTGTGTTTGCTAAGAAATAAACAGATGATGGCGGATCTGGTAGTCAGATTTATGTGAGTCGAGCACGTGAATGAATACTTTTGAATATCCTTTGCCTACCGATGAAAATAGTCGTCTTGGCAGATGGATTCTTATTGAGAGGTTTGAATTTTCATAAATTTGGTTAGGGTTTCATTTTCTGCCCTACTTTTCAAAAAATCGGGACTTGATCGAGGATATCATCGGCAGATGTTACTCAACTATTCCGTTATGGTGACACGGCTTACCCCAAGATGCAACCGAACGGGAACCGGCACTGCCTCACTGAAGATAAATAAATATTGTCGATTCGATTGCATTCAATAAGAAAATTGTGATGGTTGACAATGTAGATGAGCACTAATAGATAACGAAAAAAAAGTTTTTGAGAATATGACGCTGCCTAAAGAGGCTGCGGTCGATGTGTTTCTCTTGTGCCGACGGAAAAAATGAAAATTTGTTTTCTTGCCAATTCGTTTCTTCTTGATAGTTCAACGCAGGTTACTGGGACCCATGTCCAGCTTTTTAACCTTGCGGAAGCCTTTTCTCAAAGGGGACTCGATGTCCACTATCTTTCTCTCACAAGAACCGATAAGGATGACCAAGAGACATTAAACGGCATAAAGGTTCACTGGGTTAGAAGTGACTTCGCTTTTCTCTCGGTAATAAGAGAGTTTTTCATTTTATCGCGCAATCTCGATAATATCTCGGCCGACGTTATTTACCAAAGAGGAAGGGGCCATCTCACTTATGTAGCATCGCATTGGGCAAAAACCCACAAGAGGGTGTTTGTTTGGGGAAGTAACGGTGAAGACTCATGCGATTTCTGGAAGAATTTAGGATTATTAAGGAGATCATCGCGACCTATTTGGAAGAAAGTGTTCTTGTTTCCTTACTTTGCTGTAATAGATACTCTGATACACAGAGGCATCAGGGATGCGAGTTGCGTAAACCAGACAGAACACCAAAAAGCTCAGCTTATGAAAAACTATGGGAAGAGTGGCGTGGCCATCCCGTCATATTTCAAGCTGCCAGCTTCGACAAATACTGATAAAAAAGAGAAAATCTGCCTCTGGATCGCCAACCTCAACCCAACTAAGCAGCCCGAGTTATTTCTGAAGTTTGCAGAATACTGCCGTGATCTGAAAGAGTGGCAGTTTTGGCTTGTTGGTGGAACAAAGAACAAGCAATACTCAAATGTCCTTGCTGAGAAGGCAAAGACCATCTCAAATGTGAGGCTTGTCGGGGCTGTCCCCTTCATTGAATCGGAGCACTTTTTTAAGAGAGCATCCCTATATGTGAACACAAGTTTACATGAGGCGGACGGAATTCCCAACGCTATGATCCAGGCGTTACTTAACGATGTTCCCGTTTTGAGTCTTAACCATGATCCGAACAATTGGATTACAAACAACGATATTGGTCTCTTTACACATGGCAACATCGAGAAATTTCTAAATTACGGCCATGAAATATTAAGGGACGAAGCTCATATAAGTGAAAAGAGAGCGCGGTGCAGAGATTTTGCTGAGAAAACCTTTGCTTCTCCTCAAATCATAGATTCGTATCTCAATATTTTCAAGGCGTTAATTGCATAATGAAAATCTGTTTTGCCATGAACTATCATTACAGCGAACGAGTGGGAGGGGCGGAGGTCCAAGCATGGCTTCTTGCAAAAGAGCTCGTACGGAAGGGGTACAAGGTTTCATACATTGCAGAAAGCCTCACGGATAAAGCAGGGACGATAGATGTAATTGACGGTATTTCCGTTTTCTGGATCCGCCAGCGGAGATATTTGGATATTCTCAACGTGCCTTCCTATTATACCGTTCTGACGAAGATTTCCCCTGATGTGGTTATTCAGCGGTATACCTCTCTGTATACTGGAGTTATTGGATATTACGCAAGCAGGGCCAGTATCCCCTATGTGTGGGTGAGCACGGACAATAGGGTGCCGCAAAGGAACTTTTTCGTCGCTTCTCAGCGGGAGACATTGAAACAGGTTGCGAGGCCCTTTTTAAAAAGGACTGCGCTGATACTTAATGCTGTAGTCAAAGACATATTCAGAAATTATGGGATGAGATATGTAACCCATCCCTGTATATTAAATAGCTTACAAAAAGTCGCCCTTCGCGACAATTATAGTATGGAAGGGCTGTTGTTACCTTCAGGTCACGAGGCTCCAAAAGAGACACCCTCCAGCGCTGAGCCGCCTGTGATCTTGTGGGTTGCAAATATGGGGCGAAGGAAAAGGCCCGAACTTTTTATAGAACTTTGTTTATTGTGTAAAGACATCAACGCACATTTTGTCATGGTGGGAAGCCATCCTGACAAAATTTATTTATCATCGCTGTTGAATGCTGTCATATCAAAGAACAATTTCACATGGACTGGGAGGCTTTCATTTGAAGAGACACTCAGATACTTCGATATGGCAACGCTTTTTATCAATACTTCGTTTTCCGAAGGATTTCCGAATACTTTTATCCAAGCATGGCTTCGGGGAGTGCCAGTCATTTCTTTCCATGTTGATACTGCCGAGATCATCACAATGAATAATCTTGGAAAAGTTATTGGATCACCGCTTGCGGCAAAAGAGGCAATTACAACCTATTTGAATATGAAGGACTTCAAAAACTTAAGAGACAGGATAAGGATTTTTGCAGAGAAGAACTACAGTATCTCCTTGGTTGCGCAAAGGTTTCTTGAAATTATTTCAAAGCCTTCTACCCTTAACAAAATGATGCAAGAAAGGGAAGTTCATGGGAACCATTAATCTTGGGGCGATCATTGTTGATGCCTTGAGAATTGACTTCATTGAGGCATCGTTCAAAACTATAGGCCACAAAGCATTTCTCCTCGATTTGGGCTGCGGGACGAGGCCATATCAGAAAATATATGCCCATTACACAGACAAAGCTATTGGCGCTGATGTTGCATGCTCTCCTCACGGGCTTGCAAAGGTTGATATAGTCCTTGATGGAAAAACACTCCCCTTCAGTGACAACACATTTGATATTGTGTTATGCAGCGAGGTAATGGAGCACGTGCCAGACCCCGGTCAGTTCTTGCGAGAGGTACATAGGGTAT
>ENA-OSEO01006470-OSEO01006470.1-sediment-metagenome-genome-assembly--contig:-NODE-6470-length-10494-cov-7.381588_pt1 | contig 10494 bp, 10 predicted proteins | sample MGYA00237883_ERZ534232 | MGnify/ENA metagenome assembly ERZ534232
GGAATTGGTAGACGCAAGGGACTTAAAATCCCTTGAGGCCAAGCCTCGTGCGGGTTCGATTCCCGCCCCGGGCACCATGCTTTTCCAAAAAAACGGCCCCTGGACATTTTTCAAGGGGTCGTTTCCCGTTTTCACTTAGTTTTCACTTGCCCTTGGTCTTGCCCCACGTTCTCAATCCGGCGTTGCCCCAATAGCCCGCCCCGCCCAGGGATCAGAATGACAACGTAATAACTTCGGCCGCCCTTCGCTGAATTACACCATTTGAAATCCAGCTCTTGACCGTTATCAAAAATTTAGGTTATTTTAAAAAAGTTTCGGAAACAATTTGTCTTTATCCGGTTTGAGCCTCTGTTAAACTGGCCGGTTGGAGGTTACAGGCCTGTGTCAGTGGTGTAAATTTCTTGCTGGGGATAAAACTCGTTTTTTCCCCGGGACCCTTAACGCGGAAAGGCTTGCCCGTTTTAGGCGGCGTGATTGTTTCGCGCCCCATAAATATTTCACCGGATAAGCGAGGCCGAAAAAATGACGGAGAGCACCATCAACGAGGTCTTTAAAAACCGAGTCGAAAAATACGGCGACCGTTTGGCCGTGGAAAAGAAACTGGACGGCCGCTGGGAACAGGCCACTTGGAACCAGTATTACGAACGGGCCGGGGCCGCGGGCCTGGGGCTCCACGCCCTGGGAGTAGCCAAGGGCGACCGGATTTCATTGCTCTCGGAAAACCGCCTGGAGTGGTTGTACACGGATATGGGCGCTTTGGGGATCGGGGCCTGCGTGGTGCCCGTCTATCCGACCCTCACCGCCGAAGAAATCCGGTACATCGTGGACAACTCCGACTCGAAGGTCCTGGTGGTCGAAAACAAGCCCCAACTGGACAAGGCCTTGGCCGTCAAAGATGACTGCCCGAGCCTGGAAAAGATCGTGGTCATCGCCCCGCGCGACGCGGACCTCGGCCCGCCCTTTCTGCTTTCTTTTGCCGATCTTTTGCAACTAGGCCGGACCAGGCACCGGGAAGACTCCGGCCTGTTCACAAGGCTGGCCGCCGCCGTCACCCCGGACGACCTGGCCACCATCGTCTACACTTCCGGCACCACCGGCGTGCCCAAAGGGGCCATGATCACCCACGGCAACATCATGTCCGAGATCAGGTCCCTGGAACAAGTCCGGCCCCGGTACGGTTTCGACTCCGACCAGACCGTGCCTTTCCTGCCTTTGAGCCACGTCTTCGAGCGGGTGGCCGGGCACTGGTACGGCCTGTACGTGGGCCTGACCGCTTCCTACGCCGAAAGCCTCGACACCATCGTCCAGGACATCCAGGAAAAAAGACCTACGGTCGTCCTGGCCGTGCCCAGGGTCTGCGAAAAAATCTACCAGAGAATTATCGGCCAGGTCGAGCAGTCGCCGCCGTGGAAACAAAAGGTCTTTTATTGGGGACAAAAAATCGGCGACCGGATAAGCCGATTGAGGGAAGAAAAGAGACCGGTTCCGGCCTGGCTCGGTTTAAAATATCGGCTGGCTTACGCCTTGGTCTTCAAGAAGCTCCAGCAGGCTTTGGGCGGCCGGGTCCGCTGGATCACCGCTTCCGGCGCGCCCACGGCCAAGGAAATCATCCGCTTCTTCAACGCCGCCGGCATCACCGTAGTCGAAGGCTACGGCATGACCGAATGCACCGCCGGCGCGACCATGAGCAATCTGGCCGACCACCGCATCGGCACCGTGGGCAAACCTTTGCCCGGCGTGGACATCAGACTGGACGCGGACGGCGAAATCCTTCTCAAGGGCGGCAACGTCTTCAAGGGCTACTGGAAAATGGAGGAAGAAACCCGCAACTCTTTCACCGAAGACGGCTATTTCAGGTCCGGGGACATCGGCGTCTTCAATAACGGATTTTTGGAAATCGTGGACCGGAAAAAGGACCTGATCATCACCTCCGGCGGCAAGAACATCGCCCCGCAGAAGATCGAAAACCTCTTCAAGCAGGACCCCCTCTTTTCCCAGTTCATCGTCATCGGCGACCGCCGGAAATACCTGACCGCCCTGGTCAATATCAACCTGGAACGAGCCGCTCAGGTGGCCCAGGAAAAAGGGCTGGTCTTTTCCCAGCCGGAAGACCTTCTCGATAATCGGGAATTTTTAAACTTGGTCGACGAAACCGTGGCCGGCTTGAACAACCGGCTGGCCAAATACGAAACCGTCAAACAATACCGGATCGTCAAGCAGGAATTTTCCATGGAGACCGGCGAACTGACCGCCACCTTGAAAGTCAAACGCAAAGCGGTCCAGGAAAAATACGCCGACCTGATCGACTCCATGTACCAGGAATAAAATCCGCCCCCCAGACCGATCATCGGGGCTCCATGCAAAAAAACCGGGCCATGGAGCCCCGACGGAATCAGGCAAAAATATTGTCGGGCTTATAAGTGTGCGTCCCTTCGCAGACCGGGATGCCGGCTTTGGCTTTGATCTTTCCGACAATGGTCTGGGCGTAAGGGCAGTGGTCCATAATGCACGGCCCCACGTGGACGGCTGTGGGTTTTTCTCCCAGCTTCGAGTTCCACAGGCTCAGTTGGGCCAAACGGGTGACGATGGTCGCGCCGGGGCAGTCCCCGCAATTGAGCAGTCCCAAAACCTGGGCCCCCGGTTCGTCCGCATACCGGGTGAACTCGCCGTCTCTCCGGTTGAAAGCCACCAGGCACCGTGAACAGCCGATACAAACGTCGTCCATAGCCCGCTTGCAGCCGATAATCAAGATTTTGCTGGTGTTTTGTCCTTCGGTCATGTGGTCACCTCAAATCAGAATGAAGTCGGTTTGGATTACAGTAATCTTATTTAACTTAAACATAGACGGATGTAAAGAATTTTTTCAGCCTTTCCTTGATTTGGAGGCGGTGAGCGCCCCAGGAGGGTGGATTTACTCGAGGTCCTTGGTCATCAACTCAAAGGTGATCCCATGCTTCTCGAAATCGGGATGTCCGAGCGGCGGGTCGGCCGAGGCCGTAAAGCCCTGTTTCCTGAAAAATCCGGCCGAAGTGTTCCGGGCGATAGTCCGGATACGACGACAGCCCTGAGCCGTAACGGTCGAGACCAGGCGGGCCACCAGCCGCCGGCCCAGCCCTTGCTCCCGGTATTCGGCCTGCACGGCTATATGCCGAATCTCGACTTCCGAAGATGAAGTCCAACAGGCCGCCAGGCCGCCGACCGGTTTCTCTCCGGACTTGGCCACGATCTCGATGGACTCGCCCTCGAGCTTGAATGAATCACGGATGTTGCGAGGAAAGCCGAGCGGCCGCCACAGGACTTCCCACAAGAGTTGGTCCAGCCCCTTTGACTCCGCCGGGGAACCGGCCGGGGCGATGGTCGTTTTGTCCATCGTGGATTATTCCCTTCCAGGCGGGACAAAATTCTGAAAGGCCGGAGCGGTCAGGAAGCCGGCCTGGGCCAAAGCCTGGGCTCCGGCTAATATTTGGCTTTCCAGGTCCTTATTCTTGGCCTTGACCAATTCGGCCTCTATCCGCCGCAAATCTTCCTTCAATTTTTCATCCAGGATCAAACCGATGATTTGGACCATGGACAGAGCCCCCTGGAGATGGTTGTTGGTCAAGAGGAGCATCCTTTCCTGGGGATTAACTTTTTCCAGCCGGTAGATATTGGCGTCCACGGCGCGGCGGCGTTCGAATTCGGCCGAAAGGGTCTCGGCCAGCCGGCCCCGGTCATCGACCTGGCGGGCGGTGAAGGCCAACATGGTCAGGACTCCCCCGGACAAAGCAGCCAGGGCCGGCGGTCCGGTCCCGCCCTGGTCGATCACGGCCAGAATCCGCTGTTCCGTGGCCTTGATTTCTTCCATAGCCTTTTCATCGGTCCGGGCCAGCATAAAGGCCAGGGCGTTCAGACTTTGGTAGAGCAGGTTCAAACCGGATATTTGAACGTTTTCCGGGCTGAGGTCCTGAGCCAGGCGGAGTTGGTGGCTCTTTTCGGCTTGGTCTAAATAGGCTCGGGCTTGCCGATCCTCAAGTTTCCGACTCACGTCTCGGGCCACGGCCAGCCAGGTTTGGGCGGCCTTGGTCAGGGCCGCGCCCAGTTTGTGGGTCGGGCCGCCTAAAGCGGTTTCAGTCCGATACTCCTGGGCCAGACGGCCGATGGTCTCCTTAAGTCCGCTCTCGGGCGGCTGAGCCGCGGATTCAGCCGGATGGAAAACAAAAAGTCCGAAGAGCAATAGAATCAGGACCAGGGCGCGGAGAACGGTTCGACCGAATAATTTCAATGTCTCATCACCTTGGCCATGACCTCAATCGCCCGACGGATACCGGCCGTATCCACATCCAGGTGGGTCACGGCCCGGATTCGGTCCGGCCCCATGGCCAGGACCAGTATCCCTTCGGCCTTGAGCCGGGCGGCCAGGTCCGGGGCGGTCAGACCCGGGCGGGTGACTTGGAAAATGACGATGTTGGTCTCGACCTCGTCCGGGTCCAAGACCAGCCCTTGAATTTCGGCTAGACCTTGAGCCAGGAGCTTGGCGTTTTCGTGGTCCTTGACCAAGCGCTGAACGTGATAATCCAGGGCATAGAGACCGGCGGCGGCCAGAATCCCGGCCTGACGCATGCCCCCGCCCAGGACCTTGCGCCAGCGGCGGGCCTGATGGATCAAATCCCTGGAACCGGCCAGGACAGAACCCACGGGCGCGCCCAGGCCTTTGGACAGGCAGAAGGACACGGTTTCAAAATGCCGGGCGTACTCGGCGGGCTTGACCCCAGTGGCCGCGCAGGCGTTGAAGAGGCGGGCCCCGTCCAGGTGCATGACCAAGCCCTTTTCCTGAGCCGCGGCCCTGACGGCGGCAACGGCGGCCAAGGGGTAAACCGTCCCCCCGCCGCGGTTATGGGTGTTTTCCAGGACTACGGCCCGGGTCGGCGGAAAATGGGGATCATCGGGCCGGACGGCCGCGGTGATCTGGTCCGGCGACAAAAGCCCCCGGCGGCCGGGCAGGGGGTGGAGCTGCACCCCGCTGATGACGGCCGCGGCCCCGGATTCGAAATTGAAGGGGTGGGAGCCGGCTTCGAGCAGGACCTCGTCTCCGGGCCTGGTCAGGACCTTGATGGCCAGTTGATTGGCCATGGTCCCGGAAGGGACGAACAGGGCGGCTTGGTGACCCAGAAGGGCGGCGGCTTTTTCCTGGAGGGCGTTGACCGTGGGGTCTTGGCCGAAGACGTCGTCGCCGACCGGGGCTTCGAACATGGCCCGGCGCATGGCCGGCGTGGGTTTGGTGACCGTGTCGCTGCGCAAGTCGATCAAATCGGGCATTTTATCTCCTGGTCATTAAGGCAGAAGGGAAAGCACGGCCTGATTGAATCCAGCCGGGCCGGCCAGGGGAATCCGGGTCAGGCCGGGCCAGTCGATTTCGGCATAACCGCCGTCCGGCCGGGCCACCAGAAAGGGCCGGTCCACCACGGCCAGCATGGGCCGGTCGTTGGGGGAATCCCCGACCGCGGCGGTGATCAGCTTTTTGTTCTTCCGGCGGTAAAGATCGGCCAGAAGGGCAACGGCCCGGCCCTTGTCGTTTTCGCCCAGCAGGTGGTAGAAACGGCCGCCCCGGGTCAGGCGCAGGCCCAGGTCCCGGACGGCCGCGGCCAGTTGCTCTTCTCCTACTTCGGGATTATCCAGAATGAAGGCTTCCCCGAATTCCCGGTTTTTGGCCCCGGCGGCCTGGTCCGGGCTCAATCCGGTCAGAGCCGTTATTTCCGGGATGGTCATGCGGGACAAGGCCCGCACCGGCAGCCGGGCGGCCATTTGATCGAAGGCCGCGGCGATTTCGGCGGCAGGCCGGCCCAGGACCAGCACCCGATACCTGTCGATGGAGACGGCCTCCGGCGGGAGGTCCAGTTCATAATCCTCGGGGATGAAGACGGCCCCGCCGTTTTCCGGGACAAAGGGGTGGCGGTTGCCTAAAACCCGGCGCAGGGCCTCGATTTCCGGGCGGGTCTTGGATGAAACCAAGACCAGGGGGGTCCCGGTCCGCTCCAGGCCTTCCAGGGCCGGTCGGGCCGGGGTCCAGTCATAGGTGTAGTGATCGAGCAGAGTCCCGTCCAGGTCGGTGAAAACAACCAGATTGGGCATGGGCCTTCCCCAAGCCATGATTTTTATGATTGTAACACAGGGCTGGTGGAAGAGAAAGGCCGGGCTTCTTGCCGGATCATAGAGACCGGACGAATGCAGCAGGCCGGCCCACAGCTCTGCTCTGAGCCGGCCTGTTTTTTTGCGATCAGGGAAAAAAGATTGTTATAGATTTTCAATTGAAAAATGATCGCAATATCTATTAATTATCTGGTCAAAATGGAGCTTTCCCGTTGATTAATCAACCCGGCACGCCCGCCCCGGCCGGTTTGACCGACCAGGTCTTTTGGCCCACGGTCACGGTCAGGCCGTAAAGTTCGGCCTTGGCTTGGGCAATGACCTGATCAAACTCGTCCGCTTTATCCAGATAGTTGGTAAAGGCGTATTTCAGGGCTTCCTGAGGCGTTTCGGCTTCCACCGACCATATCCCGTTTCTGGACCAGATTTCCTTGGCCGGATCAAACTTCAACTGTTCGACGGTCCATTTAGCCATTTTTTTCCTCCATTCAGACTTGCCCCTCCTAGGCCGGGTCTCAGCTTGCGGCCGTTCCCAACCTTCAGAGACAAGACCATCTAGAAATGACGAGAGGCCAAGACCGGGCCCCTCGATGTTGTTCTCCAATTCATCCCGCAAATATTCAAGTGGAAGTAACACCCCCTGAATAAACCAGCGATGTCAAAAGACCGAAAAAACCGGCGCCTATTTTGAACAAAAGTAGGCGCCGACTCTTTAAAAATCACTCCCTATTTAGTATCTTCCGCCGCCCCCGCGGCCGCCTCTGTATCCTTCCCGTCGATTGTCCGTCCGCGGTTTGGCTTCATTGACCTTGAGCTGACGACCGTCGACTTCCTTGCCGTTTAAATCGGCCATGGCTTGCTCGCCCTCGCTCCGACTGGACATTTCCACGAAGCCGAAGCCACGGGACTGGCCGGAATAGCGGTCGGTGATGATCTTGGCGCTGAGGACCTGGCCATAGGCGGCAAACAATTCGGTCAGTTCGGATTCGGAAGTGTTGAACGAAAGATTGCCCACATACAAATTAATTGAAGCCATAGGTTTTCTCCTATTGATGAAATAGCAAAATCTTTGACGGAAAACATGCGGGGACGGCGAGGCCGGCTTCCATCTGCCCGAGTTGCTTGCCAAGGTTTTGCTTCTTGTTCGGCTCCAGGAGCCTACTGTCTTTTAAATTTAACAAAAAAAATATAAAATACAAGGGAAATTTTACGGGCTGGAAGCCGGGACGGTTCAATTCAGGCTGATAACCGCGACTGATTTTTTTTCAATGATATGAACATGTCCGCCGACGATGATGGGGAAGGCGTCATCACCTTAACTCTCATAACTCTTGGACCAAAAAGTGGGGGCTTGACAGGCGGACTGACCACACCGGGCATAATCCGGTCGGTTCATTGTCAAGGCCGTCATCGACGATTTCCTTTTTTGATTTTTCGGTAACAAAAATATCTCCCCCAATCCGGGCCGAGAAAGCAAACCATTATTTCGAGGCGGAAATCATTTCGAGTAATAGTCTGGACTCTCTGAAGATTTACGTTTAAAACTACTATATAAACAATTTAGGATTTAAGGTGCATATCATGCGCGTTCTGCTTCTTTCCGCCAACCGGGAAGACATAAATATGGTCACCCGGCCCCTGGGCCTGGCCTTTGTGGCCGCTTCGGCCCAAAGGAGCGGTCATGAGGTGGAACTAGTCGATCTGATGAGGGCCGACGCTCCCCAGGAAAGGGTCGCCGCGGCCATCAACGAGTTTAAACCTGAGGCCATCGGCATTTCCGTCCGCAACATCGACGATCAGAATCTGGTCAACCCCCGTTTTCTTTTGGAACAGGCTAGGTTGGTGGTAGAAACTTGCCGGACCTATTGTGAAGCGCCGCTGATTTTGGGCGGGGCGGGGTACAGCATTTTCCCGAAAGCGGCCCTCGAATACCTGGGAGCCGACATGGGCGTTCAGGGGGAGGGTGAAGCCGTCTTCGTGGAAATTCTCCGGCGGTTGGAAGCCAAGAGAGAAGTGGGGGACTTGCCCGGCCTGTATCTTCCCGGCCGGGAACAGGCCGCTCCCCGGAAATTCTCGGCCTCTTTGGATGCTCTCCCCTGGGCCGAAGCCTACGCCTGGCTCACCTCGGCCCCCAAAGACCCGGAACTGATGCTCCCGGTGCAGACCAGGCGCGGCTGTCCCCTCAACTGTTCCTACTGTTCCACTCCAGTCATCGAGGGCGGTATTATCCGCAAATGTTCGCCGACCAAGGCGGTCGAGGCTTACCTTGAGGCCGGGTTCAGGCGGCTTTTTTTCACCGACAACACTTTCAACCTGCCGCCTTCCTTTGCCAAGGACCTGTGTCGGACCATGATCGCCAAGGGACTCAAGCCCGCCTGGAACTGTATCGTCTATCCAGGTCGGCTGGATCAGGAGCTGGCCGAATTGATGGCCGGGGCCGGCTGCGTCTCGGTCAGCCTGGGGTTTGAGAGCGGGTCCGACGCCGTATTGCGGCGACTGAACAAACGTTTCACTCGGGAAGACGTAGCCAGGGACCGCCGAATTTTAGCCGAAGCGGGCATAAGGGTCATGGGCTTTCTGATGCTGGGCCTGCCCGGCGAAACAAAGGCTACGGCCACGGAAAGCCTCGAATTTGTCGAGCGGATAAAACCGGAAGCGGTTCGGCTGACCCTGGGGGCCCGCATCTACCCCCAGACGCCCCTGGCCGATTACGCGGTGAAAAGAGGTCTGATCGATCCTCGGGACGATCTTCTCCATCCGCGTTTCTACCTGGAGCCGGGCCTGGAGGACTGGTTGCTGGAGACGGCCCGAGCCTGGGCCGCCGGACGGAACAACTGTTTGGCGGATTTTTTATAAGGATTAATAGAAATTATGGCGATAATGTTGGATATTTTTCAGTCCGCCAAATGTCTTTACTGGTGGAAGCGAGCATTTCAATACCTTATGTTCATGTAGGCCAAGCTAAATATTTTAGGCTCATCACGAATTTCCGTACCTGGCTGGTCACGGGGTGTCGTCCGGATCGGCGGCGCGGCGAGAATGGGTCCCCTGGGAATAACTCGTCGGTCGCTGGCAGGGTCGACCCGCCGTGTCCGTAACAGGTTTACGGGACATCAGGCCGCCTCCCAAAGACGATGATATACGCTTCGGCGGGAAGAACCGGTCATACCCGCCACGGTTCGCCCTTGGGCACCGGCGCACGGCCGTGCGCCCCTACCTCGGTAATCCACGCGATGCCGTGAATGTGGTTGGGCATGACGACGAATTCATCCGGTGACAATTCGATTTCCGTGCGTACTTCCGCCGACCGCAACCATTCTTCCTGCACCATCCGGCTGGCCTCATTCAACCTCATTTCCTTGTCCACGCTTTCCCCGGACAGGCAGGCCCGGTTGAGGGTGCAGACGGTCACGAAATACGCGCCGCCACGGGTGTAATCATATCCGGGCAGACGGAGGGACCGGCGGTGATGTTGGTCCGTATCGCAGGCCGTCAGTCACCTTTGTTTATCTCTCAAGACCGCCTCCAAAACCCGTCCCCGCAAAAAAATCCGGGTTCAAATTTTCCCAACTTTTCCCGCGCTCTTCCCAAATGGTCCCGTTCTGTTCCCCTTGATCCTGCTTGACATTTTCCGGAAAATCGCTTATATTTGACTACAATGAATCAATCAGCCCGCCGGGTCCTCGGCGGGTTTTGTTTGGTCTTGACCTATATCGCCCGGAGCCTGGCCTTCGGGCCGGCCCGGAAAAAGCCGAGCCTCCAAGACCGGGAGATACCCCAGGGGAGCGAGTCATTATTATTTTTTTCACTCCCACAACCAAGCCGCGAAAGCCGCCCGCCTCAAATCATGATCTCCAGGTCGCTCAGAGGATAGGCCAGGCAGGGGTGGATGTACCCGAAGCGCCGGTCCGACTTCCTAAGCCTGGCTCCGGCCGGATGAAAGACCCGGCCGGCCAGGAGTTTGGTCCGGCAGAGGCTGCATTCGCCTGACCGGCAGGAGCTGGGCAGGACCACCCCGGCCCGCTCCAGGGCATTCATCAAAGGCTCGGACGCCTGGGCCGACACCACCCGATCTCCGAAACGGACTTTGAACTCTTTATCCCCGCTGACCTCTTGGGGCCAGCCCGGCTGGGCGGTGACGTTTTTAGGCGGACCGAAAACCTCGGTGCGGACCCTTCTTCGTGGCAGGCCCAGCTTGTTCAGTTCGGGCAGGCAGAAAGAATACATGGCTTCCGGACCGCACAGGTAAAAGGTCTTGCCGGCCAGGTCGCCCACGGTCGACTTGATCAATTCCGCGGTCAAAAATCCGGTCAGTCCCTGATAACCCGGAGCGGGTGCGGAAATGACGTGGTGGACCGACAGGTTGCCGTG
>ENA-OSEO01006471-OSEO01006471.1-sediment-metagenome-genome-assembly--contig:-NODE-6471-length-10494-cov-3.509072_pt1 | contig 10494 bp, 8 predicted proteins | sample MGYA00237883_ERZ534232 | MGnify/ENA metagenome assembly ERZ534232
AAACCCAGGCAGAGCGCGCCCGCCAGAGAAAACGCGCCCATCAGAATGAAAGCATCCTGCCAGAATTGAAGCGGGAAGAGACGGATGAGGGTATCTGAATACAGGAAAATCCAGGTGTCTCCAGTGAAGAAGATGCGATGAAAGACGGTGAACAGCTCCCTGAAACTGACGAGGACCAGCAGCAAGATACTGGCGATCAAGCCGGCTGTCAGCCAACCTCCGCGGGCAAGACCGTTCCAGTAGTCATCCAGCCATTTACCGCGCCAGGCCCACAGGCCGAGCGCGAGGACAGCCGCCAGAGCGACGTAGAAAATCCGCAAAGTCTGCCGGATCAGAACCTTCACATCCAGCATGTGGCTTAATTCCCGTTCATTGTAGAGTGGGCTGCCATCCTCCAGTGTCTGGTCTCCCAAAAAAGAAAGGTCCGCGTCGTTGAGCAGGTATTCAACGGAGAGATTGCCCCATTTCAAACGGTCTTCCAGGGTGAAGCCGTACGTGTCGATAGGAAAACCCGGGCGGTTGTACTCTAATTGCAGGAAAAGAGGGCTGATCAGAAGGCGGATCGCAGTCATCATCAACAGATAGGGCACAGAAAGCGCGATCAACCAGGAGAGCAGCTTTGTGACAGGTTTCATTGAACCATCTCCATGTCTCCGAATAAAAGAAATTCCACAATCATATTGTTGGTGATCCATTCCACAGGAGCGCGGTCGTCAGTGAAAACCAGCGAATTCTGCGGTGGGGCGGCCAGGCTGCTGACAGAAACCTGAAGGGTTTCCAGGAGTAAAGGATGAACGGCGCTGTTTGTGGATAGGATTTGATAATTCTCATTCAGGTTTTCAGTCCGGGTGGGTTGCTTGGTGGCGAACAGGATCGAGTTGAAACTGTTGGGAACATCCACTACATGGATTGAGGGGAAGATGGTCGCGATAGTGGTCCCCAGGGCGTTGATCAGGCGGCGGTCTTCCGGCCCGCGCCCCACGTTGATCACCATGACTCCATCGTCGGTGAGATGGTCATAAACAATGGAGAAAAATTCCTGGGTGGTGAGATGCCATGGGATATAGGGCGGGCGGTAGGCATCCACACTGATGATCTGATATTTCTCGGTGCTGTGCGCCAGCCCCCAGCGCCCGTCCTGGACAAAGATATTCAGGTTGGGTTGGTTCATGTCGAAATATTCCTGCCCGACCGCCACGATTTTGGGGTCGATCTCATAACCATCAATGACCACGTCCGGATAAACCAGGGCGGCCTGGCGGGCTGTTGTGCCCGCGGCAAGCCCGACAATGCCAATCCTGGTGAGACTTTCAGGTGAATAAGGGGCAGGGTTGAAGAAGGGCGCAACCAGAACCTGTTCCCATGGGCCGTAATAGTTGAGCTGGGTTGGGTGATAAGTGGAATGGACGCCCTGGCCTTCATTGAGCCGCAGGTAGCGGTACTGGTCGACTTCAAGAACCTGGATGTAGTTGTAACCGGACTCTGTCTCATAAATTTGCCCGGCGCTGTTTTTGTAGCTGCTGGAAATCCCCAAAAAAGCCAGGATGGGCAGCAGGAGCAAAACCAAAGCGTATGGAAGGGCAGCCCGCCTGCCGGAGGATTTCCACAAACCGATAATGCCCGCGACCATCAGGATGGCACTCAGCACCAGAAAAGTGTTGTACGTGCCGATGGTCGGGATGAGAAGCAGATCCGGAAGGAAAGTGCCCAGGAAGGATCCCAATGTGGAAATGCCATAGATCTTCCCGGAAATTTTCCCGATTCCGCGCGTATCCTGAACCGCCAGACGGATGGCGAATGGGGAAATGGTCCCCATGAGGATCATCGGAACGCATAACAGGATGAGAACAGAGGCAAAGGAGCCAAACAGGATTCCAAGTTGAAGCTGGTCAAAGGCATCCGCGGCGACTCTCAGGACAGGGCGGGAAACAAGCGGAATGACAGCGGTAGAGATGGCTGCCCAGATGATGATCTGGTAAAAGGTGCGTTCGGAATGAGAGCGATCCGCCCAATTGCCACCCAGGAAGTAACCGGCAGCAAGGTAGATCAGAATCAGTCCAATGATGCTGGCCCACACCAGGTTGCTGGTGCCAAAGACATTTCCCAGCAACCGGGAGGCGGCCATTTCGATTGCCAGTGATGTTAACCCGGAGATGAAAACGGCTACAAAGAGGTATTTTCGCATAGGTTTCTCGGTGATCTGAATTGAATATGAACCGATTATACCGTAACCTGCGTTCAAAGAAAGAGGCCGTCCACACAGTTGGACGGCCTCTGGAAAAATCTGTATTGAACAGGGTTTGGGGATTACGCAGCCTCTTCGGCTGGCGCCTCACCCTCTTCTGGTTTGGGTTCTTCTTTGCTTTTCAGGACGGTACTGAGCTTCTCTTTTTGCTCTTCAAGAATCACTTGACCACGCGTTTGAAGTTCTTCGGCGCGCTCTTTGGTGGTTTGTGCCAGTTCCTCAAAACGTTTGCGCGCTTCTTCAGCGGCAGCTTCCGCTTTTTTGTAAGAGTCCTCAACGGTAACTGTGGCTTTATCCGAAATTTCAATCGCTTTTTCTTTGATAAAAGTTCGGGTTTCATCTCCGGATTGTGGAGCCAACAGGAGCGCACTTACCGCACCCGTCAACCCACCAACGATAAAACCAATCAGGAACGCACTAAAATCATTTCGTTCAGACATTTTTTGTTCTCCTTTCATTATTTGATAATTGAATCAGGTCAGGGTTATTTCCCAATTTTCAACAGGTCCAATAATTTTTTAAATGAGGCCATATATTCATTCAATTTGATGACAGGCTCAGACAGGTTATTGCTTAAGAATTCAGCAGTACCTTTGACGGTGTTGACCGTCTCTTTGGTAGAGTGAATGATGGGCTTGATCTCATTTTGCAGCAGGTTGATCAGAATAGCCAGTTGTATGATCAGAATAACCAGAGCGACTCCAATCACAAGCGATTCTAAAGCCATCAGGATGATAAAAATATCCCGGATATGGCTGGTTGTGTCGGCAGTTTGATTCAGAAGAAGAACCAGCGCCGCTATGGCAATCCCAACAAGCAGAACAACACCGATCACCAGAAGAACAACTGTCTTCCGGTCGGTTTTAGAGGCCTCCGCTGTCTCACTGATCGCTGGTTGGATGGGAGGGTTGGTTTGTTGTTCAGTTTTTGTGTCCGTCACTTGATTTTCTTCCATTTTCACCACCAGTTTTAATGATTTTAGACCGATTCGGGATCAAATCGCATAAATTTATGGAATTAGCCCAACCTTATGTAATGATTATACACTGAACCTGTTGGGATATAAATATTGAATTCAGCCTGTATGAGAATTCATCCATATTACTCTACAGTCCGCTGGTTGTATGGGCTGCGCATTGGCTGTTGCGGCAGTTCCCAGGGCGGTCCAGGGTGAATAGAAAGCCCGCGCCATCTATCGAGTTTTATAAAGTGTATACAAACCCGGCTGGCTGATTTGATTAAGATTGATAAATTTGATAATATTTGTCTTGATAATCATAAGTAATCAGATACTGGAGGTCAAGATGAAGATCCGTTTTTTGAGTGTAGCGATATTGTTGCTGGCAGCCCTGGCGCTGGTAGCTTGCAGTCCTCAGCCAGAACCGCAGCCGGAAGCGGAACAGCCGCCGATGAGTGAAGAAGCAACACAAGCGCCGGTGGAAGAAGCGGCCACTGAGATGCCTGAAGAACCGGCGCAGGCGATTGAACCCACTGAGGATGAAATGGAAGCGGAAGCGCTGCCCGCAGCGACGGAAGTGGATGTAGATGCTTTAATCCGTGAGAAAGTTGCGGGGAACCACGACCTGGAAAGGATTTATGGGGCCACATTTACCCGTGAAGAGTGGGAAAAGACCCTTGACAGGATGATTGCCTATGGCGCTGAGATCAATGAGGAAGAAAAGCGGATCATTATTGATTATCTATTGAGTTTGAATAATTAAAAGGAATCGGTTGGTGTGAGTACCGGGAATCTCTGTTGCATGCAAGATGTTTTTACCGTTAGAATTAAAAGAAAATTGGTTGGCGAGGAGAAAACGATGAACGAACAAAAAGCAAAAGTTGTCCATTACACCGAGGTCCCGGCGGATGTGGTTGGACCTGACGCGCCCGGGGCGACCATCCGGTGGCTGATTGATGATGATCATGACGGCGCGCCGGTTTACGCCCTGCGGATGGTTGAGCTGGAACCGGGCGGCAGTTCCCCCAAGCACCAGCATCCTTATGAGCATGAGAATTTTGTGGTCGAGGGTGTTGGAAAGGTGCTGATTGAAGGGAAATGGCGCGACTTGAGTGTGGGGGACGTGGTGTTCATGCCGGCCAACGCGCTGCACCAGTACGCCAATGCCGGAGAGACGACTTTTAAGTTCCTGTGCGGTATCCCGGTGAAACGGCTGCGGGAGGGGTAGGGTTTTCCAGCGTTTTTGCGCGGCGCTGCAGGCAGTTCTACTGTGATCCTATCCGACTCATTAGGGCGGATGGGATCTCCTTTTTTAAGGTGACAACAGTTTAATTTTGATACTTTGGATACGACGATGCGATTTCAGGGTAGATGCTGAAAACATTCTAATCGCTGGGAGCTGGTGACATTCAGGTGCTTAACAGAATGCGGTGAGGTATCTTGATTTTTATTTGATAGCACTCAGTTCAAAACTTAGCAGACAGCTTAATTTGCACGTTTTTTCCCTTCATGTTAAACTTACTTGTTATGATGTTCGCGAAAATTGGTGTCTTCCTTTTAATGCTGGTGGGGCTGCCGGGATGGTACGGGCCCTTGGCTGTTAACCGCCCGATGATCACCTCACCACGGGCGGGTGAAGCGCTGCAGGGAGTGATCGCGGTGCAGGGCAGCACCGATGTGCTGGATTTTGAATCCGCGGAGTTGTCTTTCGCATACCAGGATGGCGGGGAAGAAAGCTGGTTTCTGATTGCGAACCTGAACAAGCCGGTTGAAAACAAGCGGCTGGCAGAGTGGGATACGACCACCATCGCAGACGGCACTTACCAACTCCGGCTGCGGGTGATGCTCAGCGACGGCAATGACCTGGAGACGATCGTCCCGGACCTGCGGGTGAGGAACTACAGCGCGGTGGAAACCAGCACGCCGCTGGCCTCGGTATCGCAGCCAACCGAAGCGCCGCTGCCAACCGCAGATGTCGAAACGGCGGTACCCACGCTAACGGCAACCCCGGAAAACCCCGCGGCGGTATCTCAGGAAGATATTCTGGCGAGCGTGAAGTGGGGAGCGATCCTGGCAGTGGCCAGTTTCGTGATATTGGGCATTATCCTGGGGCTGCGAAGCCTCGCCAGGCAATAAGCATACTGAAAAAACGATGGTGGCATGGAAAAGTTAACCCATTTTTTTAGAAAGAAACAACCGGAAAGCGGAGAAATTTATCTGATGGTTGGCCTGGGAAACCCGGGCCGGGAATACCGCGAAAACCGGCACAATGTCGGCTTTATGGCTGTGGACGCGCTGGCGGAAAAGCTGGACACACGCATGGGGAAAGTCCAGTTTAAAGCGATCACCGGACAGGCGCGCCTTGGCGAGCGCAAGGTGATTCTCGCCAAGCCCCAGACGTATATGAACCTGTCGGGGCAGGCGGTTTCTTCGCTGGTGCGCTACTATAAAGTCCCCCTGACCAATCTGCTAGTGATGCATGACGATCTGGACCTGCCCCTGGGGACGCTGCGGCTGCGGCCAGGGGGCGGCTCGGCGGGGCAGAAAGGGCTGGCGTCGATTATCCAGCAATTAGGCACCCAGCAGTTCCCGCGCCTGCGGATTGGCATTGGACGTCCACCCGGACAGATGCCGGCGGCGGCTTACGTGCTGCAGAATTTCTCCAGCGGAGATCAGGAACTGCTGCGGTTTGTGCTGGGGCGCGCCACTGAAGCCGCAACCGCTTTTATGGAGCATGGTCTGGAGTACGCGATGAACCAGTTTAATGGGTCTGTCGATCAGGAGTAGGGGTTATGCTGGATGCGATCCGGGCGGTAGGCGTTTATCAGGATCTGCTGGAGCAGTTGAAGTCCGGTTCTCCGGTGGCAGGGTTGGGGGCGCCGCGGGCCGCGCGTCTGCCGGTCCTGGCGGCGCTGCACGAAGATTTGAAGCGCCCGATTCTGTATGTCACCAGCCGCAGCGATATGCTGCTGACTCTTCTGGACGAGCTTTCTTTCTGGAATAAAGACCTGTTAAAGCTGTCTTTCCCTGAACCAACCCCGTTGTTTTACGAACAGGCGGCGTGGGGCAAAGCTGTACGGCGGGACCGGATACAGGCTCTGGCGAACCTGTCCACTTACCATATCCCGGGTATCGACTCTCCAAAAACACCATCGGTGATCGTGACCTCAATCCGGGCGCTGATGGCCCGCACGCTGCCCCGCCGGGATTTTTTGGTATCGACCCGGAATATCCGGGTTGGGCAGGACGCGCGGCCGGATGAGCTGCTGCGCCGCTGGGTGGATATCGGTTACGAACCGGCTGATGTGGTGGTAGAACCGGGGCAGTTTGCCCGGCGCGGCGGGATCGTGGATATCTGGCCGGTGGTGGAAGCGCTGCCTACCCGGCTGGATTTCTTTGGGGATGAGTTGGATACCCTGCGCAGGTTTGATCCTGCCACGCAAAGGACCGTTGAGAAACTGGAGACCCTGCTGGTGACCCCGGCGATGGAAGTGCTGCCTGGCAAGGCGCAGCAAGTAGCGCTGGAAGAAAACGAACGGCTGGATGAATTTTATCTGCCGGTGGTCCATCCCGCGAGAGCAACCCTGCTGGACTATCTTCCCTCAGACGCGCTGGTGGTGGTGGATAACCTGGACCGGGTGCAGTTGATGGCCACCGAAATTGAGGAGCAGGCGGTTAAATTCCGCCAGGAGTGCATTCAGGAAGGGACATTGCCCGGCGATTTCCCGGTGCCTTATCTTTCCTGGTCAGAGATAGAAGACTACCTGGGAGACCAACAATGGTTTGAGATGGGAAGCCTGACAGCCACAGGAGAAACTGGTTTTGGGGCGGCCTTTGCCCCCGGCCCCAGGTTTGGGGGGCGTTTGAAACAGGTGATGGATTATATGGGGGAAGTATGCCAGGCCGGAGACCGGGTTGAGGTGGTTTCGCGGCAGGCTCCCCGATTGGAAGATCTCTGGTCCGAGAGGGAGGGCTATCTGGAGCTGAGAGCCCATCCGGTTTTCCATGAAGCCTCACTCTCTGACGGCTTCAAAATCGAAGCGCCGCCAGCCCCCGCGTTTCATTTGCTGACAGACAGCGAAATCTTTGGATGGGAACGCCCCAAACCCCGTAAGAAACCCCAGACCGCGGCGAAAACCCCAGAGGCGGTGTATGCTGATTTCAAGCCCGGAGACTGGGTGGTGCATGTGGACTACGGGATTGGCCGGTTCACGGGGATGGTCAGCAAGGTGTTTGAGGGGGTGGAGCGGGAATACCTGAGTGTGGAGTACGACGCTGGCGACCAGCTGTTTGTCCCTGTGCACCAGGCTGACCGGCTGACGCGATACATAGGCGCAGACGGGCAGCAACCGCACCCCACTCGTCTGGGAACTCAGGAATGGTCTACCGCCAAACAGCGGGTGCGGGAAGCCGTGCTGGAGATCGCGGAAGACCTGCTGGAGCTTTACGCGAAGCGCAAGGTGGCGGAAGGCTTTGCTTTCCAGCCAGACACGCCCTGGCAGCGAGAACTGGAAGCCAGTTTCCCCTATATTGAAACCGATGACCAGTTGCAGGCGATTGGCAATGTCAAACGCGATATGGAAGCCCCCCGGCCAATGGACCGGCTGTTGTGCGGCGATGTGGGCTATGGCAAGACCGAAGTAGCGCTGCGAGCGGCTTTTAAGGCGGTGATGGACGGCAAGCAGGTAGCGCTGCTGGTGCCGACCACGGTGCTGGCCCAACAGCATTACGAGACCTTTTGGCGGCGGCTGGCACCCTTCCCGGTGGTGGTGGAAATGCTCTCACGCTTCCGCACTTCGAAAGAGCAGAATGAAATTCTGGGACGGCTGCGGGAGGGCGGGGTGGATATTGTGGTCGGGACGCACCGGCTGGTGCAGGGAGATGTCCAATTCAAGGACCTTGGCCTGGTGATCATTGATGAAGAACAGCGATTTGGGGTGACGCATAAAGAATATCTCAAGAACCTGCGCACCGAGGTGGACGTGCTGACGATGACCGCCACACCGATCCCGCGCACGTTGTATATGGCGCTGACGGGCGTGCGGGATATATCGATGATCAACACACCACCGGAAGAGCGGCTGCCGATCATCACCCATGTGGGGCCGTATTCACCGAAGCTGGTACGGCAGGCTATTTTGAGAGAACTGGAACGGGGAGGCCAGGTGTTTTTTGTGCACAACCGGGTGCAGACCATCCGGGCGATGGAGAGCCATCTTCACCAACTGGTGCCGGAGGCGCGGGTTGGGATTGGCCACGGGCAGATGCCGGAGAAAGAACTCTCTGGGGTGATGCACAAATTCACGGATGGGGAGATTGATGTGCTGCTGTGTACCTCGATCATTGAATCCGGTCTGGATATTCCCAACGCCAACACCCTGATCGTGGACCGGGCGGACGCTTTTGGCCTGGCGCAGCTTTACCAGCTGCGGGGAAGAGTGGGGCGCGCGGCGCAGCGGGCGTATGCCTATTTCTTCCGGCACCGCCGCAAGCCACCTACCCAGGAAGGGTTGGAGCGGCTGGAAGTGATCTCGGAAAACACTCAGCTTGGTTCCGGGTATTCGATCGCCATGCGGGATCTTGAGATGCGCGGAGCGGGGGAGTTTCTGGGCACGCGCCAGCATGGCTACATTGCTTCGGTTGGTTTTCATCTTTATACCCGCCTGCTGGCCCAGGCAGTGCGCGAGCTTCAGAAGGTGAAAGGGATGACCGATGACCTCACCAAGAAAAAGGAGGCCCTGCGGGCCGGCAGGATGCCGGTCAGTGTGGACCTGCCCCTGATGGTTGGTATCCCCACTGCTTATGTTGCCAACCAGAGTGTGCGGCTTCAGCTTTACCGCCGGATCGCGGATATGGAAAATCTCTCCGAAGTGGACGCGCTGGAAGAAGAATTTGAGGATCGTTTTGGCGCTATGCCAGAGTCTGTCCACAATTTGCTTTACCAGATGCGGATCAAGCTGCTGGCAGAGAAGATTGGCCTGGCGTCGGTCACTTTTGAGGGGGAACAGCTTGTGCTGCGTTTTCCAACACTGCCGGAAGGGGTAACAGACCGCAGACTGCCAAAGATCGCTTTCAACGCCCGGGCGGGGAAGAATGCCTATTGGATCCCGCAATCCCGCGACGGCGAATGGCAGGATCGACTGCTGCAGATTCTGTCCGCAATTCATGAATCCAGGTAGTACTGTTTCATACAAGGTGGATAAAATATAAATCACACGGAACTGGAAATACCGTGGCGGTTGGCAGTGATTAATTTTGTTGCGGTGTCTATGAAACACGGGGTGATTTTTCACAATTTGGTTAAAAAAGATTGTCCTTAAACGGGTGAAAAACAGTTAACATGATATAATCAGAATGTATGTTCTGTTAATGTCATCTTGCGTTATCCCAGGTTTGATTTCAAGGTTATAAAGCAAAGGAAGGATAGCTGTATGGAGTTCAAACTACAATCTCCCTTTAAACCGACCGGTGACCAGCCGGATGCGATTGAGAAGCTGGTTGAGGGTGTCGAACGCGGCTACCGCCACCAGGTTTTGCTGGGCGCGACCGGCACCGGCAAAACCTTTACGATTGCCAACCTGATTACCCGGATGCAGAAACCGGCCCTGGTGATGGCGCATAATAAAACCCTGGCGGCACAGCTATACGCTGAATTCAAAGAATTTTTCCCAGAGAACGCGGTGGAGTATTTCGTTTCATACTATGATTACTACCAGCCAGAAGCTTATGTCCCGCGGAGCGACCTGTATATAGAGAAAGAAACCGACATCAACGAAGAAATTGAACGGCTGAGGCTGGCTGCGACCACCGCATTGATGTCGCGGCGGGATGTGATCATTGTCGCTTCGGTTTCCTGCATTTACGGTCTTGGCGATCCAGAAGCTTATGGGAAAGTGGTCATCAACCTGGAACAGGGCCAGATCTACCGCCGCAACGCGCTGCTGCGCCAGCTGGTAGAAAGCCAATACAGCCGGAATGATATGGATTTACACCCTGGCGTATTCCGGGTACGGGGAGATGTGCTGGAAGTTTTTCCGGCTTATGAGCAGAAGCGCGCTTACCGCATTTCTTTCTTCGGAGATGAGGTGGAAGACATTATGGCCTTCAGCCCGGTCACCGGAGAGATCTTTGAGAAGCCCACAACGCTGGATATTTACCCGGCCAAACATTACATCGCCGAATCAGACCGGATGGAGAAGGCATTGGGTGGAATTGAAAGTGAGTTGGAGCAGCAGCTACAATATTTCAAAGCCAATGAGAGATATCTTGAAGCGCAGCGATTGGAGCAGCG